>Ga0187867_10004927_pt1 | contig 10219 bp, 10 predicted proteins | sample June2016WEW_13_1_FD_132976 | JGI IMG/M metagenome (GOLD analysis project Ga0187867, IMG submission 132976) | Peatland microbial communities from SPRUCE experiment site at the Marcell Experimental Forest, Minnesota, USA - June2016WEW_13_10 | ecosystem: Environmental > Terrestrial > Soil >...
ACCTCGCCCACCCGCGTCACATACGCCTTGGTCACCGCAATCACCGTCCCGATCCGCGTCGGCCCCACGCCCGTCCCGGTCACAGCGCCGCCCGCCGTCGAGCTCGAGCTGGTCACAAACGGGTACGTCCCGTGGTCGATGTCCAGCAGCGCTCCCTGCGCCCCCTCGAACATCACCTTCTTTCCATTCCTGATCGCCTCGTTCAGCAGCGCCGCCGTGTCCGTCACGAACGGTGCCACCTGCTCTGCCGCACGCGCATACTCCTCGTACATCGCCTTCGCGTCCAGCGGCGCCGTCCCAAACAGAGCCGCCGCAATCGTGTTCTTCTCGTGGCACGCGTTCTCGATGTGCGTGCGCAGCAGCGCCGAATTCAGCAGGTCCACCACCCGCAGCCCGCTGCGATGCATCTTGTCCTCGTACGCCGGCCCAATCCCCCGGCTGGTCGTCCCAATCTTGGTCCGCCCCGGCGCGTTCTCCGCCGCCAGCTCGATCATCCGGTGGTACGGCAGGATCACCTGCGCGCGGTTCGACACAAACAACTGCCCATCCGCCCCGCCCGCAACCTTCAGCCCCGCGTCCCGCAGCCGCTTCACCTCGCTCAGGAAGGCCATCGGGTCCAGCACCACCCCGTTCCCGATCACGCCCCGGCACTTCGGCCGCAGCACGCCGCACGGAATCAGTTGCAGCACAAACTTCTTCCCGCCGATGATGACCGTGTGCCCTGCGTTGTGTCCGCCCGCGTAGCGGGCCACCACGGTGAACCGCTCGCTCAGCACATCCACGATCTTGCCCTTGCCCTCATCGCCCCACTGCGCGCCGAGGACCACTGCTGTTTTACGCTGGCTCACAAAAAATTTTGCTCCGGAAGGGATGGGTCCGCGCGGCCAGCTTCGCCGCACGCCCATATCCGATTCTATACCGCCGCATCACATGTCGGTCGCGCTGGCAAAAGCTTTACTCTGGTGGTATGCCCGAGCTTCCCGAAGTCGAGACCATCGCCGCAGGCGTCCACGCCCGAGTCCACGGTGCGCGCATCCTTCGCGTCTGGACCAGCGGCAAGCCACAGACCTTCAAGTCGCCCGAACCCGAGATCGCAGCCGCGCTCACCGGCGCGCGCATCGAATCCGTCCGCCGCGTCGGCAAGACCATCGTCATGACGGTTGAGCGCCACAAAACCTCAACCGAACTCCTCATCCACCTCGGCATGACCGGCCGCCTGCTCATCTCCGCGCCCGAAATTCCCCTCGCGCTCCACACCCACGCCGTCCTCACACTCAGCGCTACGCCCGGAGAAACAGACGCGCCCGGGGAAACAGCCGCGCGCGAAATTCGCTTCGTCGATCCCCGCCGCTTTGGCCGCATCTCCCTCCACGCCCCTCAACCTGCGGGTGCCCCAGACGGGGTCCCCGGCGAGCGGTCTTTGCTCGCCGGGGTGGCACGTCTCGATTCTGAGACCTGGGACCGGCCACAACATTCAAAACCAACTCCCTACATCGGCCCTGGCCGCGAGCCGCTCACCATCTCGCTCGCCGATTTCATCGCCCTCTTCCATCCGCGCCGCACTCCCATCAAGGCCGCGCTGCTAAACCAGACCCTGCTGCACGGCATCGGCAACATCTACGCCGACGAGTCGCTCTTCCGCGCCGCCATTCGTCCGACTCGTCAAGCAGCGCGATTGACCCGCGCCGAGCTGGCCCGCCTGCGCACCGCGCTGGTCAAAGTCCTCCGCCACGCCATCCGTCTCGGCGGCTCGTCGGTCTCCGACTACGTCGATGCCGACGGCTCCCGCGGCCTCTTCCAGCTCCGTCACCGCGTCTACCGCCGCACCGGCCAGCCCTGCTTCGCCTGCGCCACTCCGATCCGCCACATCCAACTCGCCGGACGCAGTACCCACTTCTGCCCCCATTGCCAGAGGTAAAGATGCTCAACCCGCCGTCTGCCAACCCGAAGCCGCTGCACTGGGCCTCCCGCATCGACACTGGACCCATGCTGCGCTACGCCATCACCGATCGCGCCCGTTTCGCCGGAGACGAGCCTCAACGCCAGGCCGCGCTCCTCGCTCAGGCCGCGCGCCTTGCCGCCGACGGCATCGACTTCCTCCAGCTCCGCGAAAAAGATCTCCCCGCCGCAGCCCTCGCCTCGCTCGCCCGCCGCCTGCTGGCAACCCTCCGCGCCGACTCTACGCGCAGCGAGCCCAAACTCCTCATCAACTCCCGCGCCGACATCGCCGTCGCCATCTGTGCCGACGGCGTCCACCTCACCTCCGCCCCCGGCTCGCTCACCCCTTTGCAGGTCCGCGCACTCTACGCCGCGGCCAGCCTGCCCGAGCCGGTCGTCAGCCTTTCCTGCCACACCATCGCCGAGGTCGCCCGCGCCGCTTCCGCCAGCGCGGACGAGCGCCCAACCCTCATCCTCTTCGGTCACGTCTTTGAAAAAATCGTCGCAGAAATTGCTGCCCCAGAAGTTCAAGCCTCTGAGAAATCCACCGGGAACAAGACAATCTCCGCAGGCGCGGGACTCGATCTTCTCCGCGCCGCCTGCGCCGCCGCCGCTCCGGTTCCAGTCCTCGCCCTCGGCGGCATCAATCGTTCCAACACAGACACCTGCCTCGACGCCGGCGCCGCTGGAGTCGCCGCCATCCGCCTGTTTATTTGAGTGACTCTCCTGCGGATCGAGTCGCTACTTCACAGCCGCTGCGTCCCGACTGCCAATGCTGCTCGCAACAATCAGATAGAGGCCCACAACAAGCGAGATCACCGGTGAAACATAGAAATACTTTGTGTAGAGCGGCCCGGCCAACAACCCGGCGATCACCCCTACAGGCAGAAACAGGCAGAGCAGGCCTTTGATCAGGCCCCACCAGCCAATCAGCGTAACCACCACCGGCAGCGCGCCTCCAGACCACACGTTGTGGCCCAGGACCATCGCCAGTCCTAACGCGACCGAGATCAGGCCGATCGCAAACGGCGCCCCGCCGTGACCCATCATCCGCGTAATCATCTCCACTGTCGCCTGCTTGTGCACGATCATCGACAGCGCAACCAGGACCGAGTAGTAGCCTATCAACCTGCTCAGAAAGATAGTACGTAAAGACATAGCTCCCCCCTCGTGGGAAAAACCCATTGTATACACGAACCTGCAATAAGAAGTAAATTATTCGCCAACCTGGCCGCCGACTCGCCCGACGCGCTGTGAGCCGCGTCACTCAACCCCTCCTCGCTGGAAGGGGAGATCGCGTACCTCGCCAGTGACCGGAGCGATCGCGCCCATTGACCGCGACCGCGCACGGCCCTAGGCTTAACCATGTGCTCATCACCCCCCTCCAACTCGAACACGAGCCGCTCCTCTTCGACGAACCGATCCCTTCCGGAGCGCTGGACTACGCCCCCGATGTCTCTCAGGTTGGCCCGCTTCCCGTCACTGGCCGCGCCGACCTCATCGTCGAGAGCCGCGGCCACGGCGAGCAGGTCGCAGACATCCGCCTGCGCGCCGCCTACCACGGCGACTTCGAACTCCTCTGCGCGCGCTGCGTCGAGCCGGTTCCCACCTCGCTCGCCGGCGACTTCGACCTCATCTTCCGCCCCCAGTCCGCAGACGCCGACCCCGCAGAGCGTTCCATCACGCCCGACGAGACCGAAATCGGTTACTATGAGGAGAGCGGTCTCTCGCTTGAGGATGTCGTGCGCGAACAGGTGCTTCTCTCCCTGCCCTCCCGCACGCTCTGCAAGGAAGATTGCAAGGGACTTTGTCCGCGCTGTGGCCAGAACCTGAACCTCACGCCCTGCTCCTGCAACTCCGTCTCCGAAGCCGAAACGAATGCTTCAGGGTGGAATGCGCTCGCGGGTCTGGCCGGCACGATCAAACCCGGTTAGCACCGATTTCAGCCTCACCGGGCCTTCCAACCGCCGCCGCTGGTCGCATCGCGGCAGGCGCGGGCCAATCGAAAGGGAATTGCTATGCCGAATCCGAAACGCCGCCACTCCAAGCAACGCACCTCCAAACGCCGCAGCCACGACTTTCTCACTCCGGTCAGCACATCGGAGTGTCCCCACTGCCACGAGCGCAAGCTGCCTCACCGTATCTGCCAGAAGTGCGGCCAATATAATGGCCGCGAGGTCCTCGCCGTGAAGGAAGCCAGCTAAATCCGCTCCGCGCACCCACCCTCCCAGATGCCGATCAACATTGTTGTAGATGCAATGGGTTCCGACAAAGCCCCCGAATCCGAGATTCGCGGGGCCATCCTTGCGTCGCGCCATCTTGGTGTCCGCGTCCACCTGGTCGGCCCCGCGGAGGTACTTCGTCCGGCCCTCGACCACGCTCTGCGCGGCCGATTCCCGGTGCGCTACGGACGCAGGCGTCCGCAGATCGAGATCGTCCACTCCTCCGAGTGGATCAGCATGGACGACAGGGCTGCTCAGGCCGTCCGCGCCAAGCGCGACTCCTCCATGCGCGTCGGCCTGCGCATGGTTCGCGATGGCGCTGCCGCCGGCTTCTTCACCGCCGGCAACACCGGCGCAGCCATGGCCACCGCCAAGATGGTCCTGGGCATGTTGGCCGGCGTCCATCGCCCCGGCCTCTCCACCATTCTGCCAACCGCGCTGGGCACTCCCTCCATCCTGCTCGACGTTGGGGCCAACGTCGATTGCGACCCCGACAATCTCGTCCAGTTCGCCGTCATGGGCCACATCTACGCGCGCAACGTCCTGCACATCGCCCATCCTCGCGTTGGCCTGCTCAGTATCGGCGAGGAGGACAGCAAGGGCAACTCGCTGACCCACGACACCTTCCCCCTGCTCCAAGCCCTCCCCGGAATGAACTTCATCGGCAACGTCGAGGGTCGCGACCTCTTCAACGGCCACGCCGACGTCATCGTCTGCGACGGTTTCGTCGGCAACGTCGCCATCAAGACCTGCGAAGGCACCGCCCGGCTGGTCCGCGTCCTGCTGCGCGAGTCCCTCAAATCCACCGTCACCTCGCAGGTCGGAGCGCTGCTCTCCCGCCGTGCCTTCAACGACTTCAAGAAGCGCATCGACTACTCCGAGTTCGGCGGCGCACCGCTGCTCGGAGTCCGCGGTGTCTGCATCATCGGCCACGGCGCCTCCAACGAGCGCGCCGTCATGAACGGAATCCGCGTCGCCGCCGAGTTCGCCCAGGCCGAGGTCAACTCCGGCATCGAAGCCTCCCTCCGCACCCCCTGACCACCCCTCCCCGACCCTATAACCCCTGAATAACCAACATCCGTGGCCAGGTATGTTAGAACCAATGTACCCAGCAGCCCGCATCCAACTGCCCAGTGCCTCGACTGCTCCAGGAGACAGTCCCATGCTGACCCCGCAGAACCTCACCCTCAACCATCCCCCCTTCGCTCCTCTTTTTCACTCCGCCCCGACGGAGGAGTCCAGTCTCTTCCCGTCGCTCACTTTCCTCTTTCGCGAAGACCTCCTAGCCGCCCCTATCGACGAGGATGAGAAAGACGACGAGGACGATCCTGAGGACGAAGATGATCTCGACGAGCAGGAAGAAGAGGAAGACGAGGACGACTACGACGACGAGGAGGACGACGTGGAAGACGACGACCGAATCGCCGATCCCGGCGAAGAAGAGGATGAAGAGGACTACGACGACGAGGAAGATGAGGACGAGGACGACGATGAGGACGACTCTTCGGAGCAGTTCTTCATGCAATCATCCCGTTTCGGGTCTCGCGGCCGCCTGCTCCGGTAGCGCCATCCTCGCCGCTTGCGCACAGCGCTCCCAGGGCCCTTCCGTTTGTCTTGCATTGGACGTCTGCGGCGGGGGTACTATGGTTGGTGCCCTGGCGCGCCCGGCAGCTTGCAATGCCCCCGGGAACGAGGAGATCCCATGAAGCGCAGGATTCTGCTTGTAGACGATGAAGTGGCTGTGCTGCTCACCCTCAAGGCCGTGCTGGAGATCAGCGGATTCGATGTGGACACCGCAGCCTCAGGCCGCGAAGGCATGAGTAAGCTGCGTACCCATCAGTACCACATGGTCATCACCGACATGCGCATGGAGAGCGACGCCGCGGGTATCGAGGTCATCGCCGCAGCCCGCTCGGCCAGCTATCACCCGGCCGTTGCCCTGCTGACTGCGTTTCCCGTCGCGGAGGAAGACTGGCTGGCGCTCGGCGCCCACAAGATGCTGGTCAAGCCCATGCACACGCGCGTCCTGCTACAGCAGATCGAGAAGATGTTGGCCGTCCACGAGGCGGAACTGGGCGTCCGCAGCGTCCCTGCGCCCACGGCCACAGCAACAGGCAAAATCGCAAAACCGGCCGTGACCAGGTCAGTTGGGTCATCCACGCCGGCTGCAAAGAAAACACTCAGCCAGCGCATCGCAAAGAAGGTCCCTGCAAAGAAATCGGCCGCAAAGAGGTCCGGCGCAAAAAAACCCTCTGCGAAGAAGTTCGTTGCCAAGCGTGCGTCCAAAGCCGCAAGGCCATAGACGTGTGGTCCCTACCGGGGCGCGTGCGCCTTGATGTATGTGCGCAGCGCGAGGTTGATATCCAGCGCCTTGTGCACGCCGTTGTCCAGCATGCGCAGCCAGTCGCTCGCCGGCTCCTTCAGATCCACCGTGCTCAGCAGGTAGTTGGTCTGCACGATGATCTCCAGCGCGTTGGAGAGGTCGTGGGCGAGTTTGCGTATCTCCAGGGCAAGCTCTTCGGGAATCTCGGAAGGGCTGGGCTGGGGCGCTGCCTGCGTTGGTTCGGTCATAATCGTGCGAAAAGCCTCCCGGCAGATGAGCTGTCTGAAGCCGTTCCAGTGTAAGCGAAGCGGCGCGCAATTGACAGCAGACCCGGCGTTTGAAAGACTGATGATTCACGACTGCCGTGTCCTGCCGCAGGGTTCGCGACATCGAAGACAAGTGCCGAAGTGGCGGAATTGGCAGACGCGCATGGTTCAGGTCCATGTACTCGCAAGGGTGTGGGGGTTCGAGTCCCCCCTTCGGCACCAAAAATTCTTCCAACGACACCCACTGAATGTCCACCCAGCTTGAGAGGATTCTCGCGCACACGCTGCTCGAAGTGACGGGCCGCCGTGTCGCGGCCGACATCCCGCTTCTGGAGCGCAGGGCCGCCGCGCACACCCCACGCGGATTCGAGACAGCCCTGCGCAGGGCCGCGGCCTCCGGCCCGGCCATCATCGCCGAGTTGAAGAAGGCTTCGCCGTCGCGCGGCCTCATCCGTCCGGACTTCGATCCAGCCGCGTTGGCCAGCTCGCTCGCAGCGGCAGGAGCGGCCGCGCTCTCCGTACTCACCGACCGGGAGTTCTTTCAGGGCTCGCTCGACGATCTCTCTCGCGCGTCCTCGGCAGTCTCGATTCCCTGCCTGCGCAAGGACTTCATCCTCGACCCGTTGCAGATTCTGGAAGCCCGCGCCGCCTGCGCCGACGCCATCCTGCTCATCGTCGCCGCGCTCACCGACGTCGAACTAAAAAGCCTGCGCGACGAGGCCCGCCGCATGGAGTTGGACATGCTCTGCGAGGTGCACAACCGCGCCGAGCTGGACCGCGCCGCCGCACTGGGATTCACCGTTATCGGCGTGAACAGCCGCAACCTGCACACCATGCAGGTCGAGCCACAGACTTGGATCGAGCTGGCGCAGTGGTTGCCCCACGCCGCCGTGCATGTGGCCGAGAGCGGCATTCAGAGCGGCGCGGACATTGCGCAGATGCGCAGCTTTGGCTACCACGCCTTCCTGGTCGGCGAGTCGCTGATGCGCCAGCCCGACCCGGCAGCTGCGCTGGCGGCCTTGCTCAACCCCAGGGACTCGCCGGAGAGATGAGGCCAATGCAATGTGGGTAAAGATCTGCGGCAACACCAGCCTCGAAGATGCACAGCTTTCCGCCCAGCTTGGCGCGGACGCCGTTGGCTTCGTCTTTGCGCCCAGCCCGCGCCAGGTGACGGCGGCGCAGGTCGCCGCCATCACTCCGCACCTTCCAGCCCACGTCGAACGGGTCGGAGTCTTCCACGCGCGCGACGCCGGGCAGATCGCAGCTATAGCACTTGAGGCAGGCCTGACGGCAGTCCAACTCCACGGCGGTCTTGATGAGCCGCTGGCCCAGCGGCTCGCGGAAAAATTCAAAGGCAGCATGCGCATCATCCCGACGCTGCACTGGACGGTCGAGGAACAGACGCAGCCAGAAACGGCCCAATCCCCCGCCGTGCAACTTGCCGCTCAGATCGAGCGCATCGCCCGGATGGGGCTGACCGATCGCGTGCTGATCGATTCAAAGGTGGGCGCGGCCATGGGCGGTACGGGTGTCGCGTTCGACTGGACCGCTGCGCGGGCGCTCTTCGCGTCTGCGCCCAGCGGTATGAACCTGATTGTCGCCGGCGGCCTCACGCCGCAGAATGTCGCGCAGGCAATCGACCGGCTCAAGCCCTGGGGGGTCGATGTCTCCAGCGGCATCGAATCGTCGCCCGGCCGCAAGGACCCCGCACTGCTGGCGCGGTTCATCCAGAACGCGCGCGCCGCCGCTGCGCCCTAAGACCCCGCCGCAAACCATCTAGCTGCCACTGACTTCTGGAAAAGCCAGCCTGTGGGAAACGCTTTTGCGGCTGCTGCGTCTAATCATCTGGACATTTCGCCTGGCACTGCGGCTCGTTGCAAGCGGATATACTTGGCTCAGCGACTCCGCCGCGCAGCATCCGCAGGCAGGCAACGCCAGCAGCCAGGCACAGCCCAATTCGCATGAGGACCTACCTACCGATGGACACCCAAAAGCAAGCTGCACACAATCTTTTCGAGCGCATTCGCAACCACCGGCTCAGCGCGACCTTCGCGCTGTTGGTCACGCTCTCTGCCGGCATTCTCGCCGGCTCCATCTTCACCCGCTCGGTCAGCGCCAAGGACCAGGCCGTCGACTCCTCCGACGCGCGTCCGCTGGCCATTCCCAAGCCGCTTGACCTCTCCAACGCCTTCTCCAAGATAGCCAAGGACGTGGGCCCGGCCGTGGTCAACATCAAGACCGAGACCATCCCCAAGCCGTCCGCTAACCGGCGCTCCAGCCGCCGCGGCCAGATCATTCCATTCGGCGGCAATGGCAATCAGGGAGACCAGGGCGACATGCAGGACTTCCTCAACCGCTTCTTCGGCGGTCAGGGCGGCCAGGGCGGAGATGACGGTTCCAACAACTTCGGCGGCACACGCGAGGCGCGGGGCTCCGGCTTTATCGTCGACTCACGCGGATACATCATCACCAACAACCACGTGGTCGACAAGGCCGACAAGATCTACGTCAAGCTCTCCACCGATCCGGACAACGACAGCGAACAGGGGCGCCTGGCGCACGTGATCGGCGTGGACGCCGAGACTGACATTGCCGTCATAAAGATCGACGCGCCCAACCCGCTGCCCACGGTCAAGCTGGGCAACTCCGACGGCGCGCAGGTTGGCGACTGGGTCCTCGCCATTGGCGAGCCCTTCGGCCTCTCCCAGACCGTCTCCGCGGGCATCGTCTCCGCCAAGAACCGTTCCATCGACGATCCCGACCCCAACAAAACACCCAGTCAGTTCCAGCGCTTCATCCAGACCGACGCCGCCATCAACCCGGGCAACTCGGGCGGCCCGTTGGTGGATATGGCCGGCGAAGTGATCGGCATGAATACTGCCATCTTAACGCATTCCGAAGGCTCCGAGGGCGTCGGCTTCGCCATGCCGTCCAACACCATCGCCAGCGTCTACAACATGCTTATCAGCCCCGACCACAAGGTCACGCGCGGCTCCATCGGCGTCAGCTTCCAAACCGCACCGCCCTCCGCCGTCAGCCGTGTCTACGGCTTTGCCAACGGCGGAGTCATGGTCAATGAGATCAGGCCGGCCGACGGTCCTGCGGCAAAAGCCGGAGTCAAGCCCGGCGACATCATCGTCTCTGTCGATGGCAAGCCGATCAAGGACGGCGATGATCTGGTAGCCAACATCTCCACGCGTAAAGTGGGTTCCTCAGTCAAGCTCGGCATCCTGCGCAACGGCTCCAATGAGACCCTCACCGTAGGCATCGCGGACCGCGCCAAGCTCTTCGCCGACAACGGAAGCCAGAATGACGAGAACGCCACGCCCGCTGAGGCCGCCGCAGTCGAGAGCAAGCTCGGCATCCAGGTCGACTCTGTCTCCGCCAACACCGCCAGCGAGCTCGGCATTCAGGGCGGAGTCAGCGTCAGCAATGTCCGGCCCGGCTCCTTCGCCGACGAGATCGGCATC
>Ga0187867_10004928_pt1 | contig 10218 bp, 8 predicted proteins | sample June2016WEW_13_1_FD_132976 | JGI IMG/M metagenome (GOLD analysis project Ga0187867, IMG submission 132976) | Peatland microbial communities from SPRUCE experiment site at the Marcell Experimental Forest, Minnesota, USA - June2016WEW_13_10 | ecosystem: Environmental > Terrestrial > Soil >...
CGGTGCGCCAGTCACGTCGCGAAGTCACTGAAAAGCAAATAGTTGCGGCTGTGCCGACGAGCACCTGCCCGACTCGTATCCTCCTAACGGGCATTCTCAACACCGAGAGTTCTCCATCCTGCTCGTTTTGAACGAGTTTCAATGACGCGAGCACCTCCCGCACCCCCTTCCACCACCTTCGCACTCGTGGACACCCTTCCCTCAAAATGGGGCGATCTCTCTGACGTTTTTCTCAGCGATGCCACGTGCCAAGCCCATCGAAGGGGAAGACACATACGTGGCGTTGATACCTGCTATACAGGCATCACAATTATGCAGCGATACGAGAAGAAGTCAACCACACAGACGGTTAATCGATAATCACGCTACGGCCAATTGATTTTCCTCAACTGGGTAAACTGTCGCGAGGCAATCCTGCCTGTTCTCGCAGAATATTGACCACCCGGAATTGCACTTTACTCCAATACTCGGAATACGACCGCCACTCACTTCCGGTAGCCCTCTCGTTGTTTACCGGCTCCGCAGAAATATCCCGCCAAAGATTCACAATGTTGTGTTTTGACTCACGTTGCGACCCTATGCGCCGCTCCGCGTTTCTTGTTCGGCGCGGAGTATGGGCATCTGATGATTGACCGTTCTCACCCTTTACTTGGATGAGCGGTTCGGTAGGTTTGATTGCCAAGCAGCCGACGACTTTGTCCTTAATCGGTCGATAGGTTTCCGCGTCGCAAGGGACGTACCACCAGCGCCCCGACCAATCCGGGTCGAGCAATGCCTTGAGGCCAATATTAGCGGCTGCATTCAGATCGGCCTGCAACCCACTGCTTGCGGGTGAAGTCTTCTGAGCAGAGACAAATACCTCACCGCCACGATAAGGAATTCGTATCGAGCGTCCTGCTTTCTTAACATCTGGCATCGTCCCCCACTGTGTACGAAGAGCAAGCAAGTATCTTTCGCGTGCATCACCTTTACTGCCGTCTCTCATCTTCTGGTCGGCAGCGGTAATTTGCATGTTCCAAAAGGGGGATTCCAGAAAGTCTTTTACCGGCACATCCTTGCAGCGTATTCCAGGAGCGCCCGTGCGCGAATCCTGCTTCGAAGTATAGGCGGCAGGCACTTCTCGCAAGTGAAGACCATTAAGCTCGCAGGCTTCGCTTAGGTATTTCTTCACCTTACTCGACGACCAAGTCATGAGCTGCTGGTTTTCCCGGCGCGTCCGAGTTTCCTCAGGGCGATAGCGGGTCAGATTTTCAATTACCACGGCGTGACAAGGCGCAAACTGCGGTGCCGAAATTCTCTGTTGAGGGCGCTTACTCTGTCTGCCATCCTTGGCTCGTTCTTCGCTGCCGATGCCCAGAGCCGCTTCGGCGATACGACTTGCCAATTGCTTGACGCGGTTCTCGCGCATGCCTTCCATCGCATCTAGAATCCGTTGCCCGAACTGCCGTGCAGACTCATCGCCCGGTTTGGGAACATTTTTCCGCAGATCGTCCGGTTCGGGCCGCATTTTGAAAGATTTCTCCAATTGATAGAGGCTCTTGAACGTGGCAATGCGACTGAGCGACAAACCACCAACATGACGTATTGATTGGTGTGTCTTCCCGTTTCTTCCGACACCACGAGGCATCAACCAATCGCGAATCCAGCGCAGTCTGGGCCTCCATTGTTTGTCCTCTTCCTGCCATCGTGCCGCCCACAGAATATTGAGTTTGACGCAAAGGGACGGATTACTTGCAAGCTTGTCGGCTGCACGCCTTAGCCCTAATCTCAATTCCTCGTCGCGTTTCTTGCGTTTCTGGGCTGTTTCGTTCGCTTCTTCGCTTACCTCCGGCAATTCGACATCTCCAAGCGACGGCTGAATATGGTCCTGCCATTGATTCTTCGCCCATTCGTCGGTCCAGCGATCACTTCTAAAAAGCTCGCGCCAGAGCGTAAGCATATCCGTGACCAGTTCCATGCGGCTCTCTGGATCGAGTGCTTCTTCCCTGTCGCCAGACAACAACTTATCCTTGCTCGTGAGATTGAAGCTGATGCGAGCGCAATCGGAGTGCCTTCTTAGAGCGAGCCTTAGAAGGCGAACGGATTCGTGCATCAATTCGTCCACCGCCAATTCTGACCCCTTGCGCAAAACCGACCGCTTGAATCCCAAATCCTCTTCCAGCTTATCAACCTCGGCAATTTCGGTTGAACTGGCTTTGCGAGCACCAACATCCTCGCCTTGGAGTTTAATGAGGAACTGCCGATCCAGTCGTGCCCACGGTGCCGGGTGCCTCTTGCCATCAGGCAACACGTTTGCTCCAATGCGCCGATAGACCGTTGTTCTTGTCTTGCCGTTATTGACGGCCTTGGCAGAAAGGTAGAGATCGCCTTCAGCGGGTGCGACAGTACCTACAGCGGCACACGCCCGGCGAATCTGCTCCTCGCTGACAGTTTCCCAAACGGCACACGCAGCCGCGTACCGGTGGCCTAAATCCACGGAAAGCACTCGTAAACCCGGCAAGCGAGAAAGCATCAATCGTGCAAGCCCCTGCCGTTTCTTGTTGTCTACAGCGTGCGGCCAGTATTTCCAGTCTGGTCTCAACCCGTTGCGTTCGGCAAACGCTGACCAAGGTCCTTGAGGTTGTAATTTTGCGGAAAATGAGACGAGCCATCTAAGGCGGTCACGCATCCGGCATGCTCTTGGGTCCCACTGGTTCCCGTTACTATGAAGATGATTCGCCAGGTCATCCAACTGCGCCCGAGGAACTTGTAACCGGCCATTCCATTCCTTTTCATCGAACACCTGAAGTATACGAATCGAGGAGTTCTTATCTCCTGCTGATGCTCCACGTCCAAGGCGATCTGCACGGGAAACACACTGGGTTTCTCCAGTCCCTCCTGCTTTCGGAAGTACCAGGTCAGCGGTAAAGCGCTTAGATCTCCAGCGAAGGGGCTGCTTACTAACGCTTGCTCCGTCCCAGAGCCCCATACTCATTCCTTGCAGATCAATCCGTTCCACTTTTTTCTCTCGCGAGTTTTTGGCATCACGCTTCCGCATTTCGTGAATGTTGAATTTGATTTCCCATCGCGAATTGCCAAAATCACAAAATACAGGGTGACGCAATGGATCAGGGTGACGGTATGCGGGAACCTTAAAGCGAAGCTGTTTTGCCCCTGCGTCTCTGGCGACCACGTAATCAGACAAGAATGCCGGCGATGCCCTCCCATCCTGCTTCCAAACACAGACCGCATCTTCGACCGCTGCCGCTTCAAATAACTGGATGTCTCCAAATTTCTCTACATCGGCCTGCACTTCTCGTGCGGCCTCAATGCGGTCTTTCTCTGTTCTGCACTCTTTTCTTGACCATGCAGCTACCACTTCCTTCCATCCTTCTTTCGCCCGCTTGCGGATGCGGTAGGACTCCAATGCCCCAGAACTAAGAGAACGGTCCTTACAGTACCTATCGAGCCACTTCCTGGCATCCTCCGGGACTCCATCAATCTTCGCAGCATCTTCCTCAAAGCGACGACGTTCCGCTTCAGCCCGTTTAATCCAAGTATGCGCCAGAGAAACGCGTCTCGCGGCATGATCCAACATCACCGCGAATTCACCGATTAGGTTGCGCCCCGAGATGAACGGCACGCCTGTCATTTCTTCAATCGTCATCCGTAAATTGCGCGCCCATTCCTGCGTCGTTCGATGAGCATTCTTGTTCTTCTCTTCCGCTTCTTCCGAAAGCTTTTTCTTGAGCACATCAATATCGGCCGTACTCAGAATTTGCTTCTGCTGCGCCATTTCCAAGGCCATTTTCCCCTTAGATGAGCGCCCCGTTTTCCAGCCCACCAATTTGCGAAGGCAATTCATTGATTCATCCGATTCATCTTTTGGAGCCGCGTCGCCCAAAATCTCTGTCAAATGGGCGATAAGTTGTTCTCCAGAACTGCCAATCAAATGATCGAGGGATGCGTTGCTAAGTTTTGCCAAGAGTGAGGCAATTTGTGTGTTGTCGCTCTTCTTCCCTGTGCCCCATTGAAAACTGAGCCACCCTCGTGCCCACTTTCGAAATTCTAGCTGCTCCGTTGCGCTAGTTGATTCCGTCGTAGTTTTCGCTTCTTCATCGTCGTCAAGCGAAACAGGTGAGAAATAATCTGCCAGAAACTCACCCAGCATCAATGAATGGACCTGTTCGCGGGTTAGTGTGGGACCTAATATTTCCCGCGCCTCGTCAAAGGCATGCCTGCGGTTTACCCAGACAGCATCATCTCGAATGGGAGCCGAAAGCGACCCCGAACAATCGGCCATCCAACGCCCGATTTCTGTCTCAGGCACACCGCATGATCGCAATATCTCTTTCAGGGCATCCGCTGTCTGCCAGTCCGTTCTGCCTTTTGCGATGTCAAACTTGTGAGGCACGACATGTTTCGATGGGGCTCCATCTTCGGATTCAGCGGATAGCCAGGACAGCGCAAGAATTATTCGGCGACGCTTAGCTTCCTCTCCACTCACATCCGAAAGAGATTCCCGAGCTTTGCCCACACTCCTGCTGACTGCGAGGGCAGGGTCCAGTCCTCCGCGCATGGTGAGCAGCCAGTCACCAAAAGCCTCTGCCCCCTGGTTGACAGCCTCGTGTGTCTTCCAGAGTCGCTCCCTCCAGGTCTGGTCACGGGGATCAGTGCCAGTCAGACGGAGGGTATAAGCGCGCTGAGTAAGGTCAGGTTTTGAAGATGCTGGCACGAATAGACCTTCCAGTCTTGTTTTCCGAAGGTAAGTATCCCTTCTTATATCACAATCGTGCGGGAACCGACCGAAGGAACTGCCTGGCCGAGAATGGTTGCAGCCTCGCGGGAGGCATGTTCGTCCTCTCCGAGGTCGAGGATGAGAGTCTTGTCGAGCTTGAGATTCATTTCCGCCTCCAATGCGCTCTGCATACGGACGCGGTCAATGGCCTTGAGGACACAGAAGAAAACCGAGTATTGCCACGACTCGCCAAATCCCTTCATTATTCTGTGGACCCGTCGGAGACGCTTGGGTTCCCGGATGTCGTAGCACACCAGATAACAGCGGCGCACAGAATTCCTCCAAACTTAACGAGTCGTTAGAAATACCAGTGTCTCCACTTCACCCACGCACCACGCCGCGATCATTCGGGCGTGCAACGCGAGCATCCGGCGGTAGCTCAGCTTGTACCCAAAGGCGGGATGCGTAACTTCCGTGTCCATTCTCCGTGCGTACGCCTCGAAGAATGCCTTCCTTCCTGCGTCGGTGAAGGTGCAACCGGCTGATGTCCGCAAAAAATGTCCCTCGGCCAACTCGCCACGATTGAACGCCGCTATCGCAATCGAATCCGCTATCAACGGGCGAAATGGCTCCATTAGGTCCAATGCCAATGCTGGCCGACCTGGCCTTGAAACATGAAATGCGCCAATAGACGGCTCTAGTCGGGAGACGCGCAGAGCGGCGACACATTCGTGTGTAAGCATCGAGTACGCCATCGAAAGACACGAATTCACAGGATCGGGCGGCGGACGCCGCTTTCTGCCGTTCACGTCAAATTCCGCTCCTGCGGCCCCCTTGAGCATTCCCGCAAAATGATCGAAATAAATGGCCGCAGCCTGTCCTTCATGGCCTCGGAGAGATTCCAGCGAGTCGGCCTTCGACGCTTGATTCACCTGAGCTGCCATTGCTTCGCTGACGTCGGCGGGCAACTCAGGATAGTTTCTAACAAGCAGTTTGCGTTGGTTTGCGACCTTGGCCGTAATGAGGGCGCGAGCAAGTTCCAGACACTTATCGGAAGACTCAAATCCCAACACTTGCTTTCGCCGTACCACAGCGCTTACGGAATCCAGCGGGTCCATCATCCCCACCAGACGGCCAGCAGCAGAGAGCAAGGCTATGGGAACTCCGTGGTCGGCAAGAACTTTCATCGCTTGTGTTGAAATCTGTACGGAGCCGAGCAACGAGAGACTATCCACACTTGCTAGCGGGATTTCCTTTTTGCGCGTCTTGCCATTCGCTTCGCTGATCGTAAGCGCCATCCCTTTGATACCGATGCGCGTTCCATTCCTCTGAGCGACAATCTGGATTCCTTCGTCGCGTGGCGGCCATATCTTTCGTGGAGACAGATGTTCGCCGTTCGATTCGCTGCGTTCACAGTTCACTTCATCAGGCAAGCAGATGGGTTGTAGCGAACAGCGGATGCAGCGCGGATCGTTGACAAGTGGCAACGGACGCGGACCGTTGGCACATGTTCTAGCGGCCTCCAACGTCGCAAGAGCTTCAGATTTCAAAGCAGAGTCTACGGGAATGGCTAGGCGGAGCTTCTCTGTGGCGTAGTAGAAAACAGCTTCTCTCACCTCGTACCCTGCTTCTTCCAACAGAAGCACCTGGAGACCGACTTGGACACGATCTGTCGGCCACGGCTCAGGCACGGACAGAGAGTTCACCTCCTCGTCCTCATCAAGCTCATCACGGACAGGAGCAATTCGATTCCGTCTCGGGGCACCCTTCCGGTACTCAACCGGGATCGCAATGTCGCCAGAGATTTCAGCCAAGTCCAATGTCGCCGTCAAGCCAAGTTTTTCGCTCGTTAGAACGAGACTGCGGACAGTTTTGGGACGGCCATTGTTCTCCGTCTCTGATTCGTGCGAGTTCTCTTGGACTTCGGCGCTGGGTCGATTCACACGACGATGGATAGCCTGCCCCTTTTCGGTGTCAACGCTGGGCAGGAAAACGCCCTCCACCTCCATGTAGTAGAAGAGGCGGGGGCAGAACACATATTCGGCAACGGTGCGAGCGGGCCAGTAGGTCTCGTCCGTCATCACAGCACTCCACACGGGGATACGTGCCAGTCCGCAAATCTATGAGACGAGGATACATCCTGTACTCGGCGGGCGTTCCTTTCTTCGGAAACTACGACATCAAAGCGTTAACTTCGGGGTTGTATAGGACGCTTCAAGTACTAGCGCGCGTTTCTGTATCCCGGCAATCCAATCCTCGCGGACCTGCAAGTCCTCGAAGGAAAGTGCCGATCTGCTCAAGCGTGGACCTCAATGTCGGCTTGCCATCCGTGCCGCGAGTTTTTGCTCGCTAGCCGACGCTGATTTCCTCTTAATGCTGCCTTTTGCTGCCTCGCGGTTTTCCCAAGTCCAATGAACTGAATAAGAAGACTGGTAGGGGCGGTGGGGGTCGAACCCACGACCTTTGGCTTAAAAGGCCACTGCTCTACCACTGAGCTACGCCCCTGCTTCGAGTCCCACCATATTACTGGAAAATCGCCGCCTTAGCATCGCCTCCCCTAAGTCCGGAATCCCCCCGACCTCGCAAGTCCACACACGCACCACGACTACGCAGCCCACCCCACCCGCGGCGTGCAGACCGGCCCCCCGGTCCGCGCGTCGCCCAGCCCCGTAGAGGCGACACGCCTCACTAGCCCACGCCGCAGGCCCGCCAGCCCTTTGGTGGGGATGCCCTGGGTACATAGACTCAAAACGAAAAGCCCCGTAGGTGGCGACACATGCTTTGAACTACCCCGATGCGTCGGCCAACGCGGCCAGCAGCTTGGGATACCGAAAAAACAGCGCGGCCTCGCATTCGATTTCAAATGCGAGGCCGCGTCGCGCATCAACGCCGGAACCGCCCGGCGCTGTTATGAAGTTGTTAGTTCTTCCACCGACCGCGCCACCATCACCGGCTGGTGCGTCACAGGGTTTATGAGGATAAAGCCGACAACCCGAATCGGAATCGCGGAGTTCCCCGATAGCGCGGAAAGTCCGCTCAGATTGATAAAATTCGTCTGCGCGAACGTCAGCACCGTCAGCGGACTCGGCAGCAGAATCCCTGCCGTCCCGTTGTCGTTCAACGAGAAGCTGCCCACGTTGCCCGCCGTGATTGACGTGCTGCCCACGACCCAATCTCCCGCTTGTCCCTGCCGCCCAAGGATCACGCGATGAGGCGTAATCGTCGTCACGCCATTTTTCGTTTGCACCACGCCGCCGACATCCACTCGCTGGCCCGGCGTGAGCGACGTATATCCGAACAGCAGACTGGTGATGGGATTATCGATGTTCGCGATCGAGTAGCGCTCCGTGCCATTCAACGTGAATGGCGTGATCGTGCCGTCGCTGATCCCGCTGATCGCCGGCAATTCGTAGCGCACGTAAAGATTCGGAGTCGTCGTTCCTCCGCTGGCCGGCGGCACGTACGTCAGCAATCCGCCCAGCAAGAATTTATCCGTGGACACGACGGCGACCTCGGTAGCGTCGATCGCATGCGTCACCGGATCGAGCGTGCCGGAAATATCCACAATGGTGTTGCCGTCCGTGGTGAACGAAGCAACTTGTTCGCTCGTATCAAACGCCGTCGCATTGCTGGTCGTCACGTTCCAATCGCGCCCGAGCGGCCCCTGCACCGTGAACGAAGTCGAGCTGGAAACACCAATCACGCCGGCGCGGAAATCGTCGATCGCAACGTTCGCGTCGGCCGCGTTCAGCAACGCCATGTCGAACGTGGGATTCATGGCGCCGGTGATATTCCCGCTGCCGTCGGTGGCCAGCGATTGGCGCAGATCGAGTTCCATGCGCAGTCCCACAAGATCGTTCGCATTCAGCGTGAACGGCTTCGCCAAAGTCACCGTGACGCTGTCCGTAGTCTGATTCCCTGGCAGCGTCCCATTAATCGTGGAGATCGTCGGCGGATTGTTGGCCGTGTTGATGTACCCGATTACCGGAGCCGAAATCGTCACCGTCGCCGACGTGTATGTCCCCACCGGCACGGAGTTCAGATCGAGCAATTGATGCAGCCCGCTCAGTTGCGCGAAGTCGACGATCTGCGACGTCGTGAGCACCGGCACGTTTGTCGTTCCGTTGAACAACGTGACGGAGCTGACCGTAACCGCACAGGACACGACGCTCGGCAACGAAGCGTCCGTCCCAACCGTGAACACCGACGCCGTCTGCTGCCCCGCGCCCACCGACCCGCCCGCCATCGACGACCCGCCGCCGCAGCCCGCCAGTATCGCGAGCGGAAAAAGAAAAAGTAACGCTGTAACTAGATTGGAACCGCGCATGTCGGTCTCCTTCAATCTGTGTGAAACATAATGGCTGAGGGCGACCCTCTACGCGGCCGCCCCTCCTACCAGACCGAACACCGCGCTTCGGAAAAAGTTGCAGCGAAATCCGCCCGTAATTACCGCAAGGTGGAAACTGAGGCGAGAATGCACGACGGAGCCGACGAAATGTGCAATGAAGCAGAACACCAGAAAGGAACAGGCGGATACCGCAATGCCGATGAGAGTAGAAAAGGAGCTGCCGAATACCGCAACGCCGATAAGCGTCAGAAAGGAGCCGGCGCATACGGTAATGCCAAAGAGCGTCAGAGAGGAGCTGGCGCAGACCGCAATGCCGATGAGCGTTGGAGAGGAGCTGGCGGAGAGCCAGAGCCCGGGGAGGCTTGCTGGGCTCTGCTCTCCGCCTCCGATACAGCCCCTATTAGCCGCGCATTAGAACGTGTGATGCAGCGCCAGTTCCAAGATGCGCGGATCTTTTGCCGACGAGATCTGCCCGAATGCGGCATTCCCGAAGGTCGAGTTCGCGTTGTTGAAGTTCGCACCCACGGTCCGCGCCGTTAGAATTCAAAGCGACCGGCCAATTCCAAAATGCGCGGTTGCGTCGTTGTACTCGTGATGGCTCCGAACGAACTGTTGACGCTGCCGTTTTCATTGACGCTGGCATTTGGATTGCCGAAGTTCGGGTGATTGAAAATGTTGAACGCCTCGGCCCTAAACTCGAAAAAGGTCGATTCGCGAACGTGAAAATCCTTGTACAGCGCCATGTCGAAATCCACGATTCCCGGCCCTTGCAGTACCCCGACCGGAGAGTTGCCGTAATAGCCGGCGGGAACCCAGGTGAACGCGGCCGGATTCAGCCAGTCCTGAATCGTCTTGGTCGCCGGGTAATAATTATCGCTAACGACATCCGGGTCGCCGTTTGGACCGTCGTTGCCGCTGAGTGTCGGGGAGAACGAACTCCCACTCCGGATCGTGGTGATGTCCGACAACTTCCACCCACCGAGGGCGGCGGACGCGCGGCCGGTCTTGAACCACGGATCGCTGAAGACCACTGAGATCGACAGGTCCCACGGGTAATTGAGTGCTGCGGCGTTGCCGTAGTCTAAGCCCGGATTGTCTTGGTCGACAGGAGTGGTGCCGGCCGAGAGCGTGTGCGACCAAGTGTAGGCTAACG
>Ga0187867_10004929_pt1 | contig 10218 bp, 3 predicted proteins | sample June2016WEW_13_1_FD_132976 | JGI IMG/M metagenome (GOLD analysis project Ga0187867, IMG submission 132976) | Peatland microbial communities from SPRUCE experiment site at the Marcell Experimental Forest, Minnesota, USA - June2016WEW_13_10 | ecosystem: Environmental > Terrestrial > Soil >...
CTCCACGAGCTCTTTGAGGCGCAGGTTGAAAGGACGCCGGATCATGTGGCAGTGGTTCTTGAAGACCGTTCGTTAACATACCGGCAGCTAAACGAGCGGGCCAACCAGCTCGCACACCATCTCTGCGAGCTCGGAGTCGGGCCTGAGGTCCCGGTCGGAATATGCACAGAGCGATCCCTTGAGATGGTGGTCGGGCTGTTAGGTATCCTCAAGGCCGGCGGGGCGTATTTGCCACTGGACCCGGCTTACCCGGACGAGCGTCTGGCCTTTCTTCTGAAAGACACGGCCGCGCCGGTTGTACTCATCCAGCAGGCCGTGTCGGGACGGGCTGCCCAATTGCCGGCCCGTCCCGTAAGCCTCGAATGCAAATGGGAAAAGGCGACCCCGGAAGACCTGCGAAGCCAGGGTCGCGGCACATCGCCGGAGAACCTGGCTTACATAATTTATACGTCAGGGTCTACCGGCAAGCCCAAGGGCGTCATGATAACCCATCTAGCCATTGTTAACCGACTTCTGTGGATGCAGGAGGCCTTCGGCCTTGGCGATGGCGACGCCGTGCTGCAAAAGACCCCTTTCACCTTCGACGTCTCGGTCTGGGAGTTTTTCTGGCCGCTGCTCACCGGCGCCAGATTGGTGGTCGCCCAGCCCGATGCGCACAAGGATCCGGCTTACATTGCGGGGATCATACAGCGCGAGCATATCACCACACTACACTTCGTCCCCTCGATGTTCGGGGCGTTCCTTAACGAGCCGACAGCTAATGCATGTACCTCCCTAAAGCGCGTCTTTTGCAGCGGAGAGGCCCTTTTGCGCGAGCACGTTCGGCGATTCCACGAAATCCTGGATTGCGAACTGCACAACCTTTACGGGCCAACGGAGGCGGCCGTGGACGTCACATGGTGGCCTTGCGAGCGCGGCGGATTGCCTCCCTCTATCCCGATAGGACGCCCCATTGCCAATACCACCACCTACATCCTTGACTCTTACCTGCGCCCTGTACCCATCGGAGTAACCGGAGAACTGTACATAGGCGGCATCCAGGTGGGGCGGGGCTATATCAACCGTGATGGACTGACACGCAACAGCTTTATCCCTGATCCCTTTGTTCACGTGCCTGGCGCACGCCTTTACAAGACAGGGGACTTGGCGCGTTATCTGCCTGATGGAAATATCGAATACCTCGGTCGCCTGGATAACCAGGTGAAGGTGCGCGGTTTCCGGATCGAACTGGGAGAGATCGAGGCCGTGCTGACCGAAGACCCGGGCGTCGAGCAGGCTAGGGTTCTTGCCCGCGAAGACGTCCCCGGCGACAAGCGGATAGTGGCCTACATCGTGCCCGCAAAACGGGCACCGGAAATCCATTACCTCAAAACCTTCCTGGTCTCCAAACTGCCAGCATATATGATACCTTCGACCTTTGTGTTTCTGGAAAAGTTGCCTCTCACGAGCAGCGGCAAGGGGGACCGTCGAGCACTGCCTTCTCCAGAGCCTGCCCGCGTGGGATCAGAGGAGTCTTTGGTCCCTCCGCGAACGCCAGTCGAGGATTTGCTGGGTTCGATCTGGTCTGACGTCTTGGGTATCGGGAAGATCGGGGTCTACGACAACTTTTTCGACCTCGGCGGACACTCGTTGTTGGCCGTACAGGTTGTCTCGCGTATTCGGGACGCCTTCAGGATCGAGTTGCCGCTTCGCAGCCTTTTTGAGACACCGAGGATTGCAGACCTGGCTGCCAAGCTTGATGCTCAGAAATTGATCGGTCCGGCGTCTGGACCGATCGTGCATGTCGACCGTGACGGACCATTGCGCCTGTCATTCGCGCAGGAGCGGGTGTGGTTCATGAGCCAGTACGAACCGAACAGCCCCCTGTATAACATAGGATGGATACTGCGTCTCAGCGGCACTCTCGACATACCAGCATTCGAGAAGTCCCTCAGTGAGATCGTTCGACGACACGAGATCCTCCGTACCACGTTTAGGGATAAAGATGGTCAGCCGATGCAGATTATCTCCCCGGCCCAGGTCATGGAGCTTTCAAGGGAAAATCTTCGCCACCTGCCGGCGAAATCGCGCGAGGATATACTGTGGGAGATCTCGGGTGTAGAGACTTCACGTCTGTTCGACCTGGGATGCGGTCCCCTGTTGAAGGCCACGCTGGTAGAAATGGCCGAGGACGATCATGCGGTGCTGCTGACGATGCATCACATTATCTCGGACGGCTGGTCGATGTCCGTGATATTTCGTGAGCTTCAAGCGTTATATACCGCCTTTCTCAAGGGTCTCCCATCGCCTCTCGCGGAGCTGCCCGTCCAGTACGTCGACTACGCTGCATGGCAGCGCAGCTGGATGGCCGGTGAGGTGCTCGAAAATGGGTTGATGTACTGGCGGCAACATCTTGCCGGACTATCAGGCGAGTTCGAACTCCCCACCGATCATCCCCGTCCGCCTATAGAAACTTTCCGCGGGACCTGCCAATCCCTGAGGCTGGACCGGGAGTTGACCGGCCAGTTGAAGGCCTTGAGCCGCAGGGAGGGGATGACGATCTTCATGACGTTGCTGGCCGCCTTCCAAACCCTGCTTTATCGGTACAGCGGCCAGGAGGATATCCTGATCGGCATCCCTTTTGCCAACCGCAACCGGTCCGATATCGAGTACTTAATCGGTTTCTTTGTCGACACGCTGTTGCTTCGTACCGACCTGTCTGGGAACCCGACATTCCGCGAATTGCAAAAACGGGTTCGGGAGGTTGTTCTCGGGGCTTACACTCACCTGGATATTCCGTTCGAAAAACTCCTTGAGGAATTGAATCCGCAACGTCGACCGGATCGTTCGCCGCTGTTCGAGGTGATGTTTGCCTACCAGAACTACCCCCTGCCCTCGGGCAAACTTGCAGAACTTGATGTCTGCGCGACCGAGGTGTATACGGGCACGGCAAAACTTGATCTCACGCTGTTTATGGAGGAAGATTCAGAGGGTCTGAACGCAACTTTTGAGTACAAAACAGACCTGTTCGAGCCGGGAACAATCCGCCGGTTGCTGGACCATCTGGTAATGGTTCTAAAGGGCGTCACTGCCGATCCGGATTTGAGGCTTTCGGAGTTGCCGCTCCTGACCGAGCGGGAGCGGGAGAAGTTGCTGTGCTGGAGGGGCAGGAAAGTCGATTACCCTCGGGAAGCTACGCTCAATCAGATCTTTGAGGCCCAGGCCGAGAGGACACCGGATCATGTGGCAGTGGTTTTTGAAGACCGCTCGCTAACATACCGGCAGCTCAACGAGCGGGCCAACCGGCTGGCGCACTATCTCCGCAAGTTTAGGATAAGGCCGGATGCACTTGTAGGCGTGCTTATGGACCGTTCCCTGGAGATGATTGTCGCCCTGTTGGGCATCCTTAAGTCAGGGGGCGGGTATCTGCCCCTGGACCGGGCGTACCCCGAGCAGCGCCTGCGGTTTATGGTCGAAGACGCCTGTGCAAACCTAATTTTGGCTCAGGGCGACTGTGCCGACTTCCTGGCGGATGAGAATCGACACGTGATACGCTTGGACGATGACTGGCCAGCCATTGCCGGGTTGGACCCGGAAAACCCAGCTCCAGTTGCGTCAGCCGAGAATATCGCATACGTCAACTACACTTCGGGCTCAACCGGGACACCCAAGGGCGTGGCGGTACCACATCGGGCCGTCATCCGCCTGGTGATCAACACCAACTATTTCACGGTGGAGGCGGCGGATGTGTTTCTGCACCTGTCCAGCTGCGCGTTTGACGCGACAACCTTCGAGGTTTGGGGAGCCCTGCTGAACGGGGCCCGGTGCGTTATTATGCCTGGACAAATCCCGACTACCGCTGAGTTGAGACGAGTGATCGGGCAGCACGGCGTTACAGTCCTGTGGCTTACTGCGTCGCTATTCAATGCCATCATCGATGAAGATCCCGCGGCACTGGAAGGCGTTCGGCAATTGCTGACGGGAGGTGAGGCACTGTCGGTGGCACATGTTTGTCTCGGCCAGCAACGGCTGCCCAATGCGCAGATAATTAACGGCTACGGCCCGACGGAAGGGACGACCTTCAGCTGCTGCTACCGCATCCCGCCGGGTTTGGATCCGGACATCCCATCGATCCCTATAGGACCCCCAATCGCAAATTCAGAGGCTTATGTTCTGGACCCGCATGGCCAGTTGTTGCCGGCCGGGATTCCCGGCGAACTCTTCATCGGCGGCGACGGCCTGGCCAGAGGCTATCTCAACCGACCCGAACTGACGGCTGAACGGTTCGTCCCCAACCCCTTCTCAGTCGAGCCTTGTGCCCGGCTCTACCGCACCGGAGATCTCGTGCGCTTTCTCCCTGATGGGGTGCTTGAGTTCCTAGGGCGGCTGGACGGTCAGGTCAAGATTCACGGTTTCCGCATCGAGCCTGGCGAGATCGAGGCCGTTCTCCGTGCGCAGGACACGATCCGCCAGGCAGCGGTCATTGTGCGCGAGGATACACCGGGCGACAAACACCTGGTGGCTTACATTGTGCCGGCGGCCGGCGCGGAAGTCTCTGTCGGAATGCTGCGGGATGCCCTCAGCCTGAGACTGCCTCCTTACATGATCCCGGCATCGTTTGTGTTCCTGGAGAGGCTGCCGTTGACTGCGAACGGTAAACTCGACCGCAGGGCCTTGCCCCCCCCAGATAAGGCAACGATGAAAAGCATGGATACTTACACCCCTCCGCGCACTCCGGTTGAGACTAAACTCGTGAAGATCTGGTCGGATATTCTGGGGGTGGAAAGCGTTAGTGTCCGTGACAACTTCTTCGACCTAGGTGGACACTCGCTCAAAGCGTTGAGGGTCCTGGCGCGAATCCATGAGGCGTTCGGCCTGGAACTTCCGGTCCGCTGCCTGTTCGAGTCCCAGACCATCTCGAAGCTGGCTGTCGTTATCGAAGATTCCGGCGGCATCAGCGAAACGGCGGCACCTATAATTCCGGCCAAACGCGACGGCGAGATCCCCCAATCGTTCGGACAACAGGGTTTGTGGTTCCTGGAACAATTGCATCCCGGCACCGCCCAGTACAACGTGCCGCTGTGCATACGACTTTCTGGCCAACTCAACGCCGCCGTACTCGAGGACTGCCTAAACGAGGTGATCCGTCGCCACGAAATTCTTCGCACAACGTTTGATGCCGTGGACGGTCGACCCGTGCAGATCATTCACGACTCATCCACATTCGTTCTCCGAATTGACGACCTTCAGGGACTGCCTGAACTGCAAAGGTCATCAGAGGCCCAATCGCGCATCGTGGAGGAAGTTCGCCTGCCATTCGACCTCGTTTCCGGACCGCTCCTGCGGGCAAGGCTCCTGCGACTGAAAGAGCAAGAACACATTCTGATACTAATTATCCACCACATCGTTTGTGACGGCTGGTCGTTCAGAATACTCTTCGATGAGCTCGCCGCTCTTTACCAAGCACGCTTCGCCGTTCTGCTGAATCCGTTGCCTGAACTCCCTATCCAGTATGCCGATTTTGCCTATTGGCAGGGGCAGAGGCTCCAGGAAGACCTGATCGAGCCGCAGTTGTCCTACTGGAAGCAACTAATGGCCGGAGTGCCGACGGTGCTGCGGCTGCCCAGCGACCGTAAAGCGCCTGCAGGGCCGGCACACGCTGGAGCAACCAGGTCAATTCAGTTGCCCAGAGTGCTGTTGGAGGGGCTACAGGCGCTCAGCCGCCAGGAAGGCGTATCGCTCTTCATGACGATTCTGGCAGCATTCCAAACGCTGTTGTGGAAGTACACCGGCTTTGAGAAGATTGTGGTGGGCTGCCCTCTGGCCGGCCGTACCATCCTCCAGGTCGAACGGCTGATCGGGTACTTCGTCAACACGTTGCCGTTCCCGGCCAATCTCGCGGGCGACTCGTCATTTCTCGAGTTGCTGACCACAACACGGGAGTTGACGCTTGGGGCTTACGCTCATCAGGACCTCCCTCTCGAGCGCCTTGTGAAGGAGTTGCACCCAGAACGCGATCCTGGCTCCACGCCGCTGTTCCAGGTTGTCCTGGCTTTCGAGAATTTTCCCGACTGGGGGCTGAACGTGCCTGGACTTACAGCCGACTTCACCGAAGTCGACACGGGAACCGCTAAATTCGATCTCACCCTCATTGTCAAGGAACACAACGACGGCCTCCGACTGTCGATGGAGTACCGGACTGTATTGTTCGAGCCTGTTACGATCGACTGGATGCTGTGCGCGTTCCAGACACTGCTGGAGGGGGTGCTGAAAGATCCTAACCAGCGTCTCACCAAGCTGGCACGCCACATTCCCACCCGCAGGCAAGGGACGGCCAAATCGCAGGTGCACCCTCGGCATGTGGACAACTTCGAGGAATCGGAGCCTCTCACCGATGTGGAAAAGACGCTGGCCGGTATGTGGTCCGAATTGCTGAGACGTCCGAATGTCGGCCTAAACCAGGATTTTTTCGATCTTGGCGGGGATTCGCTTCTGGCCATCCGCCTGTTCTCACGGGTAGAAAAGAATTTCGGTGTCACTCTGCCTCTTTCAACCCTTTTTGAAAGTGCCACCGTTGCAACGCTGGCCGGTGTCATCGAAAGTCGCCTCTGCCGTGACTCCGACAGTTCCTTGTGGACTATCCGCACCGGCTTTGAAGGTCCATCGTTATACATACTTCCTTCGCTTGGCGGGGAGCTGATGTTTTGCCGCGAGTTGATCGCCGAACTGGGACCGGAGCAGATGGTCCAAGGATTCCACACTCCCGGGCATGATACCGACAGGAAATCGTTCGCCACCATAGAGGCCATGGCCCAATACTTTGCCGAATATCTGCTGCGCTTTCAGCCCGTTGGGCCTTATTGCCTCCTGGGATATTCGTTTGGAGGCACGGTAGCCTATGAATTAGCCAGACAACTCAGCGCCGCCGGACGCGAAGTTGCGCTCCTGGCATTGATTGACGCCAGTACATTCCCGGTGACCGAGGGGTGGGATCTCAGTGAGTGCCTGGGTGGCATTTCCGGTTTTTTCCGCAACCTTCCTTTCTGGGTTTGGGGCGAAATCTTCAAAAACAATCCGCGCGGCATTGCCAAGCACTTTGCTCGCGGGAGCAAGCGCATTGCAAGAAGACTCCGTGCCTTGGCTGCTTTCCGGTTCCAGGCCTCCGTGGTGGAGGACCTTGATGAAATCTTTGACGTCAGTATGCTGTCCCAGCCCTATCGCGACATTATGCAGACGCACCTTCGAGCCTATCGGGAGTACCGAGCCCAGCCCTACCGTGGTCGAGTCACACTGTTCCGTGCCCGGATTCGCCCCCTGACCCACTCGCTTCGGTATGATCTCGGATGGAGCCGGATGGCCCTTGGCGGCGTGGATATCCGCGTCATTCCCTGCAACCATGACAACATAATGAGAAAGCCGCACGTTTTGGCAATCTCCCGGCAAATCAGGAACCTTCTGGCGGATGTTCGGCAGCAATGTGGTATCGCGAATAATGGGGCTGCCGCGAACCTTGATACTGAGGCCTGACATGCCCCGAAACGGATGGAAGCAGCCCCCCGAGAATCCAGGTTTTGAAGCTGGCGAGGTCCACATCTGGCGACTTGCCATTGACTCGTCCCATCCCCCTTTCGAGAAGCTTTTTGCCTGCCTGTCCATCGAGGAACGCGACCGGGCCTTGCGTTTTGTCTTCGACAAAGACCGACATAGCTATGTTGTCCGTCACGCCGCTTTGCGGCACATCCTGGGGCTTTACCTGCTCGCCACTCCCGCTGGGCTGGTATTCCATCGAGGAACTTACGGGAAACCGGTCCTTGCCGGTAACAGGGACCATGCAGACCTGTCTTTCAACCTGTCGTCCTCTTGCGGCTTTGCGATGATTGCCGTAGTTCAGGGGCGAGGGGTAGGCATCGACGTGGAGAGAATTCGCCCCGCGCCCGAACACATGCACATCGCAAGGCGTTTCTTCTCAGGGCGCGAGGTCGATTATCTGCGCGAAGCGCCTGGTGGTAGATCGATTGAACGGTTCTTCACAGTCTGGAGCATAAAAGAAGCCTGCACCAAAGCAACAGGCAGAGGGCTTGCGCTGTCCCTGAATCAGATTGAAGTGATTGCGGCCTGCACCACAGACGATGCTGTACAAGTCCAGGTGGATCAAGGTTCCGCCTGTTGTTTTTCTGTCCAGCGCCTGAGACCCTGTGACAGATATGTCGCCGCCATCGCTGTAGAGGGGGACGTTGATCGCATTTGTTCATACGATTGGACTTGGCGAGGATAGAAACTTTGTCGCTCAAACCCCCGGAACATTCCAGTATGCAGCATTGATCTCCTTTACCGGCATAATTGTTACCCCATCGGAGGCGGTCTTTCTGATGGCCTGCTCACATGCCTGGAATAATTTGAAATCCTGTCTCAATCATTATGCCACATACTTAAGAATACCAACATCATGGCCCTTTCCGGTGTATGAAACCCCCTACCTCTGTCCCAAGTGAACCCAAAAGCTGCCACGAAGATCACGCCAGTCAAACACCGAATCTTTTGCCAACAGCAAGTCCCGGCAGGAATATAGGATATGCCGAAGAGGACTGACGCTAGGATAGTCCAATTCAGTAAGTTTGCCTCTTGCAGCCCACAGGATGTGCCTAAGTAATGTCCGTTTATTGACAACCCGGCTCCGGTTCGTCTCCTGAAACATGGGCGCATGAGGAATAGCACGATATGCCTGTAGCAACAGTGACGGCTCATCAAAGCCCAACTTTGTGACCTTGTCTGTTATCCCGCTCATGCGAATATTTATTTCAAGGAAGTACGCCAGCTTCTTCTCCGGTGAAAACAAGAACTCAAAATGGTAACAACCCGTAACTCCCGCTTGCCTCACAAACTCGAGGCACATATGCTCCATCTGCTCTGGAAGGGGATGAGGTTCAATTGACAGGCTAACCCCCTCGAATTTGTGCGAAACAAAATAAGACCTTGAGGCGAGCACCCTCCCGTCGGTTGACCGGACACCGTGAATGATAAGATTCGGAAGGTCCATAAACGGCTGGGCAATGATAGGTGACCGCACGAATTGAAGCTCTTGAAGGAAGTCCTGTAGTTGTACTCGCGACTTGGTTAACCGGACTTTGAAATATGGTTTGACGTCCTCTGCGCAATTCGGACGCAAAACCAGAGGAAATGCCGAGTCGGGGACCCTGTCGGCATCTCCGGCCTCGACCAGGAGAAATGTCGGCAGCACCTGGAAACCAACCTTCCTCGCAATCTCCAGTTGGTAGCATTTCGATAGAAGCTGCGATAATGATACTGATGATTGTACGAGCACTTTGCACGAAGGCTCAAACGCCTGCCTGTGCTCCGCCAACCAGACGAGTTCATTGTCGCAAAAAGCGATCAGTGCCGTGGCCCCGATTCTTGCAGCGTGCTTGGCTAATGTATCAATTCCTGGTGGTGTCCCAATTAGATCGGGGGAGAAGATCGCGACATCGGTCGCGCCAACACTGCAACTGCGACAACGGTTTTTCCCCCTGCTCACATGGAGCAGATGCAGCTCAACCCCCTGTCGGCGGCAACTGCGCGCGACAGTCAAAATTCCCGGCCCACAGTGGGCTAGTATGAGGACTCTAGTCACGCACCTTAACCTGCACCTGGAATGCTACCGTCATTAGCGATGACGGCTCTGTATCGCCTTCATCCGCATGCCACTCTATCTTACCCAAAGCAATGCATCAACTCGACTCTCTGCGATTGCCGAACCGAATTTTGAGATGATTTCCGCCCGAAAAAACTCCATGGCCAACCCAATGGACCACAAGATCTTATGATTTCACACTCTAACATTCAAGTGATATGTCAATGAAACTGATTCTTCCAGTTTTAGGACACACTCCTTTCCTGCAGTCGATGCGCCAGATGATTCCGCCGCGTTCAGGGGAAAATCAATAGAATGTCATGCCTTTAGTGTTGTATCCACTGCAGTATTACGCAAATGCCGGCCGACTTTGGTCTGAAGTTAAAGAGTGTTATTAATTTAATGCATCTTGCCACTCGTAAGAGTCAGTTTGCAGCGATTCGGTAAACAAATGATCTGAATATCTAAAAGAAAACGGCCCAAAAGTCCGCTCAAGATATAGGAGAGCTATACGTAACAAAGCCTATTTTTCTTAGTGATTGTAGAGTGTTATGGTGACTTAGCGCATCTATCTCCCTTTTGATATATTGACTTGTTTTTGTCAACTAAAA
>Ga0187867_10004932_pt1 | contig 10217 bp, 9 predicted proteins | sample June2016WEW_13_1_FD_132976 | JGI IMG/M metagenome (GOLD analysis project Ga0187867, IMG submission 132976) | Peatland microbial communities from SPRUCE experiment site at the Marcell Experimental Forest, Minnesota, USA - June2016WEW_13_10 | ecosystem: Environmental > Terrestrial > Soil >...
AACCCCATAAGTAGACCGGCTCAGTTCAACGAATTGTATCCAACGTGTTCCGGGCCGTGCCCTTGCAGATTAATTCGAGCATTCGTCCCCCGGAACACATTGGATACAATGCTCTTCGTTATCGTCTGGCAAAAGTGAGGTCCCGAGGACGGCCGAAAACTCGCGCTGCGGGTCTTTGGATCAAGGCGGCGACATGAAGGGGATTCACGCCGGCGAGTTCGCCGAGGCCGTGCTCCGCGCACCATTCGGCAATGCGCCGCGGCGGGTGAGATAAGCCATACGCGTGTGGTTGCTGTGGATCTGGGCGGTGAAGAATTCGAGCGCGCGTTTTGCCGCTTTGGGCTCCGGCGTGAAAATCGCCACCGGACACACGGGCGCCGCAGGGGCGGGGATTAGGCGGTCGTTATGGGTCCACCCATGGGTTTAACAGATCTACGGCCGAGACTAGCGAAGTCCTTCACATTGCGCGTGACGAGCGTGAGGCCATGTTCGAGGGCCGTAGCGGCTATTATGCCGTCCGGCGCACTCAGTGGCCGCCCGGCTATCTGGCGCATGCCGTCAAGCCTGCCCCATCGGACGGCAATCGCCTGCGTCACCGGCAGAACACGTCCCACAAACGGAAGTGCCAAGTCCGCGCGGCGTCCGCGTGGTTGCGGATCCCTTTTCCAGTTCGCCAATGCTCACCACGCTCATAAACAACGTGCCGACATCCTGAGCGGCCACCCAGTCTTGCACTTTGGGTTCGGGGCGGGGACGCATGTTCCGAAGGGATGTTGGTATCCGGAAGAAAACCTCGGTTCACGAGAGGTCCACGCGCCTGGCAGTCGAGGGATTGCGGCTGAACATCCGATCAATCTCTTCGTCGGCAAACAAGCCGCGGATGTCCGCAAAAGCGTCGATGAGGGCTTGTCCGGTGCGGTGTTCCGGCGGAGTCGCGGTCGCCGGTGGCCCGGCGGGTACTGGATGCACGGCCCCTTCAAGCAAGGCGGTAGCGACGGACTCGATCGCGCGGCCTTGAATGGCGGCCTGGCGCTCGAGTTCGGCTTGCACTTCGGGTCGGATATCGAGCGTGATGGTCATCGGCGGCTCGTGCGGCATTCCCCGCCCCTACGGGCTTCCGCTTTCTGCGGCCTTGTGGATGGCCTCCACATCCGCCAAGTCCTGCCGCCTTCCGGATGCGAGTTTGGCGGCTATGAGGTCGTCGCGGGAAAGAAAATTCGCCCTTGTGCCGGTCGCCTGGTCGATCACATCTTCAACGCGGCGCTCCCAGGCTGCATCGAAGTCAACACCGGGAATTTCCGAAAGAATATCCACCGCTACAGGCTCGCGTCCCATGCGGAAGAATGAGCCGGGCGCGGCGAAGTCGGCAAAGGTCAACCCTTCAAGCGGTGCGCCGAATTGCGCCAGCGCCGCGTAGGCTGCCTTCGCGTTTTCGGCATCGGGCTTCACCAGAATGTCCATATCCTTCGTGGCCCGAGGCTGCGCATGGATAGAGACGGCGTAAGCTCCAACGACGAGGTATTTAACGCCGTGCGCGTTCAACGCGGACAAGAGCTCTTTGAAGTCTGGGTACATCCGGGGCCTCGCCCTTCATGGCGTAGTGTTCTTGGGTAAGTTCAGAAACGGCGTCCGTTCGCTCCCATATGGGCCGGCTCTGCCAGTACCGATACTCGTCGGCCTTCATTTCGTCAAGGCTGGCGTATTTCCGGATCGTCTTGTCCATGCGCGTTGCAGCACGGCCTGCTGGCCTCTGCTCCTTCTCTTAGAATAACACTCGCGCGGCGGTGGAACTGGGCGCGCCGGCCATGAAGCTGACGCTGGTGATCGAGGGCGCGAAAGGGTCCGGAATATACAGAGGGTCATTGGCAGGTCTTTGAGTTCGTCCCTGGAAATAAAGAAGGCCTTAAGGCCGGTCTCTGCGTCAAAAATCCCTTCAACCCGGCGTTCCCACGCAGCCTCGAAATCGACGCCCGGAAGGTCGGGGAGAATATCGAAGCCTCGCGGATCGCGTCCAAAACGAAAGAAGCTGCCGCGGTCTGCGAATTCCTCCGGGCGAATGCCGCCGAGCGCGGCGCCGAATTCGGCAAGCGCCGCGTAAGTTGCCCGCGCGTTCGCCAAGTCTGCTTTTATGAAAAAATCGATGTCCCTGGTAAAGCGTGGCTGTGCGTGAAAGACGACGGCGTAACCGCCAACAATCAAGTACCTAACGCCATGGGCATGGAACGCGGACAAAAGGTCTTTGTAGTCTTGGTACATCCGGCTCCATCTCCCAGCCTTTGAGTTCGTAGGCGGTGCGGATCAATTCCTCAACGGCGTCCATCCGCTCATACACGGGGCGGCTCTGCCAGTACCGATACTCGTCGGCCTTCATTTCGTCAAAGCTGGCGTATTTGCGGATGGTCTTGTCCATGAGTTGTACGGCTCCTTTATTAGAATACCCCGCGGGACAGGCCGGAGGCCTATCCTACAAATCCTTCAGGCTCTCGTCGAGCAGCTTCTGGGTGCCCTCGTAAGGCTCGCCCTGGCCTTCGAACTCCATCGAAAAGTAGCCACGGTAGCCGGCGGCGGTGGCGATTGCGAACGTCTTTGCCATGCTGACGCGAAATACCTTGCCGTTCTCAATTTCCGAATCCTTCACGTGCGAAGTATTGTAGGCGCGGCGGAACATGGCTTCCACGGCTTTGTAGTTGAAATCCTCATCGCCCTTCAGCATGGAGTTGCCGAAGTCCGGCAGGCCACGCAGCCACGGGCTGGCGACGGTATCGATGACCTTCACCAGAAAGAAGGCGTCTTCGGTGACCAGGTCGTCGTTCTCCAGGTTGATCATGACGTTCTTCGCGGCGCCGTACTCGGCGATCTGCCGCAGGCTCTCCGCGCTGCGTCCCACGTCGGGAGGCACGCCGCGGGCGCCCTGAATGTGGACGCGGATGCTGGGCGAGCCGATCGCCACGGCCACGTCCACCCATTTCTTGCTGCCCACGATGGCTTTGTCGCGGTGAACGGAATCGGGATCGTAAAGGCTGGCGCCCACGCTGGCGGGAATGTTGACTATGTGCGCATGCGCCTCCTCCACGGCGCGCCGGAGTTCGTCGAGGTAGACGGGTTCAGTGGACGGAAAGTGCGCGCTGAGCGGCTCGATATTGTGGATGCCGAACTTTTCCACAACCATCCCGGCAAAATCAACCAGTTTGATGCCGGGGTGGCCGGGCCGGTCCATGAAATTGCGGAACGGGTACGACGCTACGGCCAGCCGGTCGCGCGGCGCGGAAGGAAAGTGAATATCCGGCGCGGTGGCGGGGCGCGCTTGGCGCGTGGCGGCGACGGCGGCGCAGGTTTCGACGAAGGTTCGGCGGGTGATGGAGGGCATGGCTCGACTCCAGAATAGCGCGGCGCGCCGGAGGTGGCGGTTCAAAGCCGCTTGACATCTGATGCTTGATATGTAAACATCAAACATCATGAGAACGACCCTCGATATAGACGATCCGATTCTGCGGGAGGTGAAAGCGATTCACCAGAAGGAAGGCCGGTCCATGGGAGCGGTCGTTTCGGAGTTGCTTGCGGATGCGTTGGTTCGCCGCAGCGCGCCCCGAGCGCGTCCCGCGTTCCGTTGGGTCTCGCGTCCAATGCACGCACAAGTGGATTTGGCGGATAAAGACGCCGTTTACGCCGTGCTGGATGCCGATCGGCGATGAGCTACTCCGTCGACGTGAACATTCTGCTCTACGCGTCGGACCGGTCCAGCGAGCAATACGACGCGGCCAACCGCTTCCTGACGCATTGTGCGGCCGGTCCGGAGATCCTCTGCTTGGCGTGGCCGATCCTGCTGTCGTACATGCGGATCGCTACACATCCGCGCATTTTCGATTCGCCGCTGGCGCCGGATGAGGCGACAGGGAACGTCGCGGCGCTCTTAGCGCTTCCGAGTGTAAGAACTGTCGCGGAACAGGATGGCTTCCTGGACGTTTACCGGCACGTCACGGCGAACTTGGTGGTCCGCGGGAACCTGGTACCGGATGCCCAACTCGCCGCTATTCTCTTTCAGCACGGCGTGCGCACACTTTACACGAGGGACCGGGATTTCCGGAAGTTCGACTTCTTCGATGTGCGCGATCCGTTCTCGCCTTGATATCGTGAGTACCCCGATCTGCGATACTGCGTCTTGGGACCCCAAAGCCGTTGCGATGGCGCGCCGCCTGACTGGCTGGAAGGGATTTTCCTGCTGCTGTGCGCGGCCATATTGGCCTGGCAACTGTTGCTGCCCGGATTCATCGGCATGGCCGACAATGGCGACTTCGCGAAGGTCTGCGGCCGGTTCTGCCTGCTCGGCGCGGATCGTGAGACCGAGAAGTTTATCTACTTTCAACCCGAGTATCTGCGGGGTCCTCCGTTCTGCTACAACTCGCACATTCCGACATCGGAGTTCGTTCCCGCGCGGCTGGCAGCGACCTGGGTGCGCGGCCTCGGAAACAAGACGTATTTTGACATCCGTTGGCTCGGCGGGCTGCATGCTCTGATCTTCATCTGTGTCTACTATCTGCTGCTCCTGTTGCTCAGGCCGCTCCACTTACTCGCGCGGACAGCCCTATCGCTGGCGGGCTTGTGGATCTTCACCGACGTGGGATTCGTAGCCTACCTCAACACCTTCTATTCGGATGTGCCCGCCATGCTGGGTGGCCTGGCCGCCATCTTCCTGGCCGTGCTGGTGGCACGCACCGGGAGAGTCAGTCTGCCTTTCCTGGGTGTCTTTGGGCTGGCAGCCGTGTTCTTCGTGACTTCGAAGGCGCAGCATGCGATCTATGGGTGCATTCCGTTGGCTGCGACGATCTGGTTCGGCTGGCTGTTGCGCGATCCGCGCGGCCGGCTCGTGGCGGCCCTTGTGGCAGGGGCCATAGCCGCGGGAACGATCTGGGTGATCGGCGGCACGCCGGACTGGTATACGGCGCAATCCAGATTCAACCTGATTTTCCGTAAGATCGCACCAACCTCAAAGGCGCCGGTGCAAGACTTGCGCGAACTGGGTCTCGACGAAGGCGAAGCCATTTACTCGGGCATGGACGCTTACATGCCGGGCAGCCCTATGATCGACGAAAAGTACCGGGCCAGGTTTTGTGCTCGCACCAGCTATTGGAAAGTGGTCACTTTCTATCTGCGGCATCCCGCCAGAGCCATCGAAATACTGCAATTCGACCTGCGGATTGAGGCCCCGCAGCGCCGTCTCTATTCCAACTTCCCCAAGAGTTATGGGCAGCCAATGTATGCGCAGACCAAACGCTTCAGCGCATGGAGTTCGCTGCGTATCTGGTTATTCCACTTATGGCCTGGACATATCGTGGTCTGGTATGTGCTAGCGATTTTGTCCGCACCCTGGCTAGCAATGCACCAAAGGTCGCGGTTTCGAGGAGCGCTCTTATGGACTCTGTTGGCGGTAGCCGTGGCTGGCGCCTGCGAATTCTGTGTGGCGTCATTAGCCGACGGCGGCGAAACCGCCCGCCATTTGTGGATGTTCCATGTCTTTACGGATGTTACGGTTTTCCTGGCGCTGGTCTGTGGAGCGAGCCGGCTATGTGACCGGCGATCTGCGATACTGGCCCTATGCAAGCAACCACATCAGGCATAGCCGCCCCCGACCCCTCCGAGTACGCCCCCTATTACGGGCGGTACATTACGCTGGTCACCGGCAGCGACGTGGTCGCCGCGCTGGAAGACCAGCCGCGCGAAACGCTGGCATTGCTCTCCACTTTGAGTGAGGAACAAGGCGATTACCGTTACGCTCCGGATAAGTGGAGCATCAAGGAAATGCTGGGACACGTCATCGACGCCGAGCGGGTCTTCGCATACCGCGCCCTCCGTTTCGCGCGCCGCGACGCCACTCCGCTGGCATCGTTCGAGCAGGACGATTACGTCCGCGCCGGCAGCTTTGGAGATCGGCGGGTGGGGGACCTGATCGAAGAATTTGTCGCGGTTCGCCGCGCTAGCGTGTGGTTGTTCCGGGCATTGAGTCCGGAAGCCTGGATGCGGCGCGGCATCGCCAGCGGCAACCCGGTCTCGGTGCGGGCCGTCGCATACATCATCGCCGGCCATGAGTTGCACCACCGCATGGTTTTGAAAGAGAAATACCTCAACCGGCTTGTGTAGGGTAAGCGACAGGCGGCCTTAGAGGCCCCCGCAGGCAGAGTGCCTGCCCCACTGCCTACACTTCCGCATAGTGGCTTCTCCCGATTTGCGGATTCCACCTGCCGCCTTGCTGGTAAGTACAAGAAAAATTTACTATTATGATGATGGCGGGTGGCATGCAACGTGCTCTCCCTGATCTCCCGGCGAAAGTGTACTGCAAGCCACGATGGCGGCATGAATGTTTCAGGAACTCAAATTTCAGCTCTCCACCGCGATCCTGACCATCCTCACCATCGCTGCTGCCGCCTCTGCCATCATCAACTTCCAGCAACAACACAAGTTCCGCCTGGCCGACGACGGCGCGGTCTGGGTGGATCGCGGGCACCACGTCGAGGCTCTGCACATCGATCCCGACGGTCCCGCCGCCAAGGCTGGTCTCAAGACCGGCGACACGCTGCTGGATATCAGCGGCGGCCCCACAGCCAAAGCCATCGATGTTCCGCGCATCCTGGCGCGGGTGGGGGCCTGGAACAAGGCGAATTATACCGCCAGCCGGCAAGGCGTCGAGTTCAAGGCCGCCGTCTACGTACGCGAAGAGCCGCTGGATGCCGCCGTCTCCTACCAGTACATGGTGGGCGCCGCGTACCTGCTCATCGGCCTGTTCGTCTACTACCGGCGCGGCAGCGCCCACATGGCGCGCCATTTCTACGTCTTGTGTCTGGTCTCGTTCATCCTGTGCTGCTTCCATTACACCGGCAAGCTGAACGGGTTCGATAAAGTCATCTACTTTTGCAACGTGGCGGCCGGCCTGCTGGCGCCTACAGTTTTCCTGCACTTCTGCCTGACCTTTCCCGAGCCGCGCCGCTGGTTCCGTTTCAAGAGGTGGGTGGCCATCTTGTACCTGCCGCCCGCGTTGTTTTTCGCGCTATGGCTGGCGGTGACCTCCGGCACTCTGCAAATCGGTATTTCGCTTTTCGAGCTACGCTGGCTTCTGGACCGCATCTGGCAACCGCTGCTGGTGGTTCCTTACCTGCTCGGCGGCCTGGTGCTGAGCCTGGATTACCGCAAATCCGAGGATCCCATCGTGCGGCAGCAGTTGAAGTGGCTGCGCAACGGGACTTTCTGCGGCATCCTGCCGTTCACCATCCTTTACGTTGCGCCCTACGCGTTGGGAATGATACCCAACCAATACATGCGGCTTTCGGTATTGTCGTTGGCGCTCATCCCGCTGACCCTGGCGTATGCCATCGCGCGTTACCGGCTGATGGACGTCGACATTCTGTTCCGGCGTGGCTATGCCTACACGCTGGCCACCGTATGCGTGTTGGCGGCGTTTTATGGCATCGTGTTCTCGCTGGGCAGCCTGGTGCAGAAGAACTTTAAGGACGTAGGCAACACCGGCCTGATTGCGGTGATGCTGGTAGCCGCGTTCCTGTTCCAGCCCATCCGGAACTGGATTCAGGAACGGCTGGACAAACACTTCTATCGCGACAGCTACGATTACCGCCGCACGCTGGTGGAATTCGCCCGCGAGCTGAACGCGGAAACCGACCTGGACGCCATGCTGAATTCGGTCTGCGAACGCCTGCTACAGACCCTCTCCATCCGGCACATGGCCGTGTTTCTGGCGGAGGAACGCCCGGACGATAAGCCCGCGTTCCGCCTGAAAATGTCCATGGGCGCGCGCCGGCGGGCGCACGAGCTAACCTCCGATCAACTGGACTTGAGCTTCCTGAACTGGGAACTGCCGCAACCCTACATTTTCTTCGAGCGCACCCGCCATCAACTGGACGCGGTGGCGCGCAGTTGGCCGGCCAGCGTGCGCGCCGCCATCGCGGACCTGGACCTGACCTACTACCTCCCTTGCACTGTGCGCGGCAGGACCATCGCCTACTTAGGCGCGAGCCGCACCGAGGACGGCGATTTCCTTTCCACCGTGGATGTCGAGCTACTCGCCACCATCTCCGGCTATGTGGGGATCGCCATCGAGAATGCCACGCTGTACCGCTCGCTGCAGCGCAAGATGGAGGAGTACGAGCGCCTGAAGGAGTTCAGCGAGAACATCGTCGAATCCATCAACGTGGGTATCCTGGCCGCCGACCTGGACGACCGCGTGGAGAGCTGGAACACGCAAATCGAAAGGCTGACGGGAATCCCGCGGCAGTCCGCCGTGGGCCGCAAGCTGGCGGAACTATTTCCCGCCGACCTGTCGGATCAGTTCGAGCGCGTGCGCGGCCAGACCGGCATTCACCACATCTATAAGTTCGAATTGCGCCCCACTGCCCTGTCCGCTTTACCCAGCCACGAGCCTGTCCCCATCAACGGCAACGGCTCCCAGAACGGCGGCAGTTCCACGCTGAACGTGGCCATCGCCCCACTGGTTTCGAAGGACTTCGAACAGATCGGCCGCCTGATCATCTTCGACGATGTCACCGACCGCGCCGAACTGGAGCAGCGCCTGGTCCAGGCCGACAAGCTGTCGAGCATCGGCCTGCTGGCGGCGGGCGTGGCCCATGAGGTGAACACGCCGCTGGCGGTAATCTCCACCTACGCCCAGATGCTGGCGAAACAGGTGGCCAACGACGACCAGAAATCCATCCTGCTCGACAAGATCGCCAAACAGACATTTCGCGCCAGCGAGATCGTCAACTCGCTGCTGAATTTCTCGCGCACCTCCACCACTTCATTCGGCGATGTGGACCTGAACAAGGTCGTCCGCGAAACCATGTCGCTGCTGGAACATCAGATTCAGAAGGTGGGCGTGGAAGTAAAGCTCGATCTAGCCGGCGGCCTGCCGCCGGTACACGGCAATGCCGGCAAGCTGCAACAGGTTTTCCTGAACCTGTTCCTGAACGCGCGCGATGCCATGGATGGCGGCGGCATGCTTTCGGTGCGCACCTGGGCCGAGGAATCCGGCGCGCGCGTGGACGTTTCCGACACCGGCCACGGCATTTCGCCCGAGCACATCCAGCGCATCTACGATCCGTTCTTCACCACCAAAGGGAGCCGCAAAGGCACCGGCATGGGCCTGGCGGTGACCTACGGGATCGTCCAGGAACACAAGGGTTCCATCGAGGTATCCAGCCGCCAGGGAGGCACCCGCTTCCAGCTTCGGCTGCCCTGGTCCAGGACAGTGGGACAGGCCTCCGGGCTGTCCGCCTCCAAGCAACCCGTGAATGCCGCCTGAAATGTCAGCCCCTGAATTCCTCGCCTCGCCCGAGAAAGGCCGCGTCCTGGTTGTGGACGACGAACTGGATATCCGCGAAGGCCTGGAAACCCTGCTCAGCCTGGAAGGCTACAGCGTCGACCTCGCCGCCAACGGCACCGAAGGCCTGCGCAAGATCGAATCGCGCGCCTACGACCTGGTGCTGCTGGACCTGATGATGCCCGACCGCTCCGGCATGGACGTGCTGCACGAGGTCCGCGGGCGCGACCGCGAAACCCCCATCTTCATGATCACGGCCTACGGCTCCGTGGAAGCCGCCGTGGAAGCGCTGAAGCTGGGGGCCAACGATTACTTCTCCAAGCCCTGGGACAACGAGAAGCTGCTGATCGAGATCGACCGCATGATCTCCAAGCGGCGCTTGGAGTACGAGAATACCCACTTGAAGCGTGCGCTGAAGCAGCGCTACAGCTTCCCCAACATCATCGGCAAGAGCGACCGCATGCAGCGCCTGCTGGACCTGGTGGGGCAGGTGGCCAGCAGCCGCTCCACCATCCTGATCACGGGCGAAACCGGCACGGGCAAGGAACTGATCGCCAAAGCGATTCACACCAACTCGCCGCGATCGGAGCGCCTGTTCGTGCCCGTGAATAGCGGCTCGCTGCCCGCCGACCTGCTGGAATCCACGCTGTTTGGCCATGTGAAGGGCGCTTTCACCAGCGCGATCCACACCAAGAAGGGCTACTTCGAGGTGGCCGACCACGGCACCATCTTCTTCGACGAGATCGGCACCATCGCGGCGGACATGCAGGCCAAGCTGCTGCGTGTCATCCAGGAAAAGGAGTTCATCCCGCTAGGCTCGACGGAGCCTGTGAAGGTGGACGTGCGCATCCTGGCCGCCACCAACGACGACCTGAAGAAGCGCGTGGACGAAGGCACC
>Ga0187867_10004933_pt1 | contig 10215 bp, 7 predicted proteins | sample June2016WEW_13_1_FD_132976 | JGI IMG/M metagenome (GOLD analysis project Ga0187867, IMG submission 132976) | Peatland microbial communities from SPRUCE experiment site at the Marcell Experimental Forest, Minnesota, USA - June2016WEW_13_10 | ecosystem: Environmental > Terrestrial > Soil >...
ACAGTTTCAGGGTGGATCAGTTCACTAGATATGCAGGGATATATTCAATCTGTGGCAGTAAATAATTGCGGGAAAACTCGAATAATTTCTATTCCTCATGAATCCATTCAGCCAACAAAAAAAGCATTATATAGTGATTACCAATTAGAAGGATTGAAAGAATATTTTCCACTAGTGGGGGAAATAAATGCCATTTAATCCATATGAAGCAGTAAACTCATATTTGCCATTTCATCAAAGAGTGGTACTTTTATCTGTTTTGAAAATTGCAAGATATCACAAAAAGAAAAAAATAATTTATATAACTGATGTATATGATAATTACATCAAGTTGTGCGAAGAATGTGGCATCGAGCAAGTATATAAAGGGAAAATACTTGAGGCTCTTAAGTTGATCGATTTAGCGGGGTTTATAGAATTAAAAAATGCAATCAAAATTACAAAGTTGAATTTAGGATCTTACACCATTGAAGATTGGGAAAAAGTAATTTATCAAGATTCAGAATTTGCACAATTCAGAAATTGTTCTACAGATTCTGGAATATTTCGATAAACATACTATTTTATCTAGTTATTTATATATTATTAATAACCAATCAGCAAAAAGAAAATGAATGTTTCCGGATTCCTGCATGTGTTGAAGGTGCATCAGGAATCTTTTAAGCCCACGATGGCATTTAACTGATTCGTTTTCAAATGGCTTCAATCTTCGGATATAGATATCCTATTTGTGATGTTTTTCATTGGTTTTGCAAAATAGCCAGATTTTTTGCAGCGGAACCGACAATTATGTGATGATGGTATAATTACCAAGGACGAATATGAAACAAAGAAAGAAGAAATATTAGATTTTTAAAGGTTCTGTGAAGTTTTAGTCTGCTGTATGGTTTTGAAAAATACTGTTGATGATACAGACATCAACAGTATCTCATTTACTTCGGGCAAAATACATGATTTCAGACAAAGTAGTATTATTTCTATTATTTTAAATATTTTTTCAATGTTTTAATTATCTTTTAAATATGGCCGTCTTCCTTTTTTATTTTAATAGTAAATTGCATTTGCTCAAACAGAATGAGTTAAACGTTAGGGAAAAATAAGCTTTAAAGCACCGGGTTGATCATCTCATCAACTTCACAAACAATATTTTATTGTTGTTAATTTCATGTTGATTAGTGCAGTCCCCATGTAGAATTTGAAAGGGTTGGTCACCTGACTTCCAGGGCAATAATATATTTTTTAAGGTCGTCTTGTTGCCCTATTTCTTTTTTTGAACGTTGCAAAAATCAACATTAAAGAAATCAAATTTCATCATGAATAGGAGAGGTAGATACTGTTGAAGGTGTACGAATCAACCGTATCTAATTTACTGCGGCACGTTTCTTGGTCTGTTCTACAAAAGGAATTGGTTTTTTTACTTTATAACTTTTTATTATGTGTGTATCCTTTTTAAAATATGGTACTTTTACCCAAATCGCAAACTGCACTTGTTTAATATATTAACAGAATGAGTTAAGCGCCAAGGAAAAATAAGCTTTAACGCATCGGATTGATCATCTCACTAACTACACAAACAATATTTTATTGTTGCTAATTTCATGTTGATAAATGTAATCTCCATGTATAATTTAAAAGGGCTGGTCGCCCAATTTCCAGGGCAATAACGATATCTTTTAAGGTCATCTATGTTGCCTTATTTCTTTTTTAGTCTTTTACAGCACTTTTGAATTCTAATATTCGTTTATTGTTTGATACCCGTGGAAAAAAGAGCACTGATTGAACAATATTTGACTCCTTGGGATGAACAGTTAAATGATGCTGAGGCTACAGAGTCACGTTTCGGCCAGAAAATTATTTCAGAGTTCTTGATACAGGGAATCAATAATCTTGTTAGCCGTGCACGATACGCAATGCAGTATGTAATTCTTGGGGCAGGGCTGGATACATTTGCATTCAGGCAACCTGAAATGTTGGAAAAGTTAGAAGTATTTGAAGTTGATCATCCAGCCACTCAAGAATTTAAGCTTCATCGACTTGCTGAGTTGGGATTGAAACAACCAGCAAAATTACATTTTATTCCTGTAGTGGATTCTTTCTAGAGACTATGCCCAGTGTTTTGATGCGAAATCCTAACAACAACCTTTACGATGACAATATAACCATCTCTGCAATATTAAATTTCGTCAAGTAAAATGGAAAATACTTAAATTTCGTCGACAAAATAGAAAATAATTAAATTGCATGATCCAAATTAGATCTTTTTACATTTTTAGTGCTAAGTTTGTCTTCATTATCAAAAAAGTTGATCTTGTAAGCTGCAGGTGTCTGCTGCCTGCAGCTCAATTGAATGTCCACTTGAAGGAATGGGATAAGCCCGAATTATAAATAAATTCAATGCAGTATATACTTTTTGAATATATAATTCTAACTTAAAATAATTAGGATTAAAATTACGTGGTCCTGGTCCCACGAACTATGACAGTGATAGTGAATAACTGGAGCCTTGTGGTTGTCAATGATGTATCAAAAAGGTGATTTTGTGAGCTGTAGGTGATGCTAAGCCTACAGTCCGATAGCAGTTAGATCTGCATCAAAGTGCTGAAATACTTATAAATTATTAATAAATTTAATTAATTATATACTTATATTAATATGTATCCTAAACTTAAGCTATGTAGTATTCCATTACTTGATCCTGATCTCATAAAACCGCAGGTTGTCTTTTACCGTCAAACAATCCGTGGCTTAATCTCAGCGGCATGGTTATGTTTTTTGATTGGTCTTATAAAAAGCCCCCGCTTCAAGAAAACGCCCCAAATCGGCTCACAATCATTCAGTACGAATTAAAAGTCTAAACCTTACAATAATTTTTTTGTGATCTGTCATTGTATCTTTTAGGTATATAGTCGCGAAGTAACCATAGACCGTACGCGAAAAACGCAATATAAAACAGAATTGATTCTGCCCATACCCCCGAATACCCATTGAAATATGTCAGATCTATCAAGTAATCCCACAGCCAATGAATAATGATTCCTGGAATAATATTGTCAAGACGGATTCGCAAAGCTACCATATAGAAACCAAACATAAATGCATAAAAAGCCTGAAGTATACTCGCATTAAAGTCACCACTGACAAAACCACTTAACACATGTACAGCGCCGAAAATAATAGTTGTGATCCACACTGCACGCCAGATTCCGAAGGATGATAATGCTCCATAAAACAATATACTTCGAAACAGTAACTCTTCGCAGATCCCTACCATCAAAGTATTGATTAGTACAAACATAATAACCCGGGTTAGCGGTAGGCCTGTAAATAAAATTAATAGTATATGAATGAGAAGAAATAGGGTAGGTAGCCACAAAAAACGTAAATTATGTAATTTTAATCCTAAAAAGATCCCAACTCGCTTATCATCTAGGCTTTTCAACCCAATTTGATGCCACCATTTTAAATAAGTAATAGCTCCTAAAAAAAAGAGAAGTGATTCAAGCTCTATAAAGTCGATAAATTTTCCTGTGAATTGAGATAGTGATCTGTGATGGACTACAAACGGTAAATCTTGTACCCTCATTATCACAATCAACCAAATTAGAAATATTATAAGGGATGAATACCAAGGTTTTCGTAGTATATTCATTTTGTTTTCTCCAAAAAGGGACTTAAATCGTAATAATCAGGGTTTTTCAGATCTTTAAGATTTAATCCAATTGAAAGATATTAGTGGTTTTAGCTGAACATATATATCCGTATTTTAATTTAATAATACGGAAATAGTTTCTGAATAAAATTCTATGTACCAGTTCTTAATTTTTTAGATCTGTTAGCTTTTAACCTACAACAACTCTATCCAGCTCAAGAAAACGCTCCAACTTGCCTCAAAATAGTTCACACTACATAAATATTATATAAAATATCCGCTAATATTACTCTTAATAAATAAAAAACAGGAGTCAGTCTATGCCACTAGGCAGATCAACCAAACTTATCAATCAAGTAGCAAAAACAATTTGTAAAAGTATAGAACTTGGATTACCTTATTATCTCTCTTGCGAAGCAGCAGGCGTGAGTTACGATGTATATAACGATTGGATGAGATGGGGAAATGAAGGAAAAGACGAGAAATATATCCAATTTCTCCATTCGGTAAAAGTTTCTGAAGCTGCATGTACTTTAAACTGTCTAAAACGAATCCGAGCAAAAGTTGAGAAAACCAATAGTCCTTATTACGACACGTGGATGCCATCACGTAGATTTTATCAGGATTCAAATCTTTCAGCACAATGCCTAATTAGATAACATGGTGAATTTATTAAAAATTTAAAACACAATTTTTGTATACTGTCTGCAATTCGGTTCTCATGATATAGAATTGTTGGGGGATAATCGAATCATGCAGATAATTTGATTTTAAAAAGTGATGGTTAATAAATTATAAATAGAATTGACATCTTACTTAAAATATTTAATTAGTATCTTTTCTAAAGTATCGCTGTATCAAATTTATGATATGCTTTCGAAGATGCTGGTATTTCTAATATGAATAAAAGAGTATAGAAAAATCAAATTACACATAGTACATAAATTTCATGATGATGCTGTGGAATTTGGCAAAATCAAACAAAAGTAGACTTAATGCAAGAACTAGCTACATTTTGTGACAAACTTTGTATTAAGAAAGTTCCTTACTATACCGGGGGTAAAGATATGAGATCCGTATCGGATATTTCAAATGAATTCAAAAAATTACATAATAATAAAAATATATTTAGCAAATTTAGAAGCAATTATTTAAAAAATGATCATCCACTCAATTGGATTTTATTTTTAATAATCATTTATGGCTTATACCTAAAATTTCAAAGTTTATTGTCAATTCCCCTAAGCAGTGACTCCATTTTCGCAGGTTTGTCTTGTAGAGAGATCTTTGAGCATGGAAATTATTTTTTAAAAGGATACTATCTTCCATTTTCTGATCCACTTATATTTTCTGAATTACCTTTTCACGCACTTCCGCAGTTGCTTACTAGATACGATCCAAAAGCATTGCTTTTATCTTCATATTCCATATATCTTGCTGTAATCTGTATATATTCAGTACTTATATACAACATGACGAAAAAAATAACAAATTCTTTAATTTTTGCTTCCGTTCTAGCAAATATTCCAAACAATGCAGATAGTTTTATTACAATTCCAACAATACACATGGCAACAATTCTTTTTATAGGAATTCTATTGTTAATCTACAGACAAGCAATAAACGGGAAATTAAGCGCTATTTTCTATTTACTGGTTTTAGCTCTTGTCAGTTTCTCGGATTCTCTTCTCATCTTATGGTATTTTATTCCATTTTTTCTTGCTAATGCATTACTTAATAAACCATTTGAATTGAAAAAAATGAATTTTTTATTTATTTCAGGGATAACAGTACTATTGGCATATTTAGTAAAAAAATTCATTAAAACTTTTGTAGTTACTCCCATCCATTTAATAACATCTAAAGAACAACTTTTTGATAATGTTGTTTTGTTCTTCAAGGGTATCTGTCTACTATACAACAATGAATTATATGAATTTTCTAACACATATAAATTAAACATTTATACCATAATTGCAATAATAATTACCATTGGAATAATGTATTTTGTATTTAGCAATATCTCGAAAAGATTTAGTACTAATTCTATATGGTTGTTATTTGTTTTTTTATCCATTACATTCATTTCAATAATTTATGTTTTCACTTCAATTTCTATTGATATTAATACAACAAGATACCTTACGTTCCCACTAATACTTAGTATTGGCATCTTGGCTTTGACATACAATCAAAACATGAAATTTCGACGGATATATATTTTCTTATTTTTGTCATTAATTATTATGAATTCAGTTTCTAATGCGGAAATTTTAAAAGGCGAGCATAATAACCCTAATAGAGAACAATATGAATTAATAGATTATTTGAAAGGATCAAATTTAACTTTTGGTTATGGTAACTATTGGGACTCTAACATCATAACTTATCTATCCAAAGAAAAAATCATTATTAGGCCTATCAAATTTCATTTTAGACACAATCCATACACAATTGAAAGAAATGAAAGCCTATCAAGTAGAGATGCAATGATAAGGCCTTATATGTGGCTCTCATGCGAAAGATGGTTTACAGAATTACCTAAGACCAATGGAAACTTTTTCATTATACAAAGCCAGTTCCAAAAAGAAGAAAATGAGAATTTTGTGCATAAAAATCCGCCAAAAAAAATACTTGAATTTAGAAATTATAAAATTTATGTGTATGATATTCCAAAAATGAAATAAGTGATGGATTTTAATAATAAATAATGAAACATTTCAAAACTCCGGGATCATTTATTTAATTAGTTTTCTGTTGGATCAAGTGATAAATCAATATTTTCTGCTTAACTTGAAGGCAACAGATTTAATATAACTATTCCGGCATCCAATGAGCACTACAATTTTTCTCTTTTTGAAAATAAATGGATATCTCTTTAATTTTATTTTTTTTGGTTAAGACTTACACAATAACAGGCATATAATATTCTTACTTATTTTTAATGTTGCAATATCTTTAGGTGATCTATTGGCTTGTCCAAAGATATCATTGATACTATTATGTGAATTATTTATTATATATAAAAACAAATATTAAAAAATATTGAAGATTATATTCTGAAAAATATACACAGATTTTATAGCAAAAGCTGTACATAATTCAAGGATTAACATTTCAATATTGATCCAAAGAATAGAAAGTTAAACCTTAAGTTACATCATAAAAATCCGGAAATAAAAAAACCAGAGTGGCAGTTCTGGAAATATAATATAAAATTTTCCTATGTTTTTATGTGCTCGTTCAGCGATCAGAATATAGAAAGTGTTTTTAACCTTGAAAACCTAATTATCCGATAATGTCCGATGAAAAGAGGAAAATAAGTGCACTGATTCCTTTTACCTTATCCGATGAACTAAAAAAAATAGGTTATAATAGTGTTACAGATGCTGTTTTAAAAGGTTTAGAATTACTAGTATTAGAAGCTAAACATCCGATTGAAGAATACCAAAATCAGATAGAAGAATATTCTAAAAAGATTTGTATTTTGGAAGCAAATAATGCAAATCAGATTGAAGAATATCAAAATCAGATAAAAGAATATGAGAAACGGATTGAAGAATACAAGCATCAGATTGAGGAAGAACTAAATCAGATCAATGAATATGAAAATCTGATTGGAGAGTATTCTCAGAAGATAGAGATTCTCCTAGTTGAAAATAGAATTCAAACAGAATATAACGCAACTCTGAAAGTAGATCTAGATAAAGCAAGCCAGAGAGAAGAGGATCTTAAATCCATGCATAATAATTACATGCTTCAAATGCAGACTTTAATCACTCAAAAAGCCATTGAAGCCCCGGGAACTAAGAAGCCATGGTGGCGATTTTGGTAAAATCGACTCTAATTATGCCACTGAATAAAATAAAAATAAAAGAATATTCTGGTAAAATTTGGATAAATAATCTGGATCGGCTGACGACTTTGGCCTTTCTTTAATTTTCTCTAAAATTTATTTTCGAATTGCATCGGCATTATCAACATTAAAGTTCAAATTCTCTTTTATAGACTTATTATCTGACGTAATATGTTGTCTCTCACCAATAAACAATACTGTTCTGATCCTTTCCGTCCATTACAAAATGAGATTTCTCTGTTCCATTTATGCACAGTTTTTGTGACAAAAACTGTGCATCAGTAAAATGGTAAAGTCCATTTCTGTGGCACAGAAAATTATATAAAATCGGTCAGAATTTACAGAACTTTCAGTACGTGGCTAATTAATGCTTTGGGAATACTCCCTGGAATCCAAACACTGCGAAAGTTTGCTTTATACAGAAGATATCATACAATTCAATTTTGAAATAAAAAGGTAACAAAAAGGAGGCGTTTAATATCTTTAAATCGGAAAAAAGAAATTAAGTTATTATTGCTAAAAATTGTCTAACAACTTCATAAGGACAGGGAGGAAGTAATCGGTTAAAAAAAATATACTTGTAGTTCTCCCCGCCTAAAGAGTAGATAGCTCTCTTTGTTCTTATTCGACCACAGCAATACGATTTCCGGGTTCAGGATTCATTGCTTTGGAGTGAGAGAAGTAATTGGCTGTGACATTCACATCATCCAGGGCTGTGACATTCATACCATCCAGAGATGATTCATTAATCATATTGTCAGCCTCCAGGATAGATATGGCTTTCTCAGCCATGAAGCTGTCCATTGTTACGTGGTAAGAAGGGTTGTTCGGATCGATAGAAGTTCCATTGATCATTATGCCGGAGATATTGATCCTATCGCCAACTGGGGCGCTCTTGTTCCAGGTATAACCGAAGCCTTTTGAGACCTGGAGTGTGCTGCTCTTGTTGTCACTATAGTGTAACTGATTCTCTAGTAAATCTTTTATTTGAGTTACATTCAAGGTCATTGTGACTAACTTGTTTCCAAAGGGTTGGACGCTGAAAACCTGACCATACGTAACATTACTTTGGCGTTCACTCCCACTCAAATTTAAGTCAGAGCGAATGCCTTCCGGATCCGTGAAAGCTACATCAGCACAGCCATAACTTAGATTATGTGTGTAATAGAGTTGGGCATCAGCTATAAGATCTCCCAGAGTGGATTCACCTGCCTCATTGGTTTCCGCCGTAAAATTACCCTTGATGCTGCCAATCACCTTGTCTGCAATGGGTGCAACTAGAGATTTGTACCTCATAACCAATCCCGCTACTCCGGAATCTTTAGGAACATCTCTTGACACTATAATGTTTCTGGCCTTTTTCTCGATCACAGCATGAGTCTCATTACTGATCACAAGATCGATATCTGTGAGTACTTTACCCTGTGCATCAGCTTGTGTTACTAAGCTACCGTTAATAAGGGCATTGTAGGCCTGATGGGTATGGCCAGTGATGAATACAGCTACTGAACGATCGGTGTTGTTAACAACATCTGAAATATGCATGCTCTTGCTACTATTATGATCCAATAGCGTGTTGTTTAATGATTTTCGATCCTGAGAATATCCACCATTGTGTATGAGCACCACTATGTTTTTTACTCCCTTATTATCCTTCAGTTCCTTGACGTATTTGTTAATGGTCTCAGTTTCATTTAGGAACTTAAGTCCTTTTACTGCGAATTTACTAACTGTCATTGGTGTACTCTCCAGTGCTATTCCAATGAATCCTATAGGTACTCCCTGAACATAGGTGACAGCATAAGCAGGAAATACTAGGTCGTTATTAGTGCTGTTATTGACTATGTTTGCAGCCAGATACTGGAAGTGTGCTCCTTCAAAGGATGAGGTCCCAAGACAGCCATCTGGATGGCAACCACCATATTGAATTCGCATGAGCTCATCTAGTCCTTTATCCAGCTCGTGATTGCCTACTGCCGAAAAATCAAATCCCATCATGCTAAGAGCCTTTATTGTTGGCTCATCATGGAAGTGGGCTGAGATCAGGGGGCTAGCACCTATATTGTCTCCAGCCGAAACCACAATTGTATTTGGGTTCTCTGATTTGAATCTCTTTATGTAGGTGGCTAGGTACTCGGCACCTACGGTATCATTGGATGGCTCCAGATGGCCATGGAAATCATTAATAGCCAGGATATGAACGGATATATTGCCTGTTTTATTGATAGGGGAACAAAAAAATGCATGATTATACAGAGTAGGTGAATTCTGCAAGTGAATTTCAATTGCTTTGTCATACGCACTTATTGCTTTGTCAAATTTATTAAAATTAAATGCATTGTTACTGGCGGAATTTTTAATATCTTTAGATGAAGCCACACTTGCGATACTCACCAGAATTAAAAACACCACCATAGTGATGCTTAAAACCATTATGTAAGTATGCTTTCTACTTGCTTTATCACATAACACTTTTTTCATGCTAAGCCTCATTATATGGATTTAAATATTGATTATAAAGAACGGTTGCGAAATTAGAAGCAGGAAACAAAAATTTAACTCCTGGTTTACAACAAATTTGTGACATTGTTTTCTACATTTTTTACTGGACCTTACAATTAGGTCATCTGGATTGCTTATAAACTTCCTTCATTTTTTCTATATAGGTTAAGCTTTGTACAGATGACTACGGAAACCCAGATTGTAAATA
>Ga0187867_10004934_pt1 | contig 10212 bp, 9 predicted proteins | sample June2016WEW_13_1_FD_132976 | JGI IMG/M metagenome (GOLD analysis project Ga0187867, IMG submission 132976) | Peatland microbial communities from SPRUCE experiment site at the Marcell Experimental Forest, Minnesota, USA - June2016WEW_13_10 | ecosystem: Environmental > Terrestrial > Soil >...
CAACAGCGCTTTCCCTGGCGATTCTGCTCCATCCCCAGCGTAGGCACACGTGTTCTACGGCCCATCGGTAATGCACAGCTTCAGACTGCCGATGGTTCAAGAATTGGCGGCGCCCACGCTCGGCTGCATCGGTGTATGCGTGAAGCTCACTTTGGAAGCGGACCATCATCCGGTCGCGATATTTCGCTTTCGACTCGTAGTCCGGGTACCAGCCCATATCCCAGAATTGTAGAGGTGAGTATCCCAATAGGGCCGCGAAGTGTTGCTCTGGAGTTGAATCCAAACGAAGCGCATCTTGCACCTCCGAGCGTACCCAATCGTAATTCAGGTTTTGGCTGGCCGCCCAACTCTCGATTCGTCGCTGCGCCTCCTCGCGGAACGTAGGCATGGCGTCACGTTGGGCTGATGTCCATTCCTCGTATGGTTGCATCGGCACGGGGAGTCCCAGATCGGCCCAGCTTTTGAAGCACGGGTCGAAAACCTCCTGCTTGAGCGATTGCCATAACCGGATTCTTGGATGTTCCCCTGCCGTGCGAAGAAAACGTAGTCGGCACTCGCGAACTGCAGTTGCGGAAATGCCGTCGGAGGTTTGCCTAGCCATGATTTCGTTTCGATCAATCACTCCCGACCCGAGGACGTTCCGCATCGCCCGGCAGAGGGAAGCCGGCAGGATTCAGCTTATCAATTTTGGCTGATCTTGTGGGCCAAGCCAACAGGATCGTCTCGGGCTCCGACATCAGAATGGCGCGACGCGCCATGACGTCAGTGCCGAGCAGGTGCGCCAGGCGCCGCGGGCGCAACGTTGGGCGAACGGGACGCGACGAACTGGTGTTGCCACCGGTACCCAGCGGGACTCAATACCGATATGCAAGACCCTGCGTCTCAGTTCCTGTTGCACGTTTTTGGGCGCACCGGCGGTCCCGATCCGGGAACGGACCCGGGCCGGCCGGTTGCGTTACCAGCAGGACTACTGGGATGGGAAGGTGGGCAAGACCGTCTATAGCCGTTTTGGGAAGAACCTTCCCGTGGAAAGGCCAAAGCGGATTTTCAACCGCGAGCGGGTGATCGAACTACGACGCCAGGGGGCCAGCATCCGGACAATTGGCAAACAGCTTGGGGTCGGGGTGGGGACGGTCACCCGAATTCTCCAGGGGTGCACCAAAAACAAGGGTAGTGTGAATTTTGAAAGAGGCGTGCCGAGCCGGGCGGTTCCGACTCTTCCAAGCCCCACATGTACGAGCACAGCCCGCCGAGCGGCGCTGCCGCGACTACGGCAAGCAACGCCGGACGACGAATAACCACCGCTGCTGAGTTTGACCTGCCCGGCGCTTTCGGATACGCTGCGGTAGTCACTCTTTAAGTTTTTTCGTGATTTCAAAAATCCAATGAAAACTAAACTCAATAACAATGGTTCCGTGACAGCACCTTGCCCGGATTGTGGTGGCGCCGTTACAACTTTCGAGATGAAGGGACAAATTCTCCTCAACCAGGGTGCCCAGTATAAAAACACTCACTATCAGCGCACAGGGTATCTTCTCAACCAGTGCGCCAACTGCGGCAGAGGCGGCCTTGCAAAAATCTATGACAATGGAAATATGGTGGGAGCGGTCCTGGACAGCTTCTTTCCATTCCCAGCCGACATGCTGAATCTTCCCCAGTCTGTGCCCGTGGAGCTTCAGAACGAATTCCGAGAAGCCGAACGCTGTGCCTCATTCGGCGCCAATAGGGGCGCATCAGCGTTGTTCCGCTCCACGCTGGAAAAAACGCTCAAGCTCAACGGCTACACCAAAACCAACGACACCACCCTAAAGGACTTGCAGAAGCGAATTGACGCCGCCGCCGCCGACGGAATTATCACGGACGCCCGACGAAAACGAGCTCATGAGGACATTCGTTCCCTTGGCAATGATGTGCTCCACGATGATTGGCGCGAGGTGACCGATGACGAGGTTGACAGTGCCCATCGATACTGCCAGCGCATTCTCGAAGATTTCTACGACGACCGACCGACCGTCGAAGCTCTGCTAGTCGCCAAGAAGAAGCTGCCACCGCCCGCAGCCCCGAGCACTCCATAGTTTCCCACTCATTCTGGTTCCGGATCTGTTCTGAAGGCCGCCCTAGAAAGCCAACCGCCGCCCGCAATTCGTCTTTTGCTTGTGGGCTGAGCTGGTTCAAAATTCGCGCAAAATCTCCGTGTTTCAACTCCCCGAGCAACTCCGCGAGGGCATTCTCCTCTCCGGTCAGAATAAAACAGTCATCGCTGTGAAGCCAGTCCGGAATTTCATCATCAGGCATTTTTGTTTCATCGTGACACTTGTGCTCATGTGTCAAGGCAGCCGGGCCGGGCGCCCCTTGGCAAATCCTGTGGATGACATAGGCATAAAGGACGTTGTGCAACGTCAAAGTGGCAGCGAGACGGCTCTTGTCCCAATTCTTGAACATTGTGGAACATCGGCGCGGCGCCGGTTTCAGGCCGCGTTGTCAAGCCCGGTGGCCGGAGCGCGGCAGGCCAGTTTTTGGAACTCACTTTCGTCAAATCCCTTGCAGTTACCCTCGAAAAAGGCATATAACGATCTTATGAGTATTGCGGTCGGGCTGAGCGCTACGAAGACGGCGTTCGAGCTAATCAAGAATGCAGTAGATCTGTTGAAAGGCCAGGATGTTGATGTCCATGAAGTGCAAGCGCGCCTAATTGAGTTGCAAGGGCTTATGTTGGACGCTCGATCCGCACTGGTAGATGCTGAGGAAGAGAATCGCACACTTCGGGACAGTATCCGTAGTCTTGAAGCAGAACTCGCTTTGAAAGGGAAGATTGAAAAGAGAGAGGGAGTGTATTGGCTTGGTGGTGAAAGTGGCAAATTGGATGGACCTTACTGTCCGCTGTGCTATGGCGACGGTGGTAAGCTGGTTCCGCTGACGAAGTTCGGCGCGCGGAGTGACTTTGGTGGCAGAATTCAATTCTGGTGTCAGCTTCATAAACACTACTTATACTTACCGCCAGACTTGGTGTCACAATCAGAGTATTGATACAAACCGGCTTGAGACGCTGTAAATGAATCACCGGCCACGCGGACGTTCAGAAAGCTACGGCAAGCGCTCATTCCGTAAGAATGAACACCCGTGCCCGGCAAAGAATCGTCGGGCTTATTCAAGTCCGGGGCAACCACTGGGTGACCACGTCGCGACTCCATAGCGCCGCCTCCGCCCATCCCGCGTCACGGCCAGCACTGAAACGACAAGACCTTGCACCGCCTGGCATTAGCCAGAACTGGCGGCAAGCGCGTTCGATTCCCGTTAGCGCTACCATGTTTTCAAAGAGTTACGGGCGCTGGGTGACCACGGGTGACCACGCGCAACGCCCCGGAAGTAAGACTTCCGATAGGCAGGGAGTCTCGCGTTGGCCCCGCCCAATCTTCACATTACCGTGGCGCCGCCCAGCAGGGATGCCCCGTATTGCGGCATACTCAACAATGAAGCTGTGGGGCGTGGCCGCTGCTGTCCTGGCGCTGAACATCCCGTTCGGGTATTGGCGTGCGACCACGCGCAAGTTCTCGTGGCAGTGGATCTTGGCGGTGCACTTACCGGTTCCGGCGGTGATCGCGATGCGCATCCTGAGTGGCCTCGGTTGGCAACTGATATCCTTTCCGGTTCTGATTGGGGCGTTCTTTCTGGGGCAGTTTTCGGGCGGACGGCTGAAGCGTCCAAACGCCGCCACCCGTTGCGCCACAGCCGCCACCCGACGCGCCAGGTTCGGCCACGGCGCACCGACGGCGCACACCGCGGCTAGTATGGCCAGCGGTAACCACGTGCGTTCCCTAGAGCCAAACGAGCGCCAAGGTACGGAAGGAAGCTGGGGTGAAGGGCCGATGGCACGATAATCGCCACACGCTGGTCACGGAACTTGCGGAATCCGGGGCGGGCGACGAGGTGATCATGTCCATCGCCGGCCACGTGTCGCGCGCCATGCTCTCGCGGTACTCTTACGTGCGGATGGAGCCGAAGCGGCGCGCCCTCGACGAAATCGCTTCACGCCAGCGCGCCGCCGACGAGAAGAGCAGGAAGAAAGCGGAACGGCAACAGCAGGCGGAGGCGGTGTCTCAACCAGCGGAGGTTCAGTAATCGCAGCGGGCGGAGTTTGTGGTTTCCCGGCTCCCGCTGCTGTGTCTTCTGCTTTGAAGGAGAGGGATGCTCCAGGAACTTTAAAACTGATTTCAAAAGCGCGATTTCTGAATAGCGCACAACAAGCAAGGGCAAAAACCATTAAAAGGAGTAGGTACGGGAAGCGGAGAAGTCGCATCGACGCGACCTCCTGTTTCAGGGAGAACAACTTTGGTTCTTGCGCTGAAGGCGTGAGGTGGCACAAGGACCAGACCACAAAACTCGCCAGTGACGGTCTCGTAGCTCACTGCAAGTCTACCAAAAGCGTCTCCCCATTCGCAATCTTAAATTGACGGTTTCTAGTACAACATAGCCTCTCTTTGTGTCGAGATTTAGACCCTAGCCTCGTTGCGCGCCATGCTGTACCGCTACTCCCACGTGCGCATGGAGGCGAAACGGCGAGCTCTCGACGAAATCGCGGCACGCCAACGCGCGGCCGACGAGAAGCGCCAGCAGGAAGGCGAGCGCACTCGCCTGCTCCTGGAGGTGCCGGTTCAAATCACAAAGTAAGCCGCTCCCCGTCGGCAGACCTTTTTCCCAAGGCGGAGGTAATATCAATCGGCAGAGTCCTTGTCGTTCGCCATGGCGTGCGCGTGCGCTTCCGGTGGCGCGGGGAACGTCCCAACGTCTGGGAATTCCGGCTAGGCTTCCGTCGCGATCGGGAGTACCGGTTCTCGATGGTGGGGGTGGACAAATCCGCCAAATGCTCCGGACACCCCTGCATCCGCGGGGGGGCAGGACAATAGCATCACAGAGCTTCCCCATCCGCAACGAGCTTGCTGGGAGCCTTCAGCGTCTGATCCAGACTCCACGCTCCAACCCGCCTAACCTCTTCGGTGGCTCCACTTACCACGGGCTTTGTGGGCCAAGTAGAGGGCGATCAGCAGGGGGACGGCGAACCAGAGCAGTTCAGTGAGGCCGGAGCCGCCGTCGGGGGAAATGCCCAGGATACGTTCGATGAAATCCATAGTCGCTCCTTCGTTGCCGCGCTAGCGGCTCAATCTTCATCTTCATCCTGGCAACAATCGTCGGCGGCGCCCTGGCAGCAGCAGTCGTCGTGCTTCTTGTCGCAGCAGCCTTTGCGGCAATCGTCGCAGCACTGGGCACAGCCGCATGGGATCCAGATGGTGTATGCCATGACGTCGAGGGTCTTGACTGGGGTGTCCGGATCGTCACTGGTAATGACCAACTCACAGCACACCGGACATTTCTCCGTCGCCTTATAGCGGATCACCACGCCCAGGCAGGAGCCGGGATGCAGGGTGGCCGGGAAGGGATTGTTGATCAGCTTCCAGTGAGGGTTCTTGCGCTTGAGCTTGACGCTGGTGACGTGCAGCGGGCAATCGCCCACGTTGCAGATGGAAAGCGTGCGCTCGGCGCGGCAGCAGGCTTTCACGCCGCCGAAGCAAAGCGATCCGCTGACAGCCAGCTTGCCGGAGGGCGCGTCGCCGGTGAGATTCACGCTTTGGACGCCGGCTGGATCGGTGCTGTTGATGGTAATGGTGGCGGACTTGGAGCCGAAGCTCGACGGCCGGAAGCGGATGGGCAGCGGCAGCGCGTCGCCGGGGCCGACGGTGAGCGGGAGCGAGAGCACCTCCGGCACGATGAAATCGGCGGATGACGAGGTGATGCCGGTGATGGAGAGCGTGCAACTGCCGCTGTTGTTGAGAATCACGGGGCGGTCGACAAACGAGCCGACGCACACGCGGCCCCAATCGCCTTTGTCGGCGACCAGGAGGCTGAGGCGTGAGGTCGCGCCATCACCCAAGACGCGCACGGTGTGCGGCGAGGCGGGATCGTCGCTGATGATTGTGACGGTTCCAGGGCTGCTCCCCGCGGCGGTGGGCTGGAAGCGGATCACCACGTCGATCGCTCCGCCGGCTTCCACCTTGATGGGATAGGAGAGCACGCTGGGAGCGAGGAAGTCGGCGGGCGACGCGGTGATGCTGGAGATGAGCAGCGGGCCGGTGCCACTGTTATCGATGGTAAGGATCTCGTCGGCACACGATCCGACACAGACGCGCCCGAAGTTGCCGCTATCGGCGATGGCGGTCACCACCGTGGGGTAGTCGACCACGACCTTGAAGAAGAAGGGATCGATGGAGACGGCGACGGGCGTCACGTTGTCGTTGGCCAGGAGGGTGTGGGTGGTGAAGTCGGCGTTGCGCTGATAGGTGACGCCGTTGGGGAAATTCCGGAGATCGGGAGTGTTGTTGGCGGAGAATATGCCGTAGAAGGTCCGGCCCAGAGCCAGCATGTAGATATAGTCGCCCAGATAGGGGCTGCCGGCGATGGGGGGCGTGGCGGCGGGCGTATTGCAGAGATAGCGGGTGGTGACGAAGGCGAAATCGCTGCGGGTGTGCTCGAAGGTGGTAACCCAATGCTGGTTGGGCGCGATGCCGGTGACGTGCTGATAGAGGAAGCCGAGCACGCCGGCGCTGTCGATGGCCAGGGCCGGGTTGGTGGCGTTGGTGACGGTGCGCAGGTCGCCGGACCAGGTGGCGCCGGAGTCGGTGGATTTGCGGATACGCAGGGTGTACGTGCCAGTGCTGTTGTCGCCGAAGCAGACGTAGACGATGGAGCTGTCGCGGGGGTCGACGGCGATGGACAGGTCGCTGCCGATGCGCTGCTGGCCGAGGACGACGCTGTTGTAGGGATCGACCACGCCCGTGGCGAGGCGCACGCCTTGCTTGGAATCGCCGGGATCGATGAGGGCGAGGAATGGGGTGCCGCTGCTGGCCCAGTTATCGTCGCGGACGATGACCACATCGGAGGCGCTGCCGGGGCCCACGCTGGCGTAGAAGATGGCGTAGACGGTGCCGTCGGTGTGGACGGCGGGGCGGGTGGGGAAGCCATCCCGCGAGACGGTGCGGGCTTCGAGCACGAACTTGCTGACAGTGGGGAGGGCGACCGCCGCGTCGAGCGACAGATCCATGGTGGCGGGGATGTTGGCGGGCGCGTGGTCGTTGCTGCCGACGTAGACGCGGTCCTGGCCGGCGAAGGGTCCGGAGGGCACGGTAGCCGCCTGGACGTAGGGCTGGTCGTCGTTAGTGCGCTGGGACAGCTTGGTCATGGGGACGCTGCCCGAAAAATTGTTGCCCCGCTGAATATTGAAATTGATGGTCGAGAGACCGCCGGGACCCCACAGGACGCCGGCATAGAGCATGCCGCCGTTGGTGGCGAAGCGCACGGTTTGATCGCGGACGGGCGTGCCGGCGATGATGTCGCGCAGGCTCCAGGTGTTGCCGCCGTCATTCGAGTAGAAGACCGGCGAATTCTTGCTGCCCGCATTGGGGCTGGGGGTGAAGGCTGTGCCGACCATCTCGAGGTGATTGGCCGGGTTGACGGTCAGGTTCGGCTCGCTATCCTGGTTGGTTTCCCCGCTCGAGAGATTGGGGATCATGTTGACAACTTTGATGAGGTCGGCCATGTTAGCGGTCCCCCTTTTCGGATTGGAGCAGGCGCTCGACTTCGGGCAGGCGTTCGGCGGGAAGGTGGTCCAGCGGATCGGCGGCCACGAACATGTTGCGGGCGGCCTTGGGCAGGTGGTTGGGTTCGGCCAGGCGGAGCAGGAAGACGCCGCTCACGCCCTCGTGCAGCTTGGGCGACTTGTACCAGGACAGGTCGTCGCTGTTGGCGAAGAGGACGTCGATTTCTTTCTCTTTGCCGGTCTTGCCTTTGACCACGGTGCGGACGGCCAGGCGGGCGACCCACCAATCGGGGTCGTGCTCGGAGCGGCGGATGGAGGGCGGCTCCAACTGGCGGCTGGCGGTGACGCGGCCGGTGACGATGAGATCGGCGCCGGCGACGCGTTCGCGGAGGGGGCGCTCTTCCTCGATGCGGATGGCCTCGGCGATATCGCGGTCCGCGTCGGGCGATACCTCGAAGTGGGAGTGATCGCGCAGGATGGCGTGATCGCCCAGGACCACGCAATCAGCCAGGAAGATGTAAGAGGCGCCCGCGTGCAGATTGGCGGCGTGCTCGCCGAAGATGGTGACGTCGCGCCCCGCGAGGCCTTGGAGCACGTGCGTGGAGCGCAGAACCTCGTGCACCGAAACGGTGGCCGCGGGGCCTTCGACACCGGCGGCGGCATGGGAAGCTCCATGGCGGACGACTTTTCCGCGGAAGATGAAACCCGCCCTGCCGACCAGAGCGAGCAGTTGATCGCTACTCATCGCTAAGCCTCCTCAGACTCTAACCAAGTGTAATCCCCGCTCGACAATCCTCGACGAACTCAACGCTAATCGCGCGTCTCAAATGGCTTGTGATTCTGGCGGGCGAAGCGTTACAGGGCGACCGTGAGGAATGCCACATATGCGCGGCGTAGCAGCATTACTGATCCACTACCGTAGTTATTTCCTCACAAGCGGGGGATACGTCCCCCAGAGTCCCCCCAATTTCAGGCAGACGGCACTAGCAGCAAGTCTAAGTAGTTGTGTTTGCAATACGAGACGGCTATGAGCGATTCGGCTGTTAACCGAAGGGTTGTAGGTTCGAATCCTACCTGAGGAGCCAATCTAAATCCTGTATTTTCAATGTATCCGTTACTTAACACGCCGTTTGTCGCAGTGTGTCCCGGTCGCGGCCAAGAAAATCTATTACCCAAATTTACCCAAATTTCCTATTCCATGGACACGAGGGTACACCCAGTTTCCCCCCAGTGATTGCGCAGAAGAGGTCGGCGAGGAACGGGCGCGGCCCGTTGCGCTGGAACGCCGGGCTGGTATGAAGGGCCGTCCGGCGGCGGCTGTCCAACGCCGGACGGTGCGTATCCCGGATGCGGCACGGTTCTTCCAGTTAACGCCGCCGACAGTCCCCGGCGGGTCCTGACAGCTTTGCGGCGACAGGCAATGCGATTAAGCGATGGACTGCGCCCCCTATCAGGCGCACCGGAAGATTGTCGTTGAAAACGGCGCGGCCCGTTATGCGCCTGAAGAGAAGCGAGAATTGTATAATAAAATACATATGATCTTCGTCGCCTACAGCCACAAGGATGGGAAGTGGCTAACCGAACTTGAAACGATGGCAGCGCCTCTCAAAAAATATGGCGGTCTCAAGCCTCAAAGCGATAAAGACATCAAAGCGAGCGAGGACTGGAGAAAGAGAATCGATGAGATGCTGAAACAGGCCGCAGTCGCGGTTCTGCTTGTTAGCCGACACTTTCTTAGCTCGCATTTCATCATGACTGTCGAGTTACCGCAGATATTGAAAGCCCGAAAGGAGAGGGGGCTCAAGATTATCTGGGTGTTGGTTTCCCAATGCCTCTGGGAAGAGACTGAGCTGGAGAAAATTCAGTCGCCGGTTCCGACCAGTGTCGGGTTGCAGGATATGTCAGAGGGGAATGGCATGGCGGCACTTAAAAAAGTCTGCGGCGTAATCAAAGAAGCGTTTGAGAAGCCAGCATTAAACAAGGCGATACAGGGAACATCAGTTGGCCTCAGAGCAGAAAACCTTAAGATCCTTGAACGTCCTTGCACGCGGAGGGTTGAAGTCTTTATCCGGGCTGACAACTCGAACGATTGGTGGCACCAGGGCTGGATCGAAGCTGGAAAACAGCAACTAACCTGTCACTTCGGGAATCCAAAGACCGCGCCTAATGTGGGATTTCACATCATCGCGATGACTACGGAAGCACCTGTTCCACATCAGGGGGGCAAGCCGACAAAGCCATTGCCCAAATACCGGCAATTATCAGACGGTGACGTCCGGGTAATCCGGAGGAAATAGGACTCGGAACTACGAAATGACTGGATACGGCGTCTGGCGATGACTCCGGCCTGTTAGCAGGGTTGCGTTCGCATCCGGCTCGACAGCGTGCCGCTGGGTGTCCTTACGTGGACCGTGCCGGTAGTCGCGCCTGCGTCGGCCCTATGCCGATCAATGCCCTTTGCCGCATTACAGCTTGCTCACGTTGCTGCTGGTAGAGTTCGCCACCCAAATATTGGCTCCATCAAAAGCGACCCCGTACGGAAAGCTCCCCACGGGGAACGTGTCCACCAGGGCGGCGGTCTCGGCCGCCAGCTTGGTCACGGTGTTGCCGTCATAGTTCGCCAC
>Ga0187867_10004937_pt1 | contig 10208 bp, 4 predicted proteins | sample June2016WEW_13_1_FD_132976 | JGI IMG/M metagenome (GOLD analysis project Ga0187867, IMG submission 132976) | Peatland microbial communities from SPRUCE experiment site at the Marcell Experimental Forest, Minnesota, USA - June2016WEW_13_10 | ecosystem: Environmental > Terrestrial > Soil >...
CGACTCGAATCGCGCCTTGCAAATGCACGCCCCGGCAAGGTAAAACAATCACGTCTTCGGCCTATCCCGTTGGCCGGTTTTGAAGTGATAACGTATGGCCGGTTTTAAGGTGATTACCGAGGTTAATCCTCGCAAGTTCCCTCGATAAGACTGTCCAGCGAGCACCAAGCAAGTCGCTGATCGGTTTGACGCCAAGTTCCTGGATACCCGCAATGAGAGTCTCAGGAAACAACTGACCGTTTGCAGCGATGACGGCGATCATCTTATCAATCTCGTTTTGGCCGATGTTTGGATGCTGGAACACCAGGAAGCAGAAGAGCCTGCGCAGTTGTTTCTCATATTTGATCCAGGAGAGGAGAAGCGCATCAACACGCCGCGTCTTTGCGTCCGACTTCCATAGAGCCGCGATGGTGGCAAACTCAATCTTGAGAGGTTCGGGAATCTCTAACTTACGCATTTTTCGCTTACATTTGTCGTCCATTCTGTGCCTTCCAATTTCAATGGCCATTCAACAGCTGAGGACTCGCTTAGCGGGTGGCAGCATCGCGGGTCGGCGGGGGCAGGTCGAGGCAGGTCTAGTAGGGAATACCGGTATGGTAGACTTTGTCAACTTTCGACAATTCTCCACTGGATCGCGGCGATTTCTCGTTATCTTCTCCTGTCGCCGCATGGACCAGCCCCGTGTCTTGACAGTGTTTTCCGATAGTTCGTCTCGGGCTCCGTGGATAGTGCTCAATGGAATTCGCATTAGTTCGTTAATCCCCCCAAGTCTCGGCGCAGGAGCCGTTCATCGGCGTTTGATCCTTGAAGCTCTGCGACCAAGCACGGCATGTGGCAGAGATCGTCTGGTGGCCGACTTGTCGTTGTAATGATGTATTGAAAAGGCGGATCATCCCCCAGGCGCTCGAAGGAGCGGACGAGTCGGAAAAGTCGATGGTAGATCGCTTCGCCAAGGTCAGCTTCCCGCGGGCTGTCATGTACAAGTAACGCGGGCAGCATCGAGTGCCCTTCGATGCTCATCAACATTGCCGCAAGGTCAAATGCGATAGCCTTGAGAGATTCCATCGCCATGCCGCCGACTTCGACGTCAGCCTGAAGACCTTGGCCAGACAACTCAAGTGAAGCTCTAACCCGGCTTCCGAGAAGGCCCTTGCAGACATAAGAGAAAAGCTCCTCCATCCTCGATAGGGTATCGTTATGGTGATTCCTGAGCTTCGATTCCAAACCGGCAAGTTCATTGTCGCGGCCGGTAAGATCCTCCAGTGACTTCTTCGCCTTAGCAACGCTTGTTAAGGCGCGCTCCAGCGCCGACACCTGCTCGACAAGCTGCTTCGCACTGAACCACTGCTGACGCCGTTTATTCCTGGCGTCTTCGATCTTGTTCACCAGCTCATCAATCTCCGCCGTAAGTCTGGCTTCTTGACGGCCAAGTTTGTCGAGGTGAGTTGTATGTTCCGCGGTCAAGGCAAGGATTCTTGAAATGGCTTCATTGTGAGCCGCGGTTTGTTTGGCCAACCTCTGCTTTTCGTCGCTCACGCTGCCCGGATCCCAAGAGTTATGGGACAGGCTACACCCCTCCGCAAGAGCCTCATCTATCGGTACGCTGCACACCGGACATACAGGGCCAAGCAGGGCTTTCAATGCGTCACCGTCTAGATTCGATCGCTCGCCTCGAATCAACTTCAATTGTTCGTCGTGGATCTGCTTTGTTGAGTTGAACCTCTTGATCTCGCCCTCTCTGACTGCCACTTCCTTGAGTACGGCCTCACGTTCCTTCCGTAAAGAAGCCAGCAATGCAATGTCTTCTGTGTTGTCCTGCTGATCACTCTTCGCCAATCTGTCGTTGGCCTTCTCGCGAAAGAGTCCCGCGCCCAATTCGCCGCCTACCTCCACATCCTCGTTCACGGAAAGAGCCTGAACCAGACCGGCTCGGAGTTGCTCGCCTTGTCTTTGGTAATAGGCAACGTCTCGTTCAAGGGCGCGCTTTGTCTCAGAGAGTTGCCCACGCTCGCCCTTAAGACGCATCTCCTCCTTTTCGATGATTCCCAGGAACGCTCTGACGACAACCAGAAGCTGTTCCTTCGTCGGACCTACTGCAACAGACCCGCTGTCTGCGCGTTTGTGCCGCCAGTCAAGAATGTGATCGAAACGGCACTCCTGATCTCTCGACAGCCAGGCCAATGCGAATAGCCACGCGGCGTTTGGGCGCTCACTCGGCAGATAGCCGTCTATGCCTTTGGGGAATATCTGAGACCTCAATGCATCAAGCAATGGCTCGATACTGCCGCCTGGCTCCTTCATCGGTGCAAGCTCTTCAAGGGTCGCGCCTTCCCTTGCCACATGCTTCCGAGTTTGGCCGATAGGCCGGATAACGGACCATGGCCTTCCGTTCATCACGACTTCCGCGCCAACAAGCCCAGCCGGGAGCAGTTCAATAATGCTTCTCCGTTGCTCGTCGTTCGAAAAAGTGTCTTCACCCAGGCAATACCGCAAGATCCGGCAGAACAAAGTCTTGCCTGCTCCGTGGCCACTCCCGGCATCACGACCGAGATCGGCTAGCGCGGCGCCCGGATCGGGAGACCAGATGATGTTCAGCCCTCGACGGAGGCGGATATCGCGGATGATCTCGCCTTGCTTCTCCCAAATTACGATTCGGCGGACCCAAAGGCGTGGCTCACCCCGCGAGCCGTCAAGCCTGATCGTAACTTCCGCTTTAGGAAACAGCTCTCCTTGCCGTTCCATCTTCCACGCTCCGATTGAAGGCAATCAATTTCTGCTCCACTCGTGCCGGGTCAATCGCAGACAAGAGTTGAACCGCGATAGCAGCCCGCCCTGTGACCCAGTTCTGTCCGGACGATGCGGGCATTCTGTCTCCCGCGGACCACTTGCCATCAGAGTCAAAAACCAGCGCTCCAGAGCCTTTCAGATGTCTAACTGCCTCTGCCCAAGGATAATCTACGCCGTTCTTTTGGAACTGAGAAATCTGAACCACGTTTCCTCTTACAGGACGCGCGTCTGAGCCTATCAGGCGCAACCACTGCTTCGCCTGCTTGTCCTCCATGAATGCAGCGGCAAGGACAGGCTTGCGGACGAGGATTGCGGCGAGGCGGGCTCTTTCGGGGTCAGCGGTTTCACCGATGGCTTGCAAGACATCAATCAATGAGAAAAGAGCAACGTTGTCTGGAGTCACACCCACGGGCGTTGCCCATACCTCATCTGGCAGTGCAGCGATGTCGGTGAATGCATCCTTGCTGACCGCCGCTACCTGGATGATTTCCTCCGGCCATGGGTGAGCAACGGCGGCATCCGCGGGCGGAGGGGACAGACGGGTCTGGTAGGAGATGCCGGTGCGGGCGGCTTCGGCCATGGCGTCGTAGATTTCGAGGATGACGCGCTTGGTGCGGTACTCGCCCCACTTCTCCTCATCTTTGCGCTTCACGATGGGGAAGGTGTCCATGATGTAAGCCACTGCGTCGCGGGGAGTGGGGAAGCTAGCCTTGAGGCGGGCCAGGTCTTCCGCCGTCTCGTTCTCGGCTGGTCGCCAGTCGCCATTCGCCTCGGCTGGCATGTAAAGATGAAAAAAGGCTGCGTCCAACTCGCAGCGGAGCAGAAAGCGGCGCTCTTCGTCCCAACAAAATGGCGGGCCGGAATATCCGCAATCTTGCGCGAAGGGCTGGAGGTCCCATGCTGTGTAGGTGAGTTCGAGGACGCGGGGAAGAAGCCAGTCTTCAGATGTTACAGCAGCATTAGACCACGAACATTGCTCGATATATCGATCCGGAGGCAAAGCAGCGAGTTGTTTAACTATGAAGTATGTGTAGTGCAGCCCGCCAAGCTTTTGTCGGCCGACATAATCAAACACGAATGAGTTTAGACTCGCGTGCAAGATACCTTCGTGGGCAGGTGTCTGCGATGTGAGCACGAGCGGTAGCGTATGCCCGACACCGACAGCAGGGATGATGCTTGCCAGCATTGAACGCTCGTTGGTTGGGCTTGTAATGTCTGTGAAGCCCAAGAAGAACCGGTGCTTCGAACATCCTTCACGAACGTCATCTAGTGAGACCCAATACCGGGGTTGAGGCAGAATATTGGGATCCTGATGATCTCGTGCAGACAAACTCTGTGGCTGTCCTTGACGAACAAGTGCAGTTTCGCTAAGTACAACATGCGCAATGCGGTGATCGAATTGGTTCGCCATCTTCGCTTCGTAGAGCGGCAGGTATTCCGCCTCGTCCTTGCGAAAGATATTCCCGGCCCCTTTCAGCCGCCAGCCGTCGGCCTCCAACTGCTCCCGCGTGCGGAAGAGTTGGGAATCGCTGGTCATATTGAACAGGCCCTGCTTGAAGCTAATACCCCAGAGGTTCTCCTCAGGCCGGTCCTTCTGCGCCTCGCGAATGAGCACCGGCGCGCGGCGGTAGACGGCTTTGGACAATTCAGCGTCATGGCGCGAACGGAAGATGGGACAAGTGCGAGTATTGGGGTTAAGCAGCGTAATGTCTTCGGCGGAGAGGGTGAAACGGCGTTCCAAGTCTTTGAGTTCTTCAACAGCATGAGCGAAGAAGACAAAGTCTGCCGCGCTGGCAGTTGGGTATCCAGGGCTCCCACTTGTGAATAGGCAGAACTTGTAGCTGCTATGGACCTCTTCGAAGATTCCTTTGTTCTCAAAATCGAAGAGGCTGACCAGCGACTTCTTCTCCACTACATCCTGGAAGAAGAATTTCGTGGTATCGTCAGTTGCGATGCCACTGGGCAGAACACACCCGACACGCCCAGCAGGGCTTAGCAGATTCCGCATTCCCTCAGCGAATACCGTGTAAACATTGATGCGGCCGCGACCGCAGAAAGGGTATCGTCCGCTGTTCCCAAGGAAATGGCTGATGCCATCATGCTCACGCAGTGCCGACTTGAACGCGGTGTAGAGATGGGGATCTTCGGCCTTGAGCGCTTCGATTAGACACTTGCGCCCTGCTCCAGTGCCAGCATCCGCGATTTCCAGACGCCTCTCGGCAAACCATTCCTTTTCCTTGAGTTCGGTGTGCTCCCACGGCGGGTTTCCAAGCACCACATCAAACCCATCGTTCCATCCTGCTTGCTCGTTCTCTGCTTCCTTATCAGGCGCTGGCACATGGAATACGTCCGGGAAGGCCAGATGCCAGTGGAAGAACTGGTATTGCTGGGATAGGCGCACGATCTCATCGCGCATCCATGCGTCGCAGGCGTGCGGATTATGCTCAATGCGGCGGAAGACCTCTTCGGTGATCGGGTAGTTGAACTCCCGCGTCTTCTTCCAAACGAAGGCCGCGCACCAGGCGTCTGCCCAGAACTGGCCATCGAGGTAATTGCCGGAGCGGACCATGGCCTCATACATCCGCTCTTTCTCGCGGACGGCCGCGATGGAATCGTCCGGCGCGTCGTCCAGATGAGTCATGCTGGCCGCCAGATCGCCAAGCCGCTCCCAGGGTTCGGTGGTTGCCGCAAAGAGTCTCCTATGCCCGGTCCGCTCCTCCTTGTTCACCCTCTTAAATCGGCTACAAATCTCTTTGTCGTCGCCTTCAATGGGCGTGAACGCCTCATCTGGGATGCCCTTGGCAAGCAGTGCAGGCGTGGCTCCGAGGAGGCTGTTGCCCACGCGGATGTGGTGATCGAGGAAGGAGAGTGGTTTGCCCGGTTCAATGGCTTCAAGCCATAAGCTGACGCGGCAGAGTTCGGCGGCCATGGGGTTCACGTCTACCCCGTAGAGGCAATGACCGATGACATCACGCAGTGCGTGCTGGTAGTAGAGTGGCGAGGGTTCACTCTCACCCTGTGCCTGGGCACGGACCATGGCGAGATGTTTGGCCAACCTGTGCGCCGCGCCAACCAGAAAGTGACCTGAGCCAACGGCAGGGTCACAGACCTTAAGAGCAAGGATGGCCTTCTCGGCTTCTGCAGGCGTCTTGCCCTTGACGGCCTGTTCGACAACTGGGTCGAGAGCCGAGTCAAGCAGGCACTGCACAAGCGAGTCCGGCGTGTAGTAGGAACCGGAGGTCTTGCGCTGGTTGCCGGCGACGGTGCTTAGCGAAAAAACGCCGGCGTCGAGTTCCATGGTGGGGTTGAGTTCGAGCAGGCTCTCGTAGATGCTGCCCAGTTCCTCGCTTCCCAGGTTGCGGTAGTCCACCAGCCGCCAGCCGCTGCGGTCCTTGACCAGGCCGAGGTTGCGAATGGCGAGGAGCAGGTGCTCGTTGGCGAGTTCGGCGGACTCAAGATCGGGCATGGCCTGAGGACCGAAGAGGAAGCCGCCGAGAGCTGGCAGACCCAGCTCAGGGCAGCCATGGTCGTTGCCCAGCTTGGCAAAGACAAGGCGCAGTCCGACCCAGAGATCGGCGTGACGGCTGCCGCGAGTGCGCTCTGCCATCCTGCGTAGACGCTGGCCGCTATAGAAGCGAGCATAGCGCGAGCGGGCTTCATCAGAGGCGCCGGGGAAGTGGAGCAGATCTCGGTCCTCAGCCACGAAGAGGAAGATGAGCCGGTAGATGAGGCGTAGCAACTGCCGGTAGAAGTCCTGCTTGTTCAGCTCACCGGCCTTGAGACGCTGGCAGAGAGCCTGGTTCGCTTTGTGAGAGATAAATCCTGTACCAAGGCTTTCAAGTGCTTTCTCAACGCCAACGCGAAGTTGGTCGAGTGCCCGGCGTCCATCTGTCTGCGCCTGCTTGGACCAAACTTCGAGCCAGCAGGTCTCCGGGCGGTCCTTGGCGGTGCCTTCAAGGCGGGACTGGTGGCAGACCATCCAGAGCAGACGAAAGTCTGCGTAGGCTTCGGTCTCAAAGATGCCTTCGAGGTCAAACTCGACGTGAGCCTGGCGAGTAAGGCTGGCATTGTCGCGAAGGATGACGAGCTTGAGGCCGTTCGAAACGAAAGCCCACAAGTAGTGTTCGGAGCGGTTGAGAAATTCCTGTACCATGCCGTGCGGGCTGGCCTTGCTGGCGCCTTGGATACGCTGCTCGCTGCGTTTATCTAAGTCGGCTCGGAAGCTGACCAGGTGGATTGGGACCCGATAGTGTTGTCCTTGCCAGAGATGGGAGACGGGGTAGGTCTTTTCGTCGATCTCAAAGGGGCTGGCGGCGAGCAGTCGGCCGTAACCTAACTCCTGAAAGAACGGAAGCAGCCATCTCTCACGAGTAAGTGTGGTGCCAAGATCGGAAGAGGGCAAAGCAGCCTTGGCCTTCCGAAAGCCCGACCACAGCGAAAGAAGGCGCGCCCAGGAACGGCTAATGGCTTCGTTGAGCTTCTCACCTGCACCCAGATGGTAGTCTTCGGGCTTGAGGCCGGGAAGGTTTGTCTCCTCCATAAGGCGGCTAAGGATGTCAGGGGGAAGCAGAGCGCCCTCGGTGCGAATGTTTAGGAAGGGCTGGCGATGGCTCATGTCAGACCCCCCCTCACTGGCATGGGCAGCAGCACATAGATTCCTAGAATGTCCGGGGGGTGCTGAGCCTCGACGCGAAGGGTGCCCTTCGCTCTGGCGGCTGTGCGAACGCGGCGGTGGGCGCTGAGTAGTTCCTCTGCCCGCTCGTCGCAGGCCAAGTCGAGCCGTGAGGACAGATGATGCATTCCGTCCAGTACTCCTTGCAGGAACATCCGAATTTGTTCTGGCAGCACGTTTCCTGTGGGAGCTGCCAGTAACAGCCGCTCTGCCTGATCGCGATCCAGCCACTGAGCCTGGTCTGGGGCACCTTCAAAGGCAAGAAGGTCTGCATCCTCAGCCAGAAGAGGATAGTCCTGACCGCCGCGGCTAATGATCAAATGCATGCGGTGGCGCAGGAGAAAGAGTGTGGTGCGCGTGGAGACGGCCTCTGTTCGAATGACCCCGCAGCGGCTGGCGACACTCTTGCCGAGCGGATCAAGGGCGGTATCCAGCACATAGCCGGCGAGGCTTTCGACGAACGGATGAATGCGACTGAGTAGCAGACCCTTTTCCGGGGCAGGAGTCTGGAACCGGACAAGCAGATGTTCATCTTCGACGGGGAGGGCATCTTTCAATCCATGGACGCACTCCGATAGATCGATGCGAATGCCCTTGCGCTCGCGGGTCCAGCCAGCACCAAGTCCTTCCAAGGCATCGTGGACAAAGGTCTCTACATCTACTCCCATGCCAATGGCCTGCCGGGCAGCCTCCAGTTCCTTGTGAACCTCTTCGGTCTTCAGCCCATGCTGGGCAAAGATAGTGCGGGACTTCTTTTCGCGTTCTCCGGCCGCGTCCCACTGGGCATAGAGGTCCTCGGTTTGTGGCTTGAAGTAGTCCTCAAAACCGGGAAGCAATTGTTCCTGACTCGGGGGAGCATCCAAACCACGCAACACCAGTCCTTCAAAAACTGCTTCAAGAACTTCATCAGAGGTTGCCGGGACGGGAACCGAGATGCCTAGAGAGCTGCGAATCCTCTTGTGCTTGCGGAGCAACACATCGAGCACAATGCCGTCGATCTGATTGTCCTTACCGAAGAGAGTAAGGACCTTCACCGACTTGCTCTGCTGACCGAAACGGTCAACGCGGCCTTCTCGTTGCTCGTGACGGGTTGGATTCCAACTGAGGTCATAATGCACGACCGCGTCGAACTGATCCTGCAGATTGATTCCTTCGCTGAGACAGTCAGTGGCCACCAGCACACGGCGGCTGCCTTTGCTTAGTTCATCAATTCTGTCCTCGCGGTCTGCGGGAGCCAAAATGCCGGTGACAGCGGCGATCTCCACATCGGCGAACTGGCGCTTCAAATTCGAACGAAGATGATCCGCAACGTATTCCGCTGTGGGAATGAAGCGACAGAACACGATTGGGTTGAAGCCCTCTTCCAGCAGTTGTTTGACCTGAACCGTCACCATGTCGAGCTTGGTGTCCGGCTTCCCGTAGAGTGACAGGGCCTCTTTAGCCATCGCCAATAGGCGGCGACGTGTTCGCACGCCCTCATCGTCCACATCTCCCAGGTCGCTGCCGGGAACGATGTCCGAGACTGTCAGAGAATCGCGGTCATCGCCAATATCCATCACAGCAGAGCGTCCTTGTTCGTCTGCTTCCCCTTCAGTGTCTGCTTCCAGGTTCGCGGCTCGCGTTGTAAGCGTGGCCGCTGCCGCAGCAGGACTGGATGCCATAGACCTCAGGAGGGCCAGAGCTGACCACCACCGGACACGCCGCCGGACCATTGTTCCCGATTTGTCCTGAACCGATTCTCGGACGAACGACAACACACGCTTGAAGAAAGCCCTGTACTCGGGGCTGAGCGCATAGGATTGTTCGGCATCCTGGCGTTTGGGAAACGGTGTATCCGTGTTTAGGTAGTGTTCGATGTCTCCGCGCTTACGTTGAACCAGATGGACTGCAAGGTGCTCCCGATGAACACGGTTGGCGTCTCCACTCAAGTCTGGAGGCAAATTGGCAAGAGTCGGGTCAAGGACTGCAAGGAGAGAACGAAAGGCGTCTTCGTTGCCGGAGTGGGGAGTTGCCGTAACCAACATGAGGTGGCGATCTTCCTTTTCGGCCAGCTTCCGCAGCAACAGATGCCGTTGATGCTGAGCGCTGCTGACCCTGCCGGCAAAGGCGCAGGTGTGAGCCTCGTCCACAATGACAAGTTCCGGACAGGTGCGAAGAAAGTCATCCCGGCGATGGTCAGACTTGATGTAGTCTAGGGAGACGATGGTGAAGGGGTAATGATCGAAGAGGCTCTCGCCACCTCGGCAATCGGATTCAAGACGACGAGCTGTGCCCGCCAGGACTAACTCGGCATCGATTTGGAACTTGTTCCTCAGTTCTCTTTGCCATTGTTCAGCGAGGTGAGGTGGGCAGAGGACGGCTATGCGTGTAACTTCGCCGCGGTCCAACAGTTCCTTGGCGAGAAGAGCCGCTTCAATGGTTTTTCCGATACCCACATCATCTGCAATTAGGAGTCGCACCGGGTCTTGCTTGAGGCCCATGAGCAGCGGAACCAACTGGTAGGGGCGTGGCTCGAAATTCAAGTGTCCGAAAGATCGAAACGGTCCGGCGCTGGCGCGAAAACCCAAGCGTAGTGCATCTCTGAGCATCCGAGAGGAGCGGTAATCCCCGGCCTGCTCAGGTATGGGGTGTCAAGGGCGGAGTAAAAGTAGACCACTGGGGCGGAGTAAAAGGGAGCCAGTAGAGGATCGGGAAGGGGTATTTCGGGGGAGGAGAGGCGCTGGAGCGTAGCGGAAGCGCCTCTCCTCCC
>Ga0187867_10004938_pt1 | contig 10208 bp, 6 predicted proteins | sample June2016WEW_13_1_FD_132976 | JGI IMG/M metagenome (GOLD analysis project Ga0187867, IMG submission 132976) | Peatland microbial communities from SPRUCE experiment site at the Marcell Experimental Forest, Minnesota, USA - June2016WEW_13_10 | ecosystem: Environmental > Terrestrial > Soil >...
CGAACAGCATCACCAACATCATCTGGAAACGCCGCTGCGCCACGGAATCCAGCATGACTTCTTGCAATGTCTGCATCTCCGGAACCGGCACCTCAGCATCCACCTGATGGATCGCCTCGCGGACGCCTGCCGCGATGCCGCGTGGGTCCATGGCTGTGCGCACCAACAGCCCAGCCGCCAGCCGCGGGCGCTGCCAATACGGAATGTAAATGATCGGAACCGGGTCTTTATCCAGGCTGGTGCTCCGGATGTCCGCCGTCACCCCGACCACTTCCTCCAGATTCTCGTTGTGCAGCATGCGCCGCCCCAAAGGACTTTGGCCCGGCCACAGGCGCCGCGCCGTGCCCTGCGAAACGATCACCACTTTGCGGCCGCGCTGGCTATCGTCGAACGAGCGCCCTTCGCGGAAGGGGATGTGCAGCGTCTTAAAATAATCCGGACTCACGAATCGCACGTTGACCATGGGCCGCTCGAACAGGGGGCGCTGGTCGCCTTCGGCTGCGGCAACGTCGATCCACGTCTCGCCCTGCAACGGCAGCGCGGAAACCAACCCGGCGGAAGGCACGCCTGGCAGCTCCCGCGTCTTCTCCAACAAGCGATCGAAAAAGGCCGTCTGCTGCGCTTCCTCCGCGTATTTGGTGGAGGGGATCGCCACCCGCACCGCCAGCACCCGCTCGATATCGAAACCTTTATCCACGCGCATCAGGCGCACGAAGCTGCCCATCAGCAGGCCCGCGGTGATCAGCAGCACAGCGCTGAGGGCCGCCTCCACCCCCACCAGCACGCCGCGCAGCCGTACTCCGCGGCGGCCTTCCGTAGTCGTGTAGCTGCCGGATTTCAACGCCTCCTGCGGATGCGCCCTGGCACTGCGCAGCGCGGGCAGAATGCCGAACGCCACCCCCGTGACCAGTGAGATCAGCAAAGCGAACGCGAGCACGCGCGCATCCAGGCTCACTTCGGCCAGGCGCGGCAGGTCCAGCGGCGCCGCGCGCATCAGCAGCCGGACGCCCCACGCCGCTAGCGCGATCCCCAGAATGCCGCCCGCGAGCGCCAGCACCAGGCTCTCGGTCAGCGTCTGGCGCACGAGTTGCGCGCGTCCCGCTCCCAGCGCCGTGCGGATGGCGGATTCGCGCGCGCGGCCGGCGGCGCGGGCCAGCGAAAGATTCGCCAGGTTCACGCACAGGATCAACAGCACCGCGCCCACGGCTCCCAGCAGTACCAGCAAGCCGCGGCGCGATTGCCCCACGATGTCCTCCTGCAACGCAGACATGGTGGCGTGCAGATCCATATTCTCATCGGGAATACGTTTGGAGATGCCCGCCTGTATCACGTTCAGTTCGGCGAGCGCTTTCTGCTCGCTCACCCCCGGCCGGAGGCGCACGATGGCCGTCCAATTGTAATCGCCGTTGTTATCTTCCAGGTCGTTCTTCGAGTAGCCCAGTGGTTGGAATACCTCCGGTTTGGTTCCCAGGCCCGGGCGGACCCACAGGTCGGATTGTCCGGGGAACTGGAATCCGGGGGGCAGCACTCCCACCACCAGGTGCGGCCGTCCGCCCAGCACGATCTTCCGGCCCACAATCGATGGGTCTGCGCTGAACCGCCGCTTCCACAGCGAATCGGCAATGACCGCCACTTGGTCGTGCCCCTCCGGATCTTCCTCGTCCAGGAAGCCGCGGCCCAATTGCGGGGTGACACCCAGCACCCGGAAGATGCTGGCGGAAACCTGCTCGCCATTGAGCATCTCGGGTTCGCCCACACCCGTCAGAGTCGGAGCGTATGATCTCATGATGGCCATCGAGTCCAGCGCCGACCAACTCTTGCGCCAATCGTAAGAATGGCTGAGGTTGACCGGCAGACTCGGATACAGGTGCGTAAGCTTGGGGATCACCTCGCGGATGGTGAACAGCCGCTCCGGATCGCGGTACGGGAGCGGGCGCAGCAGCACCCCGTTCACCACCGAGAAGATGGCCGTATTGGCGCCGATGCCCACGGCCAGGCTCAATACGGCCATGGAGGCAAACCCGCGCTCGCGCAGCAGGGTTCGGAAAGCGTAGCGAATGTCATTCCACATTTGGGGAACCTGACAATTATACGCTTGAAGCGGCGGCTGGTTCCGAAATCTGGGGCTCGAGGTCAAAATGGAAATGCCCGATGAAACACCTTCTCGTGGATCCCAAGGGGGAAACGCACTATCCTGGCGTGACCGGTTGGCTGGCGCCGTCTTCGTGCTGATCGTGCTGGCTGCACAAACCCGCTGGATGGGTAGCGCAATCGTTTTTTCTCAGTGGAGCGATGCGCGCTTTGTGACATTCAATATGTTATGGCTCGCCGCGTTCGTGCTGGCGGGACTCGGCGTCTACCGGCGAGTCCGGTCGGCGTACCTCATTGTTATTTTTCTGGCGCTCATCGGTGGTGTGGGAATGGCGCTTCCCATCTGGTGTTGAGCGGCGCCTACCGTAAATGTTCCCCGGCCTCATTACCGCGCCATTTTGCCTGTTCGTGGGCATCGTGCTGCTTACGCAGCTCTTTGGCGGAGCGCGTCCTTCGCCCGCACAACCACCCGCGCCACCGCCACATTAAAAAAAGTGCCAGGTCACGATTCGTATCGGACGACTTCCAGTTCCGCCGTTCCGTCCACAGCGCCAAGAATCTGATCGACCCTCGACATGGCTGTCTGCTCCAGTTCCGCTTCGCCGCACTGGTCGCACTGAGGCACCTGAAGCGACTTGAAGATTACGATCGCGGAGTCGCCGATCTTGAAAGGCAGATCCGTGACTCGCGACTCCAGTAGCCCCCCGCAAACGCGGCATCTCATCTCGTCCTCCTGATGCGTAATCCATTGTCCCACTCACCGAGGCTGGGAAGTCACCGCGTCCAAACGCTTCGCGCTTCTCTTCCTCGACTCCCGCAACCCATCGCCGGTTGATGTACAATTTGGAAAGAAGCCAGCTTGCCGTTTAGACATCGCTACGATCTTCAAAGGCATTTCGTCAGGCACGGGGACGAGTTTAGAGCCGCTACTGCCCATGAGTATGAACGGCTGGCCGACGCTTTTATGATGGGTCCTCTAAGGGAGGGAGCCTTGGAGTGCACGCGTGACGGGGATCTGGTACGCTTTCACCCGAGAACGTGTGAGTTCGGTGTGCTGACCAGGGACGGCAAAATCGCTACGTTCATGATCGTCAGAAAGTTGCCGGGCGATCGGCAAACGCCGTTGGAGTACTTTCGGTCTAATTGTAAGTGAGGCCTGAACACATGTACCTCTGCCCAGTCTGTGGATATGATCGGCTCGAAGATCCGCCGAGGAACTTCATCATCTGCCCATCGTGCGGGACTGAGTTCGGATACGACGATGTCTACGCCAGCCACGCCGACCTGCGAGCCAAATGGCTCGGGAACGGAGCGCAGTGGTGGAGCACCGTCGATCCGGAACCAGAACATTGGGACCCACGGCAACAGGTGGACAACGTGATGTCCTCCAGATAGGCATTGCTGACGGCCAGAGCCGGCTGAAAGCCGGCTGCGGGCAAAACTGCCCGCCCTCCAAAGCGCAGGCCACCTCCCGCTACAATAAAAAAGTGACAGGTCACGACATCCGACAGCGCTTCCTCGACTTCTTCGCCGCGCGCGGCCACCGCGTGGTGCGCAGTTCCTCGCTGGTCCCCGCGAACGATCCCACGCTGCTGTTCGCCAACGCCGGCATGAACCAGTTCAAGGACACTTTTCTGGGCCTCGAAAAGCGCGACTATTCCCGCGCCACCACCGCCCAGAAATGCGTGCGCGCGGGCGGCAAGCATAACGACCTGGAAAATGTCGGCTACACGCGCCGCCACCTCACCTTCTTCGAAATGCTGGGCAATTTCTCGTTCGGCGATTACTTCAAGGCCGAAGCCATCGAGTTCGCCTGGGGCCTGGTCACCAACGACTTCGCTCTGCCCAAGGATCGTCTGTACGTCACCGTTTTCCGCGACGATGACGAGGCCGAGGGTCTCTGGCAGACAGTCGCCGGCGTGCCGAAAGAACGCATCTTCCGCCTCGACGAAAAGGATAATTTCTGGCAGATGGGCGACACCGGTCCCTGCGGCCCGTGTTCCGAGATCTTCTACGACATGGGTCCAGGCGCGTCTACGCCGGGCCACGAACACGAGGTTTTTCCACATACTACCGACGACCGTTACGTCGAAATCTGGAACCTGGTCTTCATGCAGTTCAACCGCGATTCCAACGGCATCCTCACGCCCCTGCCGCGGCCATCCATCGATACCGGCATGGGATTGGACCGTACTGCGGCTGTGCTGCAAGGCAAGCTATCGGTATATGATACGGACCTGATTTTTCCCATCATCGCCCGCGCCGCCGACATGTTCGGCGTATCCTACGGGGCCGACGCGCGCGTGGACACAGCCCTGCGTATCGCGGCCGACCATTGCCGCTCCACTACGTTCCTGATTCACGACGGCGTGCTGCCCGCCAACGACGGCCGCGGCTACGTGCTGCGCAAGATCATGCGCCGCGCCATGCGGCATGTGCGCATGATCGGCGTCGAAGAGCCGTTCCTCTACAAGATGACGGGCGAAGTGGCCGAATTGATGCGGCCCGCCTATCCCGAGCTGATGGAAAGCGTGCAGCGCATCGCCCGCATCGTGAAGGACGAAGAACATCGATATGCCACCACCTTCCTGGTGGCCGAGCGCATGTTCAACGACGAAGTGAAATCGCTGGCCGGCGACACGCTTCCCGGCGCGGTTTCCTTCAAACTGTACGATACCTTCGGCCTGGCGCTGGACGAGCAGGAGGATATGGCGCGCGAGCGGGGCCTCGCGATAGACCGCGAAGGCTTCGAACGCGAGATGGCGCAGCAGCGCGAGCGCGCCCGCGCAAGCTGGAAAGGCGCGGACAAGGGCGCCATCGCGCCGGCTTATCAGGAACTGGTAGCGCAGGGCCGCACCAAGTTCTTGGGCTACGACGAACTGTGCGCCACTTCGCGCGTGCAAGGGTTGCTGGTCGATCGCGAATTGCGCGACGAAATCGGCGCGGGCGTGGAAGCCGAGTTGGTGCTCGACCGCACACCGTTCTATGCCGAAACCGGCGGCCAGGTGGGCGATCGCGGCAGCCTGTACTCCTTGAGCGGCGATAAGGCCGCCGAAGTGCAGACGGCGTATCCGGCAGTGCCCGGCCTGACTGTGCATCGCATCGTCTCGACGGCGCCCGTTCACGTGGGCGACGAGCTGCGCGCGGAAGTCGCCTCGCCGCTGCGCCTCTCCACCATGCGCAACCATACTGCTACGCACCTGTTGCACGCCGCGCTGCGCCAGGTCTTGGGCACGCATGTCAAACAAGCGGGCAGTGTAGTCGAACCGCCACGCCTGCGTTTCGATTTCACCCACTACGCCGCCATGGACACCGCCGAAATCGAGGAAGTGGAGCGGCTGGTGAACGAACAGATCCTGCGCAACAGCGGCGTCGGCACCGAGGTGCTGCCGCTCGAGCAGGCCGTGGCCACTGGCGCGATGGCTTTGTTCGGCGAAAGATATGGCGACCAGGTGCGCGTCGTTTCCGTGCCCGGTTTCAGCAAGGAGCTTTGCGGCGGCACGCACGTGCGGCGCACCGGCGATATCGGGGTTTTCAAAATCGTCTCCGAAGGCAGCATCTCGGCGGGCGTGCGGCGCATCGAGGCGGTCACGGGCGAGGGCGCCGTGCGCCAGTATCAGGAACTCACCGCAACGCTGCACCGCCTGTCCGAATTATTGAAGGCTTCCGAGCCTGAAGTGGTCGAGCACGTGGAAAAGATTCTGGCCCGCGAGAAAGCCCTCGAACACGAGAAGCGGAATCTCAAGAGCAGGCTAACGCACGTGGCCGCGTTGCAGTTGGAGAGCCAGGCGCACACGGTCAATGGCGCGCAGGTGTTGGCCGCGCAGGCGGAATCGCTGGATCGCCAGCAGATGCGCGAGCTGGTGGACACGTTGCGCAACAAGTGGGGCAGCGCCGTGGTGGTGCTGGCATCGGTCGAAGATTCCACTGTGTCCATCGTGTCGGCGGTGACCAAGGATCTCACCTCCAAAGTACACGCTGGCAAGCTCGCCGCCGCTTTGGCGCAAGCCGTTGGCGGCAAGGGCGGCGGACGTCCCGACATGGCGGAAGGCGGCGGCAAGGACTCCGCCGCGCTGCCCGCCGCGCTGAACCGCATCTACGCCGAAATCGAGAGCAAGCTATGACCGGCGCGGAGTGGGACAGGCCTCCTGGCCTGTCGTTCGACGTCATCGTAGTCGGCGCGGGACCCACCGGCTTGGCCTGCGGCATCGAACTGCAGCAGCGCGCCGTGCGCACGCTATTGATCGAGAAGGGCTGCGTAGTGAATTCCATCTACAATTACCCCACCAACATGGTCTTTTTCACTACACCCGAACTGCTCGAAATCGGCAACATCCCCATGACCAGCCTGAACGAGAAGCCCAACCGGCATGAGGCGCTCAAATACTATCGCCGCGTGGCGGACCACTTCAAGCTGAACATCCACGATTACGAACGGGTTACGAACATCGCCGGCGAGGATGGCTCCTTTCAGGTGTCTGCCACCGACCGCCTGGGTTGCCATCGTACTTATACGGCGCGCAAAGTGGTCCTGGCTACTGGGTACTATGATGTTCCCAACTTATTGCATGTTCCCGGTGAGAACCTTGGTAAGGTTCTTCACTATTACAAAGAGCCACACCCGTACTATAACCACGACGTAGCGGTGATAGGCGCTAAGAATTCCGCGGCAATCGCAGCATTAGAACTGTTTTGGACAGGCGCGCGGGTTACACTTATCCATCGTGGCGCGGCTATCTCCGAAAAAGTAAAGTACTGGATCAAACCTAATATCGAAAACCGTATCAAGTGCGGAGAGATCCAGTCGTACTTTAATTCACAGGTTGAGGAAATCCGGCCCGATTCCATTGTGGTGTCGACCCCAGCGGGCGAAGTAGTTCTCAAAAACGATTTTGTGTTTGCGTTGACGGGCTACAGCCCCGATCTCAACTTCTTGAATTCCATAGGAATTACACTCGATCCCGCGACGCAGAAGCCACGCAGCGACCCGCAAACACTGGAAAGCGAGCGCCCCGGAATTTACCTGGCGGGCGTCATCGTAGCCGGCATGCACACCAACGAGATCTTCATCGAGAACGGACGTTTCCACGGCCAGCAGATCGCGGAATCCGTCGCCGCCAAACTCTTCGTGTGAAACATTTGCACTGCGACTCTCACTACTCAATGTGAGGCTGGCAAATGCGGCACTAACTTGGCATCCAACTTGCCTATTGTTTTCGTAGTTGAAACCAGGAAGCATGTTTTTGAATCTAAGCGAAAGAAGGGGTCTGCGGCTATGTTAAATAATCTACTGAATATCTTCATGGGATGCACCCATCGCAGGACGACGTTCCCCATCACGCCCTCGCGGAGATCCGGCTTCTCACCAACCTCCGGTCAGCGGCACTCTACCTATGTCGTTTGTTTGGATTGCGGCAGGGAATTTGGGTACAACTGGGCGGAAATGCGCATCGGCGATCCGGTGGCCGCGCCCGTAGCCGCCGAGGCGGCCTTCTCACCAGCGCATCGCTAGTGCGGCCGGCTAAAAGCCGTCTGCGGGCACGATTGCACAGAGCACTTAGTTTCGAAATCCGAGAACTCTGCTGAATTGGAGAGCGGCCAATCCTGGCCGCAGCCGCCTTTCTATGCGGCCAGAGCCGGCTAAAAGCCGGCTGCGGCAAAATTGCCCGTTCTCTCTCCAGCCACTCCGAAAAAAATCTGGTATATTCGGGGAGAACATCGCATTCTGAAAGGAGTGTCTGGTGAGTTCAAAGAACGACCCTGAAGTTCCCAGAAAACCCAAACGCAGCTTTTCCCGGCGCGGATTCATTCGCGGAGCGGGTATCGGCAGCGGCGTCCTCGGCGTGGGGTTGCTCGACAAGAAAGCGCTCGCCGCGCCCGCCGTCGAGACTAAGGCCGTAGGCCCCGGCGCGATCCCCATCACGCTCAAGATCAACGGCAAGCCGCAAACCCTCAACCTGGAGCCGCGCGTCACGCTGCTGGATGCGCTGCGCAATCATTTGGAACTGACCGGCGCCAAGCGCGTTTGCGACCGGGCCACCTGCGGCGCATGCACCGTCATCTTGAACGGCAAATCCGTATATAGCTGCACAGTTCTGGCCATCGACGCACAGGGCAAAGATATCGAGACTGTCGAAGGGATCTCCAGTGGCAAGCCGCATCCGCTTTCGGAAGCTTTCGTCGACAACGACGGACAACAGTGCGGATATTGCACACCCGGCTTCGTCATGGCGGCCAAAGCTTTCCTGGACCATAATCCAAATCCCACCTACGAAGAAGTCAAAGAGGGCCTGTGCGGCAACCTGTGCCGCTGCGGCACCTACGTGGGCGTGCGCCAGGCCGTCCTGGAAGCGGCCAAGGAGATCAAGGGAGGGACCCGTGCCTGAATACAGTTGGCCTCCGATGGATGAACGGCGGTTGATCGGGAAGCCCACCAAGCGCCGCGACGGACTCGAAAAATCCACGGGCCGGGCGAAGTATTCGTCCGACCAGAAGCCGCCCGGAATGTTATTCGGCGCGCTGCTGACATCGCCCTACGCGCACGCGCGCGTCACCAGCATCGATACCAGCGAGGCCGAGCACATGCAGGGCGTCACCGCGGTGCGTGTGCTTACCGGAGCCGGCAAGGAAGTGCAGTGGGAAGGCACGGAGATCGCGGCGGTGGCGGCGGTAAGCGAAGAACTGGCCAACGATGCCCTGCGCAAGATCAAGGTGCAATATGAGGTTCTGCCGCACCTGGTGCGCGAAGAAGATCTGGCCAAGGCCGGAAATCGCGCCAAGCCAGCGGGCGAGCAGGTGACCGGCGATCCGGACAAGGCTTTTCAGGAAGCCGATGCCGTCGTCGAAGCCGCCTACGGCATCCCGGTGATTACGCACTGCTGCCTGGAACCGCACGGCAATATCGTACAGTTCGCGGGCGACAAGGTGAACCTGTGGCCCTCTACGCAGAACGTTTCCGCCATCGGCGGCGATCTGGGCAAATCGTTGGAAGTGCCGGCCGCCAATGTGCACGTCGAGATGCAATATATCGGCGGCGGTTTCGGCAGCAAGTTCGCGGCGGATAACTGGGGCGTGCAAGCCGCGCTGCTTTCCAAAGCCAGCGGCGGCAAACCGGTAAAGATGTACCTGGACCGCGCCACGGAATTGAAGATCGCCGGCAACCGTCCCTCGGCGTTCGCCAAGATCAAGGTCGCCGCCAAGAAGGATGGCACCATCACCGCCTGGCAATCCGAATCGTGGGCTACTGGCGGCATGGGCGGCGGCGGCATGCCTCCCATCCCGTATGTGTTCACCGAAATTCCCAACAAGCGGCTGAATCACACGGCCGTGGCGGTGAATGCGGGTGGCGCGCGCGCCTGGCGCGCTCCGAACCATCCGCAGGCGTCGTTCCTGACCTGCGCCGCATTCGAGGATCTGGCCGCAAAGCTGCGCATGGATCCGCTCGAGTTGTTCAACAAGAACCTGGGCTACACCGCGCGCGAAGCCACCTATAAAGCTCAACTGCAAAAGGCCGCCGACATCATGGAGTGGCAGAAGCGCTGGCACCCGCGTGGCGAGGGCCCATCTTCTAAGAATGGCCCTGTCAAACAAGGGCTTGGCTTGGCAATCAACACCTGGGGCGGCGGCGGACACGCCAGCCAGTGCCGCACCACCATCAACCCGGATGGCTCGGTCGTGGTCGAGATTGGCACCCAGGATCTGGGCACCGGCACACGCACCGCGATCACCATAGTGGCGGCCGAAACACTCGGACTGCCGCTGAGTGCCATCACGCTGCGCATCGGCAATAGCGATTACCCGCCCGATGGCGCATCCGGCGGTTCCACAACTATAGGCGGCGTTTCGCCTTCCACGCTGAAGTCCGCCACCAATGCGCGCAATAAATTATTCGCGGCTGTGGCGCCGGCCCTGGGCGCGACGCCCGACCAACTCGCCGCCGTCGATGGCCGTATCCAGTTGAAGGGCGATGCCTCCAAAAGCTTGCCGTGGCAGGATGCGTGCCGCAAGCTGGGCACTTCCAAGATCTCGGAAATGGGCGAGAATAACCCGCGCCAGCCAGGGGGATTGATGTCTCAAGGCGTGGGCGGCATCCAAATGGCCGACGTCTCGGTCGACAC
>Ga0187867_10004939_pt1 | contig 10208 bp, 9 predicted proteins | sample June2016WEW_13_1_FD_132976 | JGI IMG/M metagenome (GOLD analysis project Ga0187867, IMG submission 132976) | Peatland microbial communities from SPRUCE experiment site at the Marcell Experimental Forest, Minnesota, USA - June2016WEW_13_10 | ecosystem: Environmental > Terrestrial > Soil >...
AGATGGTGCGCTCGCCCCGTTCGTAGGCGCCGAGGACCGAGGCTTTGAATTCCAGCCTGGACGCCTTTTCGACGGCCTGTAGCGACAGCCTCTTCTGGCGTCTCACCGCGCGTAGCCGAGCACCCACGGCGACCGCGTACTCCGGGTCGTCGCCTTCAGGAGCTTGGCTTGGGGACATTCGAGTCACTCTCTGCTCGGTGGCAACGCGCTGTTGCGCCCCGACACCACCGACCCGATTTGGGTTACCGCTTCGGCCGTGCCTGAACACCGGGACCTTCGTCGGCAGTCGCCGGACCAGGACCCGCGCCACAAGTCTTGCTCGGAATTGCCGCATCCTGCAAGGTCGGCCCCCTCCAGGGCCGGCGCCCTGACCCCTCGGGGCCCCTCAAGATACCGGCGCGACGGCCATGTTCCGAAGGGCGCTCAGGATCACTCCGGCGGCGACTGCGGCCGTTTCGACCCGCAGGACGCCATTTCCGAGCGACACCTTGGTTTCGACAAGGGCGAGCTCGCGCGGTGTCCAGCCGCCTTCAGGGCCGACGAGCACGACCGGGGAGGCGAGCGAGACGGGGCCACCGCCGGGCTCTGCGAGCGCCACTTCCGGCCCGGGCAAGCGCTCGAGGACGGCGTCGAGGCTGACACTCGAGCCTAGGCTGGGGAGGAGGGGACGCCGGGCCTGCATCGCCGCTTCCCGGACGATCCTGCGCAGGCGCGCCTCGCGGCGGGCCGTGCCTTCCCGGTCCGGACGCACGACCGTGCGGTCGGCCACAAGAGGCGTCAGGGTGTCCACTCCAAGTTCGACGAGCTTGGCCACCGCCCACTCGGTCCGCTCTGCCTTGGCCCAGGAAAAGCCGATCTCAAGTTCAGGCAAGGCGCGTTCCAGATGCCTCACAGGGCCGGCGCCCTCGAGCCCGAAGCCGGTCTCCTTGCTAGCGCGTCCCGAGCTGCGTCGCATAGCGCTCGCGACGGTGAAGGTGCACATCCTCCACGAGCCCGCTCCGTCGGCGGCCGCGACCGCTTCACCCGCCTGCAGGCGAAGAACTTCACCGAGGTGATGGCCGTCTTGCGCGCAAAGCCAGGGTGAGCCCAGATCCTCGACGAAGACGAGTGCCGCGGCCGCTCGGAGCTCGGGGTCCGGGGCGGAGGCTGTCACGCTCAGCCGAAGGCGGAGCGGAGGCGGGACAAGAGGCCTGGTTCAGGCGGCTGTACCTGCTCACCACGCAGCGCCGCGAGCCGGCGCAGCAGCTCGTCCTCCTCCTTCGACAACTTGACGGGAGTGTCGACGAACACGTTTACGAGCAGGTCACCGCGTCTGCCTCCGCGAAGGCGGGGCACCCCATGGCCGGCGATCTTTAACACGCGGCCTGTCTGTACGCCGGCCGGGACGGACAACAGATAGGGACCATCGAGGGTGTCCAGCTCGACCTCTGTGCCGAGGGCCGCCTGGGCTACCGAAAGGTGCAATGTGGTGACGAGGTCCGTGCCCGATCGCTCGAAACGGCTGTCCGCCTCCACCCGCAAGTGCACGTACAAGTCTCCTGGCGTCCCGCCCCTGAGCGCCGCGGCTCCCGCGCCGACGATGCGCAAGGTGGCCCCATCGTCGACACCGGGGGGTATCTCGACAGTAAGGCTCCGATCCTCCAGCCGACGACCCTCGCCCCGGCAATCGGGGCAGGGCGAGGTGACGATCTTGCCGTGGCCACCGCAGCGCCCGCACTGAGTGGCCGTCATCATCTGGCCGAGGATGGACTGGCGAACCCGCTGGATCTGGCCGGAGCCACGGCATTCCGGGCACGTGGTGGGGCTGGTACCTTCGCGGGCGCCGCTACCCCCGCAGGTCACGCAGGTAACGGGTGCTTTCAAGCTCACGTCACGGCGCGTGCCGAAGACGGCTTCAGATAGCCCGATCTGCAGCACGATCTCGGCGTCGGCGCCCTGACGTTGCCCTCCCCGAGGCCCATTTGTCGAAAAGCCCTGGTTGAAGAAGACGTCGAACAGATCTCCGAGGCCACCTGCGAACCCGAATGCATCTCCCCCGGCACCGGCACCGGCGCCTGTCCCCCTCACGGCGTCACGCCCAAACATGTCATAGCGCCGTCGTCGTTCGGGATCGCGCAAGGTCTCATAGGCGACCGTGACCTGCTTGAAACGGGCTTCGGACTCGGCGTCGCCCGGGTTGGCGTCGGGGTGAAGCTCACGGGCGAGGCGTCGGTAAGCCCGCTTGAGCTCGTCCTCGGAGGCCGAACGGGGGACACCAAGCAACTCGTAGAAATCCTGCGTCATCGGCACGGCTAATCCCCGCGTAGTTCCCGTGAGAGCCGCTGGCCCACGACAGCCACGGCGGCAAGGGCGTGCTCGTAGTCCATCCGGGTCGGCCCGAGCACTCCGATGGTCCCGAGGGCTATGCCTTCGGACTCATATGGGGCGACGACGAGCGAGCACTCGGCCAGGGACTCGATGGCGGAGTGCTCCGAGCCGATCGAGACCGACTCTCCCTGGGCGAGAACGTCGCGCAAGAGCGTGACCACGACGTAGGACTGCTCGAGTATCCCGAGTACTGCTCGCACTTGTTCGATAGCGTCGAAACGCTCCGCCATGAAGGCGGCGCCGCCGACGAAGACCTGATCGGTGGTGCCGGCTGTCTTGCCGTCTTCTAGGGCGCTCACACATAGTTGAACGAGGTCGTCGACCGCCTCGTCACCAGTTGGCAACTCGGGCGCGACCAGCCAGAGCGAGCTGCCCGACAGGCGCCGTTGCAAAGCCGTGCTCGCCAAGGAAACCACGGCGTCAGGCACATCTTCGCGGATGGTGATGGTGCGCTTTTCCACGACTCCATTTGAAAGGATCGCCACCGCCATCGCCGCGTGCGCCGAGAGCCGTGTCAAAAGGGCGGTGCGCACCACGAGCGCCTCATGAGCAGGACTCACCACCACGGCGGCGCAGTCGGTGAGCTGGGCGAGCAGTCTCGAAGTGTCCTGGAGCACCCGTTCCAGCTCGCCATGTGCCTTGGAGAAGAAGACCTGCACCTTCTCGTGCTCGGCTTGTGCGAGCGGGTGGGGGTTGCCGAGGTGGTCGACGAAGAACCGATAGCCCTTGTCGGTCGGTATCCGACCCGCGCTCGTGTGCGGGTGGGTCAGGTAACCCTCACGTTCGAGGGCTGCCATGTCGGCGCGGATCGTGGCCGGCGAGACCTCGATGAGAGCGTCGCGGGCGACTTGTGAGGACCCGACCGGCTGCGCCGTCTCGACGTAGCCGGTCACAACAGACCTCAAGATCGCGGCCTTGCGATCGTCGAGCTGGTCGTTGTCATTGCGAACGGGCATCTCACAGTTCCTCTCGCGAGATTCTACTTGGGGCGCTCTCAAGCGACGGCAACGCCACACCTGCCATCAGCGAAAAGCCGCGTTCAACCGGGGGCGCCGGCGGCGCGAGCGGGGGTCGGGTCATTCCTCCAGGGTCAGGGCGCTGATGAAGGCCTCCTGGGGGATCTCGACGCGCCCGATCGACTTCATGCGCTTTTTGCCTTCTTTCTGCTTTTCCAACAGCTTGCGCTTTCGAGTGATGTCGCCGCCGTAGCACTTGGCGAGAACGTCCTTTCGTTTCGCCTTGACAGTCTCGCGGGCGACGATACGGCCCCCGATCGCGGCCTGGATGGGGACGTCGAAAAGCTGCCGTGGGATGAGCTCACGCAGCTTGGCGGTCATCTTCCGTCCGTAGTCGTCCGCCTTGGAGCGGTGCACGATCGTGGAAAAGGCGTCGACGGGCTGGCCGGCGAGCAGGACGTCGACCTTGACCAGATTGTCCGTCTGCATCCCGGCCGGCTCGTAGTCGAGGCTGGCGTAGCCCTTGGTCCGGCTCTTCATTACGTCGAAAAAGTCGAGCACGACTTCGGCCAGCGGCAGTTCGTAGATGAGCTCGACCCGGTCCGGGGATAGGTATTGCATCTCTTCCATCCGCCCCCGGCGTGTCTGGCACAGGTCCATGATCGTCCCGGTGTACTCGGCCGGGGTGATGATCGTTAGCTTCAGCAACGGCTCGTCGATGTGGTCGATGAACTGGGGTTCTGGCATGTCGGAGGGGTTGTCGACCGGCAGGGCCTCGCCGTTTGTGAGATGCGCGATGTACTCGACCGATGGGGCCGTGGCGATGAGCGAGAGCCCGAATTCGCGCTCGAGACGCTCGCGGACGATGTCCATGTGCAACAAGCCGAGGAAGCCGCAGCGGAAGCCGAAACCTAGGGCGGCGCTCGTCTCGGGCTCATAGGTCACGCTGGCGTCGTTCAGCTTGAGTTTCTCGAGGGCGTCGCGAAGGTCCGGAAACTCGTCCCCGTCGATCGGGTAGATGCCGCAAAACACCATCGGCTTGGGGTTCTGGTAGCCCTCGAGCGCCTGGGAAGCTGGGCGTGACGCCTCAGTGACGGTCTCGCCTACACGGGCTTCGCCGACATCTTTGATGCCGGCGATGAGGTAGCCCACCTCGCCGGGACCGAGCTCGTCGACCGGCACTTGCACCGGCGTGCGGATCCCCACCTCTTCGACTTCGTGGGTGGCCCCGGTCTGCAAGAACCGCAGCCGGGCGCCCGAGCGCATAGTGCCGTCCACCACGCGTACGGCGCTCACGACCCCCCGGTACTGGTCGTAGTAGGAGTCGAACAACAGTGCCCGCAGCCGGTCGTCCGGCTCGCCCTTCGGCGCCGGGATGCGTCGGACGACCTCGTCGAGCAGTTCGGGGACGCCGGCGCCCGTCTTGGCGGAGATCCGCAGGATCTGGTCCCCGGGAAGGCCGAGGACGCGCTCGATCTCCTCGGCGTAGCGGTCCGGGTCAGCCGCCGGCAGGTCGATCTTGTTGAGAGCGGCGACGATCTCGAGGTCGTGCTCGAGAGCGAGGTAGCAATTCGCGAGCGTCTGTGCCTCGATGCCCTGCGAAGCGTCGACGAGCAGCACGACTCCCTCGCAGGCGGCAAGGCTACGCGAGACCTCGTAGCCGAAGTCCACGTGGCCCGGAGTGTCGATCAGCTGGAGCACGTAGTCGCGCCAGTAGACGCGGACGTTCTGCGCCTTGATGGTGATGCCGCGCTCTCGCTCGAGGTCCATCGAGTCGAGGTACTGCGCCCGCATGTCGCGGGGGTCGACCGCGTAGGTCAGCTCCAAGATGCGGTCCGACAAGGTCGACTTGCCATGATCGACATGGCTGATGATCGAGAAATTGCGAATGACCTCGGGAGCGACCACAGCGTCCATCGTGCCATCTCGGCGACGGTGTGCCGGCCCCACCGGGTTGCTGGTACTCTCGTTGATCCCGGAGGCTTCGAGCCTCGGTCCGTACGCGTCGAGGGACGAATGGCCAATATCAAGAGTCAGATCAAGCGGAACCGTCAAAATGAGCGGCGCCGACTTTCCAACAAGGCGGTGCGCTCCGAGCTCAAGACGCGCACAAAGAACGCCCTTCTCGCTGCTGAGACAGGAGCCGAGGACTCGGCTGAGCGGCTGCGCCAGGCGGTGAAGCGGATCGACAAGGCTGCGGCCAAGGGCGTGATCCACGCCAACCAGGCTTCTCGGCGCAAGTCCCGTCTCGTACGCGGCGTCGCCGCCATCACCTCCGAGGCCGTCGAGGAGAGCTAGCCCTTTGCCGCCACAGACCGGGGCGGTGAACCTCAGCGAGGGGCGACGGCTCGGGCGTCGGCGAGGGGCAACTTCACCGGTGGACTTCCTCCGAGCAAAGCGGCGCTCAGGGCTGGGTCGCCGTTCGACATCCCGAGATCCCAGACCCCGACGCCCGCGCAGTGATACTGGGCTGCGAGCGCAGACTTGAGGGCGATCGAGACGGGATCGTCGAACCAGGTCTGGTGCCACTTGCCCTTGCGGCGGAACACGGTGAAAGGGGTCTCGGTGACGGGGTCCCATTGAGGATGGTGACCAGCCGCCACGATCTCCGCGTACGTCACCGCGACCGGATTTCCCGTCGCCTCGGCTCCGTCGAAGCGGTTCGCGGACGGGAAGTCGTAGCCGTAAAGAGGGATGCCGAGCACTATTTGGCGTGCTGGCACGACGCTCGCGTACTCCGCCAGCGTCATGGCGTCATTCAGGTCAGCGTTGAACAACGGGGCCGTAGCCGAGGCGATACCTGGGTCCTGCATGTCGTAGGCCATGACGAAAAGCTCGTCGACTAAGGGGGCGAGGGCCTTCACGTCGAAAAAGCCGAGGGGGTCGAAGGCCGAGGTCGGATAGGTGTCCAGCATGATCGACCAGTCGGGGTCGAGTGACCGTAGGGCGCGCGAGAACGACGCCACGAAACGGACGAACCCTGCTCTGTCTTGGGTGCTGTCGCCTTCGATGTCGAGGTCGATCCCGTCGAAATCGCCCGCGGAAAGAAGTGGTGCCACCGTCTCGGCCAACCGGCGCCCGGCCGAGACGGAATGGGCGGAGACCGAGTGGATGACAGAGGTGCTTTCGGAGAAGACCGTGAGCAGCACCCGGTCGCCCGCGGCGTGAGCCGCGTTGACGTCGAAGGCGAGATCGGCGCTCGCGAGCGTGGACCAGCCCTGCCCGCTTCTTGATATCGAGCCCCCGGTGGCAAGCGACACCGACCAGTAGGCGAGCGTGGTCAGGTCCGCGTAGTCCGGCGTGAAGTCGCCGACCTCCCAGTAGGGCAAGAAACCGACGACCTCGTGTGCCGTCAGCGGTCGGGGAAAGGCTCCTGCGGGAAGTGTCGGCGCCGGCTGGTCCGGGACCTTCGGCAGGCGAACCGCCACTGCCGCCTCGGCTCTTTTAACCGCCGCCTGCTCTCCGGGCACGAGAAGTTGGGCTGGGCTCGGCGCCGCGCTCGGTTCCGGGCCGGAGCCGGTGCAGGCGCTACAGCCGAGCACGCCGAGCGCGACCACGAGCACTGAAGCGGCGAGGCGAGCGGCGACCGTGTGCCGCGTTAGGGCCATGACACGCCGAGCGTATCTGTCTGCCGTCGTCACGCGGCGACGCCACGGATGGACCTTGAGAGGGCTCGGAGCGGCTCGGTGTGTCTCAGACGGTGAATGCTCCTACGCTCTTCGCGATGGTTTTCGTTGAGGTCTTCCGCTTGTTCGTCGCAGTGGGCGGCGCTCTCGTCGGCTTGGCGGTCGGAAACCACTACGACCGCTCGGCGGTGGCGCGCCCGCTCGGGGCCGCGATCGGCGTCCTGGTCGGCTACGTTCTCGGCGGGGTCATCGGCCGTTTCCTGACCGGGGGCATGGGCAAGGCGACCCGCTCGCTTCGCGACGTGCCCGCTCCCGAGCTGCTCGCCGGAATGCTTCTCGGCAGCATCAGCTTCCTCGTCGGCGTAGTCGTTTGTATTCCGTTGTTCGTCTTTGTCCACCAGGACTTTGATTACTTCATAGCGGCGGCGGTGGCCTGGGTGCTCGGCACTTTGGGCTTGCGTTTGGGCATGGCCAAAGGACGCCAGCTCGCCGACGCCCTCGGGGTCACGCGACGTCTCGTACCGATGCACCAAGACCTCCCCGAGGGGGCGGACCTCGTCGACACCTCGGCCTTGATGGACAGGTCGTTTCTCGTCATGGGTCGCCTTGGACTTCTCGGACCCGAGCTGTTGATCCCTGAACCGGTCGCCGACGAGCTTGCGACCCTGGCCGAAGGGCCCGATCCGGTCGCGTCGCGTCGTGCCCGGCGCGGGCTCGAGGCGATCGACGAACTGCGAAACCTCGGGGTGAAGATGACTTTCGTGCAGGGCGATCTCCCCGGCTCTGCTGGCATAGAGGAGAAGGTGGCCGTCTTGGCCGACCGGCTCAACGCCCGGATCGTGACGTGTTCAGCCGACTTGGCGCGCCGGCGGGAGGAGTCCGGTGCCCGTGTGCTCGATCTTCGTCGCCTGGCGAGCGATCTCTCCCCAGACCACGTTCCCGGCGAGCACCTCAGAGTCGACCTCGTGCGGCCCGGCCGCCAGCCCCAGCAGGCGATCGGCTTCCTGCCCGCTGGCGACATGGTCGTGGTCAACGACGCCGAGGAACTTGTCGGTCAAAGCGACGTGGAGATCGTTGTCCTCTCCACGAGGCCCACCAACCAGGGCCTCCTCGTCTTCGCCCGCATCGCGGACGAGGCCCGGTCGGCGGAGCATTAGGGCTAGGGCAGCCCGAATCCGTTCTCGCCAAGCAAGGGCACAAAGCGGGCCCCACAGAGCACGCGTAGGTTCACCAATTTGCCCCCACGGTTCTCAAACACCGTCACGAGATCGCCGTCCCCGTTCCCGATCGGCATGACGAGCTTGCCTCCGCCGCTCAGCTGGGAGCAGAGCGGTGCCGGGACGGCGAGGAACGCGGCCGCGACCACGACAGCGTCATACGGGGCGAACTCGGCAAGCCCCAAGGTGCCGTCACCGGTGACGACCTCGGCGTTCAAGACGCCCTGAGCGCCAAGATTGCTTCGGGCGGCCTGTGCCAGCTCGGGGAGGCGCTCGACGCTGAAGACTTGGCGGACGAGCCGGGCGAGCAGGGCAGCCCCATAACCGTACCCAGTGCCGATCTCGAGGACGGTGTCGCCGGGCTTTAGGTCAAGTGCCTCGAGCATGAGAGCTATCAAAGATGGCTGCGAGGTCGTCTGGGCGAGACCGATCGGGATGGCGCAGTCGTAACCGGCCTCGTTTTGCATTTCCTCGGGCACGAACGAAGCCCGCGGGACGGCGCCCAAGGCCTCGAGAACTCGCAGATCGGTCACGCCCTGGCTCCGCGCCGCGCGAACGAGCGCCTCTGCCCTTGCGCGCTCTGTCGTACGTTCCCGCACCCCGCGGTTGTCGTCGTGGTCCCCGTTTGCGCCCACAGCCTTATTTCACCAGGAAGTCGGGCCTTTCGCCCGTTGCGGAGGCTGCGCCAGGCTTTTCGGCGAGACGATCCTCCCGGCGGGACTAAGCGGGAGGGGACCGCAGCGGGCGCATCGCCTCTTCTACGCGGACCAGCTGATCGAGCATGGCTCCGGCCGCTTGAACCATGGTCTCGTTGGGTTGCATCTTCCCGTCCTTGATGAACTGGGTGAAAAAGGGGAGCGCAACGGCCTCGTTCACCGGCATCATGCTGAGCGCCGTCACGACCTGTTTCAGTTGCTGCACCGAGCGCGTCCCGGCGGCGACCCCGCCGTAGGAGACGAACCCGACGGGCTTGTGGAGCCACTCTTGGTGCAGGTAATCGATGGCGTTCTTCAACGAGGCGGGGTACCCGTAGTTGTACTCGGGCGTCACGAATATGAAGGCATCGGACGCGTCGACGATGGCGCTCCACTCGAGGGTGTGCGGCTGGGTGTACTGGCGAAGGCGTGGGTGGTTGGGCTCGTCGAGCAGCGGCAGGTCCAGCTCGGCGAGATCGACGACTTTGACCTCGAAGGCGCCGTGGGCGCGTGCCTGCTCGATGAACCAGTGCGCAACAGGCAGGCCGAGCCGGCCGCGGCGTGTGGACGCGATGATGACTGTCAGGGTTGGCATGACAAAGCCGACACTATCGGTCGGGCTGCCGCGGTCTTACATTGCCTTTACTGCGGCGACAACCTTTGTCAAAGAGTCCTTGGCATCACCGAACAGCAGCGTGGTCTTCGGGTCGAAGAGGAGCTCGTTGTCGATCCCGGCGAAGCCAGGGCGCATTGAGCGCTTCATGAACACAATGTTGCGGGCCTCGTCGACGGCGAGTATGGGCATGCCGTAGATCGGGCTGTCCGGGTTGTTCTTGGCGGCCGGGTTGACGACGTCGTTGGCGCCCACCACGAGCGCGACGTCAGCGGACTGGAACTCGGGGTTCGCCTCGTCCATCTCCTTCAGCTGCTCGTAGGGGACGTTGGCCTCCGCGAGGAGGACGTTCATGTGTCCCGGCATTCGGCCGGCGACGGGGTGGATGGCGTAGATGACCTCGACCCCGCGCGCCTCGAGCAGGTCGGCAAGCTCCCGGATCGTGTGTTGAGCCTGCGCGACGGCGAGCCCATAGCCGGGGACCACGATCACCTTGTTGGCATAGGCGAGCAGGATGGCGACGTCCTCGGCGCTGGCGGACCGGACGCTGCGGGTCGTGTCGCCCTCGGCACCGCCGGTGGCCGTGATGACCGAGCCGAAGGCGCTGAACAAGATGTTCGGGAGGGACCGTCCCATCGCCCGGCTCATCATCTGGGTGAGCAGCGTGCCCGAGGCACCGACGAGCGTGCCCGCGACGACGAGCACGACCGAGTGCAGCACGAAGCCGCTCGCCG
>Ga0187867_10004944_pt1 | contig 10201 bp, 10 predicted proteins | sample June2016WEW_13_1_FD_132976 | JGI IMG/M metagenome (GOLD analysis project Ga0187867, IMG submission 132976) | Peatland microbial communities from SPRUCE experiment site at the Marcell Experimental Forest, Minnesota, USA - June2016WEW_13_10 | ecosystem: Environmental > Terrestrial > Soil >...
ATCTCCTGGACACGCCGGGCCATCAAGACTTTTCGGAGGATACCTACCGCACCCTCACTGCCGTCGATTCGGCGATCATGGTGATCGACGCCGCAAAAGGCATCGAGGCGCGCACCCGCAAGCTCTTCGAAGTCTGCCGTCTGCGCGATATCCCTATTTTGACTTTTATCAATAAGCTCGATCGCGAGACGAGGGACCCTTTCGATCTTCTCGACGAGATCGAAAAAACGCTCGCGCTTGATGTTGCCCCTATGACATGGCCGCTGGGCCGAGGCCGCGCCTTCGCAGGCACGTTCGATTTGCAGCACAATCTCGTGCGGCAGCTCGACCATGACAGCGAGCCCGTGCCGGTTGAGGGTCCCGAGGACCGGTTCATTGCCGGCCTTCTGAACGAAGCGGATTTTGCGCAGACACGCGGTGAGATCGAGCTCGCCCGGGATGGTCTCAAAACTTTCGATCATCTGTCCTATTTGCAAGGTCATTTGACGCCCGTTTTCTTCGGCAGCGCCTTGCGCAATTTTGGCGTGCGCGACGTGATCGACGCGCTGAAAACTTTCGCGCCGCCGCCGCAAGGGCTTCAAGCCGTCTCGCGAACCGTCGACGCGCGCGAAGAAAAAATGACCGGCTTTGTCTTCAAGATCCAGGCAAATATGGATCCTAATCATCGCGATAGGATCGCTTTTCTGCGGATTTGCTCGGGCAAATTGACACGCGGCATGAAGGCCAAGCTCGTGCGCACGGGCAAGAATATCTCGCTCAACGCACCGCAATTTTTTTTCGCGCAGGACCGCCAACTTGCCGAGGAAGCTTGCGCGGGCGATGTCGTCGGCATCCCGAACCACGGCACCTTGCGCATCGGCGACACGCTGACGGAGGGCGAGGATCTCATCTTTCGCGGGGTCCCGAGTTTCGCGCCCGAGATCCTTCGCCGCGTGAAGACCAGTGACGCGATGAAAGCAAAGAAGCTGCGCGAGGCTCTTGGGCAAATGGCTGAGGAGGGCGTTGTCCAGCTGTTTTTGCCGAATGACGGATCTGGCGCGATCGCGGGTGTCGTTGGTGCTCTGCAGCTCGATGTCCTCGCCGAGCGGTTGGGCGCGGAATATGGGCTAAGTGTAAGTTTCGAGACAAGCCGGTTCGAATTCGCCCGCTGGATAGGCGCGAAAAATCCGGCTGAGCAGGACAAATTTATTCAGGCACATCCGGCATCGATGGCACGCGATCTCGATGACGCACCAGTTTTCATGGCCGCCTCGGCTTTCGACCTGAAATACGAACAGGATAGATGGCCGGAGATCGTCTTCACGGATATCAAAGATTATCAGAAATCAAATAGCTAGCGGAGTTCAGGCGGTAAGTAGTTATATATAGACTTTATAGACTTTATCATGAATTGAGATAAAAATAAAAAAAAGAACATGACTGTTGTCGTGGATCAACCCCTCCAGCCGTTCTATATAGTCTAGGTTGCTGAAGCCGTTCATCTCCACAAATTGAGGGGGGTGCCGGCGGGAACCGAACTTAAGGGAGGAATACTCATGGACCGTCGTGAATTCATTGCCGCCGCCGGAACTGTCGCCGTGGCTGCCTCGGCCTCACAGGCCTTTGCGCAAACAGGCGAAGAGCCAGATATGCATCCGCCGAAATTCAAGGCCCTTGAGGAAAGCGCAGGGCATTGCGTCGCGACGGGCAAAGATTGTCTCCGGCATTGCCTCGCAATGTATAAGATGAAAGACACGAGCATGTCGGATTGCGCCGATTCGGCGTACCAACTCGTCGCGGCTTGCGCCGCATTGCAGACGCTGGCGGCGGACAATTCAGAGCATACCGGGCATTTAGCCAAAGTCGTCGCGATGATCTGCAGGGACTGCCAGAAAGAATGCGAAAAATTCCCTAAAGTCGCCGAGTGCAAAGCCTGCGGCGAATCCTGTAAGGCATGCGCCGCGGAATGTGATAAGGTCGCTGCCTAGTATTTGATTGCACGGGAGCGCGGCTGCTGCCGGTCCGCGCTCCACAGAGGCGATGCCAATCGTCACGTACCCACCAATTCTCCCGCGGTGGCGACAAGTTCAGCCAGTCTGCGCCGTGTTAGATCGCCGGATTTCACGGAAGACAACCGCCGCCTGCGTCAAGACTCTTGCGAGCCCCGCATTCCCTCGGATTCCTTTAAAACTGAATGGCTTATATTATCGTGTGGTCCCGCCGCTTTGACAAAGCCGCAATCCCGTGGGAACCGGCTGGATAGGCACGAATCGGCCTGATACCCATCGCAGCGTGACGTCAGGCCGCGCCCGGAAAATGGCCTTTGGGATTTGCATTTGGGCGGGCGCGGGCATAGAGGAAATCCATGCTCAACTTCGCCAGTCCCACCGATTTCCTGCGGCTTGCCCGTGTTCTCATCCCTGTCTCGGCGGCGCTAACGGCGCTGCTTTTGGGTGTTGGCCTTTATCTCGCTTTCTTCGTCGCCCCTCCAGACTATCAGCAAGGCGAAACGGTCCGAATCATGTATCTGCATGTGCCGGCTGCCTGGCTTGCCATGTTGATCTATTGTGTCATGACCTCGGCGGCGCTCGGCACCCTTGTCTGGCGCCATCCTTTGGCCGACGCGGCGCAAAAGGCCGCGGCGCCGCTCGGCGCCGGCTTTACCTTGCTCTGCCTTGCCACCGGTTCGCTCTGGGGCAAGCCCATGTGGGGGACTTGGTGGGTCTGGGATGCGCGACTGACCTCGGTTCTCGTGCTTTTCCTAATTTATCTCGGCCTAGTGGCTTTGTGGCGAACGATTGAGGATCCGGGTAAGGCCGCGCGGGCAGCGGCAATATTTACCCTCGTTGGCGCAGTCAACATTCCGATCATCAAATTCTCTGTCGATTGGTGGAACACCTTGCATCAATCAGCTTCGGTCTTCCGCCTTGGCGGTCCCGCGATTGCGCCCTCCATGCTGTGGCCGCTCGTGGTGATGGCGCTCGCCTTCACCTTTCTGTTCGGTACGCTCTATCTCATGGCGATCCGCAACGAGATCCTCCGCCGGCGCTTGCGCCGTTTATCGATACTGGCGGCGGCCGCACCGGAACCGAGCTCAACGCGCGGATCCGCATGGGAGGCGGCTTATGAGCCATGATCCGCATCTGGGCTTCATCATTGCGGCCTATGCCCTTGCCTTCGTGATCGTGGCGGGAATGGTTGTGACGATCTTGGCGGATTACCGGAATTTGAAGCAGGCGCTTGCGTCCTTGTCGCGCGAAACATCAAAAGAGCCGCTGCAAGACTTGAATCGCCGGGACGTGACTTCGCAAAACCCGGATCGGGAAGGCGTGGTATAGATGGCGTCGACCGCGCCCCAGCCGCAAGCGGGTTCGCATTCCGCGCGGCGGCCGATTCTCATTTTTGTTCCCTTGATTCTGTTCGCCGTGCTGGTGGCGCTGTTTCTGGTCCGGCTTTTTTCGGGCGATGCTTCGCTTCTGCCCTCGGCGCTCGTAGGCAAGCAAGTCCCGGCCTTTGCCTTGCCCCCGGTCGAAGGGCTGCCGGACAAACAAGGATTTTCCGACGCGGATCTCCGGCAAGGCAAAGTGACGCTCGTCAATGTCTTTGCCTCCTGGTGCGTGCCTTGCCACCAGGAACATGAGCTGATCATGCGGCTTTCGTCGGATCCGGCTCTTAAGAGCGCGGATGTGCGGTTGTACGGACTTGCCTATAAGGACGATCCTGCGAACATAAAGCGTTTTCTAGACGAGGGCGGCGACCCTTTTGCTCGGATCGGTGCCGACCGCAAGGGGCGGATCGCGATCGACTGGGGGGTCTATGGCGTGCCGGAAACCTTTATCGTCAAGGGTGACGGCACGATTGCCTATCGCTTTGTGGGGCCAGTCAGCGAGGAGAGCTACCGGGATGTTATCTTACCCGAGATCGAAAAAGCGCTTCGCTAAACATGCTTCAATCCAGACGTCGCGATAAGGAGATCTCCCCCCGCGGTCACTGTGCCACGCTTCCCGTTGCTCGCCACAATTGTAGGATTTTGCGGATCCACGGCAGTTGCGGGCCAGTCAGCACGGCCTCGGTCAACGCCCCGCAAGAATAGCCATAGTTGCCCTTGGCCCTGATTGTTACGGCCACCAGCGCCGGCCGGCCAACGGCAAAGACCGGGCCACCGGAATCGCCCGTGCAGGCGCCAAGCCCGGTGCCCTCTGGGTCTGTCAGCTTAATATAAACTTGCGATTTCGGTCCGATCATGGCGAGAACACCCGTCCGCAAAATACCTGGCGTTCCCCGCTCAACTTCGTCCGCAATACCAAAGCCAACGATACGTAAAGGCTGGCCAGTTTTCATCTGGAAGGAATCCGTCAGTTCGACAGGTTTGAATTCGGGAGACAAGGGTTTGGCGAGGCGCAAAAGGGCAAGATCGATGGAGACCGAATCCTGCTGCCCGGAGTTGGGCTTATATCCTGGGTGAATAGCAATCGACGCGACATCGAAAAAAACCAACTTGCCCTCGCTGCCGCGAATAAAAACCTGAGTATCTGAAGGGGCAGAGACACAATGCGCGGCGGTCAGGACAATGTCCGGAGCGATGACGCTGGCACTGCAATAGCTGGCGTCGTCGCCGCCACTCCTGTCCAAGACCATGACGACATAGGGGACGACCTCGGGGGCGAGCCGGGCAGGCCCGACCAAAGCAAATGCCAAAGCCGTAAAACCCAAGCCAAACAGGCAGGTCAGTAGGATGCCCAAACCCACGCGCCGGGCTGGCAAAAACGATTTTGCAAATGAAGCGAATCTAAAATATCCACGCATCCTTACAATATTCATGGACCATTCAGTGTCTCCCCGCCAGCCTCGAACCATGATTTTTTTCATTGTGACCGTTGTCACGGCACATCTGGGCTCAAGCGTTGCCGCGGGGGCGCAAACAGAGCAGGAGCGCGTCTGTTTCTCGACGGCCGAGACGCGTGACAAAATTCTTACGCATGGGCTTTTCGAGCCATTTCGTGCGATGAGGAGTGCGGCGGGCCGGATGCAGGCGGAGGCGATCGGGGTCAAGCTTTGCCGTTGGAGCGAGGAACTCGTCTATGAGCTGAGCCTCTTGCGTCATGACGGCCAAGTCATTCACGTTTTTATCGATGCCAAGACGGGTCAACCCATTGGTTCAAAGAATCCAAATTGAATGGCGCCGGGTTTGGGAAATTGGCGGAGTTTCGTTCCCCCGAGGCGGGCATTTTTGGACGGCGAGGCGGCAATGTTGCAGTTGAAACATTGCTTTTGAAACGAGGAACGAAGCGTGCGGCTGCTCGTCGTCGAGGATGATAAGGACCTTAATCGTCAGATCGTCACGGCGCTTGCCCAAGCAGGCTATGCCGTCGACCATGCCTTCGATGGCGAAGAAGGGTGGTTTTTGGGTGACACTGAGCCTTACGATGCCGTCGTTCTAGATTTGGGTTTGCCCAAAAAGGACGGCGTTTCCATACTCAGTGAATGGCGGCGGGCCGGGCGTACCATGCCGGTCCTGATTTTGACCGCGCGCGATCGCTGGAGTGACAAAGTTCAGGGCTTCGATGCTGGAGCCGACGATTATGTTGCCAAACCCTTCCACATCGAGGAAATCCTTGCTCGGCTGCGCGCCCTGCTACGGCGTGCCGCCGGTCATGCCACAAGCGAATTTCGTTGCGGTCCGGTGCTGCTTGATGCTCGCGCGGGCCGGGTCTCGGTCGATGGCAGCCCGGTCAAGCTCACCTCACACGAATACAGGCTGTTGTCCTATTTGATGCATCACGCAGGCAGGATCGTCTCGCGCGGCGAGATTGTCGAGCATCTCTACGATCAGGATTTTGATCGTGATTCCAATACAATAGAGGTTTTTGTCGGGCGCCTGCGCAAAAAGCTCGGCGTCGAAATTATCCAAACCGTGCGCGGACTTGGCTATATTTTGGCGGCGTCCGAAACGGAGGATAACGGGGCCAAGCCATGAAGGGCCGAACCTTCCTCCGGGAGCTAATACCATGCGTCAAAAGTTGGTTCCTATGCCTGCAAATCGGAACTTTCTTGAAAAATTGGCGGTGTTCCTCGCAAGCCGGTATGCATGAGTTCCGGCTTAGAGCATGTTCCGAAAAAGTTGCGCGACTTTTTCGATCAGAACCTATTCCAACTCTTTGAATCTGAGCGGACATTTTGCCGGCGGCGGCGGATGCAAAAAAACGAAATGGGAAAGCGGCATTTTGTCCTAGGCTGGCCAGAGAGCGTCCCTTTTCGGCTAAGATCACGCTCTATCGCAAAGCGGCTCTTCTTTTCCGCCGCGCTATTAAGCTTTGCAATTCTTCTCGTCGCGGGACTCGTTCTCTCGACGATTTACCGGCGCACGGCCGAGGCCAATTTCGACGAACGCCTCGGCGATTATTTGCATGAGCTTGTCGCCGATATTGCAACGTCTGGCGAAGAGAGCCGCGCCGCGCCTGTCCAGCTCGGCGAACCGCAATTCAAACTGCCGATGTCGGGGTGGTATTGGCAGCTCACGCGATTGGATGTTCCCAAGCCAGAGATCAGAAGTTCACGCTCATTGTTCGCGGCAAAATTACCGCGTTTGTCCGAGTCCGGCGTGCCGACAGGTGCCGGGGGCGCTCGCCGGGGCTACGCGAAAGGGCCCGACGACCGGGTTTTGCGTATGGTCGAGCGCATCATCGATATGGGCGATCAGGGAATTTATCTCGTCCAAATTGCCGCGACGACGGAAGAGATCGACGCGCAAATCTCTCGTTTCGAATTTGACCTTGTTGTGACCTTTGCGGTTCTTGCGCTCGCTCTTGTCCTCTCCTCGGTAGCGCAGCTTCGCTATGGCTTGAAACCGCTTCGGCAATTGCAGGAAGGGGTCGCGGCGATAAGGCGCGGCGAAGCCGAGAAAATCGAAGGCGATTTCCCACAAGATCTCGCACCGCTGGCAGGCGAACTCAATCTGTTGATCGGCGCCAACCGCGACGTGGTGGAGCGCGCGCGCACCCAGGTCGGCAACCTCGCCCATGCTCTGAAAACGCCGCTCAGCGTGATCATCAACGAAGCGGCGGCCGATCGAGGCCCGCTCGCGGCGAAAGTTGAGGAGCAGGCGGCGATCATGCGCGATCAAGTTACCTATTATCTCAATCGCGCTCGCGTCGCGGTCCGGGCGCGGACGCTGGGGGGCGTCACCGAGGTTGCCCTGGCCACTGAGGCTCTGGTCCGAACCTTCGAAAAAATCTATTCGGAGCGGGCAATCGGCTTTGTTCTCACGCTGCACGGGCCCATTCGCTTTCCTGGAGAACGCCAGGATTTCGAGGAAATGGTTGGCAATCTCGTTGATAACGCTGGCAAATGGGCACGCCATGCAGTTGCGATCACCATAGAACCGGAGCCCTGGAGCAACTTCTTGGAGCGCCGCTTCTTTCGTGTGGCGATCGATGACGATGGGCCAGGACTTGCCCCGGAGCTGCGTCAGGCCGCTCTGTCCCGAGGCAAACGCCTTGATGAAACAAAACCCGGCTCGGGTCTTGGGCTTTCGATCGTTGCCGATCTGGCCTCGCTCTATGGAGGCGCCTTGATCCTCGAAGAGGGCCCAGAAGGCGGTTTGCGCGCGGTTTTGAGGCTTCCTTCGGCATGAGGCCAAACCGTGGCTATCTGATTTGTAACCCAAAGAGCCTTGCAAGCGCCTTGGCAATCATTATTAAGGCTCCATGTTATGGTTGATTTTTGCCTTACTCACCGCCGCCGCGGTGATCAGCGTCCTATGGCCGCTTGCGAAAACCCCGCGCGGGGTTGGGCGCAGCGCGATTGGCGTCGCGCTCTACAAAGCCCAACTCGCGGAGATTGAGCGGGACGAAGCGCAAAGCCTGGTGGCCCCGGAAGATGCGAAGGGTGCCAAGACGGAAGCGGCCCGCCGCCTGATGGCGGCGGCGGAAGCCCCTGTTGAACCAGCACCGGCGGCATCTCCAAAGCGAGTCTGGCTAGTCTCCATTGCTGTCTTGATTTTTGTCCCAGTGCTGGCGATTTCGCTTTATGCAAGGATTGGCCGTCCGGAGTTGCCCGATGCGCCACTTTGGGCGCGGCTCAACGCGGCGCCTGCGCGCATGGACTTGGCCGCGGCGATCGCGAAGATCGAAGCGCATCTCGTGCAACATCCAGACGATGGACGCGGCTACGAGGTTTTGGCGCCGGTTTATCTCCGCATGGGCCGTGCTGGGGATGCGGTCCACGCGGCGCAGGAGGCGTTGCGCTTGCTTGGGCCAAATGCTGAACGGCAGGAGCTCTATGGAGAAGCCCTGGTTACTGCCGCCAATGGCATGGTGACGGCGGAAGCCAAACTATCCTTCGAAGCGGCGGCGGCGCAAGATCCCTCGGCCCCCAAGCCCCGTTTCTTTCTCGGGCTTGCTGCTGCCCAGACAGGGGATAGTGCCCGTGCAAGGGAAATTTGGGGTAAGCTTGTCGCCGAAGCGCCACAAGATGCGCCTTGGGCGCAAGCGCTGCGCGAACGGATGGCGGCGCTCGGTGGCGCGCCCGAGGACTCGCAAAATGGTGCGGCAGCTTCAATCGAGGCGCTACCTGAATCCGGGCAGATCAATGTCATTCACGGCATGGTCGAGCGGCTTGCCGCGCGCCTGGCGCAAAACGGGCAGGATCTTGAAGGCTGGCTTCGCCTTGTCCGCTCCTATACGGTTCTGCATGAGGCTGATAAGGCTCGCTCGGCACTTATCGACGCAAAACGCAATCTCGCGGGTGATCCAGATGCCATCGCGCGCATCGAGGCGCTCGCGCGGGAACTTGGACTGGAAGGCTAGTCTTTATCATGACGCGCAGAAAACGCCGTCTCGTTTTGATTTCCACCGCGCTTGCCGCGTTTGGCCTCGCCCTGGGGTTGGTCCTGATAGCATTGCGCGACAATATCGTCTTTTTCTACGGGCCAAGCGAGCTTGCGCAAAGGGCGCCGCATGAAGGTCAAAGGCTGCGTATCGGCGGTCTTGTCAAGCAAGGTTCGCTCCTACATGAGGGCGATAGCACGGTGCGCTTCGCCGTCACCGACACAAAGCAAGAGGTTGAGGTGACCTATACCGGCGTTTTGCCGGATCTCTTTCGCGAAGGGCAAGGCGTTGTCGCCGAAGGCACGCTTGGAGGAGACAAAATCTTTCACGCCGACAGCATTCTTGCCAAGCATGACGAACGTTACATGCCGCGTGAGGTCGCCGATGCCCTCAAGAAGCAGGGCGTCTGGCGTGAGGGTGCGGAAGCGGCAAGCAATGGCAAATGAGGACACGCCGGTGAGGACCCAAGCTGAGATTTTACGAAAGAGGCGCGCATGATCGTCGAAACCGGCCATTACGCGCTCGTCTTGGCTTTGGCGCTCGCGCTCGTGAATTCCATTTTGCCGGTATGGGGTAGCATCAAAGGGGACCGGCATTTGATGGCGGTCGCGCCGTCGGCCGCGCTGATGGGATTTGGCCTCGTGGCTTACGCCTATTTGGCCTTGACCATTGCGCATGTCCAATCCGATTTCTCGCTCATAAATGTCGTTGAGAACTCCCATTCCGCCAAACCTTTGATCTACAAAATCACCGGCGTCTGGGGCAATCATGAAGGCTCGATGCTTTTGTGGGTCTTGGTTCTGTCGGTGTTCGGTGCGGCGGTTGTCTTGTTTTCGCGATCGATGCCGGAAGACCTCCGCGCGAATGTTCTGGCCGTGCAATCCTGGATCGCGGCCGCGTTTCTTTTGTTCATTCTGCTGACGTCCAACCCCTTCGCGAGGCTCGCCGTGGCACCGGCGGAAGGCAATGATCTGAACCCGCTCCTTCAGGACCCGGGTCTCGCCATCCATCCACCCTTGCTTTATCTTGGCTATGTCGGGCTCTCGATCACCTACTCTTTTGCGGCGGCAGCCTTGATATCGGGACGGATCGATGCGGTATTCGCGCGTTTCGTGCGGCCTTGGACATTGATCGCCTGGATTTCCCTGACCCTCGGCATCGCGATGGGCTCTTATTGGGCCTATTATACGCTTGGCTGGGGCGGCTTCTGGTTCTGGGATCCGGTCGAGAATGCCTCGCTGATGCCATGGCTCGCAGCCACCGCGCTTTTACATTGCACGGCGGTGATGGAAAAGCGGGAAGCCCTCAAAATCTGGACGATCTTCCTTGCGATCCTCGCCTTCTCCCTGTCGCTTGTCGGAACCTTCCTGGTTCGCTCTGGCGTATTGACATCC
>Ga0187867_10004950_pt1 | contig 10195 bp, 4 predicted proteins | sample June2016WEW_13_1_FD_132976 | JGI IMG/M metagenome (GOLD analysis project Ga0187867, IMG submission 132976) | Peatland microbial communities from SPRUCE experiment site at the Marcell Experimental Forest, Minnesota, USA - June2016WEW_13_10 | ecosystem: Environmental > Terrestrial > Soil >...
AGGGAATCTCGACCATTTCGAATCTGTGCTTTGGTGTGAGGCAGTCCGGACATGCCCAGTTCTCAGGGCTATCCGCCCAGCGGGTGCCCGGTGCAATGTCGTGCTCGGGCAGTCCCAGAGCTTCGTCGTACATGAAGCCGCACCCTAGACATATGAAGCGCTTCAGGTCATCGCTCATGTTGCTCTCCATGGGTTAACTGTTGTCTAAAAGCATCACGCACTACAGTAGCGCGTGATAGATGTTATACGAATGGTCGTTTGGGGACCCGGCAGGAGGGCTGGACATCTTGTCCTTGCCTCTTCCCGAAGATCGTTGGAAATGAATAACAGCTAAGCATTGCTGAGGACTAGTCAAGCTGGTGTAGAGGATAATTGGAAGAAGGCAGAACGGTACGGCACCGGTTTCTTTGTAGGCGCTCAGTGTACCGCATAGTCTGAAATCGTTTCCCCCACCGCTACCGTTTCATGTCCGCTAACCAATGAAGATCTTAGTAACGATGTTTCCGGTGCTTGGCAAAACGGGTGGTTATGGTCCAAAATGGCGCGTGCTATATAATGCGGACCTCGCGATTCTGTTGCAGACCATTACTCAACTTTAACAGTACCTAAAATGTTATTGTGTAATTTCAATAGCATAGACCAGCACTTGACTTTCTTGGCACTACATTCCCGCTCTTTGAAAACGGAATCAGATTTCGCGGATGGTTGGAGGAATTGCCACGCCAATGGATTGGAACACCTTGCCGCAGGCACCCTTGCACTGGCTGCGTACAGCCAGGCGTTTTCCGTCTTCCTCGATCACAGTTTCGGTGAGAGCTTTGAGGTCTTGTCTGATTTGCGCCCACTCGAAGCTGTGCCCGGAGTCCTCCAGGCGCCGGTAGAGTTCCTTTTTGAGCATGAGAGCAAGAAAGCTGCAAAAGACATGACCCCTTATGGTTTCATCCAGGCGATGGTAGACGGGCCGGGTCTGCAGAACCGATTTCATGTCCCTGAATGTGTGTTCCACCTGCCATAATTCCTTGTATTTCAGTGCCACATTCTTGGCGGACAAGCGGGTGTTGGTCCTCAGGACCCATTTGCCGTCGAACCTTGCTTCCTGTTCGACTTTCTCACGGTCGATGATCGCACTGTTCTTTTCGAACTTGAGATAGCGCCGGTACCCTCTGTTTCCAACAAGGGTTTTTGGGCCATTTTTTAGTTGCTCTTCAAGGGAGGCCAGGATGGATTCCCGGTCGGCCGCGTCCTTTCTGGCCTGCTTGGAGTTAACGCAGACGATATAGCGACGGTTATCCACCCAAACTTCTTCCACCTTCAAGGGTGAAGGGTCTTTGACCCGGGTCCCTTCCGGAACAACTTCCTGATAGTTTCCGGCGCGGGACAGCACGTCGCGTTTGACTTCCAAGACGTTGCGCATGCGTGTGCCGAGGATATAAGGGACCTTGTTTTCCGGTTTCTCGAACTCGCGGAGGGTTTCTTTGCTTATCATCCCCCTGTCGGCGACAACACAGAACTTTGAGACATTAAATCGATTTCGGATTCTCTCCACAATAGGGATCAGGGTCGTTACATCAGTGGTGTTGCCGGGCCACATTTCACAACACAGAGGACGCCCGTTGTCATCGAGGACAACTCCGACCACCATTTGATTCAGATCGGGACGGTGATCTTTGCTGAAGCCCCGCTCGCCAATTGTTTCTCCTCCCGCTCCCTCGAAATAGATGGAGGTCGTATCAAAAAAAACGAGGTCCAGCCCGGAAAAGAGGTGGCGATTAAGCGTGAACAGCCGTTCCTCAATGACATCCTTGGTGCATCGGGGAGTAAAGGGATTTGCGCTCTCCTGGTCGTCAATCTCCTGCCCGAGAAAGGCCATGGCCCGGTAGAGATGATGAAGCTCGATTTCATCGGCCCCCTTCACGAAATAGTCTCTGCGCCACTTGTCGCAGAAGCGGTCCGAGCCGCTCACCATCAGCCGGTGGAGGACGGTCAGGAAAAGGGCCCGCTCCACATCGAAGGTGAAGAACCTCTCAGAAAGAAGCCCTTGGAGGACCTTTGGAATTCCCAGCTCTTTCCACAGCCGCTCGAAAATGAGAGCGGGGCCTATCCTTGTGGATTCTGCACTAATGTCGCTTCTGCCGGAAAGGATAAGGAGGGCCTGTTCAGAAAACCGCGCCAGGGAGTGAACCAGGGTTTCCACTTCCCCCTTGGCGTGCATCTGATCGAGCCTGCCAAGCGTTGCGATAACCTGCTGGTTGACCTTGGGACCTTCCCGGCGGTTTTCGACGATCTGGAGGTATTCGTACTTACCGGACTTTTTGGTTCGAGCAAACATGCTGAAGCCTCCTTATTAGGACACTTCAACTTTATAGGACAATAAAGCAGAAATTCAACAGAAAACAGCGAGTCCTGTGGCACTACATTTTTGACTATTTGAAAAAGCGATCAAGACATCATGCGGGTTTGCAGCCCATGACCGGCTGGTCACTGTAGAAGACAACCATTACTACTATTTATTGACATATCTGAAGGACGCATGTTTTAATTAAAACGTTAAGTTACAAGGTAACCTATTAGTTGCAACTAATTTTTAAAACAACAATGTCAACTTTCGTGACGACCGAGATCCTCTCGCCATTTTGGTGCCCCGAAAACCAGGTTTCCCGAGTTGAAATTCTCAGCGGGATTCTATAAGCAAATCATATCTTGAGGAATCGGAAAGTTACGATGTTGGCAAGCTGTACGTAATAAAGGCGAGTTTTTCTAGTGACTATAAGGTCTTAGCGATAGTCTGCTCTTTAATATTGAGCTCTTCGTATCTGTTCGTTTTTCCTACATAGCAGACTCTTTAATTCATTCTACGTAATCAGTATATCTGATCCGAATCTTTCTATGCTAGTGTATTTTCGCCCGCCCGGAGGATAGGGCAACGCTGGGGAGCGACCCGAGCGCCGAGGCGGGGGAGCGACGGAGGGGCAGGCCTTTTCGGCTTTGCCCTTCTTTTTATTCTGCCCCTCTTGAGTTCCCCAAAGCGATAAACCCAAAGGTGAAGTTGGTTACGGACCACCGGGTGCCGGTGATGGCGAAGTTCTTTTCACCACCAGATCGATTGCCCGGTAGTAGTCCCGTTCCACTTTGCGGTTCGATACCCTGCAATACCTCTGAGTCGTAGCGATACGGCTATGGCCAAGGAGGTCCTGGATAATAGTAATGTCTGCATCGGCATTGAGGAGCTGAGTAGCCATGGTATGCCGCAGTTGATGACAGGAAACATTGAAGCCGCTCTCACCTGCGTAGTACTCCATCCTCTTCTGGATTCCTCTTACCGATATAGGCTGCCCTCTGCAACGCCCCTTCTCGACCAGGAAGACAAGTTTTGATCGTGATTGAGTTCTTTGCTTGAGATAACCTGTCAGGGCTTCATGGGCATCCGGGCTCACATAAACAACCCGGTCCTTGCCACCCTTGCCGTTTTTGACAAGCAGTTTGCCCCGTCTGAGATCCAGGGCGCCGATAGTCAAGGATGCAACCTCCTCCACCCGAAGACCGCACCGGAGCATGAGCAGGAACATGGCCCGGTCCCGTAGACCCTCGAGTTTCTGCAGAAGCCGTGAGACTTCTTCGTCTTTTAAAAAACGAGGAAGAGGCTTTGAGAGTCGCAGGGAATATCCTCTCTTGACCGGATTTGCGATCTCCAGATCCTCTCCATCTTTGAGGTACTCGTAAAACGAGCGGATGCTGTCCAGATAGCAGTTGATCGTCTTGGGCTGGAGTTCCTTATCCAAAAGAAAATCAATGAACCCGAGTACCTTTTTGTTGCTGGCCTCTTCGATGGGACAATCGAGCCAGACGATAAATTGCTTGAGGGTGCTCATATAGTCTCTAACGGTTCGGTGTGAGTAGTTCTTCCTCTTCAGATGCCTTCTGAAGTTTATGATCGAATCGATAATGGCCACCGGCCGCTCCTTTCTCAATGGTTGTCATTGCCCGGAAGTATTCCTCCTCGCGTGTCTTATCGGTCAGCCTGGCGTATCTTCGGGTTACCTCCAGGCTCGTGTGCCCCAAAAGGTGCTGCAAACACTCAAGCCTCATCCCGGCATTCAGGAGTTCGCTTGCAAAAGTGTGGCGGAGACAGTGGATCGTATAGCCCTTGGCGGAAAGATCCGCACTCTCGATGTATTTCTCGAACCTTTTCCGAGCTGCTGCATAGGTTAGGCTGTTTCTGCCCTGACCATAAAAGCCCAACTCCTTGTTTGGATTCCTTGCTTTGAGCCAGGAGGTGAGAGCCTCCTTTCCATCGTCACTGAAATAGGCCACCCTTCCGACCCTCGTCTTTTGTGCCTCATAAATGATCACCTTCCTTTCTTTCAGATCGATTTCGGAGACTCTCAAATCCAGAAGCTCTCCTATTCTCATTCCCGTCCGCAAAAGCATTAGAATCATCGCCCGATCCCGAACATGATCGATGACCGCGAGAAGGCTTTTTATGTCTTCGGGTTCGATGGCCCTGGGCAGCGCCTCAGGCACTTTCACCCTTAATTTCTTCCTTAATACATCCGGATGAACGACTCCGCTTTCGGCCAGAAAGCCGAGGAATGCGTATACTGAAATCAGGCGGCCGTTGACCGATACGGGCTTAAGGCCACGATCCTGCTCATGCTCGATGAAAGCCTCTATGATTTGCCTTGTGACCTGATCGGGGTGAGTAATCCCATGTTGGTCGCGAACGAACTTCAAGAAAAACTTGATGGATGTGTGATTGAGTTCCAGAGTATTTGGCCGGCAGTTTTTGCGGTACAACTTCAGCAGATATTGCTCGGCATGCTCTTTCCCCGGCAGTTCACTGTACCGGAAAATGTCGATCAGCTTATCGAGATACTCGCGGTGATTCGGCTGGTGCAGCGCTGGGGAGAAAACCCGGGCAGGGCCTGATGGGGGATGTTGTCTCCGGATGGGGTGGTTCTGTGCATCTAATGAAAGAGATCCTGGGCTCATTTCTGCCTCCTTTTTCTGTTTCACTAGAAAAAACAGGCAGATAATTCACCCGCTACACTTTCAGGTCAATCATCATTTTATTACGTACAGTGGCAAGGCATATTGACTTTCGAAATGGATTCCCTGCCTGCTGGATATTCTATGGTCGAAACCACCGGGGAGGTATCAGGGGGGATTTCCACAATACAGAACCCGAGTTCCCCTTGAAGGCTCTTCCACCATAGAGACCATGTGGGAGCGATCAGGGGGATGAAGTTCACACTCGGAATTCGATTGATTGCACCCGAAGGAAATAGCCTCATGTAAACAGTCAGGCAGAGGGTGCGTAGAAGATGAGGACATTAGGGGCATCGACTTACCGCGTTTCAAACAAGAGTTTTGTCGAGATTTCCGCTTAGAGTGCTCGTCCCCGACGCTTTGACGTGTTCCTGAGCCACATCCTCGCTATTTTATTGACACCAAATGCGTCCAGTCTTAAGGTTCATGCGGGTCTAGGAATTCGTTCCTAGAGAGAGCTTTAGAGATAGTCGGGCCGCTATCACGAAAAATTCGTGGTATGCGGCCATATTTCTTTTAAGGGTTGGCCGAATGCGGGCTACCGGGGACGGCTACTTCTTCGAAAATTTTTTCAAGGCACCTCCCGATGCAGGAACCTTTACGTTTCCGTTAAGGTTTCCTGAACCCGTTTCAGGCTGGCATCCTTTGGCGGGAAACCTAAGGAGGCCTCGGATTGAGGAGCCCCATGACAAGTGAGACACTATTCGTATTCATCTTGCTGGCAATCACCATTATTTTGTTCGCTGGCGAACTATTGAGTTTAGAGGTGGTGGCTGTTTTGGTGGTGCTGGCTCTCATGCTAAGCCGCGTGCTCTCGCCCGCCGAAGCGTTGTCCGGCTTCGGAGATCCTTTGGTCCTGCTTATCACCGGGCTCTTCGTCATTGCGGAAGGCCTTTTCCGTACCGGGGTGGTCTACCGCATCAGCAATTGGGTGATGGAAGTGGCCGGGACCAGCCAAACTCGCCTCCTGGTCGTGCTCATGCTGGTGGTGGCGGTACTGTCCGGCTTCATGGAAAACATCGGCACGGTGGCTATCTTTATTCCGGTGGCCATAAACTTGGCCGACAAAGCGAACATCGGCCCGGCACGGCTGTTGATGCCTGTATCCATTGCTTCTCTCCTCGGCGGCATGCTAACCTTGATCGGGTCGCCGCCCAACTTGGTGGTGGCTGCTGAACTAATCCGCAACCATTTGACTCCCTTCAGGTTTTTTGACTACACCCCCGTCGGCTTGTTAATTCTGGTGGTGGGAATAGGCTATATGGCGATCTGGGGATGGAAGCTGCTTCCCCAAAATACCGACAGCCAGGAGGAGCCGAAAACCCGCTGGTCTATTTGGGAGCTGATCGATGCTTATGAACTCACCGGCCAATTTCACTGTCTGCACATCGAGCGAAATTCCGGTCTAATCAACCAGACGATTGAGCGGGCGATGGTGGGTAGCCGATACGGCGTGACCATTGCGGGGCTGGAAAGGAAGGGCCACGTTATATCGGTAACCCCTCAGACGGAGCTGCGCCTGGGTGATAGAATCTTTGCAGTGGGATCGGAAGAACGGGTCAAGGTGCTCAGCCAATCTGAAAACCTGAGCCTGTTAATATTGGGCGAAAAGCAGAAGAAATTAGTCCCCCGAGAATTGGGATTAGTGGAGGTCCTCGTGCCGCCCCGCTCAAGGCTCATCGGCAGCACCCTGTGCGAAATACACTTTCGAGAACTCTACGGACTTTCGGTCTTGGGTATTTTGCGACTGGGGGAACCCCTCAAGCCTGATCTCATCGATGTCCCTCTGGCTTTAGGAGATTCAATGTTGATGGCCGGAGGCTGGCAACAGATTGGTTTGCTTCAGACTGAACGGGACGATTTCCTGGTCCTCACCATTCCCCACGAGATGAGCGAGGTGGCCCCGAGGCGGGCCAAGGTGTGGTGGGCCCTCGCTATTTTTAGCGGCATGCTGGCCCTCATGATCTTCGACCTTGTACCCAATGTTGCTGCGGTGCTTCTAGCGGCGTTGGCTATGATCCTTACCGGTTGTCTCAGCCTGAAGGATGTTTATACATCCGTTAACTGGCAGAGCGTGGTGGTTATTGCCAGCATGCTGCCCATGGCTAAAGCCCTGGATAAGACCGGAGGCGTCAACCTCATCGTGCATCAAGTAGCCGCCTTAGGTCAACTGGGACCTCATTCCCTCATGTTCGGCCTCTTTGTCATCACCACGGGGTTGAGCCAGTTTATGTCCAATACCGCCACCGCAGTCCTGCTGGCCCCTATAGCTCTGAGTTCAGCCAAAATGTTAGGAGTATCACCTTATCCCCTACTCATGACCGTAGCCATTGCCGCATCTACAGCTTTCGCCACCCCGGTGGCCTCCCCGACCAATACCCTGGTTTTGGGGCCGGGCGGTTACCGCTTCATTGATTTTCTCAAGGTGGGCCTGCCCCTAATTGTCTTGAGCATGCTCATTACCTTGCTGGTAGTGCCGGTGATATTCCCCTTAAAGTAGCGAACAAGATGATGCCTACCCCGAAATACGACCCGATTACTAGTGGGTCTGATAGGTTGAAAAAAGGGGTCTGGAGTTCCGGAATTGAGAATGCAGGGTACACGCCGAAAAAGGCTTGGCCGATGTAGGTCGCTGTCGCCGTGGAGATTGCAACGGGAACCAGGGTCCTGACGCTGACCTCATGTAGCATGATCTCCATGGCGAAAAGTAATCCCCCAATCGGTGTATTGAAAGTTGCCGCTATTCGGGCTCCGGTTCCGGCCGCAATAAGGGTAATCCGCTGCCACGTGGCCATTGGTATGTATTGGCCGAGAGTCGAACCAAAGGAAGATCCAATCTGAACTATTGGACCTTCGCGGCCGACAGACCCTCCACTGCCGATGGAAAGCCCGGGTGCCAACGATTTAACAACGGCCACTACAGGCCTTATAATGCCTCGGTTGTAATAGATCGCATCCATAACCTTCGGAACGCCGTGCCCCTTTGCTTCGGGTGCGAAATGGGTGACCAGAAATGAAACACCTGCCGCGCCAAGGACAGGCACGAGGACCACAAAAGGTCCCCAGGGGCTGGGCGTTGTGTGGAATGTTTGCCTCATAGACCAGCGAAAACTTCCCAAGGAAGAGCAGGTTATGGAATAAGGCAATCAGCGCACGGAAAGCCACTGCTCCGAATCCGCCGATGACTCCGACCAACACCGCAATAACTGCCAGTAGAAAAGAATTGAGGGGTGTCCGCTTGGCTTGTTCATTCTCCATGCTGTGCTCCCGTCTGCCTCTGATTGTATTCCGCTCCCGCATGAGGTAAGTTTTGAGGTGGCACATGTAAAGATTTGCGCTGAAAATGGAATATTGGGCATGAAGTTGTTATAAGCTGCTTTTGAAGTCATCCGAATGGGGGGCAGGGGTTGGAAACGGAAAATCAAACCACAGGCGACAAATGGGTCAATCTGATTGCGCCGGCAAATTGGGTTCCTGCTCTGTCTAAAGCACTTGGGAAACACAAATTCTTCCGCTGGCTTGTTTATGGCTCCCTAATCGGCGCCTTGAGCGGACTTGGGGCTGGCCTCGTTTTCTTCCTCCTGGAATGGGCCAAATTTTTTATCTTGGAGTATCTTGCCGGTTATGCAATGGCAAAGCCGGCAGGAGAACACCTCGTCCCCTTCGCGGCAACAACTCCTCTTCGCCTATGGCTGCTCGTTTTGCTCCCAGCAATCGGAGGGCTTCTTTCAGGTCTGATTGTCTACACCTGGGCACCTGAAGCAGAAGGGCATGGAACCGATGCTTTCATCGACGCCTTTCATAATAAACAGGGGTTTGTTCGGACGCGTGTTCCCTTTATCAAGGGAATTGCCTCCGTAATTACTCTTGCAACAGGGGGAAGCGCCGGACGAGAAGGTCCCATAGCGCAAATTGGATCTGGAATAGGTTCATGGCTTGGGCGTACCTTAAAGCTCAATGTCCGGGAAAAAAGGCTCATGCTTCTGGCCGGGTGCGCCGGCGGGTTGGGCGCTATTTTTCGCGCTCCTTTAGGAGGTGCCCTGACCTCGGTAGAAGTTCTTTACCGTGAAGACCTCGAAACCGAGGGGGTTGTCCTGAGCATCATTTCCTCTTCGGTTTCCTATGCGATCTTTACGAGTATTTTTGGCCACCAGTCGATATTCGCAATTCCTCCCATTCATTTTTCCAGCGGCTTTGAACTGCTTCTCTATGCAATTCTCGGATTGATTTGTGTTCCTTTCGGATACATTTACGTGAAGACCTTTTATGGTCTAAGAGATCGCTTTTTCCGAAAGCTCCCGGTCAAACGCGCGCTGATTCCTGCATTCGGGGGACTTCTGGTTGGACTGGTTGCGCTATGGCAACCGCAGATACTGAGTGGAGGTTATGGAACCATTCAGAAAGCCCTGATGGGTGAACTCCCGGTAATGCTCATGTTCACTCTGGCTTTTCTTAAAATTGCTGCAACCTCTTTCACTATATCATCCGGGGGGAGCGGAGGTGTTTTTGGGCCGTCTCTTTTCATAGGCTCTATGCTGGGCGGGGCTGTAGGACAATTGGCCCACGCATGGTTTCCTGGAATTGTGAGTTCTCCGGGTGCATTTGCCCTTGTCGGCATGGCCGCATTTTTTGCCGGTGTTGCAAAGGCCCCGTTAGGGGCGCTTCTCATGGTCTGCGAGATGACCGGCGGATATCAACTGATTGTGCCGATCATGTTCACCTCGGTTGTGGCAATCTTGCTTTCCCAGCACTGGAGCCTTTACGAAAAACAGGTTCTGAATAAATTCCACTCTCCTGCACATAGATCCGAGCGTGTGATAAATATTCTGCAGGAATTATCGGTGAAAGACGTGCATCATCCAGATGTTTCCGTGACTATTCTTCCGGAAGACATGACCTTTGAGCAGTTGAGACGCCTGATCACAGTTTCGCGCGAGTCAGTCTTCCCTGTAGTAGATGATAGTTTCCATCTTATGGGAATATTGTCAGTGCGGGAGGTCAGGGCGGTGATGTTCGAAGAATCGATTCTGGACCTGCTGATTCTGCGGGATTTGGTTGCGCCGCCGGTGAGCGTTGCGCCCGATGACAGCCTCTCCGAGGCCCTTCTAAAATTCCTGGAAACCGGATATGGACAAATTCCCATAGAAGA
>Ga0187867_10004952_pt1 | contig 10193 bp, 8 predicted proteins | sample June2016WEW_13_1_FD_132976 | JGI IMG/M metagenome (GOLD analysis project Ga0187867, IMG submission 132976) | Peatland microbial communities from SPRUCE experiment site at the Marcell Experimental Forest, Minnesota, USA - June2016WEW_13_10 | ecosystem: Environmental > Terrestrial > Soil >...
CGGACCACTTTTCAGAGGGAGGATCAATAGCCTATAAAGATCTGCTCTCCATTGAGCACAATCAGTTGATCGGTGCACTTGCGCCGCGTCGATCGGATCAGGCTTTATGTTGAATAGAGTTCGTGGTGGCATTCTTAGGGAGAGTATTTCATGAATTCTGAGCGTTCATCGATGCATGCGGGCGAAGCGGTGGTCGAAGCGCTTCGGGAAGAAGGCGTTGAAAGAGTCTTCAGTGTTCCCGGTTCGCACATTCATCCGATCTACGATGCGCTGAGCCGAGTCAATTCGATCCGGCTTATTACCTGCAAGATGGAGCCGAACGTCTCACTGATGGCGGAGGCTCACGGCCGACTTACGGGCAAGCCAGGCGTATGTATCGTCACCGCGGGGCCAGGCTGTGTGAACTCCATGGCGGGCGTGGCACAGGCCTACGGTGCGGCTTCGCCAATGGTCCATATCAGTGGTGCGGTGCCGCTTAGCGCCAGCCTCGAAGCCTTTCACGGTGTCGACGACCCTGCCTTCGTCAACGAGATGTTCAAGCCCATCACCAAGTGGACCGCGCGTGTCGAGCGCCTGACAGACGTGCCGGAGATAATGGCCAAGGCGTTCCATATCGCTCGCAGTGGGCGGCCGGGCCCAGTGCATGTCGAGTTGCCGCGACTGTCGGACTACAGCGAGTTCGTGCTGCAGGAAGAACCTGCTGTGCTTTCTCCGTATAAGTCTATCCCCATCATCGTCGCCAATCCTGATCCACAGGATGTCGATCGTTTCGCGCAAGCAATCATGGCCGCAAAGTCGCCGGTCCTCGCGGCGGGCAAAGGGGTCATACGACAGGGTGCGATGCAGCAGCTCACAACGCTATCGGAGAAGTTGCAGGCTGCGGTGATCTTCGCGCAGGACGCAATTGGCGTAATCCCGGAAGACCATCCGTTCTCCGCCGGCTTTCTCTCCGGGTCTCAATCGCACCCGCTGTGTACGGAAGTGCTAAAAGATGCCGACCTAGTGCTCTGTGTGGGTATGCGCATGGGTGCGGCCGAAATGGCGGCACTCACCAAGATTGCGTCAAACGTGAACAAGATCGTCATTGGCTTCGACGATGTCGCGAACCCACGCTATCAGGGCGACTATCAACGGGTCGCCGATCCAAAGCTATTCCTTTCTGCGTTGCTCGAACGACTCGAAAATTATCAGCAGCCTCGCAACGAAGCGCTGATCAAGCAGTTAGCCACGGGCAAGGCCACCATTCGCCGCAAGCTCGCAGCGCAGAACGAGCCGCACAAGAACGATAAGCCGATCCATCCGGGCGTCCTGATGGACGCGATGAATGCTGTGCTCGACGATAGTGCTATGGTCGCGTCCGACGTGGGCAATTGCCAGATGTGGGCGCGGTGGCACCGGCACATCGCGGGGCCAGAATCGTTTATGCAGTCGGGCGTCTGGAACGCCATGAGTTATGCTTTGCCGACGGCGATTGCAGCAAAGTTAGAATATCCCCGCCGCGATGTCGTTGCGCTCGCAGGAGATGGCGCCTTCCTGATGACTATCGGCGATCTTCCCACGGCGGCAGAATACGGCGCCAACATCCTGATGGTGGTAGCGAACAATGGCACCTTCGGTCAGACTTTTATGCAGCAAGCGAACATTTACGGCCACACCTACGGGACCACTTTCGTCAGCCCTAACTTTTCCGACATCGCCAAGGCATGCAACGTGCAAGGCATCCGCGTCAGCGATCCCAAGGATATCGAATCGGCGTTGCGACAAGGGCTTGCGGCAACGGCACAACGGCCTGCTCTCGTCGAGGTGATGGTGGGCGATCATCCCCATCCGAAGATATAAGTGAGTCCTCTCGACTTACGATCTCGGCAACGGTGAAACGGAGCCGATTCAGGTGGCTTAAGTCTGTGTTGGGTCTGGGTTTCAGGCCGGCGCCCGCATGCGGAAATCAGTAAGTAGTACCAGCGAGGAGACGGTATGGAACTCGGTCTCAAGAACAAAAATGCACTGATCACGGGAGGAAGCCAGGGCATTGGCTTTGCGATCGCCAAAGCACTTGCCGAGGAAGGCTGCAATGTGGCCATTGGTGCCCGCGGTCGCGAGCGCCTCGATCAGGCCGCAAACGAGCTGAGCAAGCTCAGGGTCAAAGCCGTTCCAATCGCAATCGATTTCACGACCGAAGAGGGATGTCGAACCTTTGTCGAAAGTTCCGTCGCTGCGCTGGGCGGATGCGACATCCTCGTCAACAATGTGGGTGGGACAATTCCAGGCAACCTAGGGACTTTCACTGTCGAGAAGTGGCGCGAAATCATTGACTGCAATCTAATGTCATACGTCTTCACGACTAAATCTGCTGTGCCCTATCTAAAGAAATCCAAGGCTGGCCGCATACTGAACATTTCCGGCGTTTCAGGAAGGATGCTGTCGCCCGGTGCGTACTCAACGACATTATCGAATGCGGCAATCATCGGGTTCACTAAATTGGTGGCGAATGATCTCGCGCCGTTTAACGTGCTGGTTAACAGTCTCGCACCTGGCACCGTCAATACCGAAAGCTGGGGACCACGCGCGGAGCAAATGGCGAAAATGCGCGGCACAACCGTTGATCAAGTACGAAAAACGCTTGCCGGAATGTCACTGCTAAATCGCTTGGCTGAGCCCGAAGAAATGGGCTGCATCGCGGCGTTTCTCGTGTCTGAAAAGAATTCGTACATGACCGGAACGACGGTCGAATCCGGTGGTGGGCGCGATAAAGTGCCTGGACTGAGTTGATAGGGCTGCGTTGACTACTGATCTTGGCCAAACCAAATCCCTGAAGACGTAAGTCGTTCGGGATTCAAAAATCTGGGCCGTTCTGGATCAGGGCGGTTGCCACGGCGGTCATGCCATCATAAGGCAATATTGCGAGCCTATAACCGATAGCAGAGGTAAGGAAAGCGCGTTTAATTTCTCATTTATAGGGGGGCTACCACGGAATAGTTTGACCGTTGAAATTGAAAAAAGTCCCGGCCTGCGCCATTGTTAGCCCAGCGATCACATCGCGCACCTCCTTTACCGAATCTTCGACCGAGTTTGTGGCCTTCGGGCCACCCATTTCGGTACGAGTCCAACCCGGTGAAATCGATACGAGAATGATGCCGCGTTTCGCGTACCATTCACCAATACTACGAGTAAGCATATTAAGCGCCGCCTTGCTCGTGCGGTATGCATAACGGCCCGCCTGCCAGGTGCTGGTAATCGATGCGAGCGTCGATGATATGTTGACGGCAACGGGGCGCTCGCCGGCCGCAAGATTATCGACGAAGGCGCCACATACGCGAGCGGGGCCTAAGACATTTGTCTTCAAAAGGTCAAGCCATGCGTCGAAATCGTAATTTCTCAGGTCCGGGTCGTCGTTACCCTCATATGCGCCGCTGCCATAAAAGATCGGTTCGACCGTGCCGGCGTTATTGATCAGCACGTCTAAAGGTTTCCCTTTCAGTTGTTCTGCCACGGCTTTCACCCGGGCGGCGTCAGTGACATCCATTTCCAAAATATGAATCTGTCCACGCCCATTTGATTTTATAGTGTTCAACTGGGCTGCACTGGCTGCCTTATGGCAGGTAGCATAGACCTGCCAACCGTCGGCGAGATGTTGCCGCACAAACTCCAAGCCAATGCCCCGGCCTGCGCCGGTAATCAGTGCTGATCGCATGGATCGTCCCCCAACTAAGTGTACTGGGTATGTTCGCCAAAGGCTTCATGTATCGATGAAATTTCATCGTACTGCCTTCATCGAAGAATGAATGGATTGGCGATCTTATCCGCAAAATTGATCCAGACCGATTTGGTCTGCAAAAATTCGTAGATAGAGTCTTGTCCACTTTCGCGGCCAAGGCCGCTTGCCTTGTAACCACCAAACGGAGACATGTAGCTTACTGCTCGATACGTGTTCACCCATACCGTTCCAGTCTGCAATTTCTCGGACATATTAAATGCTCGCGCGATGCTGTTAGTCCATACGCCTGCGGCGAGCCCGTAAGCGACATCATTGCCAATCGCAATCGCCTCATCATCGTCCTCGAAAGGAATGATTGATAGGACTGGACCGAACACTTCCTCCTGCGCGATGCGCATTGAGTTGCGGACGTTACCGAAGATAGTCGGCTCTACGAACCATCCGTTCTTAAGCAAAGGATCACCAGCCTTGCCTCCGCCGAGTAACACTTTTGCGCCTTCCTTGCGTGCCACATCGATGTAATTCAGAACTCGCTGATATTGCGGCTTGGTCGTAATCGGCCCAACCTGGGTCTCCATTTTCTTTGGATCACCCATTCTCGCTGTCGCTGCAAACTGAACCAGTCGTTGAGTGAATTCATCTTCGATTGATTTTTGTATGAGAAGCCGGGAGCCGGCGATGCAAGTTTGTCCCGATGCAGCAAAAATGCCAGAAATCGCGCCTTTAACCGCGTTGTCCAGATTTGCATCTGCAAAGACAATATTCGGCGACTTTCCGCCAAGTTCCAGCGTCACACTCTTGAAATGTTTCGCCGCAATTTCATAAACCTTGCGACCGCCAATCTCGCCGCCCGTAAATGCTACCTTGCGCACGAGCGGGTGCGCGGCCAACGGTTCGCCAACCTCGCCGCCATATCCAGTGACTGTATTGACAACGCCTTCGGGAAAGCCCGCCTTCTCAAACAGCCGCACGAGTTCGAGGATCGATGCTGAGGCAAACTCCGACGGTTTGATTACGGCCGTATTACCCGCCGCCAGTGCTGCTGCGAGTTTCCATGACAACAGTAGGATCGGTGAGTTCCAAGGCACGATACATGCGACCACGCCTAATGGCTCGTGCCGCGTGAAATTAAACATGTCGGGTTTGTCGATCGGAATGACCGAACCTTCGATCTTGTCGGCAAGGCCGCCAAAATAGTCAAACCACTCAGGCGCATATCGGCACTGAACGCTCATCTCGGCTATAAGCTTGCCGTTGTCACGCACCTCGATTTCTGCGAGCCGCTCAGCGTTCTCAGCCATGACTGAAGCGAACCGGCGAAGGAGTTTCCCGCGTTGGGTCGGCTTCATCTGTCCCCAAGGACCAGATAAAAACGCTTCATGCGCGGCCGACACTGCGGCATCGACATCTGCCGAACCGCATCGCGGAATCAGTGCCCACGGCCGACCAAGAAACGGATCAAACGTCTCGATCCAGTCGCCGCCTGTTGGATCGACCTCTTTTCCGCGGATCGTGTTGCGGAGCTTGGGGTACCCTTGGCCGGACATCGCCGCAATTCTCCTCGTTACGATCAAATGTATTTTGTCGCGCCACCGCAGGATTCGACCGTCGTTCCGGTCATGTATGAGTTCTTTTCAGACACGAGAAACGCTGCCAGCCAGCCCATTTCTTCAGGCTTGCCAAGGCGATTGAGCATCGCCATTCCGGAAAGTGCTGCGCGGACTTCATCAACCGTTTTACTTCGCGCCTTCGCCATCCGTTCCGCGCGCGGTTCCCAGCTTTCGACGGCTATCGTTCCCGGGCAAAGGTTGTTGACCAATATGTTGAACGGCGCGAGATCGTTTGCCAAGAGTTTGCTGAACCCGATGATCGCCGCGTTCGAGAGCGTCGTCGACAGCGCTCCAGGGAAGAGCATTGTTCCCGATATGCCGGAAATATTTAGCACGCGGCCGGCCTTTGATTTCTTGAGATGCGGGATGGCAAACTTTGTTGTGTGGATATACGACATAAGATTGCGATCGATCGCCTCCTTCCACTGCTCTTGGGTGAGGCTCTCTAGTGTGCCTGGAACCATGCCGCCGACGTTGTTGACGACAATGTCGCACCCGCCCAGCGCGGCGACGGCGCTGTCGACAAAGGCCCGACAACCCCCCTCGGTCATGAAGTCGACTACGATCGGAACGGCCTTGACCCGGAGCTTGCTCAGCTCGGCCACGGCCTGATCGAGGCGCTCGCGACCGCGGGCGCCAATGGCCACATTGCAGCCTTCCTCGGCAAGCGCTTTCGCGATCGCAAAGCCAATGCCCTGGCTTCCACCCGTGATCAGTGCATTTTTGTTCTTAAGCCCGAGGTCCATGGTGCTACCTCACAAATACTGCTTCGCGAAGTCAGCGCATTCCTGACCAACCAAGTCTAAGTGATTTGGGTTATCGTAAAGGGACATGTGGGACGCGTCGCCGCCAATCTGCACCAAACGTTTGCGCGGACAAGGGATCTTTTGGAAGGCCGGTACTTCATATTCGGTCATCGTTATGTCGTCATAGGCCGACGTTACCATCAACACTGGGGTATAAATAATACGCTCCATGAATGGCACCACATTGTAACGCATCGCGTATTCGACACTTTGCACGGTTGTCCAATGCTCGTGGTTGGGCGCCACTGTCTCCTTAAACTTCTGGAATACCGGCCAGGTCTCCGGTGCAGGCCAGGCTGACGGTTTGTCGTGCGGATGGGCTGAATGAGCAATTGTGCCATGCTTACCAGTCTTGAATCGCGAGACGCGATCCGCAGCAATAAGCTTTTGAAGCTCGCGATAGCCGACGTTCGAATTGGCGCGCAGCATATTGTAATGTCCGTCGAGCATCGGCACGACCGACATAAGGCAGCGCACTCGCGAGTCGTATGTCGCAACGGGAAACACATGCGCGCCGGCGTACGAGATTCCCCAAATGCCGATGCGGTTTGGATCGACGTCGTTCCGGAGGGAGACGTAGGTGATGGCGTTGATAATGTCGTCGCATTGCTGCCACGGATCAATGTGCTGACGTGGCTCACCCGCGCTGTCGCCGAAGTGACGATAGTCGAACGTTAATACAGCAATGCCGGACTTAACGAAGAAGCTCGCATATTCCGGTTGGATGAGTTCCTTCACGTAACACCAGCCGCCGCCCATTACGACACAAGGATAAGGAGGGTTGATTCCTTCGGGCGTATAGAAATGACCTTTGATTTCAAGGCCGTCGCTTTTGAATGAGATCAACTCTCGCGGCATGTGGGTTACCTCAGTTTTCGGAGAAATTGAGATTGTCTTGCGCTATATGGGTTTACAGAGCGCCAGCTCACTATGTTGGTGGAGATGCACCACGTAAATGCACTTACCGAAGGCTAAGCGGCGCCAAGCCGAAGAGTCATCCAGTGGGTCGTATGCGTTTCGGTCAGGCAGATGTTTATCAATCAAGCGCGATAAAAATGTCGCGCGCCAAGGATTGAGCGAGCATTGATGTATATCAATTAGAACCTCATTGCCGCTCATATGCTTTCAAATTGCTGATTACATAAAAGAACTGACAATTACGTGCGGCCTCGGGGGTGATCGCACGCGAATAGGCGGCTTGCGTGATATTCTCGCTCGCGGAACATTGTCGCAGATAAATTCACGGGGGCGCATCTGTTAAAGTTGGCCACTAACAAACAATGCGGGAGGATTATTTCAATGCTCAAGCTTCTTTACAGTACCGCAGTGGCTGCTGTTGCGACGATAATTTTCGCTGTGCCAAATGTGGTGGGTGCCCAAGAATACCCAAACAGGCCAGTCCATATCATCGTGGCGCAGCCGCCAGGCGGCGGGACCGATACCATCGCTAGGCTGCTAGGCGACCAACTGGCAAAGCAACTTGGGCAAGCCTTTATTATTGATAATCGCCCAGGCGCGGGCTTCGTCGTCGGCACAGAAGTGGCCGCTCGGGCAGCGCCCGATGGCTACACACTTGTGATCGGGCTCAACGGCAACATGGCGGTAAACCCTAGCCTATTTAGTAATCTACAATACGATCCAATCCGTGATTTCACCCCTGTCGCGATGCTGGCCAATTTTCCGTTTTTAGTGATCGTGAACAAAGATCTTCCAGTGAATTCGATGAAGGAACTTGTTGCCCTCGCTAAATCGAAACCCGGTGAGATAAACTATGCCTCCGCTGGAAACGGTACGGGACAGCAGCTTTCGATGGAGCTGTTCAAGATGGTGACTGGAACGAACTTCACTCATATTCCATATCGTGGCGCACAGGCGGCCTATATTGATATTTTCTCCGGCAAAGTGCCGGTGTTTTTCGACAATATTTCGACCGCCATCGGCCAGGTAAAGGGCGGCAAAGTCCGCGCACTGGCCGTTACGACTCGGGAAAGAATCGGCGTTTTACCGGACGTACCCACGGTCGCCGAAGCCGGAATCGCCGGCTATGAGTATCAAACATGGTTCGGACTTTGGGCGCCCAAAAAGACGCCTCGGCCGATCATCGAAAAGCTGCATGCTGAAGTGGTGAAGGCGCTCACAAACCCCGGTTTAAGAAATCACATCGAGACAATAGGGGGCGTGCCTGCCACTATGCCGCTTGACGACATAGAGCCGTTCGTCAAGGCAGAAATCGTTAAATGGGCTGAAGTGGTGAAACACGCCGGCATCAAGATTGCCAATTAGCAACTTGATTGCGCCAGGCCAAAGGTACCGGCTTTTGTTCGAATTTGCAGGTACCCGCCGCGGTCGGCCAACCGTGACGGTGGGCCTCGTGCTTGGTTAAGCAGCCAGCTCAAGAATTGCTAGAATATCTTCCCAGCCTTTGATCGGACGAGGGTTGCCGTAAATTCCACGGTCCTGCATCGCGGCTTTCGCGATGGCTTCAAATCTGTCTTTTTTTACGCCAACCTCTCCAAGCCTTCGCGGAAGCCCAAGTTGGGTAACGAGGTCCTCAACTATTTGCGCCGCAGGAATGCCCGGCCGCCCCATCGCCTTTGCAACCACATTTTGCTGTGCCTCTGTAGCCATTTCATTGTACCGCAGAACGGAAGGCAGCAACACACATGACGTTAGGCCATGCGGAACGCCAGCGGTGCCGCCGAGAGCCCGCCCAATCGCATGACTTGCGCCCATCCGGACGCCGGCGATGATCGGTGTTGAAGACAACCACACGCCGCTTTGCGACGCCTGACGGGCAGCTTTGTCGGAAGGCGCGGCTTTCGTGCGAGACAGGCCTGCTGTTAGAAGTGTCAGGGCCTGGATGGAAGTCGCCTCGGAATACGGGTCGAGATTTGTCGATAGCAACGCTTCGACCGCATGGTCGAGACCTCTTATTCCCGTCGAAAGCCAGAGGTCGAGCGGCGTGTGGAGAGTCAAATCCGGGTCCAGGATGACCGAAAACGGCAATAATTCCGGGTGCTCAAATGCATGCTTCACACGCGTTTTGGGATGGACCAGGCCGCCGGCCTTATTGAATTCTCCACCGGAGAGAGTCGTCGGAACGGCAATTTGCCGGATCTTTGGAGCCCGGGTGATCGGGTTATGGATGGTGCCATCAAGCTGGGCGCGCAAATGCAGCGCATCAAGCTGATCAACCTTGGTGATGTCATAGGCAAGGCAAACCCGTAATCCCTTGCCAGCTTCGGTCACGGAGCCGCCGCCGATCGTGCATATGAGATCGGCTCCGCTGCGGCGTGCCCGATCGGCGGCTGCGATAACCACGTCGCGCGGCGTGTGCGGCGGAACGGCATCGAAGACACCGGCGACCCGCGATGCGAGGGCATTGCATGCTTTGGAAATCGCGTCGGTTTCTTTGCGTAGCGTATTACTGACGATCAGGAAAACCCGCTCGGCGCCGAGGCGCTTTACTTCGTCGAGCAGAGCGCCCTCGAGTGGCGCGCCATAATGCACGCGTCTTATTGAACCATATTCAAAAACGCCAGTTTTTGTCCTCGACGCCATTCTAAATTGTTTGCCTCATTCGTCGGTTCGATAGTCCAATTCGGCGCGTTATCAAGGTTCAGCAAAATCTGACGTCATTTCCTTGGCTGCGCCCAACTTGCTAAGTGCGAGGCGCGCCGGACGAGACAGATGCTCGTGTAAAATCCGTTTTATGCTCGTCGCATCGCGCTTTCGTAGCGCTTTCAGCAGTGCGTAGTGCTCCGCTTGGACATGCCGGACCTGCTCAGGATCGTCATTGTACAATTTGGCGTAGGGACGCATCTGGCCGCGCAGTCCGATGATCATCTGCGAGAGTCGTGGCAAGTTTGCAAGTGCGTACAATTCCTCATGAAAACGCTCGTGCTGCACTTTCCAAGTATCGGACGGCCCAGCTGCATCCATTCGATGCAAGATTGACTCTAGCGTTTGCAGCGATTTTTCGCTTCTCCAACGCGCCGCTTCAGTGGCCGCCAGAGCTTCCAACGGGAGACGAACGAGAAAAAGTTCGCGCAATTCGCCGGC
>Ga0187867_10004960_pt1 | contig 10182 bp, 7 predicted proteins | sample June2016WEW_13_1_FD_132976 | JGI IMG/M metagenome (GOLD analysis project Ga0187867, IMG submission 132976) | Peatland microbial communities from SPRUCE experiment site at the Marcell Experimental Forest, Minnesota, USA - June2016WEW_13_10 | ecosystem: Environmental > Terrestrial > Soil >...
AGACGGCCAGATCAGGCTTGCCATCGCCGTTGAAGTCGCCCACGGTCAGATAAAACGGGAAAGCGCCGGCGGGAAAACTAGCGCCGGTTCCGAACGTGCCATCGCCATGGCCGAGATACACCACTACGCTCCCTCCTCCGGATGGCGGATCGGAGACCACCGCCAGGTCGGTGTAGCCATCCCCGTTGAAATCGGCGGCCACAATACTGGCTCCAATGTTGGCGACCGGGTAAAAGCTGGTCGAAGTGGGTTGGCCGTTGGCGCCATAAATGATCACCGTAAACCCGCTGGAACCGATCACGGCGCTACCCGACATGTCATCGCCATTGAAGGCTGCCATTGCCACCGAACCGGCGTATGCGCCCGAGACACCGGCGGTCGCGGCGGGACTGGAACGTGGGCGGACTTTTACCTGGGCACCCGAGCCAGGCGGGTGTCCATAACAAATCTGGCTGAAGATCGCGTTGGCGTCCTCGAAACTATACTCCCCGTCGGGGTTATTGGTTGGACCGAGGGTATAGGGCTGGCCATTGACTTCAACAAAGACGTCATTGGGGGACCATCTGAACGTATAGGTGTTGATGACGTCATACGGGCTCCCGTCCTCGTCAAACATTATCCCCGGAATCTTATACGTGTCGATAACGAAGTCCGTCATAGCGTTTTGTGTTGAAAACAATTTACACTGGGCGGCGGCAAACGAGGCGTTCAGAACCAGTAGCGCCGCCACCACCAGCAATCGCAATCGACGTCGAAAACTAAAAGTCATGTTACTCACTCCCGATCAGGTCTGAATTCTTCGGATGAACTAGTGGATGGACGCGGGACCGTAGTCCCCCGCGGATCGCCGCCGCCGCCCTTGGCCTTCCAACGCCCGTAAAGGATCTGCCCCAGAAGGCTGCTGCCGCCCGGCCCGTGGGGAAGGGAAGCCTGCGCCTTGGCCCACGAAGCGGCAAACTCCGCGTTTCGGAGGCTGGGGAGATAGGTACCTTCACCGTTGCCGAACAAGAAGCTGGTGTAGGTGCTGCCTCCGTAGTGGGCGATGACCAGATCCTGCTTGCCGTTGAGATCCGCCACGCAGCATCCCACAGCCAGAACCCAGCGCAGCGGTTTCATCGCACCCTCTTGGATCTACAGTAGCGGTTTATTGCCGAATGTTCAATCCTTCGCTGGCCCGTTCAGTACTTTCAGGCCGATGGCATCAATAACGAAATCAGCGCCCGTGATAAGCTTCTATCTCATGGCAGTCCCGGTCCCACGCGAAATGATCCGTTTTCGATTCTTGATCGGTCTGGCGACGGCGTTATTTCGGGTTGTCGGCAGCCATCCCTAGGCACGGCTCGCAGCGCCGCGATAGTGACGCGGGCAGGAGGTTGCGAGCGCATCCAGATCAGCTCTTCACCAGTACGATCTTGGCGTAAGGGGCTTCCCTTGTGCGGGTGGGAGGGATACGATTGTGGCACGGACAGACGCGAATGAAGTGCCGGGAGGCTGAAGATCTCCTTGAAGCGTGCGGTGCCTCCGCCGAGGCATATGCTTTGGCAGTTGGTGTCCTGGTTGAAGTCCTTAGCGGGCCGCGGGCTGAATTTTGGGGCGCGCTCAAAATTGCCGAATCCGCGAAGGACAATTGCGATGGGGCGCTTAGAGCGATTTATCTGCATATCATTAAACACGAGTGCCAGACGAACTGGGGCCCCTAAAATACGGCATTTCTTCGTTCAACGCACACTTGGGGCTCAACGGGTTGGCCCTGGGATGCACCGAAGCGAATGAGGCAGATTGGTTTCTGGATGGCAGACGCGAAGATCGAGGCTCGTTTCATCGACCCCATGCTCCTGCTGAGCGCGGAGAAACTGCCGGAGGGCGGCTCATGGGCGTACGAATTGAAGCTCGACGTGTTCCGCGCCGTGGCGATAAAGACAGGCGGCCGCGTGCACTTGCGGTCACGGAACGACAAGGATCTCGCCCCAAGGTTCTCGACCATCGCTCAGGCTCTGGCTGCGATGCCGGATGAAACCGCTATCGACGGTGAGATCGTAGCCCTAGACGAATCGGGCCGGCCGTCATTCAGCGCCCTCCAGCACCAGGGCGCGAGCACGGCTGCGCTGTTCTATTACGTCTTCGATGTGATGATCCTTGCTGGCACGGACGTGATGAGCGAGCCGCTGACCGTTCGCCGGGCGCTGCTGCAAGAACGAGTGCTGGCGGACCGTTGTTCAAGCGTTTTTCGACACTGGCGGCAGAGGAGTGTCTATTCGCCAACCTGCCCGAAGCAAAAGGCGGGCGCTGGGGCGAGGGGCTGACTGCCGAGAAGATGAAGCAATGCCGGTGGCTAAAGCCGGCGCTGGTCGGGCAGCTCGAGTTCGTTGAATGGACGCCTGACGGCCATCTGCGGCACGCCCGTTTCATGGGCTTACGCGACGACAAGAAGCCGGGCGAGGTTGTGCGGGAGCCTGACCACTATGGCGAATAAAAGGAGAAATATGATAAGCTGCCATCGTGAAGTGCTGCCGGGTCTCGTTTTTGGATTCTGATGGTATTGATCCCGCGGTGGAGCTGGAGGCGCGGACGCTGTATGAAGCCGTGGGGCTGGCGATTGATCGTTTCCGCCGCTGCGAGCACGTGAAATAGGAACCGACGGGCGGTGCGAGTTTATCGTGGAATCGCGCGAGCCCGGCACTCAACATCGGCTGACCAGGAACGTGTTTGACGCCTGGCTCCAACGACCAGCAAGGTCGCCCGCTGATGTGGCATTGAAAAGTAAGTTGAAAGGGCTCCTGGGCGACGCGGGATAGGCCGCTCCTGGCACCTAAGGCTCTCAGCTATGCGAGAGGCAAAATCAGTCGCGGCGTTCGGCTTGAGGGCCCATTCGGGCTGGGCGGTGATGATTGCCGTGTCCGGTGGGTCAGCGGTCTTGCGGCGGCGGATCGAGATGAGCAAGGGCTCGGGTTACCGGGCGCGCCAGCCCTACCACGCAGCGGAGGAGATGCAACTGCAGCAGGCCGAAGCCTTTCTCCAACGCACAGAGAAGACCGCTACGGAGATGGCGGCTGCAGCGATAAGGGACGCCGTTGCCCTCCTCGCCAGCGAAGGCTACCGCGTGGCGGGCGCCGCCGTCCTGCTCGGATCGGGCAGGCCGCTGCCCGAACTCGGCAAGATTCTGGCCGCACATCCGTTGATCCACACCGCCGAAGGCGTGTTCTTTCGGGATGTGCTACGGAGCGCGTGTGAGGCGTGCGGTGTGGCTGTGGTTGGCATCAAGGAGCGCGAGGTGCTGGCACAGTGCGCAGCGGCGTTGCGTATGCCAGCCGATGAGTTACCGGCCCGACTTTCCGCGATGGGGAAGATGATTGGGCCGCCGTGGACCCAGGACGAGAAGCTCTCGGTCGCAGCGGCCCTCACCATTCTGCATACAGCCTGATGGCGTTGCCGCGCGGGCGTTATCGCGTCATATCGGTAGCCTTTCCGCGGCTGCCACGGCGGGCCGGAACCGGCGTCGCGGGATCAGCGCGTGCGAAACCCGAATCGGAGTGATCTCCCAGAAGCCGTCATATAGGGCGCGTCAACTGGCTCACATCCGCTGGTTCCCTCGTAAGAAGTCAAAGTGGACGCCTTCCACACTGGCCGTTTTTCGGCGGCATGGACGGAGCTGGTGGATCACAGCTTACGGGTGCAGAGACTCTTGAACCCGATATCGCGTTTCCCGACGCGCCATCGCCCAGGTTGGCGAAAAAGGCCGCATCACTGAACACCCCAGCGATCAGATTGTTTTCCACGCGCACCTCCTGCACCTGGTTTCCGGTCGCGGTTTCAAACCCGGCCGTCACGTTGATGCCCTTGATTCCTGACGAGGGCGGAAGACCAAGGGCGGGAAGCTGGTCTATCTGGTTGCAGAAGATCTGCGGATGAGCCACGACATTACTGTTGGCTGGGAAAGGATGGACAGCCGGTCCCAGCGTAACTCCCAATCCTCCGACAATGTTGATTCCGATGAACGGCGTGTTCACGTCGTTATTGGCAATCGAGATGCCGTTGAGGCTATTTCCCGGTTCATCCCATCCTGCTATGGCATTAATTCCCCCGCCCTGGATTGCTTCCTCAAGCGTGAAGATTGGGTTTCCGGGAAGGGGTGAACTGTGGATGGTGTTCGCCTGGACAAGCACGTTCGACAACATATTCCCGGTCGAGGGTCTGCTGAAGTACCCACCGCTGGCTCCGCCAACGAGTTGAATGCCCGTCAGGGTATTACCCAGTATGGAGAGATTGTCGATGGTGTTATTGGCGTTCCCGCAGCATGCCGCTTGAGCGAAGATTCCGAAGCCACCGGCTTCTCCGATGGTGTTCGAGAGAATGGCGATATTCCGAGCGATGTTGTTCTCCGAATACTGGATCGGCAGCAGGGACGGGTTCGCATCGTCGCTGGCAGCATCTCCGACCGCCACGTTAATGCCGATCCCCAATTCGTTTGCTGACGCGGTCTGGTCAATGAGGTCAATCTGGTTGGCAATCACCTGCATGCCGTCAATCAAATTCGCCGATCCACTGCCCACGCCCGCCGCAATGCGAATCCCAAATGAGCCAGGAGCGGCTGAAATGGCGTTGTTAGCGATCAAGGTATCGAGCGCCTGGTTGTTCGTCGATCCAATCCCAGCTCCGATGTTCATCGCAATGCCTCCCGCGGCTGCCCCGCCTGGCATCGGAAGCACAATGTTGTTGTTGGCGATGGTGATGTGCTGCAACGTACCGGCCGTGCTGCCGAGGTCCAAACTGATGCCCAGCACCGGGCCGGCGACATTGCCGGAGATGGTGTTGCCGGTAATCAGAATATGGTCCAAGGTGCTCTGATACGGTGCGCCGCCAGGATTCACTCCGATCCCCAGATACTGAATGTCCGTCAGCACGAGGTTGCTGATGGTGATGTTGGAGAAAGCCCCCCCCGTGTCTCCCGGCTGCCCTGTTGCCTCTGGTTGAGAGCTGATCCAAACCCCGTACGCGAAGTTCTGGAGAGCCAGCCCGTAGAGGGTGTTGCCCCCGGACAGGACGTAGATACCCACACCGGTGCCCGAGAGGCTGGTGAGTGTGATGTCGGGCTGTCCGTCGCCGTTGATGTCGCCGTTGATGGTGACGTTGCCACCGGTCAAGAAGGGCAATCCTAGAAACCCCACCGACGGCGCGGGATCGAGGTGGATGGTGGAGCCCTTCAGGCTGGGGGCGAACTGGATGACCCATGTGCCGGGGTCGTTGTTCGTAGCCATGATCGCTTCCGGGAGAGAGATTCCGTCCGGGCCGGGATTGGCAACCAGCGCCGCCACCGAGGACGTGTCGCCATTAATCGCCACCGTGGCATTGGTGACCGTGATCACCGTGCCACGATTGAGAACCACAGGGGGAACGGTCACCGGGGGAGGGGTATAGCTACTCGCGCCGACCCCGCCGCAAGCGGCTGGCAATTGGTCCGCCAGGGCCGGGAGTGCGCCGATGAGCAATAGACAGGGGAGAGCCGCCATCGCGTGTCGCATCTTCAGGTGTCCTCTGAGCCGCGGCAATCCTTTGGTCCTGTGGTCCTGCGAGTTGCAGTTTTTCCTCCGGGAGCCGTCTTCGCCCCGGCAAGGCGGGGTTGTCGCCCTGCCCGGAAAATCCAAGACCGCGAAACCCTGTCTTTTCAGTGCATTCCACAAACACCTCTCCGGCCCCCACCTCCTGGCCGCCTGAGTTCGCTGCATCCACCGCCTCCGTCTACCCCGTGGCCAGCGCCGCGATCCGCCGTACCATGCCTCCGAACAGCCGCCTGGTCAGGTGACGGTGCCTTCTTCTTCCACTTCCTCTGGTTCCGGGAGCGCTATCGCGCCGGAACCCAAGCGCGGTTTGGGCTTGAGTGTGGAATAACCAAAAGCATCGGGATCATCGGTTCATCAGGGAGGGCCTCCGCTGTGCGGGTGCGGCCTTCCTTCTTCCGCCTCTTGGCTACCTGCTTTCGTTTGTCGCGACCTTTAGCCATCAGTGTTTTTCTATCGTACGTCCGCCGCGCGAACTGCGTCAAGGCGGGTCCGCTTACATCGTTTGCTTGGGGGCAGCGCGTGCCCCGGCGTGTTTCAAAATGGGTAAGTTTCGGGACGAGGCTGGAGCCCCGGCATAAACAGGGATTTGCGCTGTCCCGCTTTGTTGTCCGATGGAACGCCTGCGGTTTCGATGAAATCACTTGCCGTAGGCTTTGCCCAGCAGGAATACTCGGCGGGCGTCATTCGCTATTATCGGACACTGTTTCCCGCCAGCGATGCGCGCGCGTGCGTCACGGAAGCCGCCAACAGCGCGGCTGAATCCGGCAGTTGGACCACATCCGCCCGTAGCGCGTGATACGGCCAAACTGCGAGATAGTTGGGGCTCGCTCACACGCCTTGCGTCCACCAGCGCGGCGCTCTATAGTCTGCGTATGCGATTCTTGAGCCTGCTCGCGCTGCTGCCATTCCTGGGCGGAGCGCAAATTGGTCCCACCAATTTGGACTTCGAGGTTGGCGTGGCTGGCGCCGTTCCCCAGGGTTGGTTCGTCCCCACCAGCGACTACTCCGTCGAACTGCGCCGTGAAGGCTGCTTCCATGGCTCGGGATGTGCCGTGATCCAAACCAAGAATGGCACCCCAAGCCAGCCCTTCGGGAATCTCATGCAGGTCTTTCCCGCTCAGCCCTACCGCGGCAAAAACGTCCGCCTGCGCGCAGCGATTCGTGTTGACCAACAGGACGGTGGCGGACACTGCCAGATGTGGCTGCGCGTCGACCGTGCGGACGGCCAGATGGGCTTCTTCGACAATATGGGGGACCGTCCAGTGACTGCTATCAACTGGCAATTCTATGAGATATCGGGCGAAGTGGAATCCGATGCGCGCTCCATCAACATCGGTTTCATTCTGGTTGGCAAGGCAAGAGTTTGGGCGGATGACGTCACCTTTGAAGTGGTCCCCGAAACGCCCCCAAAGGCGGACGACGACGCCCTCAAATCGGAGTTGCAGAGAGTCTACGGCCGCATGGACGCGGCCGAAGAGGGCGGGAGACTCGACGAGTTCGCGTCCCTAGTTATGCCCGATGCCGTGTTCGTTTCCGGCGCGAACCGTGCATCGCTCTCCAGCGTCCTGGCCGAGATGAACGAGCTCTATGCGGCGGGCACGCGATTCCACTCGAAAACGACGGTGAAATCGATCAGCCTCACCGGTGACCGGGCGGTCGTCACCACCGAGCAACAGATTGGGCAGGATACGACAAACGGCCGCCAGGATTTCATCTCACGGGGCCAAGATACGTGGGTGCGCACCAGCGATGGCTGGAGGTTGGCACAGAACAACGTCACCTCGGTTCGGGCCGTTGTTCCTCCGTTCGATCCTGCTACCCTCAGGCCCATCATCGCGGAACTGACGAAAGCAGCGGTACCGCTAAAGACCGTGGAGGCCGGCAACCCGACCGATGACCTCGCTGCGTTCGGCAACGCTGTCGGCGATGCCCGGTTCGTCGCGCTCGGCGAAGCCTCCCACGGAACCCGCGAGTTCTTCCAAATGAAACACCGCCTTCTTGAGTATCTCGTCAAAGAGAAGGGCTTCACCGTGTTCGCCATCGAAGGCAACTGGCCGGAGGCGCTGGCCATCGATCGATACATTAAGAAGGGCGACGGCGATGCCGCCGCCGGGCTCGCCGCCATGTACTTCTGGACCTGGCAGACTGAGGAAGTTCGCGATTTGGTGGAATGGATGCGCCGCTACAATCAGGCGCCCGGCCAGCACCCGATCCTCACGTTCACTTCGTTCGACATGCAGACCTCAAAGGTGGCCGGGGAGCGAGCGGTCGATTACCTCAAGCGGAACGCCCCGGGCGAAGCGGCCGCTGCGGCTGCGGTGTACGAGCGCGCCAACGCCATCGCCAACTCCATGTCCGATCCCAAGGCCAAGGAAATTGCGGAAGCGGCGAATGATGTAGTAAAGGTCTTCGACACAAACCGTGGGGAAATGGGAAAATCGTCCTCCCAGGAAGAATGGCGCAACGCCCGGCAGGCCGCTGCTGTGGCGTATCAGGCTGTGTTTTTGCGTTCCGCGGGCGCCGGCGGCGGCTATCGTGACGAGATGATGGCCGCCAACATCGAATGGCTGGCCCGCGAGGTATACCCGAAGGAGAAGATCGTGATCTGGGCCCATAACGCCCATGTTGCGTTCGGCGCGGTCGGCCACAAGAGCATGGGGACGTGGCTCCGCGCAGAACTGGGACGCCAGTATTACGTGCTCGGTTTCGCCTGGCGTCGCGGCGAGGTGCGGGCCGTCGGCTACTCAAATGGCAAACCCTCCGGGTTAGGGATCTATCCCGCCGCGCCGGCTCCGGCCAACTCCGGCAGCGCCGTGCTGGGGATGGCGGCCAAACCCCTTTACTTTCTCAACCTGGCCGGTCTGCCCGCCGAAAGCCCTTTGCGCAGATGGTTGGAACAGGACCATCTCTTTTATGATTTCGGTGCCGTCTGGCAAGTTGCAGACCCGGAGGCAAACCTCAGTCCAGAATCGCTCGCCAAGCGCTACGACGGCCTGATCTTCATTGACGAAACCCATGCCGCCCGAGCTCTGCCAATCCGTCGCTGACTCTAGGGCTGCGGGGAACCACCACAGTCAAAGCAATGAAAGGGCGTTTTGCGGCAAGGTGACACCGCCTGGCCTTATTCGAGTCCATGAGCTTCAAGCGGCCGTCCGCCCCAAGGCCTGCACGATCGACCTACCGTGCGCTGAAGGCGACCACTAGCCAGCGTCCAGCTCGGTTCTCGACGTCGAAGCGATACTTGCGTTCCCAGCCCAGCTCGACGCGCTCCTTACCGGTTCCCGTATGAGTCACTCGGATATCGCCGGCGAAGAAAAATGGCGGGTACTCGCTCACTAGTGTACGAGCAACCTGGCTGGAAGCGCAGTAGCCGAGGACGGCGGGGAAGTCCCTCTGCTCCGCATACTCAATGGCCTTGGCGACCGGCACAAGGTCCGGCCGGTTGTAAGTGTGGGAGAGGAACCTGACTTGATCGCCGGAGAGATCGTAGCGGTCGATCGCGCACAGACTCGGATTGTCCCAGGTATCGATCGGTGAAAACCAGCAATACGGCAGATTGATGGACGAGCCTTCGGCTCGGAACTCACCGATTTGTGCGAATCCGTGCACCTCATTGTCCAGACCGAAGGAGCCGGCTTGCTTTATGATCTGCTCAAGATCTCCGTTACCCTCCGGGTTCCACTCGTGGGCACTGTAGGCGACCCCGGTACTTCCAGCGCATCCCATGTAACCAAAGCTCGCGAGAAACCTGGCGCGTTGGGACGGGCCGCGGTGCAATGGATGGAGTTCGAGACTCGTATGGGGCACATTCCGGTCAACGATGCCCTCGATCGAACTGGCGCCATGCCACACACGTTTGGCGTTCCCAGACTTCCCTTCGGGACCGCCGAAGACGAAGAACGTCTCGTGTGTGCGTAGCCCCACTTTCACAACCAGGACGGGCGGGAGATCGAGAACCTCAAACCGGAAGCGGTCGTCCTCGGGCCAAGAGGCATTGATCTCGGCACTCATCCGCTGGAGCCTTCTCAGCGTCTCTGTGGCGCGTTCCAACGGCGACCTCGGAGTGGCGGCAAGCGCGTTAAGATCCTCCGTCATGATTTCTTCCGCCTTGTAGAAAGCGGAGGATTCAAGATCCGATGAGTCCGGCATCGGCCCAAACGGAGGACCGCACGGGTCGGGTGAAAAGGATGCGAGCTTCTCCAGCAGTTGACGGAAACCCGGAGGTGCGTCTGCCTGCTGCGCCGGCGAGCAGAAGCATTTCCCCCCTGTGGACAGGGTTGCAAGAACACAGGCTAGAGTTGCAGTGAAGAATGAGCGGAAAGGCATAGGTGGGTGCTGACCCAGTCTGAGCATAATACGTTGCGCACTCGGGGTAAACGAGAGACCGAGCGCACATTGTCCCAGGTTCGACAGAAATCCACATGAGCGAGAAGTCGCCAACCCGTAGAATGGACCCGCCCAAGCGTGAACGGTGCCTGTTACGCGCGAGCGTTAATTGGAATATCGGAAGCCAACCGCCCAAAAGGGGGAGTCAGCCTACAATGGACAAGCGTTACCAGGTATTCTTGAGTTCGACGTACACGGACCTCATCGCAGAGCGGCAAGCTGTTCTGCAGGGGCTGCT
>Ga0187867_10004964_pt1 | contig 10177 bp, 9 predicted proteins | sample June2016WEW_13_1_FD_132976 | JGI IMG/M metagenome (GOLD analysis project Ga0187867, IMG submission 132976) | Peatland microbial communities from SPRUCE experiment site at the Marcell Experimental Forest, Minnesota, USA - June2016WEW_13_10 | ecosystem: Environmental > Terrestrial > Soil >...
CGTCCAACTGTTGCTCGTCTTTTCCGCGCATGCCTTCTTCTTATCAGGTTGTGCTGTGGAAACAAGAGAGTTTCGTGGTACTGCGTCCGCTTCACATCGAGTTTTTCCGCAACCTGCTAGACAATGGACAACTCCTCATTGAGAAGCTGCGCGGAGATGCCGATCTAGAGAAGCTGCGCCTTGCCCCGCGGTTTTGAAGATCACACAGTGTGTTCTGATCCGTTATGTAAATTCTCTATTCGATCAGGAAGGTTACCAATGTAACCGGCGTTGGACCTAGATCACAGCTGGCTGTGATGACGAAGTTTAGCATTGGACGTCAGATCGCCCCCCGCGGCATGCTCGTAGGTGTTCCGCTATGGCCATCTGACAAATTCACCATGAAACGCAAGGGGACCGCCGTCATATTTATGGCGATTGCTTTACCTTCGATGTGGAACGCAGTGCGGTTCTATCGAGTGGCAGGATGTGCCCGCGCATGAGCCTTGCCACTAAAACGACTGTCCTAATCGCGGCGACCTTCTTCACGGTACTCGTAGGCACCAGCCTGTTCTTGTTGCATTATCAGGCAGAGTCGCTCAAGGGCAGCATTCTTCAGGGATTAGACGGCCAGGCAAAGATCGCAGCACATGGCATTGAAGCTTTCTTAGATGAAGGCCTGACGGAATCCAATGCCGCCTCCGCTACCTTCCCGGAGGAGGCGCTAGTAGCGGGCAGGGTTGGGGAAGTCGAATCCCATCTCCGAAAGATGTCGGCAACGTTCCCAAAATTCCAGAATGGGATTTTTGTCCTCGACAGAGAGGGAAGGCTTTTGGTTGACTATCCTCCCCATCCGGAATTGCGTGGCCAATCGTTTGCCTTCCGGGAATACTACCAACGCACAATACAGGAGGGGAAAGGGATCGTTGGCAAGCCTTATCGATCAAAGCGAACGGGGGCACCCGTGCTTACGTTTACGGCACCGGTGCGAGATGGCAAAGGTCAAATCATTGCCATTGTGGCCTGCTCGATGGATCTGCGTTCTCACGAAGCGCTGGGGGGCTACCGCAAGCAGAAAATCGGGGAAACGGGCTACCTGTATGTCTTCGACAAGTCGCGCTTGCTTGTCCTGCATCCTGACGATGAGCGGGAGATGACCTACGTCGAAGTAGGAAAAAACCGTGTCCTGGAAGCCGCGCTCCAGGGTTTCGAAGGAGCGGGAGAAAGCGTCAACTCAGCAGGCGTGCCCATGCTGCTCGCAGTCAGGCGCATTCCGCATAGTGAATGGATGGTTGGGGTTCAAATAACGCAAAAGGAAAGCTATGAGCCCATCGGTGTCGCGCGCACACGTATATTTAGTTTATCGAGTACTGCTATAGTCCTGGCTGCCATCCTCGGCGGAGTCGCCATTCGTCGCGTGTCCAGGCCGCTTCAGCAGCTAGAGCGGGTCGCTTCGCAGATCAGCACCGATCTGGAAGCTGCCGAGACGCAAGGTACCTACAACCCGTCGAGTTCCACCCTCGATAGTCTTCGACGGATTTGCTCCGGCGATGAAGTCGGGCTACTAGCGTCAGCCTTTTCGCATCTTGCAACAAGGCTGAATCTCACGCTCGACTCGATGCGACGTTCCGCTGAGGCTCTCCGTTTGCAGGCCACAGCATTGGAATCCACAGCCAATGCGATCGTCATCACTGACCGCCAAGGCTCGATCCAGTGGGTCAACCCGGCCTTCACCGTACTGACCGGCTACACGGCCGAGGAGGCTCTGGGCCAAGAACCAAGCTTTCTGAAGTCCGGGGCACATGATGCACACTTCTATCAGACTTTGTGGAACACGATCCTTTCCGGTGCGGTGTGGCGGGGAGAGATCACGAATCGTCGCAAGGATGGGACTCCCTATGTGGAGGAGATGACCATAACTCCCGTGCGCTCCGACAAAGGGGAAATCACGCAGTTCATTGCGATCAAGGTAGACATCACCGATCGCAAAACTGCTGAGGAACAGGTCAAGTTCTTGGCGTACTACGATGCCCTCACGGGTTTGCCCAATCGGACTCTTTTCCGCGATCGTTTAAGCAAGGCGCTGGCCAGCGCGCGTCGGCGTAAGGAAAAGGTCGCCTTGCTATTCCTTGATCTCGATCGTTTCAAGACTATTAACGACTCGCTTGGGCACTCGGTCGGCGACCTTCTTCTGAAGGAAGTGGCGGAACGTTTGAAGAAATGGGCTCGCGAACAGGACACTGTGGCGCGGCTGGGCGGCGACGAGTTTGTGGTCGTGCTGACCGCCCTAATGGACATAGGCGACGCCGCGGTCGCCGCCGATCGCATCCTGAAGGCGATGACCCCCGACTGCATCGTTCAAGGCCATCTGCTCAGCATTTCTTGCAGCCTCGGCATTAGCGTATTTCCGGACAATGGCAGGGAGCCCGAAACCCTGCTCAAGAATGCGGATGCAGCCATGTATTGCGCCAAGGAGCAGGGACGAAACAATTTTCAGTTCTTCACGCAAGAGATGAACGTTCAAGCTGTGGAGCGCATGACCTTGGAGAACAGCTTGCGCGTGGCCTTGGAGAGGAACGAACTTTTCCTGGTGTACCAACCGCAGATGGATATCGCCACCGGACAAATCACAGGGGCGGAGGCCCTCCTCCGCTGGCAGCACCCAGTGTTGGGCCTTGTCCCACCCGACAAGTTCATCCCTATTGCCGAGAATAGCGGCCTGATCATCCCCATCGGTGAATGGGTGCTCAAGACCGCATGCGTCCAAGCTCGGCAATGGCAGGACGAAGGCCTTCCCGCAATACCCGTCGCGGTGAATGTGTCGGCCATCCAGCTTCGCCACAATCGGTTCCTCCAGGTTGTCGAAAAGGTGCTGGATGAGGCCGGCCTCCGCTCTCAATACCTCGAACTGGAGCTTACAGAAGGACTGCTCTTCTCCAATGCGGACCTGACACTTTCTCTGTTGCAGGAACTAAGTGAGATGGGGCTGAAGCTCTCAATCGACGACTTCGGGACTGGATATTCCAGCCTCAGCTACTTGAGACACTTTCCCGTGTGCAAATTGAAGATCGATCGTTCCTTTGTACAAGCCATGACGGTCAATTCGGATGACGCTGCCATAACAAGCACGATCATCAACATGGGGAAAAGCCTTAATCTCACAGTTATCGCTGAAGGCGTCGAAAACGAGGAACAAATGTCATTCCTACGAGATCATGGTTGTGACGAAATTCAAGGGTACTACTTCAGCCGGCCCTTGGCTGTGGCCGATTTTCCCGCCAAGGTGCGGGGCACGTTATCGGCATTGGTCGGGCAAGACCTGGACCCATTCCAGGAGGATTTCCAGGGCTGATCGTCTATGACCGCTCGGGTTGGACGAGTGTGCAAATCGCGATTCATGGCGAGCGCAAGGGCAATAATATACTTGGCAAAATGACAGGCAAGACCCGTAGTGCCCGGCTGTCTTTTGAGGGGGCAGCCGGGCCTCGCCCGAACCATGGTATGTGGCCCGATGATCCTAGACCCGAAGCATCTTGTTGTTTAATCACAGAGAATGCAAACGCAAAAAACGGGAGACGTTAAATCCAAATCCGTGATCATAGTCCCACTTCCGCTCCAAAAGCTGCTTCGGCCACTGGTTAATGCATATCAGGGTCTATTTTATCGCCTGTGCTGATGGTCGGAAGCTCGCATTCGAAAACTTCCAACTCGGTCTCAGCATCCTCTCGGCTAGTATGGTCGGACATTCGGCCACATGTCGCGCAAAACCATAGCTCAAGCCCTGGGTTCCAACGAAGATCATGCTGTTTCATTGTGGCGTGTGGACCTTGCGGAAATGCTCGCGGAACAGGCTTTCTAGTTTGTTGTACTGCTGTTCGGCTGGGCCAATATAATCCCCCGTTGTAAAGAATACGCCTTCGCAAGCGGAGCAGCCGCCTTTGATCGGTATTCTGCCCACTTCCACGAGGATCACTAGATGCGGCTCTTTCAGGGGGTCCACTGGGCAGACTAGCCCGATAGCATTACACCTGTCTGTGGCAGAGATCACTGTTGCAGGTGACATTACCGCTATTTGCCCTTTGCGGGATTGGCCTTGGGCTTCTTGCTGTGCGGTTCCATCTTTTCCTGTGCTTCTCGCCTCAGCAATTCTTCCTTCGATACCGTGAGCACTTGGCGCACAGCGTTATCGAATCGCTCGAACTCCGTATCGCCAGAGACAGGGGGCGCTGGTAGTGGCTTCATGGCGACTTTCACGATAGTCCTTTTCGGAAGGCCGCGCAATTAGCCCGTAGTGTCACAGGATTTCCTCGGCTTTTCCTCTGTTGCCAGTTTAATCGAACCAAATGGGTTACTTGCAAAGTATGCCACAATATGTTGTGCACCAGATTCGGGCCTGTTGGGTAATGGGATATGACTTGCAATTAGGTGGCGCCGTCTCCTGATCCAACTCCAAGATCCAGAAAGGGGCTTGGAGGACATCAGTGGCGATGTCCCCGAAGAGGACTTCTGGCCCATCCGACCGAACCCTCAGTGATAGCCATTCACCCGCGTATTGGGCATTACCGCTGTAATCCGGAGTTGCGGAATCTACTGTTGTTGCTGCTCCTGTTCGGTGCGCGAGTTGGCTCGCGCAAATGAGGGGCGGGATTGGATGACGATGCTGGGAGCAGACTCTTCCGGTAACGGAGCGTCCGAAGGACTCACGGTCACTGCCACGCTCAATTTACTGTGAGCCTCACCCTTATATACGCCACGGGTGGGCGGAACGTCCGCGTAGTCGCGGCCAATAGCCACGCGAATATGGCGATCTGCCCCGACAAGGTTGTTCGTAGGGTCGAACGCAACCCAGCCCAAGCGCGGGACCAGGGCCTCAACCCATGCGTGCGACGCTCCTTCCAGGGAGCGGTCCTTCTCTTCCGCGGCATCGCGATGAAACAGGTAGCCGCTCACATAGCGGCAAGGGACGTGGAGTGAACGCACCAGCGCGATCATGATGTGAGCGAAGTCCTGACAAACTCCTTGACGCGTTCGAAGCGCTTCGTCAATTGGCGAATCCACCTTTGTGCTGCTGGGCACGTAGGCAAACACTTTGTAGATGCCTTGGTTTAACTCCTCTAGCAACTCGAGGGGACTGCTGCGTCGCTCGCACCTGAGTTCCGCCGCAAGATTTCCGAGTGCTGCACTGGCTCGGGCGAATTCGCTGGGCAACAACATTTCCCAATAGTCGTCGGCTGCAACCATGGCGTCGAGGTCTGCCCAGTCGCCCGCTTCAGAGATGAGTGGGGCTGGCACGGTCTGGACTTCTACCATGGAGTGGGCGGTGACTTTGACCTCGGTATGAGATCCAGCAATGTCGAAGTGATGCACCGTGTTCCCCGAGAAATCGCGATATTGAGTGATATTGGCGGTAGGGTTCACGTCGAGACGGAAGCTGAGGCAGTGTTGGCTGCCTTCGCTTCGCGGTTGCATGCGTACTTCCATTACACTCTCGCGCACCGCGGGCTCGTAGACAAGGCTTGTCGTATGCCGGACTGAGTAAATCATTGTTGTCCTCGGTTTCCAACCTGCCGCGTGCCGAAGCTCCGTCGCTCTCAAGAAACCAGCGCCGATTCAACGGGATAGTCAAAATAGATCTGGTGGATGGAGTTGTGGACTTGAGCGCACTGCCACCGGATGCCCTCCACGAAGGCGTTAGCCCCGGAACCCATGATTTCGTCGATATGGCTGAAGCTGAGATTTGCGCGCAGCCGCCCAGCCAGACGAACCGGTTGCTCCGCCTTTCGTCCCGTCAACTCCTCGATCGCGGTTAAGGACGCATGCACCATGTCAACGGAGAAGCGCACCGAATGCGGGAAACTGGGGTTCAACAGAAGAAACTCACATACCCGCAACGGCCGCACTTCCGCCGTGTACGTTTTGCAATAAGCTTCAAACGCCGCACAAGATTTCAGCAATCCCACCCACTCCAGGTACTCTTCACTCTCCACGGCCTGGTCCGAAGAATTGTGCAGCCAGGTGAAATGCGGGCCGATCAGCCTCGCCGTCGAGTCGGTGCGTTCTACGAAGCGCCCCAACTGGATGTATTGCCAGCCCTCCCCATGGGCCATGGTGGAGTCGGTCAGGCCTTGAAACAGGTGGGCTCCTTCTTGCACAGCCCGAAAAAAAACATAGGAGTGCAGCAGCCAAGCCTCTGTAGACGTCGTGCTGTTTATCTGCAGATAAAGCCGATTGAGTTGCTCCCACATTTCCGAGCTGCACTGCTCACGGACCTGACGCAGATTTTCACGCGCGGCGGCTACACAGGAAATGATGGATGAGGGGTTGGTTTTGTCCAATGTGAGAATGTGGGTGAGAGTTGTGGCATCGATTTTGCCATCCGCCGGAACAGGCGCCTGCGAAGCTTCAAGCAGCCGCAGCCAACGTCCTGCGCTTGCTTCCGGGGACTGGTCCAGGCGCAACTGAAAGTCCACATCCATCAGACGGGCGGTGTGTACAGCCCGCTCCAGGTAGCGGCTCATCCAATACAAACTGTCCGCGACTCGGGAGAGCATGGTGGTTTCCAGGCGTTGGTTCATGCGCGCAGCACCCAGGTATCTTTGCTGCCTCCGCCTTGTGAGGAGTTAACCACGAGCGAGCCTCGACGCAACGCCACCCGCGTGAGTCCTCCCGGGACCAGGGTGACGTTCTCGCCACAGAGGATGTAGGGACGCAGATCGACATGGCGGGCTTGTGCTTCTCCATCGAGGAAACACGGCGCCCGCGAAAGACTCAACGTCGGCTGCGCGATGTAGTTCCGTGGCTCGGCTTGGATCCTCTGGCGGAACTCTGCTCTCTGCTCAGCCGTGCTTTGCGGGCCGATCAGCATCCCGTAGCCGCCGGACTCACCTACCGCTTTCACCACCAGTTCGTCGAGATGTTCCAGCACGTGCTCGCGTTGCGCGCGATCCGTGAGCAAATAAGTCTGCACACTGGCCAGGATGGGCTCTTCTCCAAGGTAGTAGCGGATGATGGCGGGCACGTATGCGTAAAGCGCCTTGTCGTCAGCGATGCCGGTGCCGATGGCGTTGGCCAGCATCACATTGCCGGCGCGATAGGCATTGAACAATCCAGGCACGCCCAGACTGGAGTCTCGCCGGAAGCAGAGCGGATCCAGGAAATCGTCATCCACGCGCCGATAGATTACGTCCACGCGCCTCAGGCCGGCCGTGGTGCGCATATAGACGACGTTATCGTGCACCAGCAGGTCCCGGCCTTCGACCAACTCAATGCCCATCTGCTGTGCCAGGAAGGTGTGTTCAAAGTACGCTGAATTGAATACCCCGGGTGTCAGCAGCACCACCGTCGGCTCGTGCCGGCTGGAGGAATTCGGCGGACTCAGCGCGCGGAGGGTTCCGAGCAGCGCTTGAGCGTAGTGATCGACCGGGCAAACACCGTAGTCGCGAAACAGTGTGGGGAACACCTTCTTCAGAACTTTGCGATTCGCCAACATGTAGGAGACGCCGCTCGGTACCCGAAGATTGTCTTCCAGCACGGCAAAACTCCCGTCTGGAAGCCGCACTAAGTCTGTGCCGCAAACGCTGACGTAAATTCCCCGAGGCACCGTCATGCCGCGCATTTCACGTCGGAAGTGCCGGCAACTGTAGACGAGTTCCCTCGGCACGACGCCGTCCGTCAGGATTCTTCCGCGGTGGTAGACGTCCTCCAAGAACAGGTTCAATGCCGCGATTCTCTGGGTGAGCCCATTTTCGATTTTGCGCCACTCGTGGTTGGGGATGATCCGCGGCAAGAGGTCATTGGGAAAGACGCGCTCGGTACCCTCCTCGCTCCCGTATACAGTGAATGTGATCCCCTGGTGCAGGAACGACAGGTCTGCTGCTTGCTGGCTCTTGCGCATTTCCTCGGGAGGCAGTTCCAGAAGCGTTTGGAAAAGGGCCTGATAGTGCGGACGCGGGATGCCCGGCCCCTCAAACATCTCATCGTAGGCCCCGTCCAACTGATAATTCCGGAATGGCGGCCGGAACAGCGCTCGCGCAGACTCCTGCACCGGCAGGGGTCTCAAGAAACCGCGCGTTCGAGTCCGGGTATGTGGCACTCAACAGACTCTAGGTGGCGTCCGCGCCCAAGTCCAATCGAAATGTTTTATCGTTGCAATTCAGTTTTCAGCGATTCCACCATCCGCCGCGTCGATCATTCGCAGCGAACCGCTCCGTGCTGGCGATGAGAGGTGATACAGGGCTTCGTGCTATGTGGGGGGCGGGGTTCTTGCAGACCCCCCTTATTACGTAGGATTGCGGCGGTTTTCGGCTCTGGCAGGAGCATGTCGAACTCAATTGCGGGCCACAAACGGGCTTCCGCATCCTCCAGTGATCTCCTCGAAGAAGACTTCTGGCCCGGAATGACTGTCGCGGTAGTCGGAAGTTAATCGTGAGGGATGTGCTTGGCGAGCACGGCGTGAACACACCTGGGACGATATGGCAAAATCGTCCGACACGTTCGATTTCGGGGCTGAACCTATAAGATCTGATGCTCTTCCATGGCATCAATAAGAGCATCAATCAGCGACATCAAGATTTCTGGACGATGCCGAGCTTCTTCCACGAGATGTTTTGAACAAATCGCTTGGCCCTCCCAGTCAGGGAGTTCGTCTGAGCCGATCGCCGCGTACAGTTGATAGCGGCCAGGATTTGGACATTTGGCGATGTGACACGGATGTGGGTACTCTTTCTGTTCTTTGTGGTTAATAGTGACAGAATTTATCATCGAGCGTACTCGCCTCTTTTCGCGAGAATAGTCGGAGTGACCGTCTGAAATTGATTCTACCGCGCGTCCGCAACTTCATGCCTGGCTTCGTGGCGTCCTGAAAAGGTTTGCCAGTTCCGTCACCTGCAGTGACGATTTCAGGCTTACGCAGCGACGGCGAATTTCGGGAAGCATTTCTGAGGCTTCCTTCCGGCTCACAAGAATCCCTTGCCGCGCCAGGGCATTAACCACCGCTTCAGAACCCGAATGTTTTCCGATAACGAAGTCCGACTGCGGCCGTCCTACCTCGCCGGCATGGAAAAGTTCATAAGCCTTCCTGTCCTTTAACATTCCGCTGCAATGGATCCCGGATTCGTGGAGGAAAGCTGCTTGGCCAGTGATGGGCTTGTTGCTGGGGATGGTGCGGCCTGAGGCCTTCGCCACCAGGGCGCACAAGCCGTCAAGAAGTTCTGTTCTCAGCGGCAGATCCAGCCGGAGAGAGTGGCGTAGGGCCATCGCCACCTCTTCCAGCGCGGCATTGCCGGCGCGCTCTCCCAATCCGTTCACCGTGACACTGACGCAATCGGCTCCCCCTTGGACAGCGCTGATCGTGTTCGCCGTGGCCATTCCAAGGTCATTATGGCCATGAAACTCCAGGCAAGTGTCACCGGCAACAGCGCGAAGATTTTGGAACGCCTCATGGGTCTCAATCGGATTCCATCTGCCCACCGTGTCCGCTATACGCACCCGATTGACGCCACTTCCGCGGGCAAGAGCGACAAACTCGCGCAGGTAGTTCAGTTCCGTCCGCGAGGCATCCTGGGCGCCGACGGATACGTGATCGAAACGGGCACGCGCTTTTCGTACAATGCGGGGCAACTCTTCCGCGATCCAATCGCGCGTCTTGCCGATGGTCCACAGTTGGGTATGCGAGACAGGAAATGCGATATGCACGGAACGTAGTTCGCAGGCACGAGCGCTCTCGACGTCATGCGCCGTTGCCCGGCACCAGCCGGTGAATCGGATGGGCAAGCCCAGCGCCAGCAAAGCGCGGATGTCTTCCCGTTCGCTCTCTCCGATGGCTGGAATGCCACATTCCAGTTCAAGGATGCCGAGTTGGCAGAGAGCGTTCGCGATCGCAAGCTTCTCGTCGCGCGAGAAAACCACGCCGGCGGCCTGTTCGCCGTCGCGTAGCGTGGTGTCGATGATCCACGGAGCCTGTCCGCTGCTGACTTTCATCTTCCCCTCGATATTCCGACGCTGCCCTAGGCGAGCGCTCCTTCTGCGACTCGACCCTCGCCAATCGCGTCGAGAATTTCGTCAATCTTTTCTTCGTTCACCTCGCCATACCACTGGCCTTCGGGATAAACGATCATCACCGGTCCGTGCTCGCATTGCTTCAGGCATCCGGTGCTCGAAACCCTTGCGTCCAGATTGCGGTCGATGATTTCCGTCTCGA
>Ga0187867_10004966_pt1 | contig 10174 bp, 9 predicted proteins | sample June2016WEW_13_1_FD_132976 | JGI IMG/M metagenome (GOLD analysis project Ga0187867, IMG submission 132976) | Peatland microbial communities from SPRUCE experiment site at the Marcell Experimental Forest, Minnesota, USA - June2016WEW_13_10 | ecosystem: Environmental > Terrestrial > Soil >...
ATGTCCTGGGCCGCCTGCATATAAAGCGTGATCCCCTGGATCTTGGCGAGGTTGGTCCGCAGCCGCGCGATGACCTGGTCGATCGGGTCACGCTGGTCATGGGGCTTAAGCTGAATGAAAACACGACCGTCGTTGAGCGTGTAGAGACCGCCGCCCGCACCCACCGCCGAGCCCACCGACTCAACAGCCGGATCCCGCACCAGGGCATCGAGCAAAGCTTGCTGACGTTCCTGCATCGCCTGGAAGGAAATGTCCTGTGCGGCTTCTGACTGACCGATGATCAATCCGGTGTCCTGCTGGGGAAAGAAGCCCTTGGGAATGACGACGTAGAGATACCCGGTCAGCGCGACGGTGCCGAACATCACCATGAGCGTGGTGAAGCGGTGCCGCAGCGCGACTTTCAGGCCCGCCTCATAGAGGTTGAGCAGGCTATCGAAGCCGCGCTCGGAGAACCGATAAAGCCATCCGTGCTCCTTGCTCTCCGGCTTGAGCAGGTATGCGCACATCATCGGCGTGAGTGTCCGCGAGATCACCAATGAGAGAACGAGAGACACGCTCACCGTGATCGCGAACTCGCGGAACAGCAATCCGACATAGCCGCTCATCAGGAACAGCGGAATGAACACGGCGACGAGCGAGAACGTGATCGCCATGACGGTGAAGCCGATCTCGCCGGACCCCTTCATCGCCGCCTCGTATGGCGAGAGGCCTTCCTCGATATGCCGCGTGATGTTCTCGATCTCGACGACGGCGTCGTCGACCACGAATCCGACCGCGATGGACAAAGCCATCAGGGAGAGGTTGTCGAGGCTGTAGCCAAACTCGTAGAGCACCGCGAAGGTGCCGATCAGCGCCAGCGGCACGGTGACGGCCGGGATAATGGTCGCCCAGAAATTACGCAGGAACAGAAAGATCACCATTACGACGAGCGCAACCGTCAGCAGCAATGTGAACTGTACGTCTTCAACCGAGGCCCGGATGGTCTGGGTTCGGTCGGAAATGACCGAAATCTTGACGGCGGGGGGTATCGACGCCTGGAGCACCGGCATCATCGCCTTGATCCGGTTCACCGTCTCAATGACGTTGGCTCCGGGCTGACGCTGGATGGCCAGCAGGATCGCCCGCTGCTTGTTGTACCAGGCGGAAATCAGCTCGTTCTCGCCGGCACTGATTGCGCGGCCAATATCGCGTACGCGGACCGGCGACCCGTTGCTATAGGCGACGATCAGGTCGGCGTATTGATCGGGCTTAAACAGCTGATCGTTGGTATTGAGCGTGTAGGTCTGGCGCGGGCTGTTGAGCGTACCTTTCGGAAGGTCGACATTCGCCTGGCCGAGCACCGTGCGCACATCCTCGAGACTGATGCCGCGAGCTGCCAGCGACGCCGGATCGACTTGCACGCGGACGGTCGGCTGCTGCTCGCCTCCGATACCCACAAGGCCGACCCCGGATATCTGCGAGATCTTTTGTAGCAGGATATTTTGCGCATAAGCGTCGACAACGGTCAGCGGCAAGCTGTCCGAGGTGGCCGCGAGCACCAAGATCGGCGTGTCAGCCGGATTGACCTTCCGGATATAGGGTGGATACGGCATGTTCGTGGGCAGATACGCGGTTGCAGCTTGGATTGCCGACAGCGTGTCGCTGACAGCCCCATCGATTTGGCGGCTCAATTCGAATTGCAAGGTGATCTGGACATAGCCGAGCGCACTCGCCGACGTCATCTGGGTAAGGCCGGGAATCTCACCAAACTGCAGCTCAAGCGGCGATGCCACGGTGGATGCTACGGTTTGCGGGTCGGCACCGGGCAACTGCGCAGTGACCGTGAGGGTCGGATAGTTGACATTCGGCAGTGCCGCCACCGGCAATAGCGGGTAGGCGACCAGGCCGCCGACCAACAATCCGACCATCAGCAGGGTGGTCGCGATCGGCCGCTGGATGAACGGCGCGGAAATGTTCATGGGATCAGCTCCTGCTGTGCGCTTTGTGCGGCGGCCTCTTCGGCGGCCTTGCCGGTCAGGATCGTGACCGGGACGCCGGGCTGCAGCTTGTATTGTCCATCGACCACCACCCTCTCGTTGGCCTTGAGGCCAGAGTTGATGAGGGCTTGCCCGTCGCTGATCTGCGCGACGGTAATCGGCCGGATCTCGACCGTGTTGTCAGGCTTGATCACGTAGGCATAGGCTCCTTTCGGGCCCTGCTGCACGACCGATGCGGGAACGGTCAGGCCGTCATGCCGGGTATCGAGGAGCAGCCGCGCGTTGACGAGCTGACCCGGCCACAAGAGATGCTTCTGATTGGGAAATTCTGCGCGCAGCCTGATCGTACCAGCGGTCTGGATGATCTGGTTGTCGACGAGGTTAAGTCTGCCCTGATCGAGCTGCTTGCCGTCTTGACTATCGACGAAGACGGTGACCGCTTCTTGGGACATGCGTTCCTGAATGGGAACGAAGTCGGCTTCGGGCAGCGTGAAAATCAGAGAGATCGGCTCGATTTGGGTGACGTCGACCAGGCCGTTCACATCGGTCGGGTGAATGATATTGCCGATATCCATCTGCCTGATGCCGGTCACGCCGTCGATTGGCGAGGTGAGGTTGGTGTAGCCGAGATTAACCTTTGCGCTTTCGATGATGGCTTCGTCGGATTTGACTATCGCCACGAGCTGGGCGACGATGGCCTTTTGCGAATCCGCAAGCTGTTGCGCGATCGATCTTTGCTTCGCGAGCTCGGTGTAGCGATTGAGGTCGATCTTGGCGTTCTCCAGGTGCGCCTGATCGCGGTCGCGATTGGCGATCGCCTGATCGAGCTCTGCTTGATACGGTCTCGGGTCGATCTGCGCGAGCGCATCGCCATTCTTCACAAGCTGACCCTGGTGGAAGCTGATCTTGACAAGCTGCCCAGTGATCTGGCTGCGGATCAGCACGTTGTTGTAGGCGATCACCGTGCCGACGCCGCGCAGGTAGATCGGAACATCATGGCTTTGCACTGAAGCCGCAACGACGGCGACGGCCGCCGGCGCGGTGGGGGCCTGTGGCGCCGGCGCCGAACGCAAGGCGGAACTGCGCGTCACCGCTACTGCGCCACCGGCGATGACCGCGAGCACCGCGATCATGTTCATTAATTTAATTGCGCTTGGCCGTCTGTCCATGGTGTCTACTCACTGATCATGCACGGCGCGCCGGCGGCGCTCGTTGCCGGCAGACTTGCCTCGCCGGCAAGAGTTTGTGCGGGGTCGCGAAGCCCGCTGCCGGCACCCAGTGCCGCTGGATCCCGCACGATACCGCTTTGTGTGATCTCGGCAGTGGTAGTGGATGTGGCGGGATTGGAAATGGTGGATGTGGTGGTGCTGCCGCCGGAGGCGCCTGAACAGAATGTCGACGAGCCGCCGACGCCCGTCGAGGGGGGAGTCGCTTGCGACGCCGATCCGGACATGGTCGGCAATGAGCCGAGGCCGGTCGTGCCGAGACCGCTGGTGCCGAGGCCGGCGGTGCCGAGGCCGGAGATGCCGACACCCGCCGCATCCAGCGAGCTTACAGAACTCGATGAAGGGGAGGACGGCGAGGAGGCACTTGCGCTCGTGGATGTCGCCGTCACGGAGCTGGCGTAACTCATGAGGCCGGAGCTGCTAACAGAATTGCAAGGGGCCGACGTACTGGTTCCTACGCCGTAAGGGCCCGGCAACTCGGATACAGCGGAATTCGTCGAGAGGCTGATCCCTTCGCCGTCGAAGGTCGGCGGCGCCGCCATGCCTAGATTTCCCGTCGAGCAAGGCGCCGGATTCACGGTTCCCGAATAGGGTAGGGTGGCACTTTGGAGGTCAGCGGCAAATCCGCTGAAACCTGTCCCAAAAGGCGAGGTCGCGCTAATACCCGGGGGCGGGCTGCCCATCCCGGCAATCTGTGCGAACGCAGGGATGCAACCAAAACACGCTGCCAGAATTGCGGCAATCAATACGCGTCGCATCATGAGCTCCATTGTTCGGACGCAGCGATCTACTCGGCTCGGCAACGGACGAGCCATTGGCCATGTCCCGCAGTTAGGGCCTTTTCAATTGTCGCGGCTGGTGTCAGTCGCTGACGTTGCCGGGCCCTTCGGGACGCCAGGGGCTTGCGCCGAGGCCATCACGGCCGCGCGTTCCCGAGTGATCGTATCGAATGCGATCCCAACGTGAAGGAGCCACTTGATTTGGGCTCTGGTGGACGCTGTAAAATTGTTCTGCGGGCAAATGGTTGCGCGGTTGCGCCGGGGCCATGCCGACCGAAGCGAGCAAAACACCAGTAGCAAGCCCCATCATGATGGAGCGATGCGCGCCGCTATTTCTCTTGATAACAGCGAAGCATTGTTTGGTCTCGAGGCCGACAACTTTTGCAAGACCTGGTGTAATGATATTCGCGTTCATTTTTTTCACTCCGTGTTTGTCTGACTACGAAATGTTTAGACAAATCACGGACGCTACTCCATTGTACCTTCGGAACGCTGGAACATCATTTGGTTTAGAAACCTATACGTAGGTTTAGGTGTCATTTCCTCTCAAAAATCCGTCGTGAAGTGCCCGCGTGCCGCGATCTGAAGAGGGGATTCCGTAGCGCTCGAGCGGATTGTAAGCTTTGCGCCCACCTTCGAAAGACGCCATTCGTCTCTTCGCGGCGTCAGTGTGAAGACGCTCAAACATTCTTGCCGGCGATCGTCGTTGAAGCTCTCCTAAATTGATTGAAGCCGAGCATCGGACCAAGGCGGAGCTTGATCGATCGGTGATCCTGCTCAATCAGGTTGTTATCTGGCATGTGTAGGCGCGACACACCAAATCCACGTTTCATGGAGCCGATAGATCGATTACCATCGAGCTACCGGGATTGGGGTGTCGGGAGCACGTATGGCGGGCAGGCCGTAATATCTGATGAGCTGAGAGCTCGAGTTGTTATCTGGCCGCCCCATTCGACTTGCCCGGTTGCGCTGCGAGCGCGGATCCGTAGTTGTCGTGTCGCCCGCCGGCTCCCATGGTTGCTGAACCTGGAAGGAGCCGGGAATGAGAATCATTGCTCTCGATGTCCATCGATCATTCGCCCAAACGACTTTGCCACGTTCGTGGCCCGTATCTCTATATTTCAATATCTTAGGACGCTCGTTGCCGAGCCAAATCGGCTCGGAAGTCGGCTATTCTTGGCCAATGCGACAACGCCCTCCGGCGCAATCCAAGTGCGAATCCTAGTTCTCATCACGATCTTGGTCATCGCCCTAAATTTAATGCTGATGGATTTTACTACGATAGAAGCGCAGACACTGCTCGGCTTTGGCGGACTATTGCTGGCGTTGGGCGGGCTGTATTGGCTGATCTCGAATGGCGACCGAGATCGACGTGAGGTCTCAGCGGAGGCGAGGGATTCTGCGGAGCAGTTGGATCGTGTGCCGTAGCCCAGATCATCGGCGCGTCGCGGACTTCGTAGCGGCGCTTTTGATATCCCTCTGGCTACCGTGATTGCCCATAACACCGTCCAAGTGCTCGAGACTGATCGTCCGGCTTTGCCTTCACACTCCGCCTGGCGTTACGCTGCAGCGTTGGCACTGATTAGATTAGGTCTCTATCCGAACGCCTTTCCAGAAGGCAACATTGCCGGCGATTTTCTGCGCCGCCGGATTTGGATCGGGATAATACCAAGCGGCGTCGGCGTTCTCCTTCCCGTCGTCGAGGAGTGTGTAATAGTGAGCTTTGCCTTTCCAGGGGCAAATCGTGTGAGTGTCGCTCGGCTGGAAGAACTCCCTGCGCAGCGATTTGGAAGGAAAATAATGGTTGCCGTCCACGATCTCCGTGCGATCGGCCTCAGCGATGACTTTTCCGTTCCAAATGGCCTTGACCATTGCTGCTCCTCGATCAGTTGCCGATTCCCTTATGCGTTGACCGTGGGGTTGTCACGGCGTTGCGGGCTTGCGCGCTCTCGGTCTGACCGGTACGCCTTGGTGACGAGTATGTCGCCAGCCTCAGGCGTCGCGCTGACCATGTCGCGCAGCTGCAGATGAAACGTCGGGCGGCCTTTCGACTTCAGCGATCAGCTAATCTTCAACCCGAATGTCGAACGCCGCTCCTACACGGTACCGGAGCTAAAAAACCGGTACACACAGGTGGTGGCACCGGTCGGTAATTTTTCGGTGTCGTACACCGCAGAGATCTATCTCAACATTTATCATGCCGATCCTGAGACTGGCCACTAGTATTTGCCATCGCCTGGAGGTGACGCGCACTTGCCCCGCGACACCCGCTTTCCGGCGTCGTCTCGGATGCTATCGCCGCCTGGTGGCTCACCATCGCGAAATGGTTCGCAGTTCGCGATGGGAAACTCGCTAAAGCGCGCGAAGGAATTGCAGCAGGTCTTGTTTTTCCGCCGGCGTCAGTTTGGTGCCGAGGACCAGGTTGAAAAACTCGATCGTGTCGTCCAGCGTCAGCAAACGCTCGTCGTGCAGGTAGGGCGGGTTATCCTTGATGCCACGCAGCGGGAAGGTCTTAATCTTCCCGTCCCCGACCTCCATCGCGTAATTGACCATGTCAGGCTTGAAGAAGCGCTCAGACTTGAGATCGTGCATCAGATTGTCGGTGTAATAGGGCGGCTGATGGCAGCTCGCGCATTGGCCCTTGCCGAAGAAGATCTCTTGCCCGCGGAGTTCGGCTGGCGTCGCCTTGGCGGGATCGAGCTTGCCAAACAAATCGAGCTTGGGCGCGGGCGGGAAGTCCAGCATCTCCTCGAAGTCGGCCATGAAGTCGACCTGGCTACCGCGCTCGAGCGGGTTCACGCCCTTCTTCGTAGCGGTCACGATGTCACCATCGAAATAGGCAGTGCGCTGTTCGAACTCGGTGAAATCCTCGATCGTCTTCAGGGCACGCTGCGAGCCGAACAGCCGTTGGATGTTCACGCCGCGGAGCGACACCGTCTTGATGCGGTGACGGAACCACTCTGGGCGGGCATCGGGGGCAAGATGCGTGGTGCCGTTCTGGTGGCCGTTCGCATGGCAATCGAAGCAGGCCGCTCCTTGGCTGGGCATCTCCGATTTGCGATCGTCGGTCGCGTTGAACTGCTGCTGCGGAAACGGCGTCAGTAACAGGCGCAGCCCTTCCAACTGCCTGGGCGTGAGAATACCGTTGAACAGATCGTAGTAGTTGGTGAGCGAGACCAGCTTGCCCTGCGAGACGTCGCCCAAATCGGGGCGCTGGACTAGGTACGTGGCTGGAGGAAATGCGGCCAGGAAGCGTTCGGGCAGGTCGAAATCGATGTCGAAGCGGGTCAGGTCACGCCCGTCCTGTCGCTTAATCGCTTCGATCTCCTCCTTCGGAAATACGAAGCCGCCGGTAGGGTGGAAGGGATGCGGCAGGGGGAGGAACCCCTTCGGCCATAGGCCCCGCTCACGGATGTCTTCCGGGCTCATCGCCGCGAGCTGCTCCCATGTCGTCCGGGGTGGGAGCTTGACGCGCACACCTTCCTGCAGCGGTTTTCCGCGTTCCATCGTAACGCCCCGGGCGGGGTGATCGCCTAGGTCGTAGCGCTCCTCGAGCAGCGTCTGATGTTCACGTTCAATGCCCGGCTTGGCTGCCACATCCTGGCCCATTCTGGTCGCGAACGGCTGGTCGATGGCGATAGGCTGGTAGCTTGTTAGCCCACGTGGCCCCTTGTAGTAGCCCTCGGTCCCCATCAGGTACGGATTCGGGGCGTCTATCTTGGGTTCCTTCTTGGCCTCCTGCTGCGCGTCGGCGTGGCCGAACGACAGAATCAGGCTCGCCAACAAAAGAACAATCCAAATCCGGCTTCTCAGTCTGAACATGGGTTCCCTCCTCCCGACATTCCCCGGATAAGGAGCCTTTTAGGTACGCTACGCCCTTCCGGTTCTGCTTGCAACAAAGTCTGCAAAAGAATGGTGCGTGGTGATGGCCGTAATCCCTCAAGGTGTTAGCCCCTCTTAATTCAACAGAACTCGGATTTCAGCTGGCGGATGTAACATGAGGCGTTGATTTTATTTATGGAGTGGTTGCTGATGCCGATCCTTCACACAATCGCATCCAACCCACACCCGCCACGACAGAAGATAGCCTTTTCCCGTTCTCGTTTCCAGCCGCGGAGGTTGCGTGATAACACCTCTTGCACCAGAAGATCTGCTGTCTCGACGCCGACGCCAATGACGCCAGCCAAGAGACTCACCATTGCGTTCGAACCCTCAGCCGGCTCCTTTTCTAGGCGCTCCACGGGTCTATTCGATCCGATTGATCTGCTCTCGGACTACGAGGACTACACCTGGGACCGCCCGGCGCTCCTTCAATGGAGGCTCCGAAAACTCGAGCTCAAAGCCGGTCATCCGTCTCGCCGCGGCGGCCGCCAGAAAGGATCCGCCGCCGCCTACAGCAACAAGTCAGTGCGGGACAGCGAGCGCGAGACGATCGCCAATTGCCGAGGACGAATACCGCCCCTTCGTCGCGACCTGGAAACAGCAATCGCCGAAGGGGCGCTCGGGCGCCACAAATGAGGTGCGACGATCATAGGCTGCACGACAGGGCTGGAACCTCGGCCCTTCTCTTTGCCACGTGGTCGCCCGAGCCGCCATAGTGGAACATAATCGCAATCGCCGTTCATCCCGCTGGATGCGAATGATAGCGTCGTGCTCGCTCCGTCAAGGCCAAGCCGCGCATCTCGCGCGGTGGCCTCTCGGCCCGCCTTGACCTCGCTGCGCGCGTCGCTTCCCCTGCCGTCCGTCGCGATGGAAATCTCTGGGCATCAATTGAAAACAGAAACTATCTCGCCATGCGGTTTCGAAAAGGTCTTGTCAAACACATCCGTCAGGTATTTCGAGGACCAAATTGTGGTCCGCTTGCCGCCATGATGCTCTTTGATTATGGGAGGGCCCGCCCCCCGCTATGATCCGTTCCGCGAGGGCATGTCTTGCCTATGGCCACGTATGATCAGGAAGGTTTACCACGATCGGCGTTGAGGTGCTCCTCACGACCACCCAGTGAAAGGGCTCCGAATCCGACGGATTGATCTCCATGTGCGGTAGGAAGGCAGGCACATGGATGAAATCGCCGGCTTTCGCGCGCGCAGCGTATTCGCCCCTCGCGCCCCAGCGGACTTCGCAGATACCCGACAAGACATAGGCTATCGTCTGCTGCTCTCCATGATGATGGATGCCCGTACGAGCTCCCGGCTTGACCTCGAACAACCCGCCCCACAACGCCGATTGGATGCCGAGCTGCGGTGCGACCGCGGCCAGGCGCACGGAGCCTGGCGTCTGTGCCGTTCCCGGGTCGAATCCGGCCGGGCTGACAATGCGAATTGGGGGATATTCGGTCACCATGTCCATGAATGGCTCCTGGCTGGTAATGACAGGCGGTCTCAGTTCGAGGTGCTGTCGCCGCTGGATGCACCGGCAAGCCTTAAAGCTCGCTGCAGATGATCCTCGATCTTCGGTAGAGTCTGACTCGCGAATTGCTTGAGCTCTGGGTCGCTGCCGTACTCGATCTCCTGTCGGAACAGCGCCCCATTTCCTTTTTGATACTCGACCTGACCGTTCACATAGTCGCGGTCGAATGCGGCGCCATGGTCCGCCTTGAGCGTGGAAATCATCGCGTCATAAGCGCCGTGTAACAGCGTGTTTGACGGAGTGACATTTTTCCGTTGCAGGATCGCAGTCAGCGCGTCGGCGACTGGAATATGGCTGGTGACCATCAGGTGGGCGTAATTGCGAATGGCGGTGCTCCTGCCCTTCTTTTCCGCCAGCCGACCGGAATCCACCTGGAAAGGAGCGCCCAGATTGGCCTGGCCGACAAAATTAAAGTCGACAGCGTTGAGCGTCGCAGGCGCCTCCATCGGTGCGCCAGTCTGCGCATTAGCGATGCCAAACCCGGTAGCCAACGACAGAAGCACGGCGGCGAACCCAATGCGGGCGATGCGCCTTGTTACAAATGCTCGATTCATTGAGAATACTCCATTCATCCGTAGCCTTGAACGCAGATATTCAACTTTGCTCGCAGCCATCATCATGGCGCCGAACTGAGTCCGGGCAACGCGAGTTCCGTGGTATCTAGGGGAATGCCGGCCGATGGGACCGGCAAAGCGGTTGTTATGCCAAGCGGCAAGGTTATGCCGAGTGGCGAGGGGACAGGCGCCGCCCGTCCCAATCTGGGAAAATGCAGCGCCGCAGCCTA
>Ga0187867_10004972_pt1 | contig 10164 bp, 6 predicted proteins | sample June2016WEW_13_1_FD_132976 | JGI IMG/M metagenome (GOLD analysis project Ga0187867, IMG submission 132976) | Peatland microbial communities from SPRUCE experiment site at the Marcell Experimental Forest, Minnesota, USA - June2016WEW_13_10 | ecosystem: Environmental > Terrestrial > Soil >...
CGATGATGCCAAGCCAGCGACACCTCCGAAGACGGAAAAGCGTCCGCTGGAAGAGAACTTTCATGGCACGAAAGTTGTTGACAACTATCGCTGGCTGGAAGACGGAACGAATGCGGACACGCAGAAGTGGGTGGAAGCGGAGATGGCGTACACGCGGGGGTTGCTCGATCCGCTGCCGGGGCGGGACGCGATCCACAAACGGCTGACCGAACTGCTGAGCATTGGGAGCATCACCTCGCCTCAGATGGGTGGGAAGTATTACTTCTACACCCGGCGCGAGGGTATGCAGAACCAGCCCATCGTTTATGTGCGGGAAGGCGTTGAGGGAAAGGATCGGGTTCTGTTCGACGCCAACCAACTGGCGGCTGACGGGACTATCGCGCTGGATTGGTACCAGCCTTCGGAGAACGGAAGGTATCTGGTTTATGGAACGTCGTCGAGCGGTTCGGAGATGAGCACGCTGCACATCGTCGAAACCAAGACGGGCACGCTGCTGCCGGATACGATTGAGCGCACCCGTGCGGCGAGCATTGCCTGGACGCACGACAACTCTGGCTTTTATTACACGCGGTATCCGAAGAAAGGCGATGTGCCGGAGGGACAGGAGATGTACAACCGGCACGTTTTCTACCACGAACTGGGAAGCGATCCGGCAACCGATCCGCCGATTTTTGGCGAAGGGCGCGATGCGGAGGACTGGCCGAGCGTGAATCTCGACAACGATGGCCGTTTGCTGTTGATCACGGTATCGCAAGGCTGGACCAAGAGCGAGCTGTTCTTGATGGACTTGAAAAAAGGCACGCCACCCACGCGAATCACTACCGGCAAGAATTTTCTCTACAGCGCATCGGTATACAACGGAAGGCTCTACATTGTTACCAACGAAGATGCCCCGCGTTACCGGGTTTTCATGGCCGAAGCCGGCGACTATGAGCGGGATGATTGGAAAGAACTGATTCCACAGACGGCTTCGGTTTTGCAGGGCGTGGGGGTGTGGGGCGGAAAACTTTTTGCGCAGTACGAACAGAACGCGAGTTCTCAGCTGGAGATCTTCGATCTTAACGGCAACAAGCTCCGTGACCTCGCGCTGCCCACGATTGGCACGGTTTTCGCTTCGGACGGAAAATGGAATCGCGATGAGATCTTCTACGGGTTCTATTCCTTTACAGTGGCCCCCTCGGTTTACCGTTACGACCTGAAGAGCGGCTCGACCTCGCTGTGGGCGAAGGTGGAGGCACCTTCGATCGACCCCGCAGCTTACGACGTGGAGCAGGAGTGGTACCACTCGAAGGACGGCACACGGATGCCGATGTTCGTGGTTTGTACGCGGGGCCTGAAAAAAGATGGGCACAATCCCACGCTGCTGACGGCTTACGGCGGGTTCAATGTGAGCCTTACGCCATCGTTCAGCCGAACCGCCTATCTATGGATGGAGCATGGCGGCGTGTTCGCCGTTGCGAACCTGCGGGGCGGGGCGGAGTTCGGGGAAGACTGGCACCGGGCTGGGATGCTGGATAAGAAACAGAATGTGTTTGACGACATGATTGCGGCGGCGGAGTATTTGATCGCGGAGAAATATACGGACAAGGATCATCTGGCCATTCAGGGAGGGTCGAACGGAGGATTGCTGATGGGGGCGATGATCACGCAGCGTCCGGAGTTGTTTCGGGCGGTGGTGTGCCAGGTGCCGCTGCTCGACATGCTGCACTATCAGGATTTTCAGATTGCGAAGCTTTGGATTCCGGAATATGGGACGGCAGAGAATCCGGAGCAGTTTAAGTGGCTTTACGCTTATTCTCCGTACCACCATGTGAAGGCAGGCGAGGAATATCCGGCGGTATTGTTTATGACGGCGGATACGGATACGCGGGTCGATCCGATGCACGCGAAGAAGATGGCAGCTTTGATGCAGGCGGAAGCGAAGAACGGGAGTAGCCGGACGCGGCCGATTCTGTTGCGGATCGAATCGAAGGCGGGACATGGAGCGGGGAAACCCGTGACCAAGCAGATCGAGGAGTACACGGATGTTTATTCGTTTCTGTTTTGGCAGTTGGGGGTGAAGGACTAGGAGCGGGTTTGCGTTCGCGGTGAATGGCAAAATACAGGGTCTACGCCGGACTCCGACGAGTTCGGCTTTTTTCTTGCGGCCTCGCCCTGATACGCGGGAACCGCCGAGAATAGAGCGTATGATGGGTAAGAACGCAGAGAGTTGAAATATGCAATGTCAGTCCGCAGTTTCACGGGTTCTCACTGTATCGCTATCCTAGTGTCCGGCGCGGGGCGTTTTCTGGAGTGCAGGAGGTGCAGGCTAAGCTTTGAGTTCCCCCCCGGAACTCACTACGAAACTATTGCGAAACAGTTCGAATCCTGTTCGTGCAGTTCCCCACTCCCCTCGAACGAAGCTATACCTACTCGAGATAACCAGGTTCCAGCCCAATCGTAGAAGTATGTAAGGTAATCCGCGAAGAATCACGTTTCAGAAGCGACCTGCTAACTTATGGCCCGTCCTTGACGTGAACAAATCTGAGTTTCCTATAAGTGTAACTATCTCGATAAGTGTCCTGTTTTGCACACTTTCCGCAAATGAGACTAAGTAACATTAGAAATAAGTAATGGTACGAGTAAGTAACATTGTAAAGGTGAGAGGCGGTGTTGTATGACGGCAACCGAACGCTCTATTTCCCCCCGGGTTCTGCTTGTCGACGACGACGACGGCGTTCGCGACATGATGACGGCGACGCTGGAACACAAGGGGTTTGAAGTGGCTGCCGCAGCCAATGTGACGGAAGCTCTGAGACTCATCACGGCCGAGAAGTTCGATGCGCTCATCACGGACTTGCACATGCCGAACGTCAGCGATGGGTTTACGGTGATCAGCGCGATGCGCCACTCTCAGCCAGACGCGCTCACTCTGCTAGTCAGCGGATATCCCGATGTGGAGAGGGCGATGAGCGCGATCGTGCTGGAGGCCGACGAAATCATCGTGAAGCCATTCGAGGCCGGGAAACTGGCTGACATGCTGCGGGAGAAGATTTCTGCGCGCAAACCCGCTGCCCGGACGGAAAAGGAAAGAGTCGCCGCGATCCTGCAGCGTTGCACGCAGACTATCGTCGAAAACTGGCTGGTGCGAGTGAGAGAGAGTAAAGAACTCAACCAAATTACACTGAGCGACCAAGAACGTACCGGGTATCTTCCTAAGCTGATTGAAGACCTGGTGGTGCGCCTGAGAAAGTCCGATGCCTCCTCCAAGGACGGCGATGCCCTCTGTTCGGCCGCCGCTACGGCCCATGGCAAGATGCGACGGGCGCAGGGCTACACGGCTGCGATGCTGGTGCACGATTCGCGAATACTGCAAGTAACCATCTTCGGAACGTTACAGAACAATCTTGGTCTTATTGATTTCAGCCTGTTGCTGCCCGATGTCATGATGATCGCCGATGAAGTGGATTCGCAGTTGACCCAGGCGATGGATAGCTACATGAATGCAGGGGAAAAAGCAGCGGCTGCCTAGCTCCTCCTAGCATCGCTCCGAACCGCGGTCCGGCATAAACGCCGTGCAGGCGGCGAGGGGACTTGCCTGCTGATGGTTGAGTGGCTATTCGACGCTGTACTGGATGTGAATGCCACGGTTGGACATCTCTTCCAAAAACAGGTCGGCAGGGACATCCCTTTCCTGGAGTACGCCGCCCCGTTTGGTGATGGCGCCGGAAGCGAGCATTTGTACAACGATGGAGGCGGGGAACGCGGTGGTGCGCATCATAGCGCTCATGTCGGTCTTGGCGTCGTAGTGATCGACCAGGGTGAAGGTGGCGACGCGGCCTTTGAGTCGTCCGCCGAGTAAGCCGCGGACGCCGGGGGTACGGAGGGACTCGTGAGCCTCGAGCCGCATGATGCAGACGTCGGGTCCCTTGCCGGCGAACTTGCCTTCGAAGATCTTGGACATCACGGCGCGGGGGGTAATGTCGGTGCCGTTCACCCGCATCTTGTCGCTGGAGAAAAGGCCGAGCGCCTTCAATTCGCAGAGCAGATCGTAATGGCCGGGATAGCGGAGGGTTTTCTCGAAGCACTCGCCGACCCTGCCGGCAAAGGTCTCGGGCAGAGTGGAGGTCCCGCCGGAGGTTTGGAAGGCAATCAGCGTGGCGAAGCCCGGCATATGAAATTCCTCGGGCTCGGTGAGCGGTTCAACGGTGAGGAGCTTGCCTTTGCGGAGGATGCGAGCCGGTTCCACGTACTCGTTGATGAGGCCTTCCACGGAGAAGACGAGTTGGTAGTGGAACGGGGGCATGGGTTTTTCGGGAAGGCCGCCGACGTAGAGTTTGAGGGCATCGGCGCGGCCACCGAGGCGGCGGACGAGTTCTCCACCGAGAATGGACGCCATGCCGGGAGAAAGACCGCAGTCGGGAGCGAGGGCGACATCGCGCTTTTCGGCTTGGCTGGCGAGGGCAAGTTCCTGACGGACAACGGTGTTGTTTCCGCCGAGATCGGCGAAATGGCAGCGGGCTTCGATGGCAGCTTTCGCCAGACCGAGGTTCAGACGATAAGGGACGGCGGAGAGAGCCGCATCGTGGCCGCGCATAAGTTTGGCAACGGCTTTTTCGCGGCTGGCGTCGAGGGCAACGGCACGGATTTTCTTATCGCCGGTGATTTTGTTTACGCGAGCGGCGACCTCGCGGGCGCGTTTGAGATCGCTATCGGCGAGTGTCACGGACTCCACTTGCGTTTGCCGCGCCATGTCGAACGCGGCGGCCGAACCCATCATGCCGGAACCGATGACCAGAAGCTTCAAGGGTGCACCTCTTGCGAAGGGTAACGTTACAATCTACACCTGCGGGGATGAGGACGCTAGGTTGGGGGTGGTGATGCGCGCGGGAATCCGTGCCCCTCCGGTAAGTCTGGGGCAGTTTCCTCAGAGGCGGGAGGCCCTATGGATTTGTGAACTTTACCCGGCCCATTCGATTTCGCTTGGGCAGGCGTTGAAAAGCCGCTCTTCGACGGTGGTGCGGGCGGTCGGGACTTAGGTGGGGTTTCGGAATCAGGATTGTCAGGGGTAAAGAAACGTAAAGGGCCAGAAAAGTGTTGACGGGCCTTGGGATTCCAGCTACAGTATGGTGTTCAAAAGGACATCTGGAGTTTCCAGGCTAGTGATTTGGCTGCCTCGGCCTGCGAGCCCACAATCAGGAAAAGTGAGCATCTTCGGAGTCCGGTCGCGCATCTATTCTTGGTAGGAATTGCGCTAACTCCTTAAAAATCTCTGTGGAATCATTGGGTTAGGACGACCTCTTGGGGGTTCTGGCCGGTTTCCCGGGAACAAGGGTGAAGGCGAGATGCCCACACATATAAGGAAGGAGTAATACACACATGCGCTCTGATCGTGTGTTTGATGCTTTACAGACACTGCGGAATCGTTATATGCTTTGCCAGCTCGCCTCCAAGGCCACGCGGAAGTTCCACCGGCCCAGCACCAGAATCCAGGAAACGATGAATGGTGTGCTCGACCGGATCGCAGGCAAGGAGCGGCAGGAAGTGTTGTCGGAACCGGAGAATTTTGCTGAGGCACAACGGCGGGCTGCATAAAACAGCCCCGCCGGCCTGCCTCGTGGTGTTTTGTCTTCCCTGAATACCCTCCTTTGAAAATCTCCCGAAAACGCTGAAACGAATACGTTTGAGTGAACGGGTTTAGGTGAATCATGACCATTGCTGAACTAAAAGAAAAGAACATTACCGAGTTGACCAAGATCGCAAGGACCTTGGAGCTGCCCGGTGCCAGCGGACTGCGCAAGCAGGATCTCATCTTCAAAATCCTGCAAGCGCAGAGCGAAAAAGAAGGCCACATTTTTGCCGAAGGCGTGCTGGAAATCCTGCCTGACGGCTACGGTTTTTTGCGGTCGCCGGACTACAACTACCTGCCGGGGCCCGATGACATCTACGTCTCGCCGTCGCAAATCCGCAAGTTTGACTTGAAGACCGGTGACACGATCAGCGGACAGGTGCGGCCTCCGCACGAGGGCGAGAAGTATTTTGCGCTGGTGAAGATCGAGGCGGTGAACTTTGAATCGCCCGACGAGGCGCGCAACAAGATTCTGTTCGACAACTTGACGCCGCTGTATCCCCAGGAGCGTTTGAAGCTGGAGACGACGCGAGAGAACGTGAGCGCGCGGGTCATGGATTTGCTGACGCCGCTGGGTAAGGGACAACGCGGCCTGATAGTTTCCCCGCCGCGAGCCGGCAAGACCATGCTGCTGCAGAATGTGGCGAACTCGATCACCACGAACCATCCGGAAGTGGTGCTGATGGTGCTGCTGATCGATGAGCGTCCGGAAGAAGTGACGGACATGCAGCGGTCGGTGAAAGGCGAGGTGATTTCTTCGACCTTTGACGAGCCTGCGGCGCGGCACGTGCAGGTCGCGGAGATGGTGATCGAGAAGGCGAAGCGGCTGGTGGAACACAAGCGCGATGTGGTGATCCTGCTGGATTCGATCACGCGATTGGCTCGGGCTTACAACACGATTGTTCCGCCCTCGGGCAAAGTGCTTTCCGGCGGCGTGGATTCGAATGCGTTGCAGCGTCCGAAGCGGTTCTTCGGTTCGGCGCGGAATATTGAAGAGGGCGGATCGCTGACCATCATTGCCACGGCGCTGATCGATACCGGATCGCGCATGGACGATGTGATCTTTGAAGAATTCAAAGGCACGGGCAACTCGGAAATTATCCTGGAGCGCAAGCTGGTGGATAAGCGCGTGTTTCCGGCGATCGATATTCAACGCTCGGGCACGCGTAAGGAAGAGTTGCTGATTCCGCGGGAAGATCTGTCGCGGATCTGGGTGCTGCGCAAGGTGCTGAATCCTCTGTCGCCGGTGGAAGCGATGGAGTTGCTGATCGACAAGCTGAGCAAGACCAAGACGAATGGTGAATTCTTGTCGAACATGAGTGCGCTGTAGGATCAGGCTTTCAGGTTTTCGATGGTGGCGAGCCTCCCGCAAGTCCCGGAGGCTCGCTGTTGTTTTGCTTCCCTTCTTCATTTCTTTCTCCGTTTCTTTCCGTTGATGTCCCCTGCGAAAAATCTGCGTTGCCGTCCTGGGTGAAAATCGCCATACTTTAGGAACGGGCAGAAGGTTCGCGCCCGTTTGTCGAGGGTACCGTGCGAGCGAAATCAACGGTTGGGATTTTCTCTTTATTGTTATTCTTGCTGTTGGGGATTTCTGCGAATGCGCAGAGGCCGAGCACTTCACAAAGAATCGACGGTACAGTGGCCCCTGCGGATGATGACGAGAACCGCGAGCGGATTGCGCGCGACATGGCCAAGAAGGCCAACCAGGAACGGCAGGCGTTGCTTAAGGCTGATACCGACAAACTGGTCAAGCTGGCGGGCGAGCTGAAAGATTATGTGGATAAGTCGAATGAGAATGTGCTGTCACTCGAAGTGCTGAAGAAGGCGGAAGAAATCGAGAAGCTGGCGCGTAGTGTGAAGGACAAAATGAAAGGGCCGAACTAGAGGAGGCATTGAGCGATTTGGCGATGGGGTCGTCGGGTGATTGAAAAGCGGTAGTCGAGATATTCGGCAGGGTCTGCGAGCAGGAGGTGCAAGTTAGTCGATGCCAGACGTTCCGACCTGTGGTGGTGGTACGGCTATACTAGCCGCGCTTCGAATTGCCTGAGCCAGGAAGATGACTATCCGCCTCGCTGCTTTCGTGTTGTTCTGTTCGGTGGCATTGCGGGCCTCTGAGATCAACGGAACGGTGAAGAACGCGGCCGGCGGGGAGCCGCTGGAGCGCGTACAAGTCTCAGTGTTGGAAGCGGGGCGCGACACGGTCACTGCGTCCGACGGCACATTTATTATTCCGGATCTTGCGCCCGGCGAGTACACGCTTCGCCTCAGCGCGGTGGGCTATCGCCTCTCGACGATTGCCTTTTCGTTATCTGCGACAGAATCCAAAGAGTTCGATCTGGTCCTCGTGCCCGACAACTTCCGCCACACCGAAACCGTGCGAGTGACCGGAGACGTCTTTCAGCAGGAGGATTCGCCCGCGGTCAGCGAAAGCAACTTGACCGCGTCGGAGATTCGGGAGACGTCCACCGTATTCGCCGACGATCCTTTCCGCGCCATCCAAGCCCTGCCCGGCGTCTCCGCGCCAGCGAACAACGAGTTCTATGCGCAGTTTTCGGTGATGGGTACACCGTTCGAAAATGTGTCCATCTATCTGGATGACGTGCTGGCGACCCCCTTCCACAGCATTCCGGATATTTCCAACGGAGCTTCGCTGAGCCTGCTGACCAGCGAGACGGTGGAGGAAATGAAGCTGATGCCGGTGGCTTATCCGGTGAAGTTCGCGGACGGAATCGGGGCCGCGCTCGATATTCGCACCCGCGAGGGCAGCCGCTCTGCGTCTCTGTTTCGGGTCTCGGCGGGAATTGCCGACAGCGACATTCTTGGGGAAGGTGACCTGGGCAGCGCCAAACACGGAGCGTGGATCGCGTCCGCGCGCAAGAGTTACATCGGATATCTAGTTCGCGACCGCGAGAGTGACGTCCAGAATGTGACGTTTTATGACGGAGACGTCAAGCTGACTTACGATCTGACTGCAAATCAGAGTGTGAATTTCCATGCGCTTGGCGGGCAGACCTATACGCAATTATCCAGTAACAGCGACCCCGATGTGTTCGGCACCGGCAACAGCGCGTTCACGCTGGTGCGCGCAGGATGGCGCTGGGGGATCACGCCTCGACTCTTGCTGGATAGCCATGCGGCTTATCTGAGCGAACCGTACGATTCTCACAACTCTCTCGGGCAGATCCTAGACACATACGCTTACGGCGAGTGGTTGGGAGGAAGCAATCTCACCTGGGCGTGGAAGACCAATGACGTGCTCGAAGGTGGGGCCACTCTGCGGCGGCTGCGGGACGATGGCTATACCGTCTTTTATCAGACCAGTGGACCGCCTGCAGTGGGAAACAATGCGAATGGGACTGGCTTGCGAGGTGTGGCTTATCTGCAGCAGTCCTCGACAGTGTGGAAAGACAGGCTGCATTGGATGGCTGGCGTCCGCTGGGACGAGCTGCAGAGAATTGGTGTGCGTCCCTTCTCGGAGCAGATCTCGGCCGCTGTTCGGCTAATGAAAGCGACGGAGCTGCGGTTCGGGGCCGGGAGATTTGCGCAGTTTCCGGATTTTCAGCAGGTGGCGGCGCCGTTTTGCACTCCCGTGGCAAATTTGATTGAACGGTCGGATCATTTCACGGCTGCCCTCGAGCAGCGGATCGGTGAGTTCACGCGTATTCGAGTTCAGGCTTTCGACCGCCAGAACGCCGATCTGGTTGGCGTCCCGACTGGGTTTTCTCTCGCGGCTGAGCTTGCAGGCCACACCTGCGGCGCGCTGGCGCCCCTGCAAGGACCGTCGACTTACCAGCGAGACTATTCTCGAGGCGTGCAGTTTGTGCTGCAGCGGCGAAGCGCGAACCGACTATCGGGCTGGGTGGGATACACATTGTCCTATGCGCGACAGAGAAGCTATGCGGTATATATTCCCTCGTTTTATAGTCCGTTCTCCTTCGACTCTCCGTACTATTCCACGTTAGAGGACCAACGGCATTCCTTGAATGGCTTTGGCAGTTACCGCCTCAGGCCCACGGTTAACTTGAGCGGCAAAATGCTCTATGGCTCGGGATACCCCGTCCCTAGCGGGAACTACGAACAAATTGGAAATTCTTACTATCAGGTCGGGTTCAATACCGTCCGGCTTCCGGCTTACGCGCGGCTCGATTTGCGCTGCGACAAGACCTGGGCATTCAAGCAATGGAAGCTTACGCTCTACGGGGAAGTGCTCAATCTGACCAATCATGACAACCGAATTTACATCTACAGTACGGGTGTAAATCCGAACACGCTGCAGAGCACGATTCAGACTCAGCAGGAGCTGCCCGTCACGCCCACGGCAGGATTGGCGTTTGAGTTCTAGGCGCCCTCAGCGGCTACAGAGCTGCATTGATGCTGCAGCCTGAATCGCAATCGTGCGCAGCCACACTAAGTCAACGCCACTCGAAGTCAGAGTTTGCGGGTAATGTGAAACGCCATCCGGGCCAGCCCGGATGGCGTTTATTCTTGGAGGAGCTTTTAGTTACTCCGCGCCGCCGCTGCGGATCCTCATGCCGTAGAACGAACGGTACACGAAG
>Ga0187867_10004980_pt1 | contig 10157 bp, 8 predicted proteins | sample June2016WEW_13_1_FD_132976 | JGI IMG/M metagenome (GOLD analysis project Ga0187867, IMG submission 132976) | Peatland microbial communities from SPRUCE experiment site at the Marcell Experimental Forest, Minnesota, USA - June2016WEW_13_10 | ecosystem: Environmental > Terrestrial > Soil >...
ACGGCTTGCCTTCAGGAAAGCCTCTTCTCCCCACGGATACCATTCGACCGGGTTTTCGGCGTGCTGCAAAAGGTAGGGGCTTTTTTCCCCCGCAAGACGATTAGGCACTCAAACTCCTTTCAGAAAAAGAATCCAACGATAAGAACAACATCCGAATTATCAGTTATGCGCTCTTATTTAGTAAGCATTTGCTTTTGTAATTTCGATGGGGTGGATGAAATGCGTTTCGAGGTCATTCGTCCCGGCAAGGACATTGGGATGTTTCCCCCTGTCCCCATTTGGTAAAGGAGCGGAATACAAAAAATATTGCGTTTGAGGCACAACCTCTGCCCGGCGGGTGGAAAGGGGTTCGGCAAAATTACGTCTCGAAGCCTCACGTAGGCGGGACTGACGGGATTGGAGCGCCCCGGGCGGGGCGCTCCAATATCGGCATCAGACAGATTTTCCCGAACCTTGGAGAGTACACCTGGTGAAATCGATTCTCTTATCGCAGCCTTTGCAGATATGTTCCTTATCGAACTCATCGGAGAAAATTTCCATTGCTTTGCCGCACTCCGGACAGCTACATTCGAAAGACGACAGCGTCTTAAATCTTTCCCATCCGGGGCAAGCTTTCGGCGTGTTCATTTTTTGTCTCCTCTCATGGTGGGATCGGGTTTCAATGTCCTTCTGCTACTTTTTACCCTCAGGCTCAAGGTGACCCTTGATTTTGGTCCCGCAGGCGGGGCACAAAATCTCGATCTGATCTGCAGGGCCGGAATATTTCTCTTTGAGTTCCTCGGGCGGTATGAATGATACGTCTCCGCACGCGCACTGGGGGCATTCTCCCCGGACCAATCGTCTTTTCTTGCTGTCCATGTTCTTCCTCCGTTTCAGTTATTCAGTTTGTCAAGTTCGGCCATCAGCGTTTCCATTTTCGGTCTCTCGTTTATGTCGTGAACGTCGATGTACCGGATTATACCCTTCCTGTCGATTACGAAAAGCGCACGCTCGGAAACACCGGTTGAGCGGAGCACTCCGTATTTGCGGGCTACTTCCCCGTGGGGCCAGAAATCAGAAAGCACCGGGAACCAGACCCCTCCCATTTCCGTTGTCCAGGCAAAAAGAGTCGGGATATTGTCCACCGTGATCCCGAGCATCACAGCGTTTTTTGCTTCGAACATTGCCCGCAACACATTGTAGCCGGGCCACTGGTCCGAACAAACCGGCGTCCATGCAGCAGGGACAAAGGATAAGACGACATTTTTCTTTCCGGCGAAGACGCTTAGTGTAACCGGCTCACCGGAAAGGGACGGCAGAGTGAAATCCGGCGCCCTGTCCCCTTCTTTCAAGGTGCTCCGGCTGTCAATCGGCTTGAGCTGGCCAGGGTTATAGATCATTCCATGGTACTGTTCGGACAGGGCAAAAGCCGTGGCGCACGCAATGAGGGCAATGAGAAGAGTTGCCGAAAAAAGATATATTTTGCTCATCAAGAAACCCTTTTCAAATGTGAAAGCCTATTTCCCCCGGGCGTTACTGATCTTCGCGCATATCTGGTCCAGAAAAGTCCGTGGGTCTCCGATGCCGCCCACCCTGGAATACACTACCAGCCATCCGGTGGGCACCTTCGAGAGCACCAGGAAATAGGGAGTCCGAACCTGGCCCAGCATTTTATGTACAGTGAAATCCGAGTCCGGGATGAGAGGAAACTCTATCCTGTAAAGATCCCTGAACGCGTTTACCTCGAATAAGGAATTCCCAGCGCCAATTCCAAGAACTTTGACGCGCTGTTTTATTTCAGGGTTGGCCGAAATCACTTCGTAGAGACCATTAACATTGGGCGCTTCTTTCTGGCAGTAAGGACAGTACAAGCTGAAAACTTCAATGATCAATACTTCGCAATCGATCTCGGAGAGCGAAAACGGGTCCCGGTCGACATTGAGGTATTCCCTCTGCTCCATTTTTTGGGGAATTGAGAGCTTGAGTTCGGGAAACATTTCGCCTTCGTCAGGCGTATTTTGCGCAAAAAGAGCGGGGACCGGGCAAGTCGACAAGCACGTTAAAAAGAGCAGCAGCACGGGTATTCTCAACAATTTCAGTCCCATATACTTTTATTCCATTAAGTTGGGCGGCTGGGTTGAAATACTAGTTATCCGGTACCCGAAAAGCGTTGCCGAACGAAAACAAAAATCAACCGATAAACCTGCTTAATATAGGTTCTGACGAGTCGAATTGGAAGGGGCGCCGCAATAGAAGGAACCAAGAGACTGGGGAATTGAGGATTAGTCCCTCAATTCCTCAGGGCATCAACCCGCCTGGAAACTCACTGGGTATCGATCTGCTTTTCCTCACCCAGGTTGAAGCTGTTAAAATCGGGGTAGTCCTGATCAAGTGCCACTATGATCGGGATCTGTTTGCTGGTCGGCCCCCAGTACTGGATGGCCCCGGGGCTGCTAAAGAGGTCTTCCTGTGCCCATTTATCACGGTTTTGGGCAAAGATTTTGAAAGATGGCGATTCCAACTTGACAAGTGACTTTTCAATAACGAACTCCTCTTTCCCCTTTCGCATCTCGACCGTGATCAGTCCCGCGAGCGGCAGGCCGAGCACTCGCCCACCCTTGTCAAAATCGGTTACAGCAGCCATGTAGCCCGTTTTTCCGGCAAGCACTAGAGAACCGGCCGTCAAACCAAGAACGAATGTAAACGCAGCGTCAAACTTGGTGGGCTTCGAGCTTCTGCCCTCATATCCAAGAAAATGAGACTGGGTTGACAGGGTAACCTTTTTGAAATCCTCCACCTGCTCGGGAGTGGCTTTTATTTTGCCTTCTCCATCCCCGAAGAACCGGTCAGCGTGGCGTTTCATCTCCGATATTCGATAGCGGATCTTTTCGATCAACAGCTTTTCGGTCTCGATTTGCGAGACCTTCACGTTTCCATGATCGTCGCGGTCAAGGATGAGCATCTCCTGAAGATCGGGTGGAAGCGAGGCCATCAACTGCGCCGATTCGGCCGTCAGATGCGGCAAGAGGAACTCCCTCTTGTTCTCGAGCGATGGCAGGTCCGCTATATCCCTCTCATACTCGGCAAGCACTATATTCAACTCGCCTATAAGCCGCCTCATCTCCGGAATGAACTCCACAAGTCCCTCCGGAACGAGAATCACGCCGTGGTTTATGCCTTTAGCGCGGCGCAGGGTAATGATCCGGACTATATAATCGACGATGCTGTTCAGGGACATGTTTTTCTCGGCGATTTCCTCCGAGATGAGCGTAATCGCAGGCTTGGTCTGGAGAGCCACTTCAAGGGTTATCTTGCTGGCTGTTCGCCCCATCAGTTTTACAAAATGATAGTATTTCACAGCCGATGCGGCATCCTGGTTCAGATTTCCCACCAGTTCGGAAAATATCTTGGTGGCCGTATCAAAGCCGAATGAAATGGGTAAATACTTCCCAGCCGCCATGTCGCCATCGATTGTCTTGGGGATCCCGATCACGCTGCAATCGATCCCCTCGGTCTCCAGGTACTCCGCTATGAATGCCGCATTCGTGTTGGAATCGTCGCCCCCGATCACTACCAGGCCATCGAGCCTGTTGTTGACAACTGTCTGCCTGACCTTTTCAAACTGCTCGGGGCTCTTGATCTTGGTCCTGTCAGTCCCGAGAAAATCGAACCCGCCTATATTGATGATAGACCTGATGTTTTCCTTGTTTATTTCGAAGAGGTCTCCATTGATCAGGCCTTTTGGTCCCTTTCTTATCCCTAACAGGGTGTTGTCGTTTCCAAGCACTGCCGAAAGACCGGCGAGCACGTTATGACCTCCCGCCGCCGGACCGCCCGAGAAGAGCACTGCGACTCTTTTCCCCTTGACCCTGTCGGATTCATCTGCTGCAACGGCCTCCAGTACGGTGTTCCCGTTCTTTGAGATCGTTTTCGCAAAAACCTCTCTGATTCTATCATACCCCTTGCATGTAAGAGTCATGTCGGTTTCCCTGAAATCGGCCGGCCTTATTTTGCCATCTTTTCCAATAAAAACGGAGCTGACGGGAATAGGCAGCTTCCGAATTTCTTCTTCCAGTGGGGAGTGCTTTCCTGCTGTCAGGCTTACTTTGGAACTTAAATCCATGGTCTTTTCCTTCGTCTATATGAGCAATAGTAGCTTTCGGTATCCTGTCGTCGGACACAGATATAAGATTATCAAGGATTTTTCAAAACAATAAGTATATCTCGCCGGAAGACAACCCGTCGCATAGATTGCCTTTGGCCGCCAGGAGGCTTTGTGCAATTAAAATCGGGAGGTCTTTCCTTGCTAACGGGATACCAGTCTGCTATTGCTTAAGTGGCGGGCCTGCCCCGGGACCTGGTCCTGGGGTCCCCGGGGGTGGGCGCTGCCTGCAGAACGAAACCATGGAGGAATAATGATGTTCGGTGACCAAAGCGTCGGGTTTATAGGCGGGGGGAACATGGGGGAGGCATTGATCAGGGGTCTTATCTCCGCTTCCCTGTTTAGTGCCGAAAGAATTTTTGCTTATGACGTGATCCCATCCCGTATTGAATACCTGGAGAAAGAGTTCGGAATAAAAGGACGCCGGAGCCTCGGCGAGCTTACCGAATCCAGCGGCATAATCGTGCTGGCAGTAAAACCGCAGGTTATCTCCGGGGTGCTTGATACGCTGGGAGCTCACCTCTCGCACAATCCGCTCGTCATATCCATCGCGGCTGGAGTTTCGCTTTCAGTGCTCGAGGGACGCCTGCCCGAAGGGACCCCGGTGGTCCGGGTCATGCCTAACGCTCCGGCCCTCGTACAGAAAGGGGTTTCCGCTCTTTCGCGCGGGAAGGCGGTTTCCGCTGCACAGATGGAGTTGAGCCTGGCTCTTTTCCGCGCTGTAGGAAAAGCGGTCGAAGTCGAGGACAAGCTTATGGACACAGTGACCGGTCTCAGCGGAAGCGGGCCGGCATACGTGCTGCTTGCGATCGAGGCACTTATCGATGCGGGGGTCTTCATGGGACTGCCCAGGCAAACCGCGCGTGAACTGGTGGTTCAGACCTTTATCGGGACTTCCATGATGCTCGAAATCACAGGAAAGCACCCCGCCGATCTTAAGGACATGATTACATCCCCGGGGGGAACAACGATTCACGGGCTCCAGGTCCTGGAATCATATTCAGTAAGGGGCGCTTTGATGGAGTGCGTGGAAGCAGCCTCAAAGCGATCGGCAGAACTCGGGAAAGGCTGATTTGCAAGCCTGCAGAAAAGCCGCCGGCGGGTGAATCAGGCAAAGAGCTTAATAATTTACTCAGGAGGCATGCCGTTTTTCCGGCGTCTCAACCTGACGGCGCAGCCCCTCTATGACCCCTGGCAGACTGTTTTTGATGAGCCAGGTCTTGACAAAACCCGGTACGGAGGTTCCCGGATCACACAGGGTATCAAAGACTACAAGCTGCATATCGGCCGTGAGGGTGATGATCCGGTAATACCCCTGGTTTTCTTTCCCATCCCCCCCCACCTGCTTCCAGCCAAGAAAGTTAGGCGCCTCCATCGTAGCTTCGTTTACGATCCTGGCGGTTTTTTTGAAAAACAGGATACGGAAGCTCAGCCCCAGTTCTTCCCATCTTTGGTTCGGCATCAACGCATGTTCGGGCTGGACAAGCACACAGGAGTCTATGTGCGGCATAAATTCGGGCGTTCGCCCGCAATCCGTGATGGCGTTCCACAGCCTGTCGACAGGACCGCGTACAATGCCGAAAGACGCCAGATGCACCCCTGTTTTCCCGGCAGGAACCGGCCTCTGCTCCGTGACGACATCACCTGGAGCAAGCTGCTCATACATTTCTTCCCGGATGCCTTCAGCTTTCAACGCACTTGCTGCGTCCGCATTGAGACCGCTCCAATGGGGTGCCGGAGGCAGTGTTACCAGGGCTGCGCCCAGAAACAGAAGCGCTATCATCATCTTCTCCTTTCAAGGGCCGGTGTGATATTCCGCGTGGCGTAATACGAGTCGGCTGCTGGTGTCACCTTTCCACTTTTTTCCCGTAATAAAGCCCATCAAAATTGCCATTCGAGCAGACATGGCAGTTGCCTATCACAGAGGCATATGCGCGCCCGTTAAATGCTGTCACAACCATTTTCGCTGCGGCACTGACGATCAGTCTGCACATTCCCTAATCCCTCGCTTCAAAAACCCCCACCTTTCTTTCGGTGGGGAACCGTTTTTTTCGGCTGTCTTATAATCTGATAATCACAATGAAAGTTTTTGTCCGGCCCTGAAGTGATTGTTCTGCTTGATGAGCGGAGTTTACGGAGGTCCCTGGCGCAAAAACGGCCATGTCATATCCTAAAGGAGATGATTCCTGGCGCCTTCCAGCGGCGCAGGTCGACTATACCATTGTGTATTCCCCCCGCGCGGCGGCGGGACCCCATGCTGTAGACTTAAGGTGGTTCAAGGTTTTGTGGGGCAGACTGGAAACCCTGCGCCACATCCCTTGGCTCCTCTTCAGCTTTTTGCAGCCGCATGACAGACAAACCATTATATGTCTAATTACTTAATTGTTGCATGTCCTTACTCCTAACAAACTCTTTTAATTGAGAACTATTAGCAGAAATGATAAGTTCAATAATTAGTCACATCACTGCCTTTGGTTCGGCGAGTACTGGATTGTAAGTGGCCGTGTGTCTATATTGCTCTGAGATATATTTTCCGTGACTTTGCGCTGGCGGTGCCAAGGAGGGTTGCCGATGCTTCCGATGGAGTTGGACCACAAGGTTCTGAGTGCTATCCCGATTCCCACTGATAAGTCTATAAACAGAGTATTTCAGACGCTGCAGACCATATTGAGTCAGGCTATCATACCTTACTTCAGAAATGATAGAGGAGTGAGCCTCGTTCAGCTTGCCGATCTCCGCCAGTCGATTTTCCTTCGCCGCATGGAGGACGAGGAAAATAGAGTGGCAGTGCCGACCCTCCTTTTGCGCCAAGGGCGGAGCTGGACTATTCTGATTCATGAGAAGCTGTTCGATTACCTGGCGTTTGTCCTTTCGTTTCGACCGGAGTTCAGAGGGCCGGATGGAGACAGGGAAGAGCGCAGGATGCTCAAGTTCTCCGAGTTTTTTTTGCGGCATCATTTCGAGCATCTTGTTTTTCCCAACGCAAGCGAGCTTGACATTATCCGCTCCGATATCGAGTTTGCTATGGCCTGGAGGAAAAAGGACCCGAAAGGCTACCAGGCATTTCGGGAATTCCTGAACAATCCCCTTAACGGTATAAAGGGGAAGGGTTATACCGAAGTGCTGGACTTAGTGGAGCGCGATGAGAAGTGCGATTTCAGGCTCGGGCGAATGGCTGTAGCTCACGCAAGGCAGACCGCAGAGCTGCCCATGCGGTTTCTCATCGATCTTTTTCCGGACCTGGATTTCGAAATGAAGGTCAGGGTCCTTAGCAATTCATACCGCAGCAGCATTATTCCCGGACAACCTCTCTCAAGAACCAGCTCCGGCCTGAGAAAGGTTTTGCGGTTGTTTGCCGGTACCATTCACCGCGACTCGATCGAAGGAATGGAGCTGTTCAAACGGTTCAGGAAACGGTGGGGTGTAGAGTCGCTTTTCAATGAACTGGACCTTGACGCAAATTTGGATCCGGGCAAATCTCTTCCTCAGCTTTTCGAGACTTTCAAAAACAATCTGGAGGAATTCGTGGAACCAGGAGACACTGTAGATCAAAAGGGGCAGCAGCAGATGTTTCCCCAGCAAAGAACCGAACCGGGGCCTCAGACAAAGACTCTCAAGGAGCGCATCGATGAGGCTCGAACCGACTCTGATGTACCGCAATCTGTAAATGAGCTTATTGAAAAGAACAAGATGAATGCGGCTGGACAGAGCGGAGCGAAGTACACGGAACTGATCGAAACCCTGCTCGCAATTCCCTGGGGAAAAATAAAGAAGATCTGGGTATCTGCGGAAGAATTCGACGAAGGACTCAACCGCTCTCATTACGGTCTGAAGACACCAAAGGAAATAATATCCGATTTTTTCGCCAACCTAATCTGGCGATATCAGCATTTCAGGGAATCCGAGAAGAAGAACTGGCACAGGACCGGGAGCGCCCTGCTTTTTGTGGGTCCGCCGGGAGTAGGCAAAACGTCTCTTGCGATTTCAATTGCGCGCAATCTCAGCATTCCGTACCACAAGATTTCACTGGGCGGCATGAAGGACGAGGCGGACATCAGGGGCTACGGGTTCACCTACGAAGGCTCAAAACCGGGCCCGATAGTGCAGGGCCTCATAAAAATGGGTGCTATGAACGGCATGTTCATAATGGACGAGGCTGACAAGACGGAAAAGTTCGCAATCGCGACACTGTTGGAGATACTCGACCCGGAACAAAACCACCTTTTCCATGACAAGTACACCCAGAGCACCGTGGATATAGATCTGTCGAACTGCCATTTCATACTTACCGCCAACACGGTGGACACGGTCCCGTCTGCAATCCTCAACCGCTGCGAGGTCATTTATCTGGACAGATACAGCGTGGATGAGAAAATAGCCATTGCCAGGGAGTTCCTGGTCCATCGTATCCGGGAACGTTACCTGATCGGTCAGAATGAAATCTTTTTCGACCCCGATGAGGAAAGCGAGATTCTGCGCCACCTTATCCGCGATTACACCTCCGAGGCGGGTGTACGCGACCTCGAGAGAGTCATCCGAACACTTTTTCTCCGTATCCAGCGAAAGGAGATAATGGGCGAGGGCAAAAACTCGGCAAAAATCAACTTTGTCAAGATACATAAACATCTGGATGTGCCCAATCGCCAGCGCTTTATTAATGAAGATGACCGCATTGGCGAGGCTATGGGGCTTGGGGTCAACATGGAGATGGGCGTCGGCTCGCTCATTCCGATTCAGGCCACCCCGGTGCGGATCGGCCGGGACAGAAATGGGGCCTCTTCTTACCTGAGCATGGTCCACACCACTGGAAATATCGAGCGAGTGATGGACGAGAGCCGAAAGGTTGCCTCGACCGCCATCCTGCACCTGGCAGAACGACTGGGCATAGATGCTGCGGATATGTCGACGCCGGTACACCTGCACTTTATGGGCGGTTCGACCAAAAAAGACGGGCCTTCAGCCGGAGCCGCGATCGCTCTTGCGCTCTCTTCGCTTTTCGGAGAGCGAAAAATCCGCCGCGACGTAGCCATAACCGGGGAAATCGATACTCAGGGGCGCGTTACCAGCATTGGCGGAATGGGGGTAAAACTGGAAACGGCTTATTCGGCGGGCTGCAAGACCCTGATTATCCCCAGGGAGAACCTCACCGGCATAGAAGGCATAGACAGGCTCCCGGACGCCCTGAAACAGGAACTGCAGATTCTGACTTTCGAGCAGTGGAAAGCTCCCCACGAACCCTTCGATTATTCTCGCCACATGCTCCAGGTGGTAGCAGTTGACGACATTGTCCAGGCAGCGGAGGTGGCTTTTATCAATCAGGACGAAATCGATTTGCTGGACCATCTCTTCGAGGAGCACGCGAGAAAATGGCTGGCGGAGGCTAACAGCGCCAGGGCTTCCGATTTCAGGAGGGTGCGGGTACTTTATGTGGACAGCGCCGAGGAGGCCGATCCAGGCACGCTTCGGACCGATTTTTGCCAGGATCACGGGTGCATCGTCCTTGTGCGCAACGATTTAGGGGAGGAAGTTTTCGGGAAGCTGGGGGAACTGTCCGGGAAGATCGTGACAAGGCAATTCGATCCGGAGGCCGAGCGTCTGGTGGACGTGCTCAGAGAGATAAAAAACGCTAATTGGGACGCTTCCGCTCCGCCGCTGACAATATCGCTGATAGCCCCTCTGCCATTCCTGAAAAAAGAGGGATTCCGTCCCGAAGACCTTGAAAAGGATGCGGGGTTTTCGGGGCTTCGGATTTTCGCAAGTTGTTGTACCGCCGAGAATGTGCCGATCCGGGACTGCCGCATTATGCTCGCCAGGTTTTTTTCCTTCCTGGTAAAATTCACCGACGAACTCCTGGAACAATGCCCTTTTCTTGCCACCAAAGATGGAGTCTATGCCCCAACGGTCGCATTCATTCCGGAAAAATATCGGATCGATGCGCGGCGGGCCGAAGAGATCCTGGACCGCGGACTTTTGAAATGGTTAAATATAATTACTGGTGAAAGCGAAGAACCGGAGC
>Ga0187867_10004984_pt1 | contig 10152 bp, 5 predicted proteins | sample June2016WEW_13_1_FD_132976 | JGI IMG/M metagenome (GOLD analysis project Ga0187867, IMG submission 132976) | Peatland microbial communities from SPRUCE experiment site at the Marcell Experimental Forest, Minnesota, USA - June2016WEW_13_10 | ecosystem: Environmental > Terrestrial > Soil >...
CCACTACGACCACTACGACCACTACGACCACTGGGAGCAGCACGAGCAGCACGTCGACCACTGCGCGGACACGGACGCGCACGACGCCGCCTTCGGTCTCGCGATCTGAGCAGCTGACGCAGCAGCGCTACCCTTCTTTGGCCCACCCGGGATACCCGGGTGGGCCAAAGGAATGAGGAGGCAACAATTCCGAGTGACATCGCGAGCGAGCAGCATGGCCTCACTGTGGGCACCCCCCCACCATCCAAAGGCGGACAGCTCGCCGTGGGTGGCGTCGCCAACCCGGCCATCCAGACCGTCGAGCTCGCGCTGCGGGCGACTACCGCCTACCAGCGGTCCGACCTCGCGGTCCGGGCCCGGCAGGCGCTGCAGCGCCTCCACAACCCGCAACTGCGCGTCCTGGTGGTGGGCGAGTTCAAGCAGGGCAAGAGCATGCTGGTGAACGCGCTGGTCGACGCCCCGATCTGCCCGATCGACGATGACATCTCGACGTCGGTGCCCACCGTGGTCCGGTACGCGGACGACCCCTCGGTAGTCCTCGTCCGCGGGGCCCGGGGCAGCGGCGACGCCGACGAGCGGGAACAACGCACCCAGGTGGCGATCGAACAGCTCGCCAGCTACGTCTCCGAGGCCGGCAACCCGGGCAACCACGCGCGCCTGAGGTACGCGGAGGTCGGGATTTCCCGGCACATCCTCGCCGACGGCCTGGAGCTGGTGGACACACCAGGAGTCGGCGGCCTCGGCTCCGTGCACGGCTCCGCCTTGATGGCCATGCTGCCCAGCGCGGACGCGATCCTGCTGGTGTCCGACGCGGCGGCCGAGTACAGCCGCCCCGAGCTAGAGTTCCTGCGCCAGGCGGGACTGGTCTGCCCGAACGTTGGCTGCGTGCTCACCAAGATCGACCTGTACCCGCAGTGGCAGCGGATCGCCGAACTGGACCGCGGCCACCTGCGTACCGCCGGCATCGAGGCGGAGCTGCTGCCCACCTCCTCGATGTTGCGGCTGCACGCCGTGCGGGCCCGTGACCACGCGCTCAACGCCGAATCGGGTTTCCCGGCGCTGGTCACCTTCCTGCGCGAGCGTGTGCTCGGGCAGTCCGAGCGGCTGGCCAACCGGGCCGCGGCCAACGACGTCGTGACGATCGCCGCCCAGCTGGCCGCGGGCATGCGCGCCGAGCTGGCCGCCTGCGAGAATCCGGAGCGGGCCCACCAGTTGGACGCCGAGCTGGAGCGGGCCAGGCAACGGGCCGACGACCTGAAGGACCGCGGCGCGCGCTGGCACCAGGTGCTGAACGACGGGATCGCCGACCTCAACGCCGACGTCGACTACGACTTGCGGGACCGGATGCGAGTCATCGTCCGGGAAGCAGAAACGTTGCTGGACGGTGCCGACCCCGGGAAGATCTGGGAGCAGTTCGCCGCGCAGGTGGAGGACCAGGCCGCCGCGGCCGCGGCGGCGAACTTCCTGTGGGCCAGCGAGCGGGCGCGCTGGCTGGCCGCGCAGGTGGCCGATCTGTTCGCGGAGGACGGTGCCCAGTCGCTGCCCCAGCTGCGCACGGCCAGCGCCGTGGTGCCGGGGACGATCGCTGAGATGGACCGGCCGGGCGGAGAGAAGTTCGGCGTCGGCCAGAAGGCGTTCATCGGGATGCGCGGTGGTTACATGGGCACCTTGATGGCGGGTATGTACTCCACGTTCATGGGCCTGACCTTGCTGAACCCGTTCTCTGCCGCGGCGGGGCTGCTCATGGGCGGTAAAATGGTGCGCGACGAGAGCCGGCGCCTACTCGACCGGCGTCGGATGGAGGCCAAGAACACGGTGCGCCGTTACGCGGACGACGTTTCGTTCCAGGTGGGGAAGCAATCACGGGATATGCTCCGCTACATGCAACGTGAACTGCGGGATTACTTCATGGCCCGCAGCGAGGAGCTGGTCCGGTCGGCGCAGGAGTCGCTGATCGCCACGGAACGAGCCCGGCAGGGCGGTGAGGCGGAACGGCGGCAGCGCATCGCCGACCTGCACGCGGAACTCGAGCGGATCGCCGCTCTGGAACACGAGGGGCAGGCCCTGGCGCTTGCTGCCGAGTAGGCCGGGCTCCTGGCTGCGGTGACCAACGCCTCGAACCTCTCGTCGACCGCACGCCGGCTGCTCCAGCGCACTATCGAGGCGTACCGGGGCTCGGCCGAGACCCAGCGGTGGCTGCGCGGGGAACTGGACCGGATCGACGCCCCGCTTCGGGTCGCTATCGCCGGCAAGGTCAAGGCGGGCAAATCGACGTTGCTCAACGCGATGATCGGCGAGATGGTCGCCGCGACGGACACAGCCGAGTGCACCAAGCTCGTGACCTGGTACCAGTACGCGCCCGCGCCACAGCTGACGCTGTACCCGAAGCTGGGACCGCCGCGCTCGCTCCCGGCCAGCCGGCGGGACGGAAGGCTGGTCGTCGACCTGGACGGCACCCCGGCCAGGGACGTCGACCGGCTCGTGGTCGATTGGCCGTCGCGGAGACTGCAGGCCACCACGCTGATCGACACGCCTGGGATCGCGTCGATAACGGCCGAGAGCTCGCAGCGGTCGGCGGCGTTTCTGCTGCCGGAGGACCAGCCGGGCGGTGCTGACGGGATCATCTACCTGATGCGGCACCTGCACGCCACCGACTTCGAGTTCCTGGAGGCGTTCAGTCAGTACGGCGTGGCCAGGTCGAGCGGCCTCAACGCGATCGCCGTGCTCTCGCGGGCCGACGAGATTGGCGGCGGCAGGCTGGACGCCTTGCAGTCCGCCCGCCGCGTCGCCGCCAGGTACCGGTCCGATCCCCGGCTGCTCGGCCTCTGCCAGGACGTCGTGGCGGTAGCTGGACTGCTCGCGCAGGCCGGGCGCTCGCTGCGGCAGGATGAGTTCCAGGCCTTCTCGGCGCTGGCCAGCGCCTCCCGCGATGACACGGACGCCATGCTGCTGTCCGCGGACCGTTTCCTTCACGCGGCCCCGCACCTGGATGCCCTGCTTCCGTGCGACGCCAGGCACGCACTGCTGGACCGGTTCGGCCTGTTCGGCGTGCGGCTGGCGATCACGCTGGTGCGGCAGGGCAGCAAGAGCCCGGACCTGCTCGCCGAGGAACTGGTGCGGCGCAGCGGCCTCGACGACCTGGGCTCCGCATTGGCAAGCCGGTTCACGGAGCGGCGCGAGCTGCTCAAGGCGCGGTCAGCGCTGCTCGCCGTGGATTCCGTGCTCAGGCGTGAGCCCTCGCGCCAGGCGCGCCCACTGCTCGCCGAGGTCGAACGCATCCTGGCGAGCAGCCATGAGTTCGCTGAGATGCGGCTGCTGGCCGCGATCCGTTCGTCGGCGGTTACGTTTCCCGAATCACACCACGCGGAGGCGCAGCGACTGCTCGGCGCGAGCGGGCCGACCCCGGCACGGCGACTCGGTCTGGTGGATGAGACCGATCCCGGGTCACTGCGCGGGGTGGCGCTGGAGGCGCTGGATCGCTGGCGAAGGCTCGGCGAGAACCCCGTCCTGTCCCGTGCCTCCGCCGACGCCGCCAGGACGGTCGTGCGCAGCTGCGAGGGGATCGTGCACGCGCTGTCTGGCGATTGAGCGCAGCGGGGCCGGTCAGTCTCCTCCGTCGTCCGGGCCGAGCATGACCTGCAGATGCCCGAACAGCTCGCGGCGGCTCGTCGCCCCCACCCGGCGGCGAATCCGGGCCACATGATGCTCCACGGTCTTGGCCGAGATGAACAGCTGCGCGCCGATCTCCTTGTACGTCAGGCCGGTCAGTACCCGCCGTGCGATCTCCTGTTCCCTGGTGCTGAGCGTGGCGGGAGGCAAGGTGCCGGGCCGCTGGCTTCCGTTAGGTCTCGGGCTTTCGCCTCCGGGCAGCTGAACAATGGCGCCCTGCGGCGGTGGTCCTCCGCCAGTGGCCGCTTCCCGTGTCGTCCCCGGCGCCGGCTGGGCGGCTTTCGCGGATACGTCCGGCCGCACCGCGCGGGCGCACTCCAGCAGGGTAGTCATGGTCTTGCGGTCGGTGGTGCGGATAGCCGCCTGCCCCGCCAGCCGGGCACCCTCCGCGCCCAGACCGGCCGCGGCCAGCTGACGCGCGGTCGCGACCACCGCGTCGATGTCCGCCGTGCCAGCCAGCGCCCGCATCCAGCACGCAGCCGCCCCAGCGAGCACGGCCGCGTATGGGCTGGCCGTCGCCGCCTCAGCAAGCGCAGACACATGCCGCCTCGCTTCTTGCGGGCATTCACCGGCTATCGCGGCGTGTACGCCGTACCAGTGCAGCGGCACCCGCCACAGCACGGGCTGCGCGAGCCGCTCGAGCACGACCTCGGCCTGGCGCAGGTGCGGCTCGATCCACCACTGCTCGCCTAGCCGGGCCGCAGCTACCGCGAGCTCGCCAAGTGGCAGCAGCACATAGAGATCGACCGGGTGGCGGAGCAAAGCCTCGCGTGCCCGCGCCCAGCCGCTCTGCAGCACGGACAGATCGCCCTCACGCCGGGCCAGGCCCACCGCGGCGGCGGCGGCGAACAGCTCGTCGCGGGGCTCAAGCCTTGTCCGGCCCGCGCTCGCCTCGCTGAGCAGGGCGTGCGCATCCCTGGTGTGCCCACGCATGGTGCCGAGAAAGGCGAGCAGCAACGTGTGCCGCGTTACGGCCGCCCTGCCGCCCAGCCGTGCCGATATCGCCCGTCGTAGCACCGAACTGGCCGCTTCGAACTCCCCGGCATGCAGCGCCACCAGCGCCGCCAGGGCCGCGGGAGTGTCGGGCAACAGCGGCGTACTCCCCGCCGACTCCATGAGGGTCGCGGCGCGGGTGAGCTGAGAAAGCGCGGCAACGGGCGAGCCGCTTATGGTCTCTTCGACGCCGCGGGCCATCAGCAGCTCGACGCCGCTGCGCAAGGTCGGTGCGCTTTCGGTACACCGATCACAGTCGGCGAGCACTTTCTCAACCTCGCTCAGCGCGCCGATACCGGCCAGGACGGGCACGGCGATCACCGGATAACCTTCCGCGTCCGGGGTCCCCGCCAGCCGGTAAAGGTCGGCAGCCCGGGACAGCAGCCCGCGATGGGCGAGCACGGCAGCGGTGATACTGAGCGCGCGGCCACGCTCGGCTGCGTGGTCGTCGCTCAGCGCCTCGTCCGCGAGCCGCAACGCGTCATCAAGTCGGCCGTTGCGTGCGGCGGCGTCGGCCCGGGAGGCGAGCAGGGACGGTGCCTGCGCTCCGGCCGCGGTGGCGGCGGCGAAAAGCTCGTCGGCCAGTTCGGGTGCCGAGCCGAGCGCCTCGTTGCCCGCGGCGAGCAGCGTGCTGGCCACGTTGGGGCCGCGAGCGCCCGCCTGCAGCAGGGCGCGGCCGACGGCCAGCATCGAGCCGCCGCAACGTATTTGCAGGTCGGCTAGCAGTTCGCAGATACCGTTCGTATGGGCCGCTGGAGTCAGCCGCAACAGCAGTCGCCCGACCAGTGGCACGACCGCGCCGTCGTCGGTCATGAGCCCAGTAGCCTGAGCTGCCTGAAGCGCCTCGTCGATAGCCGGTCCGTCGATCTTCAGCAGGTGGCTGAGCGTTTCGGTGTCGCCGTCGGCGTTAAGCGTCGCGGCGAAAAGCACCTGCCGCACCTCGGCGGGCAATACCTCGATGACATAACGCAGCTGCTCCCGGACACCTGCGGGAACGTCGAGTCTGGTGCCCGGCGCGAGATAGCGCAGGGCTTCCAGGGTGAGCTGGCCGGTGTCCCTCAGCCCCACCACCAACTGCTCAAGCAGCACCGGCAGGCCGGCCGTCTGTTCGTGCAGTAGCCGAGCCAGCGGTTGCGGGCACGGCATACCCATCAGTTCGGAGACCCGGGCGGCCGTGGCCGATCTGTCCAAGTGACCGAGCACGATCGGGGGTCGATGCGCGGTAAGGACCCCGCCGAGCGCCGTCAGTGCGGGGCTCGCCGGCCATCGACGGTGCGCGACAAGCAGCCGCTGGCCGGGTGACTGCGCCAGCTGCCGTAGCCGCCCAAGGCTGGCATCGTCGAGCAGGTGCGCATCGTCGATCAGCACAGGCGCCCCGGTGAGGTCCCCGCTCGCCTGGAGATCGCGGATTACCGGCATGCCGGCCTTGTTGTAATGCAACGCTGCCGCCTCGATTAGCGGCGTCTTCCCGCAACCACCCGGACCGATGATGTCGAGCAGAAACCACGCACCGGGCTCAGCGTTGATCTCGTCGCACAGTGCGCTCGCTGCCGCGGGCATGCCCACACGATGGTGCGGCGCGGTCGGCGTCATCTAGCGGGTTACCCGGAGACTGTGGCATCGGATCCTGCGCACCGAGTGGTGCCGAACGACCTGCGGGGGGCATAGATCGCGCCTTACCGCCCCGGCGGTGACGCCGCTCCCACATGTGGGTAAAATCGCCAGCACTCCTGCTCCTCGGTCGCTCGGTGAGCATACCGCTACACCGGGTGAGTCCGGACTCGTTCAGCAGGACTTCGGCCAGGACGGCGACGGCCACGATATGGAGGGCGAGCCATGCCTTGGCCGCCCGTTCTCCGCACCGCCTTTAGCACATTAGATAGTAGTTTCTATGTACGAGCGGGTAAATTTCATGTTCCTGTTCGCCACTCCCTCACCAAAGTCACGGGCGCTCTGCCTCCGGGCGGGTGGGTCCGCTTCCGGCGCCAGCGGTGATCTTCCGGCGCCAGCGGTAATTGAGCACAGGCTGCCCGACAGGAGCCGATGCAGGGACGGCGTTCTCGCCAATACTGGTCGTCATGGTTCAGGCTCCCCCTTCTGGGCGTTCCCGCTGCAGGCAGGCGCTACGGGGGTCGCCACGCCATCAGCTGGGCTTCCGACCCGCCATCGTCACCGTTCGAGCACGCCGCAACGCCAGGTAAGGCGGCTGTGTATAAGGCTTGTGGATGAACTGTGCAATATGCCCGGATGGCGGTGCGATGCCAGGGGACATGCCTGGAGACCCTGGCGGCCACGCCCCAGTAACCAGCCCAGATGCCATTGATTCGATGGGCAGGGAGAAGATCCGGAAGGGATTGAGCCCATGCCGGCGCCAGACAGTTATCCACACGTGACCTGTGGATGCACAGTCAGAGGCCAGCGCGCAGAGCGTCGCCGCGATGGTGACGACGGCACCGAAACGCGGCAACTCCACGACGACGGGGATCTTCCTATCCGACGTGACATGCTGACATGCAGACGCCGTGCGCGGGCTGGGCTGAGCAGCTGTCGACTGGGGACGTGGCGGGGAACTTGCCCTGAAGATCCTCGATTACGACTCGTGCCTGTGCCCGGACCCGAGTCACGGCTGCATCGCGCCCGCCGAGATCTCTGGCCGAGCGACCCGCCGGCAGCCGCTGGTTATACGGCGGTGGGGCACATCGATCATGGCCGGGTCCGTCCGCCCGGTGAGCTGCCGGTAATGCCCGGGACTCGGGGCCGGGGGTGATCCTGTGCGGCTTGGGCTGGCAGGTGGTGGCCGGGTGGTCCTGACCGCACCGGGCACGGCGGAGGGCACCGCTCGATGAGGTCGTGGGCCACGCGGCGCCATACCTGGCGGCCGGTGCCCGGAACCGGCCTGCCGAAGCTCTGCGCGTACACCTCCAGCCGCGGCACCGCCGTGCCCAGCACGTCATAATCCAGGCTCGCCAGCGCTTCCCGGGCGTCGGCTGTCGAGTGCGCCCGAGCGACGCAGCGGTTCAGCAGCACCGCCGAGCGGGCGGGCTGGTCCCGGGCCGCCGCGACTTCGGTGATCTCCTCCCGCACCGGTGTGGTGCGGTTGATCTCAATCGGGCTCGGCGCGCACGGGATCACGATCTCGTCGGCGTACCGCAGCGCCGACAGGGCAATGGCGGCATGGTCTTCCAACTGCGGCGTGTCGATGATCACCACGTCGTCGGCCTGGGCGATCTCGGGCAGGCGGCGGTGCAGGTCGCGAGACGGCAGGGCGACGACCCGGAACGGGAACGCCGCCTGCGGCGGCGCAAGCCGCGGGTCCATGGCCGCCAGGTCGGCCCATTCCAGGGCACTGCCCGAGGGGTCCGCATCCACCAGCAGCACGCTGTTGCCGGCCTGGACGAAAATGTGTGCCAGCCAGACCGCCGATGTGGTCTTGCCTGTGCCCGGCTTGAGGTTGGCCAAGGCGAGGCTAAGGCCTGTCATCCAGGCAGTATGCCAGCGCCTGCGGCATTACGGCAGGCAGTTGCCGGATGCTGGCGGACGGTGCGCGCACGGGAACTGTGGGCTACGGGGAGCAGGATGGACCTCCCCGCGGACCTTGGACCCGGGCTGCGGGGTGCTGTCGCGGCCGATGAGCGGGACGGTGGGGCTTGGCGCGCTGGACATGTCCGCTGCCGAACTCCACCGTCGGCCACGATCGCCGGCCGGACCTCGTCGTCGCTTCAGCCGGCCGTGACTTCGGTCCCCGCCTGACGGGATGCCTGTTCCCGCCTGGCTCACCTGGCATTACGGCGCCGTGGGCAAGCCTGCCGAGCCCGGCCGCGCCTCCGTCGTTGGCACGGTACCACCGCCCTGCCGTAACGCAGTATTACCGTATTCACGGCAGATATCGGCGGGCGTGCGCGCAGGCCGGGGCCACGAACCGCGAGACGTGCGTTTCGTGCGCAGGATGCGGGGCCCGGCACGCGTGCCGCGACTGCCTTCGCGGCGCGCCAGTCAGACAACAATGCGGCGGGGGTGCGTGAGGGTAACCGCCAAGCGGCAAGGTGCGGACCCGCCCGGCGATCCGGCTGGTCCGCGAGCACGCCGGGGACTACCCGACGCAGCGGGCAGCGATCACAGCGATCTCGGGCCGGCAGGGGATGAGCGCCGAGACGCTGCGAAAGTGGATCCGGCAGGCCGAGCTCGGCGAGGGTAAGGCGCCTGGGGTCAGCGGCGCCGAATCGGCCGAGATCAGGGAGCCGCGCCGGAAGCCGCTCCCTGACCTGCGCGGGACCCAACCGTCAACCTAACTGTCAACCTAACTGTCGCAGTGACTGCTCACCATTAAAAACGAGGGCCGCCCGCCACACCGCTCGCCACCGAGGGAAGGACGCATCGTGGAACCAAGTGAAGGCTCACACCCTGGCTCGATCGCCAGCGCATCGCAGGCGGCTGGGCTGCGGCCCAGGGTCCTGTTCACGGTCTTGGCCATGGGTGCCGGTCCAGCCTGGCCGACCGCCCTGTACATGGCGCTCACCTTGCCGCCGAGCGGCCGGCAGCGCCGGGCGCGGCCGGCAATGAGCTCGCCGGGAGGCGGTTCGCCGCCCGGTAGCGAACCGGGTACCGGGGCGGTGAAGGCCGCCCTGGCCTCGCTCCGGCGCGAGCACCGTCAGGTGATCGTCTTTACCTTCTACGAGCATTTGTCCGCTGACGATGCCGCTGCCCGGCTCGGTATCCCAGTTCGCGACGTTAAGCGCCGCGCCTGCTCGGCGCTGGATGAGATCCGCCGGAGCCTCGAGGAGCTCGGCGTGCAGATCCCGTGCCAGCCAGCCTCCTTACCCAGGGGCTGGTCGCGCATCCAAACCCAGGGGCTGGTCGCGCATCCAAGTTCCGTGCACCCGCCCGCCTCCTGCCGCGCGGCCGACCAGGCAGCCTGACCTCCCGGTCCTACTGGCGGGCCATGGCCATCCGCATCTCGCTCTCGGTGTCGGTGATGAGGTCGCCGGACAGGTCGACGGTGACGGTGCGCAGGGCGCCGGTGAACGGGAACGGGGCCTGATAGTCCGGGACGATCACAGATCCCGGGTTGGCTCCGCAGCTGAGGCCGCCGGGGTTAAAGGCGATGGGTGTGGTGACCGGGAACTCGCTGTTGGCGATGAGCTGGCCATCGACGTACAGCTGGGCCCGGCCGGGGGCGCCCCTGCCGTGCGCGAAATCGGGCTTCCCGGTGGGCTCGAACTCGAAGCGGAGCTGATGCCGGCCGGCGGGGAGCGGGTCAGGGCCTGATACGCGGTAGATCTCGCGATTGACGTAGTTGTGGGCGTAGTGCAGCCGGCTGTCCTGGACGTAGAAGGTCCAGCCGCCGACGTTGCTGCCCTGGCAAATCAGGACGCCCTCGGCCCCGCTGCCCGGGATCTCCGCGTCGGCGGTGATGCTGTGCGGACGGTTGAGTACGCGCGGGCCGACCCAGAACGGCACCGTCTGGGTGTGCGGCCGGTAGATGTACTCGGC
>Ga0187867_10004987_pt1 | contig 10150 bp, 6 predicted proteins | sample June2016WEW_13_1_FD_132976 | JGI IMG/M metagenome (GOLD analysis project Ga0187867, IMG submission 132976) | Peatland microbial communities from SPRUCE experiment site at the Marcell Experimental Forest, Minnesota, USA - June2016WEW_13_10 | ecosystem: Environmental > Terrestrial > Soil >...
AGCCAGGTCTTCATCTCCATAAGCAAGGGCGCGGTGCGTTCCAGCCTCACACGGAGCCGCTCGTCCGGCAGACGCGCAGCCTGCCCCACCATGTCCGCCAGGGTCGAGCGGCCGAGGTTGACGTCCTCGCGCGCGTATTGTTCCGCCTGGCGGTGCAACGGCTGATGATCGCAATATTTCGCTGTCAGGACATGCGCGATCAGGCCGGCACCCGCGCGGCCGCGCGGGATGGGCAGATCGGGCATCGAAGTCTGAACGATCGTCTCGCAGGACCGGCAGGACAGTTTCGGCCGCACGTGGCGAACGACACGGAATGTGCTCGGAACGTAGTCAAGGATCTCGGTCTCGTTCGAGCCCCGGCATGCAGTTGGCCGCCACACGCGGGGCAACCGCCGTTCTCGCCACACGGGGTGAGATGTTCGACAACGCCGCGTGGCAACGCCGGCGGGAGAGGCTCACGCACCGGCTTGCGCGCGAGGTTCTCGGTATCGTCCCCAACCGGCTCGTCTGTCGGCGCGATCTCGGCCAGTTGCTCGTCGATCTCGCTGAGCAACAAGTCCAGTTGCTCGACCCCAGCGCTCAGTTTTTTCGACGAACGTCCGAAGGTCACGCGCAGCAATCTGGCCAGCCGCGCTTTCAGTGCTTCGATCTCATATTGTTGTTCGATCAGACCAGATCGCGCGGCTGCGAGTTCCGCCCTGTGTTTCAGCACCATCGCCCGCAACGCGGCGAGGTCGTCCGGCAGGTCAGAAACGTCATCAGGCATGACAAGAGCCTGGCCGGCGAATTCGCGTCGCTTCAAGCGAAAAATGCAGCGCACAGACCAATTTTCAGCCCGCCATCTCAGGTTGCCAGGTACGCGCCGGCATCCGATCGCGGTAGGGAACCGGGTTGCCCCGGTCCCCCCGCACAGATCCGTACGTGCGCAATTCACGCATACGGCTCCTACCTCGAGTGCTTGACGAGGAACCTTTGTTGCGGCCACGGGTGAAGGATGCTCGGCTGCGGAAGATAGCGATCAGCGAGCCGTTCCGTACGGCGCCAACCCATACTTTGGCGTTGGCTCCGTTGCTGGAGTGCCATACGCCATCGAACTTTGATGTGGTGCCGCATGGCACGCAGCGAGGCAATGTTTGTCGGCACCGCGAAGTAGGCACAGTACCCCTTCAACACGGCGCCGAGCCACTGGCCCTGCTCCCGGATCGTCTGATGCCGTCTACCGCGTAGTTCCTCAACCACGGCCGTGAGCTTAGCCATACGCCGCTTCCGTTGCGTTTTGCGTCTGAGTTGGAAACCCTGGCCGTTCCTCTTGGTCCCACAGATATGCGTGAAGCCGAGAAAGTCGAACGTTTCGGGCTTGCCCTCGCCACGTTTGGCCCGTCGTCGAGCGGCGAACCGCCCGAACTCCAACAAACGCGTCTTCTCAGGGTGCAAAGTGAGCGAAAACCTGGTCAGGCGCTCCTTCAGGTCGTTGAGGAAGCCGTCTGCGTCTGATCGATGCTGAAAACCAACAATCGTGTCGTCGGCATATCTGACGACGACGAGATCGCCGGTCGCGTTCCGCTTACGCCACGCGTGAACCCAAAGGTCGTATACGTAATGAAGGTAGATGTTCGCCAGCAGTGGCGAGATGACCGCGCTCTGTGGCGTCCCTTCCAACGTATCCAGCCGCTGACCTTCTTCCAGCACGCCCGCCTTCAACCATTTCTGGATCAGGCGAATGATCCGGGTGTCGCCAATCCGATGCTCCACGAACCGGATCAGCTAATCGTGGCTGATCGTTTCGGAGAACGAACGGATATCGGCGTCCAGGACCCACCAGATATAGCGTCCCTTGATACGGTACCCGAGCGCGTCCAGCGCATCATGCTGGCTTCGCCCAGGACCGAACCCGTAGCTGAAGCCCAGGAACTCGGCCTCGTAAATTGGCGTCAGGATGGCGACCACGGCGGCCTGGACGATCTTGTCCTCCAGGGCGGCGATGCCGAGCGGCCGTTGCCTGCCATCGGGCTTCGGGATGAACCGTCGCCGCGAGGGCAGCGCTCGATACGCTCCACGGTGGAGCCGCTCGTGGAGATCAGCGAGGTTGCCCTCGAGGTTCTCCGCGTAGTCGGCCCATGTCAGCCCGTCGATCCCCGGTGCCGCGTCTTTCCTCAGATTGAGGAATGCCCACCGAAGAGCGTCCACGCTGATGTGATGCAGGAGCGCCGTCAGCTTTTCCTTCTTGTTCCTGGTTACGGCTTCTCGCATTCGCGCCTGCGCCCGTGACACGGCATCCCGGCTCTGCGTCCGGACCGTGGTTTGCAGCCGCGCATTCCTCTCGGTCCCGCCGCTTCCCTCCACCGACTCCGCCGCGGGCTGCCCCGCCTTGTTCGCCAGCTTCATCGGTACTACCAGCGGGTCTGACTTCTCCGCGCCATGCATCACCGGCTTCGGCATCGTGCCTTCCCGGTGCGGCCACGGGATCGGCACCCCGTGGCGGTACGGAGACCTCTCGGTTCCCGTGCAAAAGACGTACGTGCGTGCCAGGGTCTACGATGACGCGGAGCCGGCCGGGTACTCGCGTTAACGCACCAGACCGTGTTGCCTTCTGCCGACTGAATGACATCGGCGCTCCGATTGTGAAGTCTTTCGCCACTCAATGGCTGGCTCGCACGCACCCCTGTCAACGCTTCACGCGTGGCGTCGCGACCGTTCGCGCATGACTCGGGGTCGATGTGGATCGCTACTCCTTCACCGTGGCGGACTTTCACCTCCTGTCTCTTGCCGGTCTCCCGACGCACCCAGTCGATCCCTTCCGTCAGCATCGCCAACTGCGCCGGCGTCAGCGAGACCACGCCGTCTTTGGCCTGAGGCCACACAAAACGGCCGCGCTCCAGACGTTTGGCCCAGAGAACGAGCCCTTGCCCGGCACAGAACAAGATCTTCAGCAAATGACCGCGACAGCCACGAAAAATGAAGAACTGCCCACTGAAAGGGTCCTTGCCCAGTCGTTGCGCTACCAGCGCGGCGAGGCCATCGAAGCCGCGCCGGATGTCGGTCAGGCCGGCGGCGAGCCAGATCCGCACCCCGGGACCGGGGATAATTATCCGCGCAACGCGGTCAGCACGCGGCGGGGCGTGGTCAGGTCGACGCCATCTTCGACGCGCACACGGCTTCCATCCTTCAGTTCGATCTCGATGTGACGTGGTTTGCGACTCTCCGATTGCTCGCCCCTGGGCCGTGGAGCCGACAGATCGTGAACCGGCGTCTCGACCGGAAGGAACAGCGGCTCGTGCGCGGGCGAGAATTTTCGGTTCCGGAATTGGCGCCGCCATGTGAACAGCAGGCCCGGGTGTGGCCGTCGCCGTCCTCGTCATCGAACAGGTTGGCGTAGATCGGAGCGTTGAACGAAGGATCGTCCAGCTTGACCGAGAGGTAGTCGCGGCCCTCGGTGGAGCGCTTCGACCAGGCGGCCCCGATCTCGGCGCGGCCGACATAGACCCGATGGCTGGGGGCGTTGTCGTTCGCCCGGTTGGTCTCGGGGACGATGCGGACGTTCTTGGTCTGGACGCTCAGGGTGACGATCTCGCCCTGGAACTCGCTGCCTGACTTCTTGAAAGAACCGATGCTGGCCATGTCACTTCTCCTTGCTGGTTTCGAGCCCGCGACCACCGCGGCCTCGACGGCGATCGGGAAGCCGGAGGCGATCGACGACACACCCGTTCACGGGCCGGAGCGCAGCGGAGGATGGCGGCGGTGAGAGTTTCTTGCCGCGCGAGGAATGGGCTTCCGCCCAGGGGAAGAAAGTCGATCCGACGCCGTTGCGTCCCAGGCGATCGAGGCGCAGCCGTCCTTCGGCCAGATCAAGCCATGAAGAAGTCGCGTGGTCCGCGCGCCGAACAGCACCCTCGGGAGAAGACGGGGCGGACGTCGGATGCGGCTCACAAGATGTCAGGCATTCTGGGCGAAGGAACAGAAGCCCTGGCATAGCAAATACGGCGTCATGACCGACCATCCGGAGCAATGGCAATGCTGACCGAAGGTGCTTTTGTCGGCCGAACGGCCGAGCGCAACGGCGGGCGTTCCACCGAGGGACGGGTCATGTGTCCGGCGACCGAAACGTTGTCGCGCCGATAGACACCCAGAACACGACGTGAAGATTTTCGCCGATTGAATGGCCAGCGCGAGACCGATCATGACGTGCGATGCCGGTCGCTTCCACGATGAACGCCGCGCTCTGTCGTTACGTTGGTGTTTGTGTCGGCCGGTCCGCGCCTCGAGCCTCCGAGGCCAATGTCCGCAGGCCGCGCAGCCCCGCGCTCAGGGTGGCCTGGAACAGCATGTGGTCCAATCCGTATGCCAGCATGCGGTAGCCGTGGTCCCAGTATTCCTCCGCCCAGGCGTGGCCCTGCAAGCTCTCCGTCAATGCAGCAACCCGACACTGGGAGCTATGCCGACGAAGCACCGTCGATGGCGATCTCCGCGCCGGTAATGTAGCTGCTCTCGTCGGAGAGCAGGAATGCCACCAGTTGCGCGACTTCCTCTGGCGTCCCTTGGCGATGCATCGGCACCTGCTTCATCCGCTCCTCGCGCTGCTCGGGCGTGCGGAACGCGATCATGTCGGTGTCGATTGGACCAGGATGAACTGAGTTCACTCTGATATTGCGGCCGCCGAGGTCGATTGCCGCCGACTTGGTCATCCCCCGCAGCGCCCATTTGGTCGCGGCATAGGCGAAGGACCCGGGCGAGCCCTTGAGGCCGGCGACCGATGAGATGTTCACGATGGAGCCTCCGCCCGAGCGCTCCATCGCCGGCACGACCGCCTTCATGCCGAGGAAGCACCCGTACTGGTTGATCTGAATGTGCCGCTGCCAGAGCGCGTCGTCGGTCTCCATCAGCGCGGCCGGCTGGTAGATCCCGGCGTTGTTGACCAGGCCGTGCAGGCCGCCGAGCTTCTGGGCGGCCTCAACGGCGCGGGCCCAATCGGCTCCCGAGGTCACATCGTGCCTGACGAAGGCCGCGGCCGGCCCGAGCTCGACCGCAAGCGCCTGGCCCTGATTGTCCAGCACGTCGCCGATTACCACCTTCGCACCCTGCGCCACCAGCAGGCGGGCCTCCGCGGCACCCTGGCCGCGCGCCCCGCCGCTCACGAGCACCACCTTGTTGTCGAAGCGTGCCATGTCCGCTCTCCTTTCCAGTTGCCGCCAGGTGGAGTTTGGCGGATCGGACCCGCTTCGTCACGGCGGCCTGATCGACGCTGTCGCACTTCCCTCAACCGTCCGAAATTGACGTCGAGCCTCGCAGTGACGATGGTGGAATACTCCTCGCGAGCCGTTCCGAACGTTGCATGAACCAGGATGAACCAGCCATGGCAACAGACACACTCCGCATTGGTATCATCGGCGCCGGCGCCAATACGCGGTCGAGGCACATTCCTGGCCTACGCACGCAGAACAGCGTCGAGATTGTCGGCGTTGCCAACCGTAGTCTGGCGTCGAGCCAAAAGGCGGCGAAGGAACTGGACATCCCGAAGGCTTACGGCGACTGGACCGAGATTATCGCGGACAAGACCATCGATGCGGTGTGCATCGGCACCTGGCCTTACACGCATGCCGAAATGACGATCGCCGCGCTCGACGCCGGCAAGCACGTGCTGTGCGAGGCTCGGATGGCGATGAACGCGCGAGAAGCGCATGCGATGCTGGCGGCATCGCGCCGCAATCCGTCGCGGATCGCACAGATCGTGCCGGCGCCAATGACGCTCCCGGTGGACCAAACCATCGCCGACACGATCGCTGGCGGGGCGATCGGTAACGTGATCGCGATCGACCTGTGCGTCTCCATCGGCGACTATCCCAATCCGGACCTGCCGCTGCATTGGCGGCAGAGCCGCGATTTCTCAGGCAACAACATCATGGCGCTCGGTATTTGGTACGAGCAGATGGCGCGCTGGGTAGGTCACGCCTCAAGCGCGTTCGCCGTCAGTCAGGTGGTGGTGAAGCACCGCAGGGATGAGTCCGGCGCGCGCGTGCCGATCACCATCCCCGACCATGTCGACGTCACTGGCCAGTTGCAGCAGGGCGGTCAGTATCGCCTGTTGCTCTCGTCGGTACTTGGACATACGCCGAGCAAGACCGAAGCCTGGATTTTCGGCGACAAAGGCACATTGGCCTTCATCACGCCGAACAACGCCGAGCCTTACCTGCAGCTCGGTAAGAAAGGCGGTGCCATGGGCGCGCTTGCGATCGATCCCGCGAAACTCGGCGCCTGGCGGGTGGAGGAAGAGTTCGTCAACGCCGTGCGCGGCCGCGAGGGAGTAACTCACACGGATTTCGTTACAGCTGTAAAATACATGGAATGGACAGACGCCGTGACGCTGTCGATGCGCGAGCGGCGCGAGGTGCAGTTGCCGTTGCTTTGAGACATCGGGGACAGTTTGGATTCACAGGGGGCGAGTGCAATCGTGTGCGCGGCGTCGACCACCGGAAGGCTGTCTCTTCCGCGCACGCCGCCGTCGCCGCGAGGCGTCGTGCTGGTACAAGCCGAAAGCGGAGATGAAGATCGCACTGTCGACGCCGACAGTGTCCATCGCCGCCACCATCTCGTCATCCGTGACGTGCGGCGGCCAGCTCGGCACGCTGTGCCACGGTCGCTTCGACGTGTTGGCCTCATAGGCGTTGACCTGTGAATCGATGATCGTGATCCGGACGTTCCTCTGACGGTGCGATTGCTCGCCTGAAAGCACTCTGCGAGCGAATTTCGCCAGTTCTGGCGGGCTCTCGTGTTCTTACGAGTATGTTTCGGCGCGGTACCATGACCCCCTATCGGCTTTCAAAAGTAACCCTACCGGATCGGCAATTTCGTGCGCCTTATCAATGATATGGATGCTGGGGCGAGGGGTCATTATTCAACGCCGATCGCATTTCGGAATGATTGAACAAAACGTCCATTATATCAATCGGATAGGCCAGATTGTGGTAGGGTCCCCTTTGGGCGCCAATTCACAATGAGTCAGTGCCACCTTATCGCGCCAGAATTCCCACCACATTGACGGACGTGATCCAGCTTTCCGCTTTGACCCTCGCCTGCCAACGTGAAAATGCCCTCTTCGTCTTAAGTCGGAAGCAGTGCCTGCTGCTCGGTGTTGAAGTACGAAATGATATTCTTCGCGAAGACAAGGCTGATCTCGTCGTTTCCCGGCTGTGGCGGATTGAACGCTTTGTTGGCGACAAAGGCCGCCGCCGGATACTGCGCTCCGAGGAAGCCAACCAGGACCTCGGGATCGCCGATTGGGAACGTATCGAGCAGGCTCATGGTCTTGTAGACCTGAACGTCGGCGAAGGTTTCCGCATTCGCGTTGACCTGCGGCCATTGCAGGATGCCCTGGACAAGGACATATCCCGCCACCTGGACCGCCCCTTTGCTGGTGTGCTGCGAGGTGGCGACGTTGAAGCCCGTATAGGGCGTCGCCCCGCTTGATGACAGGAACGGGCCGGCCCCTGTCACGGTCGCCTGCGATGTCATGTTCGAACTGAACCCCGAGACCAGATAATAACGCCATTCGTCGCCCGGATGGCCAAACAGATCGTAGTCACCGGTCAGATCGAATGCGGTCTGGTCGTAAGTCGCGGGTGGCTCGATGTAGTACATCATCGTGCCGTCCTGGGTGGCGATGAAGTCTGCCTGCAACGAGTGGTAGGTCTTGCCGTCGTAGTACTGGATCGGGTTACCGTTCACGTCCTGATAGACGATGATGCCGAACCGCGTCGATACATTCACGGTGAGCCCGTTCGGATCCGTATACACGCTGTAGAGCGGCGCACCGCTGACCGGGTCCGGAACGTCGGCGACCTTGGTCGATCCCGGCGGCACCATCGTGGACATCGCGACGGTATTGATCCCGAGCGCCGAGGTCAGCACCTGGGCCAGCAGTTTGGCGTTTATCGAATCACCCCAGTTGACGATGCTGGCCGCGGTTTTCGCCAGGTCGAACGGAATGACATTGTTCGGCGGCACGGGGCTGCCGGCGCCCGCTCCCGTCGTCGGCGTTGACCCCGCGCTCAGGCCTGACGCCGTGGGTGCCACCAGCACGATATTGGCCTCGATGTCGTTCGCCGGATTGAGCGCCGGACGCAGGAACTGCGTGATGTCCTTGAACAGGAAATCCGATGGCGCGTTCAACACCGGCACCGCCATCACCGGCGTGATCTGTGGCACCACGATCGCCTCGTTCGAAATCGGCGGCAGGAACCGCTCGCAATACGTCACGCGATGCAGCAGCCGCCAGGGAACTGACGTGTTGCCCTGTGCCGAGCGCATGGCGGCGGCATCGGTATCGGGACTGTTCGCCAGCCAGACCTGATCGATGACGGTTTCCCAGAAGTCGGTCGCGTTCTGATCCGTCGGTTGCAGGAAAAAGGCATAGGTTCGGAACGACTTGATCTTGCCGGGACGATCGTAGGGTTCCAGATTCCCGGTCAATCCGTCCGCGTTGCCCGACGTGAACGACGGCTGCGGCTGCATGTAGGTCTCGCTGGTGTCGATATTATCCGAAATCGGCAAGCCGGCGCCCGACGATACGGAGGGAACGATATTGTACACCAGCCCATCGGACCCGATGACGAGGTTCAGTCCACTCTGATTGTTGGGATTGAACATCGAATTGTTGTTCATGACGAAATGCGCGTCGTTATTGCAGGCGTAGCGCATCTGGGTATCGGTCTCGATGCCGTCGAACGAGGCCGCGATATCGAATGACGAGGCCGTGCTGGCATGGTAACTGTACTTGAACGTGTCTTTCGATTTGTGTGAAGATTTGGTTTTGTAATCGACGACGGTCACGCTGGCGGCATTGAGCTTGATGTTGAAGGTCATGTCGTTGACGAGCGTTTTGCCGGTCGTCAACGTATAGACCTCATTGTATGAGGTCGCGTACGCGTGCTTGACCTCCTGGGTGCCGCCCCGCGATGACCACACGTATTCATTATAGAAATCGAGCGCGGGGGTCAGGCTGGAGTCGGTGGGACTGCCCTGCGTGCTGTATGCGGTCTGATACAGCGCGATCGCGTTGAACGATTCCTGATCGATCTGCTTCTTGAGCTGATAGGCTTCGACGACCCGCATATAGCTCGCGTTATGCCCGACGTCTCCGGACGCGAAGTTGCCATCATACAGAACCTGCATCTGACCGGTGGAGGTCGTGTAGGTCTGCTGGCCGGTGGGCAGGGTCGCCGGATTGTAGACATACCCGACAACCCCGTCGAGAACGCCGGGCCGGATGTATTTGCTGCTCATACGGAACGACACGATATTGAAATCACGCGGGGTCTGGGTGTCGGGAATTTTCACAAATCCATACACCGTGTTGGTCTGCAGCAGCGTCTGTTGATAGACGTCGAGGGTCTGCGACGTCACGAAGGCCTGGCCATAGGGCGACGGGACGAACATACGGGCGCCGAACTTCTCCTCGGTCGGGGTCTTCGGCAGCGCGGCCGGCGGGTTCGACGCGGTGAACCCGCCCAGATTGGGATTGGGCAGGATCGCCGTCTTCGCGCTTGGGTTGCCTGGCGTCGCGCTTGGCGTCGTCAGCGTGTTGAGACTCGCCATGAACTGATCCCCGGTGAAGGGAGCCAGCGTGCCCTGCAACCTGACCGTGTACTTGATCGCTTCCTCAAATTTAGTGTTGGCGATCTGCTGCCAGTCGCTGGCGCTGTAGTTGGACGTCGACCCGGAAGGTCCGGGGATCGTGGGGACCGCGGGGATCGTGGGGCTGCCGGCGATACCGGCGGCAATGGGGATCGCGGGAATCGAGCCGAGGATCGCGTTGATCGTGGAGACACTGGCCTTCGCGTGCAGCTTGAACATGCCGCCCTCCGCCAGAGCGATGCCGAACCCGAAGGGGGAGATGTGCATGTTGAACGCGAAATCGACGCCGGTCTGGGTGTCGTACGTCTGTTTGCCCTCGTACGAGTAGTCCTCGCCATTCTGATACGTCACCGTCACCGATGTCGGAGCGATAAAGCTGATCGACGTCGCCCCGACATACACCGTCGTCGGCTCGAGATGGTTGGTCCCGGGCTTGTTGGTCATGTTGACCATTGGGCAGGGCGGCGCGCCCTCGACATAGCCGATGAGCTGCACGTTGCCCTGTTCCTGTGAGACCCAACTG
>Ga0187867_10004989_pt1 | contig 10150 bp, 9 predicted proteins | sample June2016WEW_13_1_FD_132976 | JGI IMG/M metagenome (GOLD analysis project Ga0187867, IMG submission 132976) | Peatland microbial communities from SPRUCE experiment site at the Marcell Experimental Forest, Minnesota, USA - June2016WEW_13_10 | ecosystem: Environmental > Terrestrial > Soil >...
AAGCGGACGGGGGATTTGATCCCCTTGTGCCATCCTCTGGCGGTGGAAAGCGTCGAAGTGGATTTTGATCTGCCCGAATTGGGCGCAGACGCCGGCGGACAGGTCAAACTTCGCATCAAGGCGATCGCCCGCATCTCCGCCAAGACCGGCGTGGAAATGGAAGCGCTGACGGCCGTGGCCGTGGCCGCATTGACCGTCTACGACATGTGCAAGGCCATCGACCAATCCATGACGATCGGCGGCATCCGCCTGCTGAGCAAGACCGGCGGAACGCGGAAAATCACGGTCATCTAAGGCCATTATTCTGCGGCTTTGTGCAACCGGGCATCATCGACTATCCTCGCAATATGGATGCAAAGCAAAGAGCCGGGGAAGCGGCGCTTCGGCAGGTGAGGGATGGAATGATCCTGGGGCTGGGAACGGGCTCGACGGCGAAGTTTTTTATCGAGGCGGTGGGGGCGGCGGTCCGGGCGGGAAAACTGCGCGACGTGCGGACCGTCCCCACGAGCTTGGTTTCCGAAAAACTCGCCCGCGACGCCGGGCTTGGGGTCATCACTTTTGCCCAGACGGCGAAAATCGACCTGACCGTGGACGGCGCGGACGAAATCGCCCCGGACCTGACGCTCATCAAGGGCCTCGGCGGCGCGCTGTTGCGGGAAAAATTGGTCGCCCAGAACTCTTCAAAGCTGGTCATTATCGCCGATGCCAGCAAGCTGGTCACAAAACTTGGGACCAAATCGCCGCTGCCGGTCGAGGTAACGCCGTTCGGCGTGGAGGCCAGCGAGCGGTTTCTCCGCGATCTGGGTTGTGTGCCGACCCTTCGCCGGCAGGCTAACGGCGAGCCGTTCGTCACGGACAACGGCAATTACATTTTCCACTGCAAATTCGCGGAAATCCGCGATCCGAAGGATTTGAACCTGAAGCTGTGCACGCGGGCGGGGATCGTCGAATCCGGCTTGTTCATCGATCTGGCCAGCGCCGCCATCATCGCGGATAACGAGGCGGTGTGGACGATCGCCAGGGCGTAGCGCGGTTTTCTGACGGAAAACCCGCCGACTGAAGTCGGCAGGCCGCTGCTGGGAAGATGTGGGTTATTTCCCAGACGGGGCGATGGTCACTTCCTTGTCAACTGTGAAGACGCGTTGCGTCAGGGCATCGGCGAACGTCACGCGAGCAAGCAGCTTGGCGTGGACGGGGACGGTCTGCCAGGGGCAATCGAGAACGTACGTTTCCAGCAGGCCGCCGTCGTACCAGTCGGATTTGGCCGTCGGCAAGTCGAAATCCCAGGCGCCGAGGCGGTTGTCGGATTTCAGCGCCAGATCGAACAACTCGACGTGAAACGATCCGGCGGCCTTGAGACGGTCGCCATACTCGTCAATCGGAACGACGTAAAGTTTTAGCATCGTGTCGGCGGACTGGTCGGGGTTCGGATGATAGCCACCGGTCAGGATGCCGAATTTCAAACCGGCGGTGGTGAATAGTTGGTCGAGTTGATCCTGGGGAAGGACGGGCACGGTGGTTGCGCCGGCTTGTAGGCCGCGAATCGTGGCTTGATCGGCGTCGTGTCGGCGATTCAACTGGTCGATCTGCGCCTGGAACTGCTGGTTCTGCTTGCGAAGCTCGATGTTGGCTTTGTTCGGGGCGCTGCCGCACCCGGCCGGCATCAGTCCCGCCAGAATCGCAAGGGCGATGAACGCGCGGTTATGGTTTGACCTCATCGGAATCCTCGTCACGATCCGCGGCCACAATGGCGGGGACGCGCTCCAGGACGTGATCGGCGACGCCATATTCGATCGCCTCCTCGGCAAAAAGCCACTTGTTGCGATCGAAGTCGTGATGGATCTGCTCGGGGGTTTTCCCGGTGTAGCCGGCCATCATCTTGTAGATGCGGTCGCGCATGCGGAGCATGTGGTGGGCTTCGATGCCCAGGTCGGTCGCGGGGCCCTGGAGCACGCCACCGATCAGCGGCTGATGGAGCAGCACCTGGCTGTTGGCCAGAACGGCGCGTTTGCCCTTTCTGCCGGCGGCCAGGAGAAACGCCCCCATGCTGGCGGCCATGCCGATGCAGGTGGTCGCCACGTCGCAGCGAAGGAAGCGCATGGTGTCGATGATGCCCAACCCGGCGGAGATGCTGCCGCCCGGCGAGTTGATGTAAAACTGGATGTCGGACTTGGGATCGTCGTTGGAGAGGAACAGGAACTGCGCGATGATGGAGTTGGCGGAGTCGTCGGTGACCGGTCCGCCAAGGATCACGATCCGATCCTTGAGCAATCGCGAATAGATGTCATAGGCCCGCTCTCCACGGCCGGATTTTTCAATGACGATGGGAATCAGCGTGTTGTCGCTCATTTCATTTTTCCTGTCCGCTGCACAATCTGCAATTCATTGCCTTCCGGATCGCGGAACGAGACGATCGTTCCGCCGCCGATCGCTTCGACCGGCTCGAAGAGGAACTTGACGCCGAGGGCTTTCAAGCGGCGATACGCGTCCTGAAAATCGCCGACGCGCAGGGCCAGATGCCGAAGGCCGGGCTGAAACCGCGGCGTCTGGGCGGGATTGGGGCCGGCATCCTTCACCGGCATCAACTCGATCATCGCCGCTTCGCCGTCGTAACCCACCATCACGCTCGGCGGAGTTTGGGAGTTGGTGGCGATCAATTTCATGCCCAGGTTGCGGCAATACCACTCGACCTGCCGATCGACATCGTGACACGAAATCGCGGGATGATCGATGCTGAGATAGAGCATGGGCGTTCGTTCACTTGGGCTTGGTGGCGTCGCTGGCGGCAATCGCCGCGGGCGAATCCTCGCCCAGCACCTCGTCGACGATGCCATATTTCACGGACCCCGCCGCGTCGAAGAACCGGTCTCGCTCGCTGTCCTCGCGGATGCGCTCGATGTCCTGGCCGGTGCAGCGGGACATGATCGAGATCAGCGTGGCCTTGGTCTTCAGGATTTCATCCGCCTGGATCTGGATATCCGCGGCCTGGCCGTAAACGCCGCCAAACGGCTGGTGAATCATGACCTTGGCGTTGGGGAGGATGAAGCGTTTGCCCTTCTTGCCGGCCATGAGCACGATGGCCCCGCCGCTCTCCGCCCGGCCGATGCAGTACGTCGCGACCTCGCAGGTGAGGAATTTCATGATGTCGTAGATGGCCAGGGTATCGTCCACCACGCCGCCGGGGCTGTTGATGTAGAGGTTGATGTCCTGGTCGCGCTTGACGCTCTGGAGATAGAGCATCTGCATCATGATCCTGCTGGCGCTGATGTGATTGATTTCGCCGACGAGGAAGAGGACCCTGTTTTCCAGGAGCATTTCCTCGAGGGTCATTTCACGATAGCGGTTGTAACCGCCGCCCGGCGGACCGGGCATGGCGACGGGCATGTTGAGCGGGATGGAGGCCGGATCGGCGCCCAGATAGCGCGCGGCCCGGTCCAAAAGACGTCCATCCAGCTTATTCGGGTCGAGGTTGAACATTCATCTCCTTAAATTCTGCCTGGGCTGGCGATGGTATGCAGTCGGCGCAGCAGCGTCAATCGAATGGGCGTGCCGGGTCATGCTGAAATTGTTTTCTTGCGAGCTTTGGGGGAATACGGCGAGCAAGCTCGCCGGCTACACTGTTCACCAGGCGTAGGCTTCGGGGGCTTCGCCGCCGGGGCCGGGCCAGATCGAGTTGAGACGGGAATTGGCCGCATCGTCGAGCTTGACGTCCAGCGCCGCCTGGGAGCCGGTGAGTTGGTCCATGGTGCGCGGGCCGATGATCGGCGCGGTGACGGCGGGATTGGCGATCAGCCAAGCCAGCGCCACGTCCGCGGGCTTGTGCCCAAGTTCATCGCAGAGATTTTCCCAGGCTTGGAGTTGGGGGCGGAGCTTGTCGAGGCGTTTTTGCACGTTTTCGCTGGTGCGCCGGCCTTTTTCCAACTTCTGTAGAACGCCGCCGAGCAATCCACCGTCGAGCGGGCTCCAGGGGATTACGCCCACGCCATAGGCCCGGCAAGCGGGGAGGACCTCCAATTCGACGGTCCTGGCCGCCAGGCTGTATTTGCTCTGTTCGCTGACCAGCCCCATCAAGCCGCGGCGGCTGGCCGTCTCGCAGGCGCGGGCAATGTGCCAGCCGGCGAAATTGCTGCTGCCCACGTAAAGTATTTTGCCCTGGTGGATCAGGACGTCCATCGCCTGCCAGATCTCGTCCCACGGCGCCTCGCGGGCAACGTGGTGCATCTGATAGAGGTCGATGTAATCGGTTTTCATTCGCCGCAGGCTGTCGTCGCACGCCCGGCGAATTTTGACGGCGCTGAGTCCGCGCTTCATCGTGACGTCGGCGGCGTCAACGTCCATGTCGCCGAACACCTTGGTGGCGATGATGGTGTTTTCGCGCCGGCCGCCGCCCTGGGCAAACCAACGCCCGATGATCTGCTCGGTGACGCCTTCCCCCTTCTTCCAGCCATAGACGTCGGCCGTGTCGAAAAAGTTGATTCCCAGATCGATGGCCTTGTCCATGATGCCATGGCTCTCGGCTTCCGGCGTTTGCGGGCCGAAATTCATCGTGCCAAGGCACAGGCGGGAGACTTTCAGACCGGTGCGGCCGAGGGTGGTGTATTGCATGAAGACTCCTTTATTGGTTTTGCCGACAGATAAATAGCGGATTGGACGCCCGCGAGCAATGTGGAATGCGTCGCGGCGATCGGGATGCAGATGCGAGCGTGACAACTCGGAGCGCGCAAAAAAACAGCGGCTGGCCGCCCCTCCGGCTGCTGCCGCTGTTCAAACATTAATCGTTTTTTTTTCAGACGCCGTCGGCGCTGGCAATCGGGATTTCATTCAAAAGACTGATCGCGATAGAGGCACCACAACGCTCGATCGTCATAAACCGCGACAATCCGTGTCCAAACGCCTTCGGATTATTTTTAGGCGTACGTCGCGTTGAAAGGGACATCGCACGCGACGCGGGTTTTACGCTTTAGACTCTCCAACCCGCTACCTTAATATAACAGAGCAATGGGAAGAAGTCGAGAATTTTCCCAATAAATCCGGTAATTCCGTGAATATCCGAGGAATTATTGGCCACCACATCCTTGCCATTGGCGTTTTTACGCCGCCCCCGGGTCCCACACCCGCCCGACGAACAGCACGGCGCCGCTATGGTGATCGCGGATGACGAATAGAAATGGATGATCCGCCGTGAACGTGACCCTGGCCGCGGGCATGGCCGTCGGCATCATGACCCCGCCCGTCGCGGCGGCGGCTTCGGTGCCCTTTTCGTGCACCGACACGCAGGCCTTGTGCCGAACGTCAGCCAGGAAGAGGTCCGCCCTTCCGTCGATGCCGGAAAAATCGGCCTCGCCGGCGCTGAAGGCCTTGCGCATCCCCATCGCCTCCAGCACCGGCGGCAAGCTGGCCTGCTCGGTGAACGTAAATTTCGGGATCGTGACCTGCACAAATTGCGGTTGAAGGCCTGCCGTCACGTCGTTCAACAACTTTTCGGAAAACACGGGCTCCAACGCCTTAAGCCCATCCACTGAATTCGGCAGAAGGATCACCATCCCCACGTCTCCGCCCTTGTACGGAAGCTCCAAGGCGTCAAATTGATCGCCGTGCATGAACGGAAAAACGCCCTGCTGACGCATCGACGGGCGCTGCTGCCCTGCGGCCTGATTGGGGACGTGAAATTCGCGCGCGGCGGTCATGTCCGGCGAAAACGGCGATTGCCAGTCGGCATGAAAATAAATCGCGTTGGTCAACACCAGCTTGGCGCCGGCTGGAAGCGTTCCTGGGGAAAAAAGCTCCGCGATCTTTCCGGAGGTCTGGCGCGCGACCCAGTCGTTAATGGTCCGGCTGGCGGCGATGGGGTTGGCAAAATCGACGTTGAAATAGTCACAACGGTAATCGCTGGAAAGAAGGTTTTGAAAGGCCGGGAGACTTTTGAAACCGATCTGCGCCCACAGGGCGCTAGCGATATGAAGCTGGAAATCCGCGTCGGTGGATTGGAGCTGGCCCAGGAGCCGCCCGACGGCGGCATGTGCGTCGCCCGGAGACGTGTGAAGCACGGCGGACATCTCGGCGGCGGTGCCGCCTCGCGCCCCGGCGCTGGTCATCATCAGGGCGCCGTAAACGCTCAGCGGCGAGCAAAACAGATTTCCCTGGGCCGACGACAGGCCGGCGTACAAATCGGTCGCGAAACGGTTGGCCGCATCCGCCGCCATGGATTGTTCGCTCGCCCCGGGCTGGTCGGCCCGGGCCTCGCCGACAGGCAGACATGCCAGTAAAGCCATACCCAGCAAGACGATGTATCGCATGAATCCTCCGATGCCGGAGCGGGCCGGCAGCCATTGCAAGATCGGCGTTGCCGACTCCATCTTGGATGCGCGGGCAGCCGAAATGGACGACGAAAAAAATGGAAAATGCCGGCTTCCCATTCCTATTGGCCATTTAGAAGCTAATAATAGGATAGAAACGAGGACACGCTTATGCGAATGGCCTTCGGGCTGGTGGGGCTGCTGGTGACGATCGGCGTCATCGCCTGGATCATGCATGCGATCTATCTCCCCGACGTCCAGGCTTCCCTCCATGCCCAGCAAAAAGCGGAGACGTTTGTCAACCAACTCAACGGGGTCGATGCAAACGGTCTAAGGATCGAAGACACCTACGCCGAGATTCCCGATACTCGCGGCGACGGGAAGCTGCAAGACCTCCAGATCACCCTGGTCCGGCCGGGCAGCCCGATGGAAGTGAAATTTGGGCTCAAGGCCAACGACGTGATCATCGCCGCCATCGACGGGCATACGGTCCGCACGGACCTTAACGGATTGGACAACGAACAAGCGGGGAAGGACGCCATCCGCGACGCATATACGTCGGACGGGCAATTGGTGGTGCAGCGCGGCGACGTTCAATTGACGCTACCCCTGCCCAAGTCGCTGCAACCCCCGCCTCCGCCGCCCAACACCACCGCGCAAAACCAGCAGATGCAGCAGAATGCCCAGCGCACCGAGCAGCAGCAGGAGCACGGCAAATCCGGCAACGGCGACGAGAACGGCACGATGGACGAGATCCATCAGCGGCTGCGCCCAGTGGGGGGGTTTTGAGTGACGGTGATGTCGAGACACCGGCGGATGGCCATCCGCCGGCTTTTTCATCGCGCGTTGAACTGTAGGTTGTCCATCACCGTATTGGCGCTGAAGCGGATTTCGGAAATCGGAGTGCCGGCGGGAACCTGGAATACCAGCCACACGTCCACAGGGCGGCCCTTCTGTGGAGAGATTTCCTGGAGGTGATTCTTGTCGTCGAAATTCTTGTAGTTGACGACGAAGTAATGTTTGGCGCTGCGCTGCACCGTCGCCCAGGCGCCGACGCATGGATAGGTGCTGCCCGTCGCATCCGCCAGGGCAAAATCGGCGACTCGCCGGCCCCATCCCCAAATCGCGCTGGCCGAGCCTGAAACCGGCCCGGAGCAGTGGACCTGCACCAACACTTTATTCGGATCGACGGCCAGGGTATCGACGTTGTCGTCGATCGGCGTGCCGAGTTGCGCGACGGGCGTGTCCGCCGAGACGGTCAATTGCAACCATCGGCGATGTTCCAACTGGCCGGCGACGCCGTTGACAAGCTGAACCGTCCCACCGTCATTGCCGGTGCCGCAGTTGATCGGCGCGGCCAGCTTGTTGGAAACGGAGATGTCCTCGTAACTCAGGCCGGAATCTCCCAAGGGATGTCCACCGCCGGCTTGCGCCGGGGCGTTTTCGGCGGCCGCGGGGGCCTGCGCCTGGGGCGGCGCGCTGGACGGAGCGGCGCTGGAATTTGTAATGGCCGCGCTTCCCGTCCAGATTCCGTCGGTTCTGACGAGAATCTTATCGATTTCCGGCTTTCGGATGACGGGAGTCTTGTCCTTGTTGGGCGGCGGCCCGTATTCCACCGTTTTACCGGAGAGATCGACCAACCCGTAACGCTTGAATTCCACGAACGATCCCTGCGGAAGTTGGAACGGTATTTTGTTCTCATCGCCGCTGAATACGTGATCGCGGTCAACCACGAACACGAAATCAATGGTCCGCACGCCATTCAAATCCGCGAAAAGGAAATCGTCTGGCCTGGCTGCCACGGCGATGCCCCTGGCATCGAGCGTGGCGACGGGATAATAATCCTTGAACGCCGCGCCGCTGTCCGGCTCGCCGGTCATCAAGCGGATCGCGCCAGCGGAAAAGCGCAGAAGATTATCGCTGTCGTCGGCCAGGTCCTTTCCGCCCAAGTTCATGCGCACCACGAGGATAATCTGATCGGCTTCGGCAGCCACGGTGGGCGGGGGCGGCGTCGCGCCGTTGCGCATCTGGTTTGGCTCGCCGTCAACCTGTGGAATGGGTTTGGGCGGAGTATAAACGCCCTTGACCGACACCGACTGGTCCGCCGCGACGGCCGAGTGTTTGCCGCCGGGCTGTATCCCCAGCCGCTGGGCGTACAATTCGTCGAGAAGATCGGGATGAACCGAGTTAAACGGGTGATCAAACGCCAGCGAGCCGTTGTCGGCGCTGACCCGCTTTTCCAAATCCACCACCAGGTCGTCCTGCGCGAGCCAGACGTGCGATTTGGCGGGATCGTCGGGATCGATTTTGTCGGCGGTGACCACGTCGTAGTTGACGGTGTCCTGCGACTGACCGTTCAAGCCGATGTAACCTCCGGTCACGTGCTGATCGGCCGTGGCAAATCGGGAGTACATGGCGATGGTGGGGCCAAACGGCAGCGCGTCGGCGGCGACGGCGACGATTCCCGTGGAGATCAGCCCGGCGATCAGCCCCATCACGGCGGCGCCGGCTTTATCCACGATCACCGGCAAGCGAACGTTGCCGGGAACCAGCGAATCGATAATCAGGCGCGGCAGGATATAAGCAACGGCAAAGATGACGACCAACGAAACGGAGGCGGCCTGGTCGTAGATTTTGGCGTTGAAAAGCAAAGGAGCCACCTGCTCGTACCATCCGAGTGCGACGACCGCGGCAACGGCCGCGAGGATCGCCGAGATGGTCGCGCTGAAACACCCCTGGGTGTAATGGAAGAACGCGATGACACCGGCCAGGGCGAAAAGGACGAGGCTGAAAATCATGGTTGGATCCGTGTAAACATGGGCTTGCGTGTAAACATGGAGTCAAGGTTCGGCGCGTCTGGGCTGTGAGGATCGTTCGCGCGGCGCGGGCGCGGGGCCCTTCGATGGGGGCCGGCCGCTCGAAGGAGCCGGAGGGGCGCCGCTCTTGGGGCGCGAGGCGCCGCCCGATGGCGAATCGGGCTTCAAGACCCGCAGCACTTCTTCGACGCTTGTTTCCCCCGCTTGCACCTGCGCCAGCGCCATCTCCTGTAGAAGCCGGCCCCGCTTGCCTCGCTGGGCCTGCCTGATCTGGCTGTCGGTCCCGGCGCCGGCGATCACGTTGCGAATCTCGTCGTCGATGACCATGACCTCATAAATTCCCAATCGGCCCTTGAACGCCAGATCGTTGCAGAACGTGCAGGGAACGGGATTGCCCTTGGCATCGCGCATGGGCTCCTTGCGGGCCTGATACAGTTTGCCGACGGCATCGGGATTCATGTTGAGTTTTCTGAGGGTCGTCGGATCGGGCGTGTACCCGACCTTGCACGCGGAGCAAAGCCGCCGGACCAGCCGGCCGACGATGATCGCCCGCAGGTTCTTCATCGCCAGGGCGTCGTCACCCACGAGTTTGCGCCATTGGCGCAGCGCGTCCAAGGTGTTGATCGCGCGCAGGCCGACGTACACTCGCCGTTCGCCGGCGGCAAATTTGGCCAGATCGGCCGCGCTGTGCGGGTCCTCCAGCGAAGTCACCATGAGCACGTCGGGCTCCTGGCTGATCACCCAGTTGACCTGTTTGGCCTCTTCGGCGGGCGGCGCGTTGGCGGCCAGGGCGTTTTGCGTCACGCCCTCGAGATCAAATTCCGGCGCTCGCTCGATGGTATGGACGTGGTACAAAAACGCGTCGTGGGCGCGGATCATCCCATAGCAAAGGCTGGTCAGCCCCTGCCCGCGCGGCGCGCCCAGCAGAATCACTCCCCCGCCGCCCTGCACCAACTCGCGAACCGTCTTTAGCTGTTCCTCGCTGAAACCCATCACGTCAAGCTTGAAATCCTGCCTGTCCTTGGGATTGGTGATCAG
>Ga0187867_10004990_pt1 | contig 10150 bp, 12 predicted proteins | sample June2016WEW_13_1_FD_132976 | JGI IMG/M metagenome (GOLD analysis project Ga0187867, IMG submission 132976) | Peatland microbial communities from SPRUCE experiment site at the Marcell Experimental Forest, Minnesota, USA - June2016WEW_13_10 | ecosystem: Environmental > Terrestrial > Soil >...
AGGGCCGTTCTCGGCTCTGTTCTACCAGCCAGCCGCTGGCGAGCTTGCCCCAAAGTGACAGGTTGGGCGGGAGCATGTTCCCAAGAGTGATGCTTGATCAGCTTATACGACTTGACCCCAACACTCCCCGATCCTTCTTTCCCAGCCTGCTGTACTCCTGCTGCACCAGCACCTGTTCCACCCACTCATAGACCTTCTCTCTCCCCTCTCCAACGAACCGCACCTCCTGGCTCGTCTCCGCCAGACCCCGCATCTGCGCCAAGCTCAATCCTTCGCCGTTCTCCATCCGGATGACCATTCATCCGCAGTATGCCGCCCGTTTTCAGGATCATCTTGTATTAGAAACCGATCCAGCTTTCAGGATCATCTTGTATTGGACAATTCTTCTATCGCTGCGAATAGTGGGGTGTGCTATACTTGAGCTACTTGCCAGGAGGGTTGGCAATGACTCTGGCGACCGTCTCTCACTCGGCATGGCGTTCCGTCGCTTTCGCCGCAATTGTGCTGATTCCGCTATCGGCGTATCCGCAGACCACGCTGACGGGAGCAATTCAGTTCTCGACAAATTCCAGCGGCGCGTTTTCGGGAGCCGACTATTGGAATACGCTTGGCGGCGACTCAGCTTGGGACCTTTGGCTGGCGTTGAACGCGGATGCAACCTTGCCCGTCAATGGCCCGTCCGACGCGCAGGCCGCCATTTCTATCCCTTTGCTGGCAGGCAACAGCTACAAGTACTACATCTTCGCTTCGCCCAACGGCACCTTCAGTTTCGACGGCCTGAATCTGTTCTTCGACGGGAACGATTCTACCCCGGGCATCTCGGTGTTTGGGGCACTCAACGGCTCTAGGTTCCTTCCCAATAGCAGCAGCACATTGACACTGCAATTCACCACCGTTGCGGGTTCGGGCAAAGGCTTCTACAGCTCGGGTGGCGTCATCGCGGTTCTAACCGGCTACGATTTGAACACCCCTGCGACCCCGCCCGGCGACGTGTGCCGGCCCTTTGGCTTCTCTCCCGGGGGCGCGCTGTCCTTATTCGGATCGTTCGCCTTGCAGGTTTTTCCCGCGGCATCTCTGAGCCTCAGTCAGGCCAGTGGAGCGCCCGGAACCGCTCTCACGCTTATAGGGAGCGGCTTTGCCTCTAACGAAACGGTCGAAATCTACGCCGGCCAATTGAGCATGCATCCGATCAATGCAACAATGACCGACGCCAGCGGCGATTTCACACTCACCCTCCGCGAGCCACAGCTCCCTTACGGCCCCATCGACTTTTACGTTGAGGGCTTGACCAGCGGCGAACTCGGGGCGGCCGCGTTGTCCGTTACTCCGGCCCTGGCGGCGAACCCCGGAACCGTAGCGCCGGGCGCCACTACAAACGCGTACGTCTTTGGCTTCGGCTCGGGTGAGACAGTCGATATCTATTGGAACAACCCACGGGAGTTGCTGGGTACGGCCAACGCGAACGGCGAAGGGAGCGGCACGTTGACGATCACGATCCCGGCAAATGCATCGCCTGGAATTAACGGCGTGATCGGAGTTGGGCAGACCACGAAGGCCATCGGCATAGGCAAGGTCAACGTACAATAACCAGGGTGCGCCGGCTCCAACTCTGGTGCTATACTCCAGCCATGGTCAGCGTGCATTTTGCGCGCATGCTGGCACCGAAGGAGGGATTTGGCGATGACCCTGACAAACGTGTTTTACGCGGTGTGGCGCTCGGTCGCTCTCGCCGCGGCCTTGCTGATTCCGGTCTCGGCGTACTCGCAGACCACACTGACGGGTGCCATGTGGATGGCGACAACTCCCAGCGGCGCTACCAGCGTTGCGCAGGCCTACGCAGACGGCGCTATGAATACGCTTGGAGGCGACCAGTGGTGGGACTTGTGGCTGGCACTGAATCCGGATGCCACCTCGCCGGTGAATGGCCCATCCGACGCTCAAGCGAGCATTGCCATACCGTTCCAGGCAGGCAATAGCTATAAATACTACCTCTTCGGCCAGGGCCCCTGCTGCAACTTGAAATTCAGCGGTCTGAATCTGTTTTTCGACGGCAACGGTTCCAATCCCGGCATCTCGGTATTCGGACCTGTCAACGCCTCCAGCTTTCGGCCAGACAACAGCGGCACATTGTCGTTAGAAGGTAATCCAACACCCGGTTCGGGCAGCGCGTTCTACAGCTCGGCTGGCGTTGTCGTGGTCCTAACCGGTTTCGATTGGAATGCGTCCGCGAACCCACCCGGCGATGTTTGCCAGGAATTTGCTTTCACTCCTGCCGCTGGAGACATCCTGAGTACCTACGGATCGCTCACCTTGCAGGTTTTTCCCGCGGCCACTCTGAGCCTCAGCCATGCAAGTGGCTCGCCCGGAACCGCTCTCACGTTTACAGGAAGCGGCTTTGCCGCTAACGAAACGGTCGAAATCTACGCCGGACAATTGAGCGCGCATCCCATACATGCGACAATGACCGATGCCAGTGGCGATTTCACACTGACCCTCCGCGAACCGCAGCTCACTTACGGTCTCATCGACTTTTACGTTGAGGGCCTCACCAGCGGCGAACTCGGGGCTGCCACGTTGTCCGTTACAGCCGCGCTGGGCCTGAACCCCGGAACCGTAGCGCCGGGCGCCACTACCACGGCGTACGTCTTTGGCTTCGGCATCGGCGAGACCGTCGATATCTATTGGAACAATCCCCGGCAGTTACTGGGTACGGCGACGGCTAACCAGGCGGGAAGCGGCAGCCTGCCGATCACGATCCCGGCAAACGCCTCGCCGGGAATCAACGCAGTGATCGGGGATGGACAGACCACGAAGGCCATCGGCATTGGCAGGGTCAACGTGCAATAACCTATCGCCCGCCGGAGTACTCCTGATACAGCCGGGCGATGTGCGCGCTGTGCACGTCGCCGGGATGAATCACCACGCGATACCGGAAGCGCAGAGTTTCGCCGGGCGCCAGCGCGAGGCTGCCGTCTTTGCTCTTGTCGTTTTCAAAATCGCGCAAGCCAAAAATATTCACCGCGAACAGGCCGTAACTGCGTACGTGCCAGTAAGTTGGATGCCGGGGATTCGACGGATGGTCGAACATAGCAACGCCTAGCGGTTCACCGTCCACCACGCCGTAGTAGTCCACCCAATCGGCGCGCTTGCCCCAGACTTGCTTCTCGCCCTCGCGTCCCTGGGAGTCCACCATGCGGCCGGTGCGCGGCGGCTCCGCGGGCGCGCCGCTGTGCGGTTCTTCGAGCGCCGATGCCAGGCGCAGGGCAAACGTACCCTCCTTTGTGTCGCCAAAGGTGACCTTGTCGCGCGCCGTCAAGGTGATGTCGAAGTCGATGGTGCGGATCTTCGGCTGGCCGTAGAAAATCATCCGGCGCGCCTCGGTGAGCAGCACCTTGCCGGCAGGATCGCGCCATTCGAAGTTGGCGTCGATGGTCCCCGAGTCCTTGCCATCCGCCAGGTTGGCAATCTGGGCCAACACGATACGCCCGAACTTGGGGCCGCGGGTCTCGTTACCCCAGAAGTCGAACCCGTTCACATCGCCGTGCGCGAACCACAGGCCGCGATGATGCGGATGGTCGCGGGATTCGCCTGGGATGTCTTCCATGGGGTAGCCGCGCGTCACGATCTTGCCGCCGGCCGAGCGCAGCGGGTGCAGATAAGGCTTGTTGGTTTCCGGCCCGGTGAAGAACTGGGTGAACGGCTGGCCCTTGATCTCAACCGAGACGTACTCGATGCCGTGTTGCGCGATATGCACCTGCGCGGCCACGGGCGCGGCCAGCAGGATGGCACACAGTACTGGCTTCATCCCAACAGTACAACATATGGCGATACCGGAGTACTAGAACAAATTCTGAGAAACAGGGGGACAAACCGGCTTGACAGGGCCAATCAGTTACGTAATTCTATCTAGTATAGTGAATTAATGGCATATAAATTACCGCCCTTCAACCCCTTCACGGTACTGGCTTTAGCGGGGGCTGTCTCCCTCCTGTGCGGATGCGGCGCCTCCAGCTCGACAGTAGGGGTCGCGGCGCCGGTGACCCTGCGCAACGTTTCCTACGATCCGACGCGCGAGCTATATCAAGACTACAACGCCGCGTTTGCCAAACATTGGAAGGACCTGGGTGGGGGCCCATTCAATGTGGAGATGGCGAACGGCGGTTCGGGTAAGCAGGCGCGCTCGGTGATCGACGGCCTGGAAGCCGACGTGGTCACGTTGGGATTGGCGTACGACATCGACGCCATTGCCGAGCACGCCAAGCTGTTGCCCGCCAACTGGCAGACCAGGCTTCCGGACAATAGCACACCCTACACATCCACCATCGTTTTTCTGGTGCGGCAGGGCAACCCCAAGGGGATCCACGACTGGCCGGACTTGATCAAGCCGGGCGTGGTGGTGATTACGCCGCATCCCAAGACCTCCGGCGGCGCGCGGTGGAACTACCTGGCGGCCTGGGGCTACGTCCTGAAGCAGCCGGGAGGCAACGAGCAGAAGGCGCGTGAGTTTGTGACTGCGCTATACCGGCATGTACCGGTGCTCGATTCCGGCGCGCGCGGCGCCACCACCACTTTCGTACAACGCGGGATGGGCGACGTGCTGCTGGCCTGGGAGAACGAAGCCTTCCTGGCGCTCCAGGAATTTGGCTCGGATAAATTCGAAAAGGTTACCCCGCCGGTAAGCATACTGGCGGAGCCGCCGGTGGCGCTGGTGGATGCGGTGGCGGACCGCCATGGCACGCGCCGCGTGGCCGAGGAATACCTGCATTATCTGTACTCGCCGGAAGGGCAGGAAATCGCCGCCAAACATTTCTACCGTCCGCGCCTGGAAGCCGTGGCGCGGAAGCATGCCGCGCAGTTCCCGAAAGTCGATCTATTCACGGTGGATGAGCTGTTCGGCGGCTGGCAGAAAACCCAAAAGACGCATTTCGCCGACGGCGGCGTTTTCGACCAGATTTATCAACCGGGCAAATAGACATGCAATGGCGGCGGTTCAAACGGCCGAGTGTTCTTCCGGGGTTCGGGCTTACGCTCGGGCTGACGGTGTTGTATCTCAGCCTGATCGTGCTGATTCCCCTCTCCGGCCTTTTCCTCAAGACGGCGACCATCACGTGGCATCGCTTCTGGGAAACTGTCTCCAGCGCGCGGGCGGTTGCATCCTACAAGCTGACGTTCGGCGCGGCATTCGCGGGCGCGGTGGTGAACGCGGTCTTCGGCTTTGTCGTAGCCTGGACGCTGGTGCGCTACCGGTTCCGCGGGCGGCGCCTGCTGGACGCCGTGGTGGATTTGCCGTTCGCGCTACCTACCGCGGTCTCCGGCATCGCGCTGACGGCGCTGTATTCCCAGAACGGATGGATCGGACGGCTGCTCGCGCCATACGGAATCAAGGCTGCGTTTTCGCCGTTGGGCGTGGCGATCGCACTGACGTTTATCGGACTGCCGTTCGTGGTGCGCACGCTGCAGCCGGCCATCGAGGAGTTGGATGGGGGCATGGAGGAAGCCGCCATGACCTTGGGCGCGGGCCGTTTTCAAACGTTCCGCCATGTGATCTTCCCGTTCATCCTGCCAGCGGCGCTCACGGGGTTCGCCATGGCGTTCGCGCGCGCGCTGGGGGAATACGGCTCGGTGGTTTTCATCTCGGGAAACATGCCGATGCGCACGGAGATTAGCTCGCTGCTGATCATCGCCAAACTGGAGCAGTACGACTACGCGGGCGCCACCTCCATCGCGGTGGTCATGCTGACGGCTTCATTCCTGCTGCTGTTGGCGATCAACTTCCTGCAATGGCGGTTCAGCCGCCGCCTGGGAAAGGGGACCGCATAAGGTGGCCGCGGCCGCACATGCCGTGGCAGGCGCGTCGGTGGCGCGCCGCGATCCGCCCTGGCTGCGCGCACTGCTGATTTCGATTACGCTGCTGTTCCTCGGCCTGTTCCTGTTTCTACCGCTGCTCACGGTTTTTCTAGAGGCATTCCGTAAAGGGGTGCAGGCGTACTTCGCCAGCTTTGCCGATCCGGACGCCCGCTCGGCCATCATGCTGACCTTGATCACCGCCGGCATTTCAGTGCCCTGCAATCTGGTGTTCGGGCTGGTGGCTTCGTGGGCCATCGCCAAATTCCAGTTCCGGGGTAAGAACATTCTGATTACGCTGATCGACTTGCCGTTCGCGGTGTCGCCGGTGATCTCGGGGCTCATCTTCGTGCTGATGTTCGGCGCGCAGGGCTGGTTCGGCCCATGGCTTACCGCCCACCACCTGCACATCATCTTCGCGGTGCCGGGGATCGTGCTGGCCACCATTTTTATTACCTTTCCGTTTGTGGCGCGCGAGATCATCCCGCTGATGCAGGAGCAGGATACCGACGAAGAGTACGCGGCCATCTCGCTGGGCGCCTCCGGGTGGCAGACGTTCTGGCGCGTGACGCTGCCCAACGTAAAGTGGGCGTTGCTGTATGGCGTGGTGCTCTGCAACGCGCGCGCCATGGGCGAATTCGGAGCGGTATCCGTGGTATCCGGTCACATCCGCGGCCAGACCAACACCATGCCGCTGCACGTAGAGATTCTTTATAACGAGTACAACTTCGTGGCGGCGTTTGCGGTGGCGAGTTTGCTGGCGTTATTGGCGCTGGTCACGCTGGTAGCCAAGACCGTATTAGAGTCGCGCATCCGAACCGGCGTGCGCGCAGACCAGGCCGCGGAAATGGAGACACTCGCATGAGCATTGAAGCGCGCAACATATCCAAGAGCTTCGGAGGTTTTCAAGCGCTCCGGAGTGTCAATCTGAAAGTCAACGACGGTGAGCTGGTGGCGTTGCTGGGACCTTCGGGTTCCGGAAAGACTACCTTGCTGCGCATCATCTCGGGATTGGAGGAGCCGGACCCGGACCCTTCCAGCGCCATCCTGTTTCACGGCCAGGATGTGACCGGGAGCCGCGCGGGACAACGCCGCGTCGGATTTGTTTTCCAACACTACGCGCTGTTCCGCAACATGACGGTGTTCGACAACATCGCCTTCGGGCTGCGCGTGCGGCCGCGGCGGTCGCGTCCGGCGGAGAGCGCCATCCACGCGAAAGTGAAAGAGCTGCTCAAGCTCATCCACCTGGAAGGTCTGGCGGAGCGGTCGCCGAGCCAGCTCTCGGGAGGCCAACGGCAGCGCGTGGCGCTGGCCCGCGCTCTGGCGATCGAGCCGCGGGTGCTGCTGCTCGACGAGCCGTTCGGCGCGCTGGACGCCAAAGTCCGCCACAGCCTGCGCCGCTGGCTGCGCCGTTTGCACGACGAAATCCACGTCACCAGCCTGTTGGTGACGCACGACCAGGAAGAAGCCCTGGAAGTGGCAGATCGGGTGGTGGTGATGCGCGACGGACGCATCGAACAGGAGGGCACGCCGGAAGACGTTTACCATCGTCCTTCGTCGGAGTTCGTGATGGATTTTCTGGGCAACGTGAACCTGTTTCATGGCCGCATCGAGGACGGCAAGGCCGTGTTCGGCCCGCTGGTGTTGGATCACTCCGGCGGCGCGCTGCCCGATGGCCACGGCGCCCGGCTGTTCGCCCGGCCGTTTGAACTGGACATCAGCCGGGAACAGAACGGCAAGCCCGGCATGAAGGCGCGCGTGACTCGGGTACAGTCCGCGGGCGCGCAGGTACGCATCGAGTTGAATTCCGAAAACGGCGAGCCGATGCAAGTCGAGATGCCGCATAGCCGTTTCCGCGAGCGAAGTGTAGCGCCCCAAGACGAGGTGTTCGTCACCTTTCTGGATGCGCGGATTTTTCTGGAAGAACAAAAGCGGTAGTGGAAAAGTTTGAGCAAACCGTAGCTGTTTTCATGCTGGTAATGGGCCTCTTGGTGATGCGGGAGGGATTCTCGTACTTCGCGCGATCCGAGGCGGCCGGTCCACCTTCGCGGGAAAGCCTTGCCATCGTGCTGGGCGGGCCGGACGGAATCGGGAAGACAGCGCAAGCCGAATTCTTGCGGCGAAGATACGGGTTACGGACGATTCCGGCCGGCGATCTCGGGCGCGAACTGGCGCGCAGCCGGAACCAGCGCTTCCTGCTTCAGGACTGTGCCGCCAGCCCGCACCAGGAGGAATGTCTGGCGGCGTTGGCCCGGCAGAGGGATCTGCCTCCGCCCGTCTTTATCGAGATTGCCGACCGGCGCCTGGGCAGCGCGGCGCGTTCAGGATTGAACGTGGACCTGATTCAGTCTTACTATCCCGATGCGGATGTCTGGACGCTCGACGGCACGCGGCCCGTGGAGGCGATTTCCGAAACGCTGCGGCGTCTGTTGGATTCGCCCGCCGCCAAATAGAAGCCGCTACCGCGCGCCGACCAGCGGCAGCACTAGGCGATCCAACTCCTCATCGGTAAAGTTCCGCAAGCGCACATCTTTGTGCAGCGTCCAATGCTCGACGTGTTGGAGCGATGCGCCGGGTTTCAGGTGCTGCAGCGGACCGAGCGTCTCCATTTCCAGAAAGTCGGCGTTGGTAAAGGTTTCGAACGAGCAGCCGAAGTCGGGATAGTTGCGCGGCGAATCCTGCGCGTCGTAGCGCTTGATGAACAAGCCGGAATTCAGCGCATAGGCGGCCCAGGTGTTCTTGTTGAAGCTGCCCAGCTTTTGCGGCTCGGGGTTCTTGGGGTCCTGATGCAGCATCAGGTATTTGCGGGTAAAGCGCCAACGATGATCGGAGAGGTTGCTGAACGCCCACATCACCAGCGGGTTGGTGGGATACAGGACCTCGGGATGCTTGCCGCGCGGGGGGAAGCCGTGGATGCCCACGCCGCCCTGCGCCATCATGGTGAGCGCCCAAGGCGCCAGTTCCAGCGGCTGCTTGCCCGCGTTCCTGATGCGGTGCAGCACCTCCACGCCGGTGCCCTGCGGCGACAATTTCACCACGATTTGTTTTTCTAGGCCGGTGAGCGGCTCGACGGGCTCGGTGGCTTCCAACACGTCGCCCTTTATTTCGATATGCACCGGCCCGTTGTCCGGGGCGTAGGTGCGCACCGCGTCTTCCGGCGCCGCCCAAATGCGATGTCCGCCGCGCGCGACCCATGCGGTCTCGCCGGACTTCCCCAGGCCTTCGGGAAACTCTTTGAAGAAGTTCTGGCCCCCCACGAAGGCGTAACGCATGATGCGGGGGCCGATGTCGCCGGTGACGATCAACTCGACTTCTCCGTTGGTGATGCGGTAGCAGTTCGGCCAGCCCTTGTAGCTGGTCTTTTCGATTTTGACGGCGGCGTGGGCGGTCATGGCGGCAAGCAGCAACGCGGCAACTTTTAGCATAGCCCGTATTATCGCGCGCTTCACCACCGGTGGGGCAGACCATCGACTTTTGTGGTCTGCCGCGCCTGCGCTACAGCAATTGTCTTCGATATCATAAATATGCCCATGAAGACCTTCAAGCAATTCGCTTCCGCTGTCCCGATGAGCCGGGTTGTGCGAGGTGGGTTTCCGGATCGCCGATTCGATGTCGATTTCTGGCAGCGACAGGGTGACGAGGCGATCTTTGAAGCCGCAGGGGAAATGGTAGGACTGGCCGAAGAATTCAAAGGCTCGAATGTGGAACTGAAGCCCGATTTCAAGGATCTGTTGCGCCTCCTCAACCACCATGAGGTCCGGTATCTCATCGCCGGCGGGTATGCCGTCATGAAGTATACGGAGCCGTTTTACACGAAGGCCATGGACATCTGGGTCGAGCCCGCGGAGGAAAACGCCAAACGAGCATACGCTGCGCTGGTGGAGTTCGGCCCCAATGGCCGATCTGACCGTCCATGATCTCACCCAACCCCACATCGTCTTCCAGTTCGGCGTGGCTCCCACCCGTGTGGACGTAATGACAACCATTGACGCCGTAACATTCCCTGTAGCCTGGAAGAATCGGGTTGAGACGCATTTGAGCGGCATGCCGATTTCCGTCATTTCCCTACCGGATTTGATCCGCAACAAAGAAGCTGCCAGGCGGGATACCGACCAGCTTCATTTGAAACGTCTGCGAGAGTACGGAGAAGGATAAGTCCTCTACCGCAGCCTGGCAGACGACACAATACGATCGTCTGCCCCACGCACATGGCCTAGAATGGATGGATCATGGAAACGTCCGGCTTCATCTGGGAGCCATCGCGCGCGTTCGCGGAGAGCACCAATGTCTATCGCTTCATGCGGCG
>Ga0187867_10004999_pt1 | contig 10142 bp, 7 predicted proteins | sample June2016WEW_13_1_FD_132976 | JGI IMG/M metagenome (GOLD analysis project Ga0187867, IMG submission 132976) | Peatland microbial communities from SPRUCE experiment site at the Marcell Experimental Forest, Minnesota, USA - June2016WEW_13_10 | ecosystem: Environmental > Terrestrial > Soil >...
ATACCGTCCTTACTGCGAAATGTCCAGGTCATTAGGCAATCGACTGAACCGTCAATTTTAACAGAAAACCATTTATCAGCTATAACCTCAACGCATTCTGATTTACCTTTCAACTGTATTCCATCCATCTTATATTTCCAATCAGCACAATATCCCCCATTGGACAATAATTTTTCGTTCTTTATCTCCATCAGGCTGGGCCAGAGCTGCATGAGATTACTCGGCCTTACAACGAAATTGAATATTTTTCCAGGAGATGCTTCAATTATGAGCTCCCTGTCGATCATGGCCATTCGATCTGGTTTCCTGAGTTACGCTGATCTAAAAGCATATTGTGGATTGAAATTTTCATGATGCTTCGCATTCCCAACCTCGGTTTATATGGTCTATTACTTTATTTAGTCAATTTTACGTTCGAATTTATTGGTACGAATAATATAAGTTGATAAGTCTAATCAAGAATAGCACGGAATCTTTATCAATACGTTTACAATTCTCCGATATTTTATCGACAAATTGCCGACATTTTACCGACATTAAGAGGACTTACACGAAATACCCTTTTGACAAGGAATTGTCAAAACCCAGTAATGCCAAATTACTTTTAGTGTCAATAAGAACAATGTTGTTACTGAATTATTCGAGTTCCCGTGAAACTCAGGATTGCATTCCAAAACTTGACGTTTAACGGACTTTAGTGTACTGTGGGAGGCACCGGATATAGTGGTATGTTTCAATTCAATATTCATCAACAAATAGTCAACGATAATCACAAATTAAGAGAAGCGGGACTAATGTTGCCGACTGCATCGGTAATAACAATTCGTAGCTTTAATCGGGATGCATAATTGCCTGAATAGCCGAAATTACCCGAAGCATATTTTAAGCATCATGCCCTAAATCAACTGTAATTTTAAATTGTAATTGGAGAAGCGACCGAATGGCAGAATTAATGAAGTTGGAAGAAGTGGCTGATTACTTGCGAGTAGCCGAAAAAACAATATACCGTTTAATTGATAAACGAGACATCCCCGCAACGAAGGTAGGACATCAATGGAGGTTTGATAAAGCAGACATAGATAAATGGCTCCGTCAAAACTCGACATACACGAAAGTTCGAGTTACAAAAAAATAATGGTTATGACTAAAATTCCGGCTACCGCCCAAATCGTATAGCTGGAAAAAGTACCAATGAATAAGGTTTCCATGAAGCGGATATTTTTAAAGGCGATAGAAATCATTTCAGCATGTACATGCCTGTCGGATGAAGTGGTAAAAAATGGAAGATAAAAAAGTGAAAAACGGATGATTTCAAGCTTTTCCGGGCTTTAACTGAAGGGGAGATAACGTCATCCGTAATTGACCGCTCTTAAATACTGGTTTTTGAATATTACTCGACAAGCAAGAATTGAGTTCTGAAAACGGCGGATAGGGATGGATCAGCAGAACTGGTTTTAAAATTGCATTGAATAAGTTGCTGAGCAGATTCTGATGGAGTTCAAATGAGTCAAATTAAAAGCAAGGGAATAAAATGGGTTCTGCTCTTCTTATTTGGCTTATGCATTTTGGCTGCTTCGCTAACTTTCTTTATTTTAAGCGCGAAAAGCCCCTATATCGGGGTTATACTTTCTAAAAGCCCACAGGGTTGGGTTGTCGATGAAGTTGATGACGCCGGACTAGCCAAATCGTATGGCATAGTTGTGGGAGACAAACCAATTGAAATCAATGGCCAGTCCGCACAAATATTCTTAGCGAAATACGATAAAGCCGGAACAGTTTGGGATACACTAATTAACCAGTTGACCGTTATCGATGCTCAAGGACAGGCCAAAGCAGTTTCAGTCGCAGGTGGTTCTCAATCTGCAGCATCAATCATCGAATTATCGACTCAGTTTTTCGTCAGCCTCATATTTTGGATTGTGGGATATTACGTATTCTTCGAGAAACCCAAGGATGCCGCGGCAAATTTGTTATTCCTATGCAGTCTCGCATTGGGATTAGTCTTAAGCGCAAATCTGGCTGGATCACGTGAAATTGCCCCGGCAGCATATTTTGAAGTAGCTGCTACTCTAATAAGTCCATGGCTTCTTGTCCATCTATTTCTCATTCTCCCCGAGGAAAGAAACTGGCTGCGTGGAAATCCCCGAGTATATCTGATTTACCTGCCGGCATTGGTAACCCTAACGCTTTTCCCAATAATAGGTTATTCCAATGGACAACCAGTAATGTGGTTTCGATCTTTGAGATTATTCGAATATGCTGTGGGGTTCACAACTGCAATCGGCGTCTCGGTCTTTAACTATGTCAGAGTGGTCTCCGTGAGAACAAGACAACAATTGAAAATTGTGTTTTTCGGTTGCCTTGCCGCTTTAATACCTATATTGATCCTTATCGTTCTTCCTCAGGCTATCTGGGTGCAGGGAAAAGCAATTGCGCCCGGCGGATTCAGCGTTCTGTTCGTTGTTTTCATTCCAATTGCGCTGGGATATTCAATTATTAATCAGAAACTAATGGACATCGACCTGGTAATCAGAAGAAGTGTAATTTATGGCTTGATCACATTGATCATGGCAGCCATTGTTTCCGCGGGCATTCTTACCACGATTGCATTTCAAAAGAGCCTGGGAAGGCCTCAGGAAATCGTCATCAGCTTGGTCTTAGGTGGCATCGCCACTGTGCTCTTCGGTCCGGTAAAAAATGGGATCGAGTTTGTAGTAGACAAATATATCTATAAAGACAGGTACGATTATCGGCAGATTATTAAGAGCCTTAATAATTTGCTGAATTCTGCTAAAGATTTTTCGGATGTGTCGCGCTTTATCGTCGGCGCCACGGTTCAAGCTTTGAATTTAGGCGGAGGTTGTTTGTATTTAAAAAATTCAGACGGGGCTTTTGAAATCAGTGCATCAATGGGTCTATTTGTCGATGTTAATAATCAGGAAAGATTGCTATCTTTATTGTCAAAGCGTGATCGCAGGATCGAGTTCCCCAATTCAGCAATGAATCTGGATGTTAATCTATCGTATCTGATGCCGCTCGTAACAGGAGGAAAGGAAATCGGGATTCTCTGCCTTTCTCCGAAGAACTCAAGACAAGATTTTTCGTCAAATGACTTGTTTCTTCTCGAAGGTATTGCCTCGGTAGCTGGCGTATCTTTACATGCCGCAATTCTGACACATGATGTCAGCTCACGGGATACCTTTGTTTCTGTTGTATCCCATGAGTTACGCTCTCCTTTGACGTCCGTTTTAGGGTACACTGAACTGTTAATCAACAAAGATCCTCCTGAAGCCACTCGAAAACAGTGGCTAAAACGCATTCATGATAATAGCCAGAAACTTACCTTCCTGGTAGATGACCTTTTAAACGTCACCCGTATTCAATCCGGCAAGGTCGTAATGAGATTAGAGAAAGTGAAGTTGTCTGACATTTTTGAAGACAGAATCGTGATGGCACAGGAAAGTACCAGCAAGCATAATTTTGTGATTGACATCGAGCCTAGCTTGCCAACTATTCTGGTGGACCGAGATAAGTTTGGAGAAGTCATAGGGAACTTGTTGAGTAATGCGGTCAAGTATAGTCCAGATGGCGGGACTATTAAACTTTCCGCGCGTCATGAACGTCACAATCACCGCGTAGTAGTAAGTGTTATTGATGAGGGAATTGGAATCGGACCCGAGGACCGAGACTTGCTGTTCACGACGTTTCATCGCATCCAAAGGCCGGAGACCAGAAATATCAAAGGGAGCGGATTGGGTTTATATATTGCCAAAGAATGGACCAAAGCCATGGGAGGGGAAATCTGGTTGGAAAGCGAGTTAAAGAAAGGGTCAACGTTTTTTGTGGCGGTACCGGCGCAGGATTCTTGAGTATAATCAAAAGACCGGAGAACGATTGGAAGAATATTCATGTATGAGAAGATATTGGTAGTTGATGACATTGAAGATATAAGGAGTTTGTTGCAGGAAGCTTTGCAAGCAAGCGGGTATCATACTCTGGAGGCTGCTGATGGGCGTGAAGCTCTAAGTATGATAGAAGCAGAATCTCCGGACTTGGTGATTCTCGACATTGCAATGCCTGTCATGAGTGGCTTCCAGGTTTTACGACAGCTTCGTAAAAATTCAGATATACCCATTATTATGCTTAGCGCCAGAACGGACACCGTAGATAAAGTCGAGTCACTTGAACTTGGGGCAGATGACTATATAACCAAACCTTTCGAAATAGCAGAAATGACAGCGCGGGTCGAGGCGGTGCTCCGGCGCAGAAAAACAATATCCAACGTTATTAATAAAGTTGAATTTAACGATGGGCAATTGTTGATTGATCTTGCTAAACGACGCGTCACTTTGAAAGGTGAAGAAGTCGAACTAACGCCGAAAGAATATGAATTACTTAGGGAACTTGTTCTCAACGCCGGAACAGTCCTGGAATATCAACGAATACTTGATGCGGTATGGGGTAAGGAATATGGGAACGCAAAGGAGCTGGTTCAAGTCACCTTGAAACGACTGAGAGCAAAAATCGAGGTCGACCCCGGAAATCCTAAATATGTGTTGACTGTTAGTGGTGTAGGATATCGTTTTAAAGAAATTTCTTAGAAACGTCTTGGTAAAGCAACCACTCATTTCTTCTCTAACAAGTCCGATCTTATTAAAATACCTTATGGTACTTCGAGATTCATTTACTGGCTTTCGCCCACAACTTAGCCAGAAAAACCGGTTACCAATTTCTTTGGCGTTAGTTAAGATTCACGGGAATTGCTGTAACAATACACCGGATAACTCGGTAAGTTGTAAGTAAATTATCGGTGATTTGTCGGTAAAATGTAAACGAATTGTCGGCATTTTACCAGAGATTTCATGATACCATGATATAAACTGCAACAAACTAGAAGCTAGTGCCATACTGTTACAGCGCCAAAGCCATGAATAAGGCCATTCAATAATTGAAATTGTAAGACCTAATTGCAAGATTCATACTATGCCCCAGAAAGCGGCTAAATTACTTTTAACGAGAAACTGCGGCCGCTATTTATTTGAGCATCTTTTGTAATGTAAGTAGGGTTGCATGGCTGCTCGAGTTTAACCTCCACAAGTGCAAAAATTTTATAGGTAAGAAAAAACCTTTGAAAAAACTACTTATTTTGTTCATAGTCTTGATTCTTTGCGGCTCGACAATCGCCTGCTGTTCTTTGCCATCTAATAATTCATATCCAACTTGGACATCTCAGCGAAGCACTACCCAAATTAGAAATGTCTGGGGAACCTCTTCGTCCGATGTTTTTGCTGTGGGGGAATCCGGCAATATCATACATTACGACGGGAAGTCATGGAATACTATGACGTCCGGTACAACTAATGCTCTTTATGGGGTGTGGGGTAATTCTTCGCATGGCGTTTTTGCGGTGGGCAGGCAAGGTACCATCTTGCATTATGATGGCAAGGCATGGAGTCAAATGACAAGCGGTATTACAACTGAAATTGACTCCGTCTGGGGTACTTCCTCGTCTAATGTTTTTGCCTTGGGGCCAAACATCATACTACATTACAACGGCAATGTATGGAGTAGCATGAACGTACCTGCAGTAGCTTTCTTTGAAAGCATTTGGGGTACATCTCCGTCCAATATTTTTGCAGTGTCCGATAAAGGCACTATCATGCATTTCGACGGCAGTACTTGGAGCAATATTGGTAGCGGTACAACCAATCAACTTTTAGTTGTCTGGGGCAATTCCTCATCTGATATTTTCGCTGTGGGGGAATTCGGCACTATTATGCATTACGACGGCTATGCTTGGAGCACTATGACAAGTGGGTTGACTAATCCGCTTGCAGGCATTTGGGGCAGTTCTTCGTCTGACATTTTCACTGTCGGCCCGGGAGGCGTTATCCTACATTATGATGGCAAGACATGGAGTCAGTGGCACATGGATACTACCAACGTTTTTGTTGCGGTTTGGGGTACTTCCTCGTCTAATGTTTATGCCGTTGATGGCAGTGGCGTAATTTGGCATTACTCGGAAAATTAATGGTGGGAGAGAATTTTTATTCTTTTTATTGTAATCCTACTTGTTAATAGAAAAGATAAAACGTATCACATTTCTATGCCTCTCGGTAGACATAGATCGCGATTTTCGCTCGAAGATTACAAAATGGGAGTGATAAGTCAAATAAGAATGGATATAATTGCTTATAATCATACATTCTTTCGTACTTATCCCTAACTTTTAAACGATTTATTCGTTACAACATTAGAAATAACCAAAGGAATCAGCAAATGAAAAAGGTTACTTGGTTAGGTTTATGTGTATTCTTGGTGGCTGTAATGTTGCTGGCATCTTGCACATCAGCCACAACTACAACCCAAACCTCTACCCCTGCGAGTACCACCACAATACCCCCGGGAGGTGAGATCGTACTTACCGTAGTAAGGTTAACAACTTTTCGCTAATGGATTTGCAAGCATTACCTTCAATAACGGGAAATGGTGGATACATGAGTCAGAGTGGCACTATTACGGGCCCGTTTTCTTATCAGGGTGTGGCACTGACAGACTTGCTCGGCACTGTGGGTGGAATATCCGAAGGGGATAATGTTGTTTTTACGTCCTCGGATAAATATACCCAGACGTTATCATACGACCAAATAACCAATGGTAATTTTAATTACTACGATACCACCGGCAACCCAAGTACCCCGAAGACCATGCCGACACTTACTTTGATTTATTCGGAAAATGGCACTCTTCTGGGCAATACCGACGGTCCCGTCGAGCTAGGTATGCTGTCTCCACAAAATATTCTTACTGATGGATCGTTATGGGCAAAAATGGTAACAACAATTACTGTCACCTCAGACACAAGTGATCACGTCTCATCTACCAGCCCATCTACTATTACTACTGCTGCAACATTATCAACCACCACAACAAGTGCCTCATCATCTCCAGCCATTGAGTCAACAATTCATTCCGTGGTGCAGGTATGGATAATTGACCCAAGTACAGGCTCCAAGAATTTTGAGGCTCTTGGGGTGCCGGTTGGAGACGGCACGACTATCCTGACTATCATTGATTATGAGGATTACAAGCCTGCAGACGGGGACATAGAAGTAACAACCCAAAATAATGAAACTATTTTGGCTTCAATCCAAGCAATCGACGCCCGTACTGGTGCAACCCTGCTGAAATTGGATTCAGGCAGTTTACCACCAGTACCCACCAGAGATCCGTCAACGCTCAAGACAAATGAACCGTTAATTGTTTGGGCGCAAATCAATTCTGACCCTGTTCCGGAAGCTACCAACGTGATAGGAGGCCCCGATACGTCTCCGAACTCAGTACCTCTTTATTTTGGGGTTGGCCTGCCAAACGGGGTCTACAGCGGGGGCATAACTCAAGGGGCGGTGGTAACAGACCGAAATGGCAAAGTGCTGGGACTAGAGGGTGTTTACAATTATAGACTCGTTATTCTTCTCGGGCCCATCGGTCGAATCCCGCCCATAATAAGTATTGACAATGCGGCGGAATTACTTTCCCCATTTGCTAACCTGCAACCCTGGGCCAATGGTCCATATCTATTCACTTCCAATGTAGTTGGAAATTATATCGGAAGTTATGACGAAAACGGAAGCGCTTACCCAATTTTGGCAAATGCGATCACACAAGTACTGAATGAACTGGGAGCTTCTCTATCAACCAGTGATTTGCCTCAAAATTTCTTGTCATACACTTGGTCGAACGCAATCCCTCAAACCTCTGACGGTCATTTGCTGACCACTATTTTCCCCCGACCCGTAAATCTTTGTAACACTGCTGGCACGGTGCTGGCACAAGCCAAATGGGTGGGAATCCAATGGGATCGGAATAATGGCAACCCTAGCCGCGTGGTTTATGGCAGCACAGCCTACACGGTAGATGGTAGTTTTGAGATTATCGGTGACACCAGTATTCTGGAGAATGTACTGCATGGGCATTGAGCGACCGTAGTCCTTAGGACCAATAAGGGAATTTGGAGGCGATAAAAATGAAGAATCGGATGAGAATGCTCTTGCTTTCAATAATACTAATTGGGCTAATTTTTTCTGCCAGTTGTGCTTCATCAAAGACCCCCACCATCACTACAAATTCTTTGCCTGAAGGGACCGAAGGTGTCGCATACTCACAGACTCTTAAAGTGCATGGCGGGTCGCCACCCTATACATGGTTTGCGATGGCGACACTACCTCCTGGTCTTCAGCTTGACCCTCTTAGCGGTGTGATTTCAGGCACGCCATTGGCTGGTTGGGGACCAGCTTTCGTCTCTTTCCAGGTAGCTGACCATGCAGGCATGGGGTCCGAAAAACAACTATTAATTACTGTGAACCCCACTATTGCATCTACAACGACCACAACGTCTAACATTGTTGGCTCAGCCTCGTCCAGCTCGTCAAATGGTCTAAAGTTATCGCTTTCAGTTGATTCTACTCCAAATATTCAACACCAGATCTCGATAACTCTCGATGAAACGAATACACTCTCAGAGATTAATAATGTTCCCGTATCTGACAATTGGCTATACAAAGGTTTAGGTGTTGCTCCCTGCAACTTTACCTCTCCCTACGGAATTGCAGTGTTTTCGGGAGACTATAATTCTTCAAATCTTTCGACCGGGACACCGCTCACACTTTATGATCCCCATGTAGCTCGGTTATGTCCCACAAATTATCCAGTAATCTCGTATTCTTTTCAACCATCGCTTGATTGGGCACAGGCTATTGAAAATCCTGCTAATCCATTAAATAACTCTCAGCAAATGCAATATGAACTTACCATAAATGGATACTGGCCTGATGATAGCTTCAGCTCCAATTCACAATTAACCAATTTTGCTCCAGGGGTTTATACCGTTGTGGGTGGTGATGAATGGGGTAATTTAGCACTTATACATTTCACGGTTGTCAATTAATGTGAAATTAAAAAGATGCCAATATAGGTCGGAAATCAAAAAATGTTTAAGGTGAAGTGGTTATTAGGTATTTGTATTTTGTACTTGCTCGGTGTACTGGGTTTGATCGTCTATGCCATTATTACGCCAGTTACGACGACAACATCAACTTCCACTGGAATCGTCAGTACTCATGCCGTGTCATCTACTCCCTCTCAAACCACAACAACGTCATCAGAAAACTTTAATGATGTCAACTCAGCCTCATCTACTTCTGCCAACGGCCTCACCCTTTCTCTTTCCCTTAACTCAACAATATACCAGCCGGGGCAGGACGTTTCGATAGTTATTGACATTAAGAACACGCTGTCGGTTGAGAACGATGTTCCGGTATCCGACAGTTGGGTATACAGTGATCTGGGATTAGGTCCATGCGACAATGGTCCGGGGGGCTTCGGGTATCCTTATGGGATAGCTATTTTCCAGGAAAACTATACTTCTTCAGAGCTTCCCATTGCAACGCCTCTTGCTCTGTATGACTATAGTGTGCCCCCTCCATGTCCAGGACCGATGCCATCAACTGCATTTGATTTTAAACCATTAAGCGACATTGCCACCATAATAAGCGGCTCATCCTCCTTCCCGGACTCGTCCGTTGCGGTAAATACCCAATTGGCTGAGGCTGGTTACTGGACGGGCGTTAGCCCTGAAACCAGCAAACACGACTTCGCCCCTGGAGTGTACACCATAATCGATGGAGACGAATGGGGTGCTCTGGTAGTTCTTCATTTCACAGTTTCGACGGAAACCACAGACGGCAATTCAGCCACATCATTATCTAATGATGGCCTAAGGTTATCTCTTTCAATCGACGCAACAACCTATCAGCCAGGGCAACAAGTTACTATTGTTATTGACGAGACAAATACCCAACTAAAAACGAATAATGTTCCTGCATCTGATAAATGGCCGTTGAATGGGTTAAGCGTGAGTTCTTGCGGAACACTTAACTTTCCCTTCGGAATGGCAGTTTATCAGGGATATTATACTTCCGGTAATATTTCGTCAGGGACGCCATTGAAACTTTACGATCCCCTTGCACCATATGGTTGCCCTGCGATTTTTGCTGCAATCAATGCATATGCTTTTCAATCGTCGAGTGATATTGCTGCCATATTTCAGATTTCCAATACTAATCCGGTCTCCACCGAGAACA
>Ga0187867_10005001_pt1 | contig 10141 bp, 4 predicted proteins | sample June2016WEW_13_1_FD_132976 | JGI IMG/M metagenome (GOLD analysis project Ga0187867, IMG submission 132976) | Peatland microbial communities from SPRUCE experiment site at the Marcell Experimental Forest, Minnesota, USA - June2016WEW_13_10 | ecosystem: Environmental > Terrestrial > Soil >...
CCAAAACCGACTTGCCACCACAGGAGGCGGCAGGATAGAACATTCTCAGTCCTGGACGGCCAATCCCGTTGGCCGGTTTTGAAGTGATAATCGTTGGCCGCTTTTGAAGTGATCACTGAGGTGATCTTCCCGCGAAACAGCGTCAGCAACAGGGCGCGGTAGCCGGACGACGACGGGAATCGAAGCACAGACATCGGCGATGTCGCCGGCTTCGCGTGGCAAGTCCTCCTCGAGAAGCACAGTTGTGGGTTGCATGTTTCGTTGCCGGGTGCGCCGAGTTTCAGCGTGCCGCGAAAGCATCGGTAGGAGCCGCTGGAATCTCGCCGGCTGCACTGCGAGAGTAAGAGTTTAGATCGGAGAAAACCATATCGCGCACCAATTCGCTAAACGTGGTCTGTGCCGACCAGCCCAGGCGCTGGCGCGCTTTCGTCGTATCTCCCAGCAGGACGTCCACTTCAGCCGGCCGCAGAAAGCGCTCGTCGAGCACCAGATATTTGTATGGATCGAGTCCGAGCAATCCGAATGCGCATTCCAGAAATTCCCGCACCGAGTGGGTTTCGCCGGTGGCGATGACGTAGTCGTCTGGTTGTTCCTGCTGCAGCATCCGCCACATGGCTTCCACATATTCTCGCGCGTCGCCCCAATCGCGTTTGGCGTCCAGGTTGCCCAGGCGGATTTCAGTGGCCAGACCGAACTTGATCTGGGCCGCTAAGGAAGAAATTTTGCGGGTGACAAATTCCATGCCGCGCCGGGGCGACTCATGGTTGTATAACATGCCACAGGATGCGTGCAGACCGTAGGCTTCGCGATAGTTGCGGGTGAGATGATAGCCGGCTACTTTCGAGATCCCATAGGCCGACCGCGGACGAAACGCGGTAAGCTCGTTTTGCGGAGCCGGCGCGGAGCCGAACATTTCGCTTGATCCGGCGAAATAAAATTTTGCCTTGGGCGCAAGGTCGCGACAGGACGATAGCAAGTAGTGAGTGCCGTTGACGTTAACCTCGAAGGTTGAAAACTCGTCTTCAAAGGAATAACTGACGTAGCTTTGCGCCGCCAGATGATAAACCTCATCCGGCTGCACGGCAGCAACCACCTTCATTAGACTGGGATAGCTCTCGAGAGATGCCGCATGCATGTGAATCCTGTCCAGAATGTGATGGATCCGCGACAGCCGGTGCTGGGGGTCTTCAATCGCCACGCGGCGGACGATGCCGTGCACCTCATAGCCTTTTTCCAAGAGCAATTCCGACAGATAGCTTCCATCTTGTCCTGATATCCCAGTAATGAGCGCACGCCTTTGATTAGCCACGGTTGATCTCTATGATGGGACGGAATAGCCCACAGCCTTACGTTGAGGACATCAAAACTGCTGCCTTCCTCGAAAACCCGCTCATACGGACCTTGACCAAGCGTTCGCAATGGAGGAGCGCGAGCATCCAAGGCTTTGGGTCAGAGTTTGAACAGTGTAGCACATCACAAAGATTCCCTTACACTTCCGCGGCGCTGGTGCTGGCACACCTTTTAAGGCCGGTGGAATTTCTTGAAGTCTCTCCCACGCTCTGCCCGGCGTCCCGGCAGGGCTTCAAGAATATCGTTCAGGAAGGTATTCACAAAAGATCTTCCTGGGCACTCCGAACATTGTACAATCAATTCAATTTTTGATCACGTGTCACCCAGATGAGCTTCTGGGTTTAGTGTGCTCCTCGCACTAAACCATTTGGTTTGATGGAGTGGTGAATGGAACCTGAAAAGACCTTTCGGACGTTGGTGCCTCGCAAAGATGAACTACAGGCCTCGCGCCCCACCGAGAGCGTCGCTTTGCCTGCGGCGTACAACCTGACCGTCAGCCATGTTCCCAGTCTCTGGGATTATTGGCCGATCGTGCTCAGGCACAAGTGGACGATCTTGTCTGCCATGCTGGTGGCGTTGCTGGTAGGCACGGTGGTTTCCTTTTCAACCACGCCCATTTACGAGGCCGTCGGCCGAGTCGTGATCAATCGCGAGGGAGCCGACTCAGCAGCTCTGAAAACCTCCGATGCCAGCGGCAGCGATTCCTATGACGACTACATGGTTGCCATGGATACGCAGACCCACGTTTTCCAAAGCGATGCCATCGCCAAACTTGTGATCCGGAAGTTGAACCTTGATTCCGATCCGGCATTCGCCGGTAAGGGAGCAGCGCGCGGGAACTCTGCGCCTATTGCTTCCCGGGAAATTGAACCTCATCAGGAAGCGGCGCTGGTCGCGAAGTTCCACGGGGCGCTGCAGATCAACTCGATTCCCCGGACACGACTGCTGGAAATTCGGTTCTCGAGCTCTGATCCAAGTCTGGCGGCCAAAGCGGTCAATACTCTGATCGACACTTACATCGAGCAAAATTACAAAACCCACCTTGACGCCACCACGCGCACATCCGACTGGCTCGCCCAGCAATTGTCCGAACTGCAGATGAAGGTTGAGGAATCCCAGGAAAAACTGGTCCGCTATCAAAAGGAGCACGGGATCCTGGGCATCGACGAGAAGCAAAACATAATCACCTCCAGGCTCGACGAACTAAACAAGGAGTTGACGGCTGCAGAAGGCGACCGCATGCAGAAGGAATCTGTCTATCGATTGGCCAGTTCCGGTGAACCTGATCTGTTATCCAATCTTGATCCGTCCAGCCCGTTAGTCAAGCTGCGAAGCCAGGAAGAGGATTTGCATCGCCAACTGGCGCAGGCGAGTGTTCATTTCCAGCCGACCTATCCGAAGGTGGAGGAATTGAATCAGCAACTGGCTGCCGTCCAGGCGGACATCAAAGCCGAAATCAAACGTCTGGCGACGAAATACGAAAAGGATTACCTGGCGGCGCTGGGGCGTGAAAGTCTGCTTCGAGCCTCCCTCGAGAATCAAAAAACCGAAGAGAACCAACTCAATGAAAGCGCTATCGAATACAGCCTTCTGAAGCGAGACGTGGAGAGCAATCGGCAGCTCTATGAAGGCCTCCTGCAAAAGCTGAAGGAGGCGGGAGTCTTGACGGGGTTGCGGTCGAGCAACGTACGGATCGTGGATCCGGCATCTGCTCCCACCGCGCCCTCGACGCCCAACCTCCCCCGAAACCTTCTGATGTCACTTGTGGTGGGCTTGGCCGGCGGACTAGCGCTCGCGTTTATTCTTGAGTCGCGTGACAACGCCGTGCACTCTTTGGAACAGGTGCGGATGATCACCGCTTTACCATCCCTCGCGGTCATCCCCTTCTCGTCTCATCCCCGCGGCCGATCGCTATCGCTGCCGCAGGCCAAGCGCCTGCCACAGGCAACTACCGCGTTGGCCTCAGCTACTCGTCCGAAATCAGAGATTGCTGAAGCCTACCGTGCGTTGCGGACTTCCATTCTGCTTTCCAAGACCGGCAGATCGGCCAAGATCTTGATGGTAACAAGCGCATTACCGCAGGAAGGCAAAACCACGACCAGCGTGAATCTGGCCATTGTCCTCGCGCAGAAGGGCGCGCGTGTACTCCTGATCGAAGCAGACATGCGGCGTGCCAGTGTCTCAAAGATATTTCACCTTAGATCAGATATTGGCCTTAGCACGATATTGGGGCCAAAGACCATCCCGAAACCGGAGGAAGCGATCCATTCAGTCGCGGACGTTGCGAATCTCAGAGTGCTGCCCGGGGGGCCGGTTGCACTTCACCCGTCCGAAATGCTGGCCTCGCCCCGTATGAGAGACCTGATCCAGTATTTGGAACCGGAGTTCGATCACATCATCATCGACACCCCCCCGGTGCTTAGCGTCACGGACGCTGCGCTGTTGTCCGCATTGGCCGACTCCACACTCCTGGTGATACGTGCTGGTATGACGAGCAGAGCTGCTCTACGTCGCGCCCACGACGTGTTGGCGCACGTCGATGCCCGAATTATGGGTGTAATTCTTAATGCAGCGGACTTTACCGAACCCGACCTGTACTACTACGGCAACAGGTATGGCAGTTACTATCACGACTCTGCGCCGGATAAGACCGCTCAGCGGGAGTAGCCCGTGAGACTGCCGCTGCGCCCTCCTGTCAGGAACGCTCTGTTGGTCCTGATGTGCTTCGGGACACTAACGATCTATGTTGATAGGGTGGGGCGAGTCTATCTCGCGCGACGATCCGCGGACTCTTCTCAAGTCGCGGGTTTGAAGCGTGCCATCCGTTTGGTGCCCGACAATGCCGAGTTCCCCCACCTGCTCGGTCTCCGGCTTTCCGCCTCCGACCAGGATGACGACGGCGCCATAGCGAACCTCCATAAAGCCGTCACATTGAACCCGAACAGTGGCCGATATTGGCTTGATTTGGCCTCGGTGCACCAAGTCACGGGGAACGTTGAGAAACAAAATGAGGCTGTGCAGTCTGCTCTCGACGCCGAACCGGGTAATCCGGAAGTCTCTACGGAAGCCGCACAATTCTTCTTGGTCGCCGGCGACGTGCGCCGTGCCCTGCCGCTGTTCCGGCAAGCTCTCGTGCAGAACCCGGAAGCTGCCAAGGCCATTCTCCCGGTGTGCTGGCGTGAGACGCGGGACGCGAACCTGCTTCTTGCTGAGGTGATTCCAGGGAGTCCGGAACTTCAGCTAGCGTTCTTGCGCATGCTGACCGAGCAGAAGGAAGCGACTGCTGCGAACCAGGTTTGGCAGCGACTTGTCGCCTCCCACAGGTCCTTCCAGCCACAGCTTAGCTTCTTTTACTTTGATTACCTGCTGAAAGAACATGAGGTCGCAAGCTTTGACCACGCATGGCACGAACTCGCTGGTGTCACACCCAATCTGCAGGCTTATCTGCCGAATGACAATTTGATTGTGAATGCCGGCTTTGAGCAGCCCCTTCTGAATTCCGGTTTCGATTGGAGACATGAACCCGCGGACCATATTGCCGCTGGTATAGACGACAGCGTGGCGCACTCCGGAACCCATTCGCTCTCTTTGTCCTACGATGGTAACCCGGCATACGATTCCGGCTGGAAGCAGTTCGTTCCGGTGCAATCGAACACTGATTACGAATTCGGCGTCTGGATCAAGAGCGAAAACGTGACCAGTTCGAGCGGACCGAGGATCGCGTTTGTTGATGCGTACAGTGGCGCCAATCTCCTGTTAACCGATGATGTACTGGACACTCATCCCTGGCAGGAAATCAAGGGCACGTTGCGAGTGCCGGCCAAGACCGAACTGTTAGCAGTAAAGATCGTCAGGGCTCCAGCCAACACGAGGATCCGTGGACGTGTCTGGATCGATGATTTGCGGTTGGTAAAGAGGTAATCGATGCCGCCTGGACAAATCATCGAGCATGCGGCCCCGTTTGTAAGGGAAGTCACTATTCGTCAGCGACTGGAACGCGGACTGCGAATCTCCCTGTTTGTTGCGCTCTGCACACTTCTGATTTTCGGGCCGCTGGCGCTAGGCATAGTTCAGAGCTGGTCCACTGCACTGTTCGAAGCCGGTGCCGCCGCCGTTTTGTTGATCTGGATGGCATGGCAACTCACTGCCTCCGAAGTCCGAGTCGGATGGAATCCGTTGTTTGCGCCGATGCTGGTTTTTTTCGGACTCGTCCTGGTGCAGATCGCATCGCATCACTCGGCCTATTTGTACGATTCCCTTTCTGAGCTTTGGCTCTACGTTGCCTATGGAATTCTGGTATTTGTCGCGGTGCAGCTTGTCCGGGCTGACGACAGCTTCATCCTGCGCTTCGGGAGCACCATGGCCCTGTTCGGGTTAGTCTATGCGGTTTTTGCGGTCTTTCAGGGGTTTACCTCGGAAGGCAGGATCTATTGGCTGATAAAACCGCGAGCCGGAAGTGTGTACGGCAGCTACGTAAATCACAACCACTATGCCGGATTGATGGAGCTACTACTTCCCATCGCGATGGTGCTTGCGTTCAGCGGCTCAATTCGTGGAGGGAAACGTGTTTTGCTTGTGTTTGCCGCTACGCTGATGGCTGCCTCGGTGTTCTTGTGCCAATCCCGCGGAGGGATGTTCGCGGTTATCGTGGAAACGGTGTTCCTCGCAATCTTTTGGATGCGTCAATTCTCACCCAGGAAATCAGCGGCGGTGTTTGTGGCGTTCTGCCTGGTAACAGCGTTGTTCTTGGCATGGATCGCTCCGCAGCAAGTCGGCAGCCGCATTACCGACATTCATGATCCCGCACGGTGGTTAATCCACCGCGACTCCATTCGTATGTTTGCCGCCCATCCGTTTCTGGGCAGTGGTTTCGGAAGCTTTGCCACCGCGTTTCCTCGCTATCGCGCGTTCTACGATGGTTTTTTTATCAATCACGCGCACGATGACTATCTTGAACTTTTACTGGAGACGGGTCTGGCCGGGTTCGCCGTCGCCGTGTGGTTCATCGTCGTGTTGTATCGCGAGGGGCTCCCCAACCTTCGCCCGGCAAGACTTTCTCCAGCGGCGCTGATAAGCACCGCAGCTCTGGCGGGGTGCACTGGCCTACTGGCGCACGGTTTCATGGACTTCAATCTTCATATCCCGGCGAACGCGGCTTTGTTTTACGTATTGTGCGCTATCGCCACCGCTCCTCTGGTCAGTAGAAATAGAAGCAACTCCAACAGCTATAAGGAGAGAAGCAGTTGTTCCGCCAGCGATTTACGGTGATCAACCGATCTGCATTTTGCTGCACGATCAACAGCAAGATGACTCCAAAGCCAAACGTCTTCATCGTTTGCTTACGGTGACGCGTGTGCCGAGAGCGCATCCATGATCACGATGTCGCCCCGGCAGGTGTTCGGCCCTTCGTTCGTCCAGATCACGCCGCCGTCCGTGCAGGTCGTGGAGCAGGCGCTATCCCAATTCGGCAGAGATGCGCCTTCGGTGCAGGTTGCCCCGGTGGTGTTTGATCCGCAGTTGGTCGCCTGGAAAATATTGGCGCCGCTGTTATTCGTGATCGGGTACACGTAGTCCTGATAGATGACAGTGCCGTTCGCCGCGGGCTGATACTGGCCGCGCAGGTTGTTGCATTTCGTGTTTGCCGCGGCTTTCGAGCCGCGCACCCCCATCATGTCCGTGCCAAAGGCTACCAAGTCACCGAACGGCGAGTTCACGCCGATGTTGTTCTGAATCGAGAAGTAGGAACTCGAACCGGTGTTGTAGGTATGGCCGAAGCGGTAGGTCAGCCCGTTCCCGCTCGAGTTGAAAGCGCAAATTTCGTCGTAGCACGCGCCATTCGCGACGTCGTAGCGAGTCGGCCACGCCGGAACGTCGGCCGTGGCCGTGAAAATAGGCGAGAGATCGCTTATTCCGGAGTTCTGGTAGGTGCCGTGATCATCACAGGGCAGGGGGGCGAGCAGCATTGGCGTGTCCGGATTGAGGACTCCGTCGATCACCGGCAGCGAATACAGCATTGACCGATAATAAGACCCGTAATACTTATGTAAGTAGCCGGCGGCGGAGTGCCCCGAGCCATGCACCCAATCCGTAAGCGGAGCCACCAGGGTGCTCGAGACATCGAAGAAATAGCTGCTGCAATAAGCCTCCGTGCCTGTCCAGTACATGTTCCCTGTTGGCCAACCGTAAGAAGGCGGTGGTTGGTTCTTATTTCCACTGGCGGAGGTGGCACTCCAATAATAGCCGGCGTAGCTGACTATGTTCAGATGGGAGTAGGTCGGGGTGGGAGACCACGCCCCCTGCCAACTGGTATTGGACGCTTGGCAGCTGAGCGTTCCGGAGTTCCAGCTCCCCGGAGGATTCGCCGCTTCACCGCCGGTCGGAGAGAATTCCACATACTGACCATCCTCACCCTGCTCCACTTCGTGCAGGGTGAAGCGGTCAGGCAGGTTGCAGGGGGAGGTTCCCACCCGCGAGCAGACCACTTCGTCATTGGTGGTCATCAGGCCATCAGGTGCCGTGTTTCCGGCGCCGCGGTAAATCTTCCCCAGTCGGGTGTTGATCCTCGTGTAACCGGGATCGGCTGAACCTGGAGGTTCGTAGATCAGCATATCGAAGTCTGGGCCTTGGCCCGAGAGCTTGCCGATGTTCGTCCAGATCACAGTACCATCGGTGCAGGTGCTTCCAACCGTGCTGCAGTTGTTCCATGCAGGTTCTGAAGTGCCAGTTGTGCCTCCCGTGGTAGCCTGAAAACCGTACTTATCGGAATTGCCCACCGTCGGCAGGATGAAGCAATCCGGCGAAACTACCGCCTGGGAGGCTCCCGGCCAGTCATAGCCTCCGGTCATCCCGTAGGAGACCGTGCCGTCATCCGCCAGTTGGAAGCTGCCTGTCCACGTGTTGCTGTAGGTTGTGGAATTCCCTGGGCAGGCGCTGTTCATCACGCCGCTGTAGCTGCCCGTTCCGTTCACGAAATCGGCGTAGAGGGTGCGCGTCAAGGTGCCTTTGCCCGGGGTTGCAATTGAGCTGGTAATTACCAGCCGATGCACTTGAGTTGACACGTTCGACAGTTCATAAAGAACATTAGGCTCGGAAGGCACGCGGCTGAATGACCAAGAGCCTCCGTGGTCTAGGTGCGTCGAGTCTCCTGCGCCGCTGAGGGCGGGGTAGATTCCACTCCCATTCACGCACCCGGGCGCGGTGGCGCACGTTTGGGCGTGGATGGCTGCCGGGTTGAGGTTGAGGATCGTCGCCCCGCCCCCGGAATTCTTTGCCAGCAACAAGGTCTCGTCCCAGGAGAAGGCATCCCAGTTGCCATCAGAACCCATGTGCCACGCTGTTGTATATGGCGTCGCTGAATTATGCGCGTTGGTGTTGTCGTCCGTCGCCATCACCAGATACGTGCCGAAATCTGGATCCGTTGCGGTCGAGTTCATCGGAGTCGGACAGTATGCCGGATAGCTCGAAGGCGTCGAACCGGAGGGGCACGAGCCGGAATTAATGGTTGTGGGCGTAAATCCTGTAGGGATCGGGTCGCTTACACCTTCCCGAAAAACCAAGGTCGCGCCCGCTTCCCCCGTGGTTGTGCCGGAAACGCATCCTGACTGGGTGTTGCTGCCATTGACGCAATTGTCCGTACGCGCCGAGTACGTCAGAATGGGATCGGAAACATAGGTGTAGGCGTTGCTCAACCACTGCCCTCCAACAAGCGAGTACAGGGTCACGTAGATGGTGCTGCCATCCGAGGGCATACTGTACACCGTCGTGGTCAGCGCAGTGCCCAGGTTGCCGGATTGATTGATATCGTTTCCACCTGCCACGGAACCGATGTCCACCCAATAGCCGCTAGCGTTGGGGTCCGAGCTCCATGTGAATGTCGCTACTCTCCCGATTATCGTCGAATCCGGAGTCGGAGTCTGCATCACGGCCAATCCACTGATCGCATTCAACGCCGTGTAAGTGTAGCCAGTGCCCGACCACGCGCCGCCAATTAGCGAGTGCAGAGTGACGTAGATGGTGCTGCCATCTGTCGGCAGTCCGTTCACCGTCGTGGTCAGTACGTTGCCCAGGTTCCCCGATTGATAGTACTGGTTGCCTCCCGTCGTGCCGCCCACATCCAGCCAGTAGGCTGACGCTCCCGCGCCGGCCGTCCAGTCGAACGTTACGCTGCTGCCGGTCAACGTCGAACCCGGAGTCGGCGTGGCTAGGACTCCACCCGCGGATGCCACGTTGAATGCCGTATAGGTATAAGCGTTGCTGAGCCACTGCCCACTTACCAGCGAGTACAGCGTTACATAGACCGTGCTGCCGTTGGTGGGCAGTGTATTAACAGTGGTGCTGAGCCCGGTGCCCAGGTTCCCCGATTGATAGTACTGGTTGCCTCCGGCAACGTTGCCGACATCGAGCCAGTACGCCGTGGCTACTGTGCCCGCACTCCACGTGAAGGTCACTGCGTTCCCGCTCAACGTTGACCCCGGCGCCGGCGTCTGCATGACGGCCAAACCGCCGGTCGCATTGAACGCCGTGAAGGTGTATGGGTTACTGAGCCACTGCCCGCCGATCAACGAGTACAGAGTCACGAAGATCGTGCTGCCATTGGTGGGCAGTCCGTAAACGGTGGTGGTGAGCACATTGCCCAGGTTCCCCGATTGATAGTACTGGTTGCCTCCGGCCGCGTTGCCGACATCGAGCCAGTACGCCGTGGCTACTGTGCCCGCACTCCACGTGAAGGTCACTGCGTTCCCGCTCAACGTTGACCCCGGCGCCGGCGTCTGCATGACGGCCAAACCGCCGG
>Ga0187867_10005002_pt1 | contig 10141 bp, 9 predicted proteins | sample June2016WEW_13_1_FD_132976 | JGI IMG/M metagenome (GOLD analysis project Ga0187867, IMG submission 132976) | Peatland microbial communities from SPRUCE experiment site at the Marcell Experimental Forest, Minnesota, USA - June2016WEW_13_10 | ecosystem: Environmental > Terrestrial > Soil >...
CGAAGAAGTATCCATAGACCAGCGACAGGAAAGTCAGCGAAAGCAGCGACCGTATGCCGCTGCACGCCTCCACCACCGAGAGCCTCTGCTGGGCCAGTTCCAGCACGTTGCCCTCGCGCAGCACCGGGATCTGCATCATGTCCAGCGCCTGCGTGGAAACCCGGCTGGCCAGAATCTGCAAGGGAAAGGTGAGGCTGTTGTAGACCACGGTGGGGATTGGAATCATGAAAAACAGCAGGAATAGAGGAAACGCCAGCGCGCGCAACCACGCCGTCCCGCCTAGTAGTAAGACGATGCCGATGATGGAGATGACGAAGGCGGTGCGCGCCAGGAATAACTCCGCGCCCAGCGCCGCGATCCACAGTTGCAGCGCGCCATACGCCACCACAGCCAGGCCCCACCAGTTAGGCGCCGGGGCCAACGCCAGCAGCTCCGCCCGTTTTTGCCAGACGATGAAGCCAGCCACTACCGGCACGAAGAAGCCGTGCCCCATATCCGGGTCGTTGTCCCATTGCCACACCAGCAGCGACAGCACCGGCGCATAGCACAATAGCAGCAGTGCCCCAAACCAGGCCCATGCGACCCAAGGCAGGCGCTTCAATCCAACTCCATTTCCGCGGAGAACGTCACCGGCATCTTCCGTTATGATACACGTTTGGCAGACCGCGCTTGTGCCGATTCGCACACCGCGATTGGGGAGATGCCGCCAGAAGGCCCGGAATGGCAGTAGTCTGGTGAAGTAACATGCCCATACCGCTGCGGGTGCTCATAGTCTCGGACCGCGAAAGCGATGTGCTCCAACTCGTCGACGCACTGCGCTTGAGCGACTATGTGCCCACCTTCGAACGCGTGGACGATTCGGCCGCCCTGCGCGAAGCCCTGGGGCATCGCTGGGACCTGATCCTGGCGGCTGGCGAGAGCGCGCGTCTCCCCACGCTGGCCGCTTTGGAGATTTTGCACCAGACCGGCGCGGACATTCCGCTGGTGGCCATCTCCGAAAGAGCGCCGGAGGAGCATGTGCTGGAAGTACTGAAGGCCGGCGCGGCGGACTACATCACGCGCAATCATCTGTCGCGCTTGGGCGTTACGGTCAGCCGCGAAATGAGCCAGGCCGAGGGCCGGCGCGAGCGCAGCCGCCTGGAGCAGCAATTCCGGCAGGCCCAGAAGATGGAGGCAGTCGGGCGCCTGGCGGGCGGCGTGGCGCACGACTTCAACAACCTGCTCACCGTCATCACCGGCTATGCCGAATTGCTCCTGGCGGGCGCCGGTCTGGAGGAATCGCATCGCACCGCGCTGAACGAGATCCAGCGCGCGGCGGAACGCGGTGGAGCGCTTACCCATCAACTGCTGGCGTTCAGCCGGGGACAGCCGTTCACCGCCCGCACGGTGCCGTTGAATACGCTGATCGTGAACATGCAGAAGATGCTTTCGCGGCTGATCGGCGAAGATGTCGAGCTCATCACGGTCGCGGCCGCCGAGCTCGCCGACGTGCGCACCGATCCGGGACAGTTGGAGCAGGTGGTGATGAACCTGGCAGTCAACGCGCGCGACGCCATGCCGGGCGGCGGCAAGCTGATCATCGAGACGGCCAACGCCCAGGTGGATCAGACCCACGCCTCGCCGCACCTGGACCTGCTGCCCGGCCCCTATGTGGTGCTGGCCATCAGCGACACCGGCATGGGCATGGATTCCGAAACCATGGCGCACGTGTTCGAGCCGTTTTTCACCACCAAGGCGCCCGGCAAGGGTACCGGTTTGGGACTGGCCACCGCATACGGCATCGTGAAGCAAAGCGGCGGCGCCATTTCGGTATATAGCGAACCGGGCCGCGGCACCACCGTCAAGATCTACCTGCCGTCGGCGGAGGCCAAAGCGGCGGCGGAAACGGCGGTGGAGGCCCCCGCGGCGTCCCTGCGCGGCAGCGAAACGATCCTGGTGCTGGAGGACGAAGCGCGTGTGCGCAAGCTGGTTTGCGAAGTGTTGGCAGCGCGCGGATACCATGTCCTGGAAGCGGTGCGCGGCCGGGAGGCCGTCCTGTTGGCCAAGGAACACACGGGCCGCATCCACCTGCTGCTGGCGGATGTCGTCTTACCGGAAATGAGCGGACCGCAAGCGCTCGAGCATATACGCGAGCGGCATCCGCACATACGCGTGCTCTTCATGTCCGGCTATACCGACGAGGCCATGGTGCACCACGGAATCCTGGATTCCGGCGCCCCGTTCCTGCAGAAGCCGTTCCTGCCGGAGGCCTTGGCGCGCAAAGTGCGCGAAGTGCTGGCGTCGCAAGCGTCCGCGGGGTGACGTGGTCCCGTCGCTAACCGACCGCGCTCGTGCCGCCTGTGGCCGCGCCGTCCTGCGCGCCCGGCGTCTGATAAGCTCCCAGCACTTGCTGCAGCATACTGGCAATCAGGGTATTGGCAGCCGTGCCGTTGTTCGTGCCATCCGGCTGCCACAGCGCGGCTGCCACCGAATTGTCGATGAAAGCTTGAAAACTGCCCTGCTTCTGCAGCGCCTGCACTTCCGCGGTCGGGCTGACCGCGCTGGCGCCTGCCGCAGTCGCCGCCGACGAAGCCGGAAACAGGCTCTGATATGGGCTTGCATCCAGATAACTGAGCGGACTGATGGAACTGGCCATGATGCGCCTCCTGCCATCCTTATCGGCGAATCGGGCCGGGGTTTGCGTCAATGCGCCGAGTATTGTTCCTGCGGCGAGTTCATCTTCACCTCGATGTCCTTGTGTAGTTCGTTGATCTCGTACGTCTGGCCGTAGGTCTGATAGCCGGTGGCGATCACTTGGATGAGAATGGTGCCCTGAGGGAGCTCCGGCACTTTCGCGATGCCCTCCTGATTCGTGCGCATCTCCCAGCTCGTTATGATCTTCTTACCCAATTCGATCAGCGAACGGCCCTTCACGAATTTGACTACCACATCCGCGTGCTCGATGGGCTTGCCGCCCTGCGTGGTGACCAGCACATTCAGCGTGGTCATCGACGATGTCATCTTCACCTCGATGGTCTTGTGTTCCTCATGCACCTCGAACGTCTGGCTGAAAGGCGCGAACTCCGCGGCGTTCACCTGCACCAGAATGGTGCCCTGCGGGATCTCTACGTCGGGGGGCGTTCTGGCGATGCCGTCGTCGTGCGTATGCAGGGTCCATACGCTGCGGGATCTGGCGCCCTTGACCACCTTCACTTGCACCTCGGCGTGCTCGATGGGCGTGCCCTGCATGGACGTAACCAGAACATCGATCTGGGTCTTCGGCGTGCCGGCCCGGGCCGCGAACGCGCATACCAGCACCGCCGTCACAAACGCAAAACGGGAACGCATTCCTCGATTATGGCATGCCTGTTCAAGCGATATCCGGCAGCAGGAAGCTGACCGGACGGCCGCTGGCGCGCGCCACCCGCTCGGCGGCCAGGTATCCGCTGCGCACCGCGCCTTCCATGGTGGCGGGCCAGCCGGAGCGCGTCCAATCGCCCGCCAGAAAGAGATCCGGACGGTCCGTCTCGGGCGGCGGCCGCAGTGCTTCGGTACCCGGCGCGGCCGAGAAAGTCGCGCGCAATTCTTTAATCACGTGCGCCTTTTCCAGGCGAGCTTCCCGCGCGCGCGGGAAGAATTCGCCCAGCTCTTTGACCGCCAACGCTACAATATCGGCGCGGCTGGCGGCCTCCAACGCGCGCGACGCGCTCACCACGAGCTGCACATAGCGTCCTTCCGACTTGTTGAACATCCATTGCACCGTGCGGTCGAGCAGCGTAGCGTGCGGCAGGTCCGTCACCGGGCGATCGAACCACAGGTGGATGCCTGTGATCGGGGAATGCTGAAAGGCGGGCGCGGGCAGGTCAAGCGCGGCCAGACGCTCGAATGGCAGCGCGCAGATGTAGTAATCGGCCGCGTGGCGCTCGCCGCCGGCGACGATGCCATCCGGGTCGATGCGCTCCACCGGTGCGCGCAGCCGCAGCGAGACGTCGCCGGCCGCGTGCCAAAGGTCCGGGCGGTACAACTCCCCCAGCGGGATGGCGGGCACGCCCATCTCGTATCCCTCGGCGCGCGCCAGGAAACCCAGCCAGAAAACCTGAAACCCGTGGCGTGCGGCCATGCGGTCGATATCCTCGTTGATCGCGCTAATCAGAACCTGCCGCCAGAAACGCTCGATGGCGCGCGGCGTCTGGCGCTTTTCGCGCAGCCAGTCGAGCATGGTGATGCGATCCAGGTCGCTGCGCCGGGTGCGCTCGCGGCGCAACGCCAAGAGCCCGCGCGCGATGGCGATCTTGTCGCGGGGCTCCAGAAAACGCAGGCGCAGGAACGATCCGGTGAAATGCAGCGGAGCGGGCAGCGCGCCGCGGCGCAGCGTGGAGATGCGCCCGCCGGGCTCCACAAAGTAAAACTCGCGATAAAAGCGGATGCTGTCGCGCACGCCCAGCCGCGCGTAGAAATCCAGCAGATTGACGCAACAGCGCAACAGCACGTGCTGGCAGTTGTCGATCAGCTCGGAAGCTTCGTCTGATGGAGCCAGAGGAAAGGAGGTGGCGCGGCCACCGAGAAATGGGCGCGCTTCGAACACCTCTACCCGGAAGCCCGCGCCGCCGAGCGCCGCCGCCGCCGATAGACCGGCCAATCCGCCGCCGATGACGATCGCGCTGGGCATCTTTCATCATAGCGGTATCGTTGCTCACGCTACGATCGATCCAGGATCACTCCAGGTATTTGGTGGTGTGAGATAGGCGGCACTCCGCCCCGTGAACCGCGCGGCCCCGCTCAGTGTCTGTTATTGGGACGTCTTGTTGCGCGGGCGGGACGCAGGCAGCTTACCCATAGGTTATTTTCCGATTGAGGACAAATGGTTTAGCTCCACCCGCCGAATGGCACGCTAACTGTTCTATCGGGATACCGTCATAACTAAAGAGGCACCCAATGCTCCGGCCCGAATTGAGCGTACCGCGAACGTTAATCGCCGACGACCAGCCCGATGTTTTAGAGGCGCTGCACCTTCTGCTGAAACGGGAAGGGTACCAGATCGAAGCGGTCAACTCGCCCAAAGCGGTTCTGGAGCGGCTGCACAACCGCGAGTACGACGTGCTGCTGATGGATCTCAACTACGCCCTCGATACCACTTCCGGACAGGAAGGTCTGGACTTGCTGGCGAACGTGCAAAAGTTGGACCGCACGCTGCCTGTAATCGTGATGACGGCTTGGGGCAGCATCCGGCTGGCGGTGGAAGCCATGCGGCGCGGCGCGGCGGATTTCGTCGAGAAACCCTGGGACAATTCGAAACTCCTCGCGGTCCTGCGCACGCAGATCGCATCGCGCAACGACCGGCGCAACGGCGCAGCCCGCGAATCGGGCGAAATCGAGGAAGCCAGCGCCACGCAACGCGGGTTGCTGCCGCGCTCGATCCCGGATTTTCCGGGATACGGCATCTCGGCCGCCTGGCGTCCGGCGGGGGCCGTCAGCGGCGATTATCTGGATGTGCTGCGGCTGGACTCGAACCATCTGGCCCTGTGCGTCGCCGACGTGATCGGCAAGGGCGTGCCCGCGGCGCTGCTGATGTCCAACGTGCAGGCGGCGGTACACGCGCTGGCCGGAGAGATGCTCCCCACCGGGGAACTTTGCGGGCGCCTCAACCGGATCGTGGCGGCCAATGTGGGCAGCGGCAAGTTCATCACGTTTTTCTATGGCGTACTCGACAGCGCGCTCCGCAGATTCAGCTACACCAACGCCGGCCACTGCGAGCCCATCCTGGTGCGGCGGTCGGGCGAGTGCAGCCGCGTGAATCATAGCGGCGTGGTACTCGGCGTCTTTCCCGATTGGCCGTATCAGGAAGCGCACGTCGACCTGGAACCGGGCGACCGGCTGGTGCTGTTCACCGACGGCATCACCGAGATCGCTAACGCGGACAACGAGGAGTTCGGCGAAGAGCGCCTGATGGAAGTGCTGCGAGCCCATCGCGCACTGGAAGCGGAAGCCATGCAAAAGCGCGTGATGGGGGCCATCGCCGAATTCAGCGGCGGCAACTTCCAGGACGACGCCACGCTGATCGTGACGGCCGTCGAGTAGTCCTCTTGCCGCACCTACCCAGATCGTAGCCAAATCAGCCGGTACTAGCACCGTTAGACCGTAGCAAATCGCTCCATGCGATGCCGGGTCTTGCCTTCAAATCATCCCTGGCGTAGAATCAGAGACCGGATGTAGGAGGGGTTATGACGATACGATGGAATAATTCTGAGGTTTGGTACATCGTCGCTGGGCTCGGCGTTGCGCTTTTGGCCGCGCCAGCCATGGCGCAAACGCCGGGAGAAACCGTGCTGTACGCATTCCAGGGCGGCAGCGATGGAGAGAATGTCGTCTCGGGCCTGGTGGCAGGATCGGGCGGTGTGCTCTATGGCACAACCCAAGTGGGCGGTGGCGGCAACTGCACCATTTATTGGTCCAATGGAGCCGTCGTGGGCTGCGGCACAGTCTTCGAGTTGACTCCGCCTGCTACCGAAGGCGGCGCCTGGACCGAAAGGATCTTGTATGCCTTCAGAGGCGGCGCGGACGGCGCCTTCCCGAACACTCTAGTGGCGGGGTCGGGCGGCGTCCTTTACGGAACGGCTTTAGGCGGCGGCAAGGGCGCATCTGCCGGCAGTGGCTATGGCGTGGTGTTCCAACTTACTCCACCGGCAACATCGGGCGCCGCATGGAAGGAAACCGACCTTTACAGCTTCTGCGCAAAAACCGATTGTGCCGACGGCGCCTACCCGGACGACGGACTGGTCCTGGCGGGCGGCGCCCTTTATGGCGCAACCACCGACGGTGGGTCCGCGGGCGATGGCACGGTCTTCAAACTGACGCTCGCAACGTCGACAACCGCGGAGAAGTTCGCCAGCATCTATTCGTTCAAGGGCGGCAGTGACGGGGCTTTTCCGAGCTTCGGCGTGATAGCCGGCAAGTCGGGGGTCCTGTATGGCGCGACCAATTCCGGCGGGGGAACGAGTTGCAACAGCGGCGCGGGCTGCGGCATAGTCTATGAGCTCACACCGCCGACGACCGCCGGAAATCCTTACACAGAGACCATCCTCTACGCTTTCCCCGGTGGCAGCGACGGCGCAAATCCCGCCGGACGCCTCAGCCTCCTGTCAACCGGCGCGTTGCTGGGCGCCGCGGGCGGCGGCGCGTTCAACTATGGCGAGGTCTATGAACTCGCGCCTCCCGCGGTTTCGGGCGGAGCATGGACCGAGTCCGTCCTCACCAGCTTCGACCCGGGGAACTTGTATGGCATTCCCGGCGGAACCTTCCCGAACGGCGAGTTCGTGGTGGGAGGCAACGGGTCCATCTACGGAACGACCTATGGCGGCGGCGACCCGAACCTCCAGATGGGCTACTATTTCCCCGGCACGATCTTCGAGCTGACACCGCCGATTGAAAAAGGCGGAGCCTGGGTGCAAAGCATGCTGTATTCGTTCCAGGGCGGAACGGACGGTCTCACGCCGGTATGGGGCCTGATCGTGGGGCCGGAGGGCACGCTCTACGGCACCACCTCGGTCGGCGGCGGTACCGGTTGTCCGGCCCAAGCGTACAACGGTATGAATATCGGCTGCGGCACCGTGTTCCAATTCACACCCTAGTCCGATCACCCGCGAGCAGATTAGGAAATCGCTATGAAGATCGGCATCATCGGCTCGGGCAACGTCGGAGGTACGCTCGGTTCCCGCTGGGCGCAAGCGGGTCATGACGTTGTTTTTGGATCGCGCAATCCCACTTCGGACGAGATGCGGCAACTGGCCGCCAAAGCAGGTCCAAACGCCCGTGCCGCATCGTTCAAAGAAGCTACGCAGGAGTCTGAACTGTTGTTGCTGGCCACGCCCTGGCCGGCGGCCAAAGCCGTAATCGAGGGGTTGGGCGATCTGGCGGGTAAGCTGCTCATCGATGCGATCAATCCGCTCTTGCCCAACCTGGCGGGTCTGGAGTGTGGCACCACCACATCGGCCGCGGAGCAGGTCGCGGGTTGGGCGCGCAATGCAAAGGTGGTGAAGGCGTTCAATACGGTGGGTTTCAACATCATGGCGAATCCGGCATTCGGTGCGGACCGGGCCGTGATGTTCTACTGCGGCGACGATCCCACCGCCAAACACGCGGTGCGGCCGCTGGTGGAACAGCTCGGCTTCGAAGCGGTGGATGCCGGACCGTTGGTACAGGCGCGCCTGTTGGAGCCGTTCGCGTTGCTTTGGATCTCGTTAGCCTACGCCCAAGGCCAGGGCCGCGAGATCGGCTTCAAGCTCTTGCGCCGGTGACGTGCGGTTTATTGCGTTACAATGATCGGGGTCCCTTCAAGGCTCCCTTAAGATGGAACGCGCCAGCAGACTCTTTGGCAAGCTCACCGCCGGCGGCGGTCTGATCGATGTCGACGATCTGGCCCGCGCCGCGTGGCCCCTGGCCGTGGGCAAGAAGGTGGCGGCGCGCACCCGACCCGCGCGCATGGTGCGGACGCGTCTGATCGTGGAAGTGGAAGACCCCATCTGGAAAAAACAATTGTTTACGCTTTCCCGGCAGATTCTCAATAACCTGGAGCGGCACCTGGGGCAGGGAATCGTGGAAGATCTGGAGTTCCGCGTCATGCCGGCCCGGCGCGACGCGCAGCGGGCCGAAGCGGCGCAACCGGGCGCAATTGCCGCCCGCGGGGCGCTCGACGATGCCGACCAGATCGCCGATCCGGTAATGCGCAACATGTACAAACTGGCGCGTAAGAAGGCGCTGGCGTGAAGATCACCGAGAAAGAAGTCCGCTATGTGGCGGAGTTGGCCAACCTGAATCTGAGCGAGGCGGAGGTACACAAATTCCAAGCCGACCTCGACGAGATTCTGGGCCATGTGGAGCGGCTGAATGAGATCGATACCGCCGGCGTCGAGCCGATGTCGCAAGTGCTCTACCCGGCCAGCGATACCACCACTTGGCGCGCGGATCGCGAACGTCCGCCGTTGGGCACCGATATCGCGCTGGCGAACGCCCCCCAATCCGGCGCAGGTTATTTCAAAGTGCCGAGGGTGATCGAGCGCTGACACTTATGGACATTCGGTCGCTCACCATCGGCCAGGTCCGGGACGGTTTGCTGGCGCGCCGCTTCAGCGCTGTGGAATTGACGCAGGAATCGCTGCGCTTCGCCGAGACGCAAAACCCCGCCACTAACGCGTATCTGCGCTTATCGCCCGAGCGTGCGTTGACTGCGGCCGCCCGTGTGGATGAGAAAATCGCGCGCGGCGACGATCCGGGCCCGTTGGCTGGAGTGCCCGTGGCGGTGAAGGATGTGATCCTCACCAAGGGCGTGCGCACCACTTGCGGCTCGAAGCTGCTGGCCGAGTACCTTCCGCCATACGATGCCACCGCCATCACGCGCCTGGAAGACGCCGGCGGCATAATCCTGGGCAAGACCAACTGCGATGAGTTCGCCATGGGGTCGTCGAACGAGAATTCGGCATTCGGGCCGGTGCGCAATCCGCTGGCACCGGACCGCGTTCCGGGCGGATCGAGCGGCGGTTCGGCGGCGGCGGTGGCCCAGGGCACGGCGGCCGTGGCGCTGGGATCGGACACCGGCGGGTCCATACGGCAGCCCGCCTCGTTCTGCGGCGTGGTCGGCGTGACCCCGACTTACGGGCGCGTGTCGCGCTACGGGCTGACCGCGTTCGCCAGTTCGCTCGACCACATCGGCCCTCTGGCGCGTACGGTGCGCGATGCCGCCGTGCTGCTGCAGGCGATCGCCGGCCGCGACCCGATGGACGCCACTTCGGCCGAAGCGCCCGTACCGGATTACACACAATCGATGGACGGAAACGTCCAAGGCCTGAAGCTTGGACTGCCCCGCGAGTATCTAAAGGATTTGACGAGTGAATCCGGGGACTTGATCGCGGCTGGCGTCGAGACGTTGCGGAAGCTGGGATGTGATGTCCGGGAGATCAGTCTTCCAGCCACCGATTATGCCATCGGGTGTTATTACATCATCGCCACGGCGGAAGCCAGTTCGAACCTGGCGCGCTACGATGGCGTGCGTTACACTTTCCGTTCGGAGGCTTCCGGCACGTTGAGCGATATGTACCGGCACACGCGCGGCGAGGGCTTCGGCGCGGAATGCAAGCGGCGCATCATGCTGGGGACTTATGTATTGAGC
>Ga0187867_10005003_pt1 | contig 10140 bp, 8 predicted proteins | sample June2016WEW_13_1_FD_132976 | JGI IMG/M metagenome (GOLD analysis project Ga0187867, IMG submission 132976) | Peatland microbial communities from SPRUCE experiment site at the Marcell Experimental Forest, Minnesota, USA - June2016WEW_13_10 | ecosystem: Environmental > Terrestrial > Soil >...
AGGAGCTGCGCCACATCCAGCGGTTTTTCCATTAAAGCGCCCACGCCCGCCGCCATCGCTATTTTAGCTTGCCTGGCTTGACCGGTAATAATGATGATCGGCAGCGTGGGATTTTGGCTGGTAAAGCCCTCAAACGTGTCCCACCCGCTCTTGTTCGGGAGGCCGAGGTCCAGCAGGATCAAGTCAATCTGCCTCGAATCAAATTGTGTCAACGCCTGCTCCCCATCCCCCGCCTGCAACACTTCGTAACCGGCTTCCTGCAACACGCTGCTGATCGATTCGCGGACGGACGCGTCGTCATCCACGATCAATACTCTCTTCTTCAGGCGCCCGGATGTTTGCCGGGGCTCATGTTCCATGGCTGTTTCGGTGTTCATAGATCATTCAGCGCGCTATTGTCAGCGTTCGGCCAGTCTTTGGGCTGGACCGGCATCTTGAAATATTCTGGGAAACCCGGGATATGGATTGCCTGATTGGAGGCCGGTTGCGGTTGCGGGGCCAGTTTCGGCGCAGCGTTTGAGCCGCCTCCGCCAGTTTCCCCGCTGCTTTGGACCCCCGAGGCAAAAGCCGCAAAGGACATAGCCTCAAAAGATTTTAGAACAATTCGTGTTTTCATGCGTTTCAAGTATTATTATTAGTGGGCCGCCAACTTGGCTCCGTGCCTGGCCATTGGAGTAGCGGATCCCGTGCCAACTGGAACGAGCGATGATTTTTGAGTGAAATCAAGGGCTTTGCGCGATGGCCCGGCGAAGCATGAAAACGATGAATGGAACAAATCATTCCACAAGTGGTTTCCCGAATTTCACCGGGGGCGGCCCGGCGACGAAATTGCGCGTGGCGGGCCTTGTTTTTACGGCCCTGGTTGGTTCCATACTGGTCATCTGGGTCAACCACACCACCTGGGAACGGGTGGATAATTTGCAGCGCCAGTTCGCCAGCTTGAAGGCGGACAGCTTTTACCGGGGTGTCCGCATGCGCAACGATATTGAGCGCCTGAATGACAGTTTGCTGCGCTACAGGCTGCGCGGCGACCCGGCCGACGCGGAGGCCTTTCACAGCGGAACACGGGATTTCAAACAACGGCTGGAACAAAACAGCACCAACACGGCCACGCCCCTGGAGATTGATTTCTTTCAACGCATCCGGACGGCTTACGACGATTACTCAATCGAAAGCGAGAAAGTGCTCGAGGCCAGCCGTGCCCGGTGGAGTTCCACACAAGCCAAGGATTTTCAGGTTAGCTATGAGAAAGTCCAGAAGCAGTCCGAACAATTGTTGTCCTTGTGCGATACGTTTATTGACAATCAGCGTTCAACCTTCGATGCTTTTCTCAGGGGGTCCGACCGCACCCTGGTCATTTTCAAGCGGCTCCTCCACATTTCAGCGGTGCTCCTGCTCGCTTTGGCTGCCGCGCTTCTGTTGCTCGTTTACCGGGGCATGATCGCGCCGCTCCGCCTCCAGTTGACTGAAAGCCAGGCCATCATCGCGCGGCAGGAGAAGCTCGCCGCCCTGGGTGTGCTCGCGGCCGGCGTCGCCCATGAAATCCGCAATCCGCTCACCGCCATTAAATTCCGCCTCTTCAGCCTGAAAAAGTCCCTGGCCGCCGCCGCCCAGGAGGATGCCGACGTCATCGCCGGCGAAATCAGCCGTCTGGAGCGGATTGTGAAGGACTTTCTGGAGTTCGCGCGGCCGTCCGAACCGGAATTGGTTGCCCTCCCCGCGCAACGCATCATGCAGGAAGTGCATGACCTGTTGCGGCCCCAGTTGGAAAAGTCCGCGATCAAGTTGACGATGGAGGCATCCGAACCGGTTTGGGTGCGCGCGGACATCCAGCAAATCAAGCAGGTGTTGATCAACCTCATTCAAAACTCGGCGGACAGCATCGGGCGCGACGGCGTGATCACGTTGCGCGTTTCCGGCCAGTCCGGCCCGGCCCGCAACGGCCTGGACGGGATCGTGGTGATGGAGGTGGCCGATACCGGCAAAGGCATCCCGCCGGAAGTGCAGAAGCGCCTGTTCGACCCGTTCTTCACCACCAAGGAAGGAGGGACGGGGCTGGGCCTGCCCATCGCGGCGCGGATCGTTGAAAAACATGGCGGCAAACTCCATTATCAAACGGCGCAAAATCGCGGCACGACTTTCCGCGTTGTTCTGCCCCAAACCGGAAAAAATGAATCCTAAAATATTGCTCATCGAAGATGACGCCAGCACCGCGGCCTCCTTGCAGAAAGTGCTCGGCGCGGAAGGATATGAAGTGGAACTTGCCGCCCGAGGCGACGATGGTTTAGCCCGGGCGCGGCAAGACAGTTACAATGTGGTCGTCACCGATTTAAGATTGCCGGGTTTGGGCGGCTTGGAACTGGTCGCCCAACTGCACGCCGCCAAGCCAAAGCAGCCGATCATTCTGATGACGGCCCACGGCACCACCGAGACAGCCATTGAGGCCACCAAATTGGGCGCATGCGATTACCTGCTCAAACCGTTTGAAGCCGATGAATTGCTCGATTTGCTCGCCTCAGCCGTTGCCAGCAGCCGGCTGATGTCGGAACCGGTAGAGATGGGCGAAGCCCGCCCGGACGGCTCGGCCATCATCGGCAACAGCCGCGTCATGCAGGCGATCTATAAGGAAATCGGCCGCGTGGCCGCCACCTCCACCACCGTCCTCATCCGCGGGCCGACCGGCACCGGCAAGGAACTCATCGCGCGGGCGATTTACCAGCACAGCGACCGCGCGGACAAGCCGTTCATCGCCGTTAACTGCGCCGCCATCCCGGATGCCTTGCTGGAAAGCGAACTCTTCGGCCACGAACGCGGCGCCTTCACCGGCGCGCAAGCCCGGCGCATTGGCCGCTTCGAGCAGGCCCAAGGCGGCACCCTTTTTCTGGACGAAATCGGCGACTTGAACGCGAACACGCAGGCCAAGCTGTTGCGGGTGCTGCAGGAGCGTTGCATCCAGCGGTTGGGCAGCGAAACCGAGATTGCGGTGGACGTGCGGGTGCTGGCCGCGACCCATCGTGATCTGGAAGGCGCCATTCAGGAAAAGGAGTTTCGCCAGGATTTGTTCTACCGCCTGAGTGTCGTCACCCTTACCCTGCCGCCTTTGGCCAAACGCGCGGAAGACATTCCACAATTGGCCAAATACTTCATCCAACGCCATGCCAGGGAACTCAGACTCGAAGCGCCGGCCGTCCAGCCTGAAGCCATCGCCTTTCTGCAAAACCAGCCCTGGCCCGGCAATGTGCGGGAATTGGAGAATGCGGTGCGACAGGCCTTGCTGCTGGCCAAGCCTTTCGCCATCAGCCTCGAACATGCGCAGCAGGTCATGGCCAGGGGGTCGCAACCCGCCGCCGCCACTCAACAGAACCATGCGGCCTACGTCGCGGAATTGCTGGCACGCGCGCAAAGGGGCGAAATTCATGACGCTTATGCGCAGATGATCGCCGATTTGGAACCTGAATTGTTCAGCCAGGCCATCCGGCTGGCGCAAGGCAACCAGGCCAAAGCCGCCCGCTGGCTGGGTGTCACCCGGTTAAAAATGCGCGAGACACTCGCTCAACTGGGGTTGCACCCAGCGCAGAACAACCGGAATAAATAGCTGGTCCTTTCCATTCCACCGCTGGTGCGAAATGTGCCTTCGTTTCAGCCGCAAAGGCTGAGACTCCCCCTGATCAGGCCGTATAACGCCCCTTTTTCAAGCGGCATGGAACTTGCGCGCCCAGTCCATGCCAGCCCTGCGGCTGGACAACGAAAGGAACGAAATGAAAACGATGCGAACATACATTGCAGCGAGAGCCGCCGTGGCGATTATGGGCCTGATTTGGGCCAATCCGACCCTCGGCGATGATTCCTGCAACGCTGCTCAAAAAGAAAAATCCTTCAATGGCAACGTGACCGCCGTTGATGCGCCGGACAAAACCCTCTCGGTGAACGGCTTCTTTTTGACCAGGCACTTCACCGCGGCCGCTGACTGCAAAGTGTCCCTTGAGGACAAAGCGGTTGCCTCTCTTGTGGAACTTCGGCCCGGCGACAGGGTGGCCGTCCGTTACCAGAACGCCCATGGCGTGCTGATTGCCAGGGATATCGTCCAGCATGACTTGATCTACACGGGCCACATCACCACCATTGATCCGGCGGCGCGAACGCTCACCCTCAAGGAGGGCATAATTACCCATAACCTCGCCATTGCGCCGGATTGCGCCGTGGTCCTGAAGGACGACAAATGGGCGGCGCTGAGCAGCCTGCAAGTCGGGGATGCCGTCCAAGTCATCTACGAACCGGTCAAAGGTTTGCGCGTGGCCAGCCGGATTGAGCAGAAGAGCGAGACGTTTGTCGGAACAATCGAGGCCGTTGATGCCACCACCCGGTCCATCAAGGCCAAAGACCTGCTGTCCGAGAAGAAGTTCAATCTCGCTGACGATTGCCCCATCGTCATCCATGGCAAACTCAATGGCAGTTTGAGCGATCTGCGGATCGGCGACCGTGTATCGTTCAGCTACGATAACCAGGAAGGTGTGCTCGTAGCCAATCGAGTCAGCCCGATGACCAGAGCGCTCGCCGCGGCACCGGCGGCGCCGGCACCCTCGCAGACCGCCAACGCCGGCAACGGGCCGCCACATTACGGCTACTGAGTCGATGCCGGGCAAATAAAGGAGGATGCTCACGCCCTTTCGGTGTTTATTGCCGGAAGGGCGGAACTTTTATTTTAGTTTATGATCGGTTGACACCATGAAGATTTCGATCTGGATGATACGGTTGGCTCAACTTCGCGGTCATTCCAGCCGCGTCAGCCTGTCCCAAATGCTGCGAGTGACATTCACTGGCGCGTCAAAAAAGCCCTGTTTTTTGGCGCTTGTCAAGAATACATACTTGACAAGGAGGCCCCCGACACGCGTTTCGGCCAATGTTTGCAGGGGTTTCGTGTTCTAAAAAAACCTCCCACCATGGGCTGTACAATTTCCATCATTTGTGCCATAATGCGCCTGTGAGCACGCTGTGTCGCGCCGGCCGGAGATGGCAGAAATATGGAAGGGCAGAAAAATCAGCCCCGAAAGCTTCGGGGTTCTGCCGAACTCATCTTTCTGCCTTTCTGAAATCCAGGGTTAAAGAAGGTCCAAAAATTTCGGATTTATTTTTTTGGGGAAGGGAAGGGGTTGGGTCAAAGTCGGTCAAAGTGGGCTTGCCGCGCCGCAGCCGCTTCGGCGAAGGCGGGTCAAAGCCCGTCGCAGTCAGTCGCAGTCAGTCGCAGTCAAATCGCAGGTCAATGCCCGCTTGCCCGCCAGGCTTCAGCGGCGGCGGGTCCGTCGGAACGGCGTTTTTGCGTGCATGGGTGCGGCTATGCGGTTACACCAGCGGGCATATTGACATGAGGATTGCCAACAGCCAGCGGTTGTATCTTCTCTTCTCAACGAATACTACCTGCTGCGCGATTTGGGGGGTTATAAACCCTGATTCCGACAGTCTTGGCTTGAATGGGCCGCGCACGTCGGGCAAAGTCCCCGGCCACATGAAAGCGCTCGCTGTGTCACTTTTTCTGACGGCCGTCCTGGCGGCTGAAGCGCGCGTTTCCCCCCAGAATCTGAATCGCGCCTTTGTCGCAGACAACGAATACATCCGCCTGAAGGATTGGGCCAATGACGCCGGGTTCAACATGAAATGGGTGAAAGCCGCGGGAACGATCACCCTGACCAATCCATCGGTCAAATTGGTTTTGACGGTGGACACACGCCGGGCGGAAATCGGCGGCGTCAATGTCTGGCTCTCTTTGCCCGTGGTCAATCGCAATGGGGCGGTCCTCCTTTCGCTCGTCGATGCAAGGACGACCCTTGAGCCGATCCTTTTTCCGCAAAAATCGGACGCGCGCCTGAAAACCATCTGCCTCGATCCGGGCCACGGCGGCAAGGACAAGGGTGAAGTCGTCGGGCGCAATTACGAAAAGGATTACGCGCTCCTCCTGGCCCGGGAAGTGGAGAAATTGTTGAAGCACGAAGGTTTGCAAGTATTGTTGACGCGAGACAGCGACGACTTTGTTGATCTGTCCTCGCGCCCGCTGATGGCCCGGCGCCGGGGCGCGGACTTGTTTGTCAGCCTGCATTACAACGCGGCGCCGGAGCATGCCGTCGGCGGTTTGGAGGTTTATTGCCTGACGCCCGCCGGCATGAATTCCAGCGATAAAGGCGGAGGAAAGGGCCTGCACCCGCCCGAGGCCGGCAACGCGCACGACGGCCAAAACGCCCTGCTCGCTTATGAATTGCTAAAGGCCATCACAGCCGGCATGCCGATGGAGGATCGCGGCATGAAGCGGGAGCGCTTCGAAGTCTTGCGCGAGGCTGCCATGCCGGCCGTCTTGATTGAAGGCGGATTCATGAGCAACCCCGCGGATGCGAAAAATATTTATGACACGGCGTTCCGCAAGCGGATGGCGCAAGCCATCGTGGACGGCATTCTGGCTTACAAAAGGGCGGTCGAACGGATCCCAAATGGACCGTCTCCGGCGGCGCATTAGGTTTGAACCCTGCTGGATTTGCCGCCGCCCCTTTTGCCGCCGGCCATCAACAATGTGCCGGACAAAAAGCCGATGCCGAAGAAGGCAAAATACATGAGGGCGGCCGGTTGCCTCTGCACCTTGGGCAGGACGGGCGGCATGTACAACGTGGCGGGTTGGCGGTTGTTCATGCCCATGATGACCAGCAAGGCCAGCAGGGCGATGATCAAGAGTGTTTTGAAAATTAATTTAAAATTCATGACGCCTGTTCTTTTTGCGACAATAGGCAGGATCACGGCCGGCGTCAATATCAGTCAATCCCGGCTTTCCACTTTGATCCCCGCGCCTTAAACTTAACACGCCATGAGCATTGCCACAAAAAAGGGAGACGACGGCACGACCGGATTGATGTACAACCGCCGCGTTTCCAAATGTCATCCGCGCGTGGAAGCCTATGGGAGCGTCGATGAATTGAACGCGGCCCTCGGTTCGGCCCGGGCCGCCGCCCAGCCTCCGTTCCTGGGCGAACGGTTGCTTGAAATCCAAAAGGACCTGGTCGTTGTCATGGGCGAACTGGCCACGCAGACCGAAGATTTGCCGCGCTACGTCAAGGACGGCTTTCCGGTGGTGACGCCGGCGTTGACCGCCAAGCTCGACCGCATCGTGCAGGAAATTGAATCCCAAAACGTTTCGTTCAAGGGCTGGTCCACCCCGGGCGAAAACGCCGCATCGGCCGCGCTGGATGTCGCTCGCGCCATTTGTCGCCGGGCCGAACGGCGCGTCTGCGCGCTGCAAGAAAGCCGGCAACTTGGCAATGTGGAAATCATTGTTTTTCTGAACCGTCTGTCCGACGCGCTCTGGTTGATGGCGAGCCGGGCTGAAACGGGAACTAAATAATCAACAGCGCAGGCATTATATGGATTTGGCATTTGGGTTCGGATCAAAATTTATTGCAGCGGGCATGGCAATCTCATTGATCCTTGCCAATACGGGTTGTGTCGATGGACGTTTGCAGCCGTCAACCAACAGAATTCTCAGCGATGATGAAAAAAATCAGCTCAGACATTGCAATGGCATTTTGATCACGGGAAATCAATCCCATCGACTTTTCAAGTGTGACCAATACCCGGGATGCTTCCTGATGCTGAGTAAAAATCCAGGCAAGCGACTCGAAATCAGAGACCCTCTTTACCCCGGCCCAATTTACCAGCCAAAAGTCACTTTTGACAAGGTCACTAAAAAGTATTCATTTTCTTTCGATGATCAAATTGAGCAGCCAAAAGTCAACGACCCGGATTTAACAATAGAGGTGTCGGATTACCAGGAAAAATATGGCGCCGGAATTGGCCCCGAAATAGATGTAGGCCCGGGATTCTCAGACAAGCCATACGTTTCCACTTCAGTTCGCATCACCGTAACGCACAAAGTCCTGGGGGTTCTGTTTCAAGGTCGTTTTAAGGCGCGGCCGCCTCTTGGACATATTGAACCACAAAAGACAACCTCTTTGGGCACCCTGGCGCGCCGCATCAGAGTATCCCCGGTGGGAAACATTATCAGGACTGCATTGGCAGATGGCAATTAATCCAAAACGCGCATGAAGTTATTCCCCGTGGAATTTTGCGGTGAGGTTCTGAAATCCGGGGCCGGCGGGCTGCTATGGAAGCGTGAGGATCTTGCGCTGATCCTGGTATCCCAGCGTGACGGAAGAGGGACTGATGTCCAGCACGCGGCACTCCGCCACTTCCTGGTTCACGCACGCCAGTTTGCCGCTGATCAGAGCGGAGGGGTGCTGGGAGGAAAAGAATATCGCCTCGAGTTTCAGCAGGTCGAAGGCCGTTTTCTCAGGGGCGGGTGGCGGAACCGCAGCCGGAGCCGGAGCCGGTGGCGGTTGGACGGCCAACAAAGGCGCCACATTGGCTGGCGCAACGGGCGCGGCGACCGCGGCAATATCCTGCTTGACAGGCGGCGGGTTTTCCGCGGCTTCCTGAACCCGGGCCTTTTCCGCCGTGCTCTCCAATCGCATGATCTCGAACCGGGCCAGCAAAACCAACGCGGCGCTGACACCCAGCCCGATGCCCAGCCACGCGCATAACGCTCTGAACATGGACGGTTCCGGCGGCAAGTCCGCAGGCGCAGGCTTGTTCGCCTGGGGCGCGGGCGCGGGCGCCGGATGGACGGCCTTGTCGGCGGGCTTCGCTGCGGATTTGGCGCGCTGCATCGTGGTTTCGGATTTGGCCGCGTCCGGTTCGCGCCGCGCGAACCGCCAGAGTTCGACCCGTTCTTCCAAGCCCAATTGCCGCAAATAGTCGAGATCGACAACCGGAGCAGGCAAGCCATCGGCGTCAGGATTTCCCCCGTATTCGAGCACGTTGGCCACGTGAACCGCCGTCAACGCGGTGAAGGTCTTGTCGCCGGCGCGAAGAGGATGATGATGCATCGCCGCCACCTTGACGACCTCGGCCGGCATGCCCCAAAGGGCCAGCATGTAAGCGCCGATTTCGCCGTGGGTCGCTCCAAAAATGTCCTTCTCAACTTCCCACAACGGCATTTGCTGCTTGCGCGCGAGGGTGTGGGCGCCGTGATACTGATCGTCGAAGTTGGCCGCCAAAATGACCTTGCCCAAGTCGTGCATCAAACCCGCCGTGTAAGCGGTGGCGCTGCAATCGGTGTCGCCGGTTTCCAGCAGCGCCATGTCTTTGGCCGTCCGCGCGACATTGGTGCTGTGCCGCCAGACATTGTCGATGGAAAAATAAACCGGCTTCACTTTATCGTATTGACTCAGAAGCTTCAAGGTCAGGATCAGGGATTTGATGGTTTCAAATCCCAGGATGCCGACGGCTTCAGTCGGATCAGTGATGGCCCGCGGAAGGCCGAAATAAGCCGAATTGAGCACTTGCACCAGCTTGGTCGTCATGGCCATGTCCTTGGCGATAATGACGCCGATGTCGCCCGTGGTGGCGTTGGGGTTGTTCAAGGCGTTGACGACTTCCACGTAGAGCGACGGGATGGTGGGGAAGGTGCGGATGCGGCCCACCAGTTCGCGCATGCTGCTGCTCATCCCGTAATCGGCCGACAGGGAGCGTTCGATGGAGATTTTCAGCGTGGCGCGGTCGAAAGGGACGGCCAGGAATTGATGGCCGCCCAGCACGTTGCACATGATTTTCTCTTTGAGGGCCTCGTTTGCGGTGATAAACCGCAGGGTCTCGGGATTGGCCACGCGGATGCGATTGAGCAATTCAGGGCCGTTCAACTCGGGCAGGTCATAATTGGCCACGACGACGTTAAAAGGCTGCTTTTGCGCCTCGGCCAGGGCGGCGCTGCCTGAAACAGCGCCGACAACGACCCAGGATTCACCCAGGGCCTGGCGGAATTCATCCCACGCCTTGGCATCGGCGTCGGCGATCAACAAGCGTTTCTCAGCCATGTGATTATTAGCCAATAACTACGGCGTCTTCGTATCGGCATTTTTGGCCATGGACTTGACACGTCGCAGGTCGCCTGAGATCGAATGGTTCTTCGCTGTTTTCGGTGGAATAGAGTTTCATTATCAGCCTTCTTTGCCTCCAAATTGGAGCGGCCAGCCGGAGCGAAGCAGCGTAGCGCACGGCTGAAGTGACTGGGATTTGTACCCACCCCCCCCCCCCCCCCCCACCCGCCCC
>Ga0187867_10005013_pt1 | contig 10128 bp, 10 predicted proteins | sample June2016WEW_13_1_FD_132976 | JGI IMG/M metagenome (GOLD analysis project Ga0187867, IMG submission 132976) | Peatland microbial communities from SPRUCE experiment site at the Marcell Experimental Forest, Minnesota, USA - June2016WEW_13_10 | ecosystem: Environmental > Terrestrial > Soil >...
AATTTTGCGATTCGAAAATCGCAATGTGATTCATATATAAGGTTGTTCGAGAAAAAAGTCAAGAGAAAAATGCAACGAGACGCGCCAACCGTAAATTTTTTTCCGCGAGACCAGCTTCGCGTGGTGCTGGTCGCGCCGCGAAACCCGTTGAACATCGGCGCGGCCGCGCGCGCCATGGCCAACTTCGGCTGCAAGCGGCTGCGCGTGGTGAATCCGTACGAGGTCGCGTTCCGCGAAGCGCGATCGGCTGTGGGAGCCGCGCCGTTATTGGCGTCCGCTGAAGAATTCACCACGGTCGCGGACGCCGTCGCGGACTGCGCTCTGGTGGTAGGCACGACTTCGGTGGGTCATCGCGAGCTGCAGCATCCGCTGCGGCGGCTTGAATATGGGGCGCGCCTCATGCGTCGCACAACCGGACCCGTGGCGCTGCTCTTCGGATCGGAAAAGTTCGGCCTGTCAAACGAGGACATGAGCCATTGCCACTGGCTGATGCGCATCTCGACGGTGGACTTGAATCACTCGATGAACCTCGGCCAAGCCGTGGCCGTGTGCCTTTACGAACTCGCGCGCGATCCACGCGCGGCGGCCGCGCGCCCGGAGAAACACAAGGCTGCCGCCGCGGCGGAGACGGAACAGATCACGTCGATGCTGGTGGAGGCCCTCGAACGCAGCGGCTACATCCAGCCGCTCACCGCCGCATCGGCGCGGACCAAAGTACGCCGCCTGGTGCGCCGGCTGAACCTCACCGCGCGCGATGCGCCGGTGGTGTTGGGAATGTTGCGGCAGATTTTGTGGAAGCTCGGCAGAGCCGGAGAAGAGTGATGCGCGCCGCCCTCATTTTGCCGGTCTGCCGTGATCCAGGCATAGCGCGACCAGCTCGGAGACATTCGCTTCGCCCACGCACATGACCGTGTCAGCCCCACCCCAATAGATCTTTACGGTTCCATCTGATTCCGCAACGGCTCCACAGGTGAACACCACGTTGTGCACATATCCCGTGATTTCCCATGGATCTTCGGGTTGCAAAATCCACGAGTTGCTCACTCCGACGATCTTCGCCGGGTCCAATAGATCGTGAAGCGCGACCCCTAAGCGGTAGACCGATCCGTCCATCGTCCGGAAGACGCCGTGATAGATGGAAAGCCAACCTCGATCCGTCTTAATGGGCGGCGCGCCCGGACCGATCTTCATTTCATCCCAGTGATACGGTTCGGGCCGCATGATGAGCTGCGATTGGCCCCAGAAGCGCAGGTCCGGGGAGTAAGAAATCCAGATCGACCACGGCGCGATCTCCGAATGGGGGCGGTCCAGCCGGGCATACAGGCCGCCAAATTTTTCGGGGAAGATCACTACGTTCCGATAGTCCGCCTCGGTGATGAGCGAGACTCTTTCCACCCGGCGGAAGTCCTTCGTCGTGGCGAGGGCGATGCGCACGCCGTTTCGCGAATAAGCGCTATAGGTGATAATGTATTCGCCGTCCAGCAAAGTTGCGCGCGGGTCCTCCACGCCGAACTCCTCGTAGGCCGCGAAAGGGCCGTCCCGCGCGGGAGTCAGAAAGGGCTCCGGATCGGCGGTGAACTGGAATCCGTCGCGGCTGCGCGCCAGCCCGATGATGGAACGCCCGGTGCGCAGGTGCGAGCGGAATAGCATGATGTATTCGCCCGCGTGCTTCACCACTGCCGCGTTGTGAACGGTTTCCACACTGTAGGGGATCGCGGCTTTGGTCAGGATAGGATTGCCGTGGTATCGCCTGACGATATCGGTCTTCATGCGCGCCTTTCAAAGATTGTCCGGTAAACCCGCTCGTACGCCTCCACCATAGTGTCGATGGAGAAACATTCTTGGACCCGTTGCCTGCAGACGCGGGAATCGATTTCTGCAAGGCGTTCCAAGGCCTGCACTGCTTCATGCACGTTGTTGACCAGGAAACCCGTGCGCCCGTCTTCGATGACCTCGCGGCAGGAACCGAGGTCCATGGCGATCGCGGGCACGCCGGCCGCATTGGCTTCCGCCAGGACTAGTCCGAATCGCTCCGGGATCGTGTTCAGGTGCAGCAGCGCTCGGGCGCGCGCGAACAATTCGTTTTTGCCTGGTACATCCACGGAGCCGATGTAGCGAATCTGCCGGTCCAGGTACGGCTCCACCTGCTCGCGAAAATATGTCCGATCCTGGACAATGCCCGCGATCAGGAGCGGCAGCCCGCTCAGGCGAGCCACCTCGATCGCCAGATGGGCGCCCTTGTCGGGGTGAATCCTGCCGAGAAAGATGAGTTGATCGCCGCCTCGTTCGCGTAGCGGATACAGTGAGAGGTCGATCCCGTTATAAACGGTCGCCAGGTAATTCAACCCCGGCGCGCGATCCGAGTCGCTGATGGAGACAAAGTATCCGTCGCGATATTTCTCATAGACCGGCATGATTCTGGGGGACGAGAATCCATGGATGGTAGTGAGGACCGGCGTCTTCACCAGCCGGGTATATGATAGCGCCATGAAGTCGTAGTGGCTGTGGATGAGATCGAACTCGGCGGCGTGCTCGAACGCCTCGGAGATATGCAAGTATTCGGCGACTTTGGGATCGATGGCGGGATCTTCTTCATACCCCCGGTCCACCACGGCATGCAAGCGGGCGCGGGTCACGGAATCCCCTGTAGCGAACAAGGTGACATCCCAACCACGGGCGGCCAGTCCTTCGGCGATGTTGCCGGCGACCGTTTCCCAAGCGCCGTATTGCCGGGGAGGCGTGCGCCAGGCTACCGGCGAGAGGACGGCTATTCTTCGGTTGGAGACAGTCATACTGACATGCGGCCGATCACCTTGCAGCTAATCCATCTTCATATATAGCGCAGATCTTCAGTTGCCTCCGCGGCGCGGTGGTCCCAAACGGCGTAGTGTATTCTGGTGACATGGACGCCACTCAGGTGCAGTTGAGCCAGCCCGTGGAGCGCACCCCGGAGTCAATCCTGCATCGATACCGGCGTAATCGGCACTGGCGGCTTTATCCCAAAGAATATGTCTATCGCAACTTTCCGCCGGCCGGCCGCGCGTGGCTCGACTTCGGTTGTGGTACCGGCGAGATTACCACTCAACTCGCCGCCCTGGGGGCATCCCGCGTCATCGGTGTGGACATAGACCCCGGATTGATCGAGATGACCCGGCGCCGCGCGGAGCTGGACGGCGTCTCCGGCCGTGTGCAGTTGTTTTGTGGAGACATCGCCGCGATAGAACCGCAGCCCGTCGATGTGGCGCTCTGTTTCGCGGTCCTGCATCATGTGCCGGACAGGCTGCCCGAGACCGTGACCGCCATTCGCCGCTGGCTCAATCCCGGCGGCGTCTTCATCTGTGTGGAACCGGTGGCGCGGGCGCCCTGGCTGGACTGGGTTTCCCGGCACGTTGGCATTCCGTCCGGGCCACTGGATCCTGGCGAACGAAAGCTGACCGAGCAGGATCTGCGCTCGATCGCGGATGGATTTCCCTCAACCCGCCGCGTTTACTCGCATGTACTGGCGCGGTTGAGCCGGTTATGGCCGGCAGCCGAAGGCGTGTTCCGCCGCGTGGACTGGTGCTTCCTATCGCTTCCAGGCGCCAACCGGCTTGCCGGCACCGTGATTCTGATCTGCCGCACAGATTGAGAGGCATCACTCGCCAAACACGAACCGCAGCGCGAGCCCCATCACGATGACGCCGCCGGCTGCGGCTACCCACACCGTGGCACTGGCCGGTCCCAATACGCCTTGAATGCCCGGCCAATTCATCGCGCAAAGCACGATGGTGGTCAGCACCGCCACCACCAGCGATAGCCATTGCGCGATCGCGATTGGCCGCGCCACCCGCGCCTGCACCGCCTGCCTCTCCAACAACCGCGCCTTCCACCAAATCAACGCCGGATCCGGCAGCGCGCCATCGTTGGCGGAAAGATCCACCAACCTGCCCATCCAGGCCGCGGTTTCAGGTTCGTTCATGGCTGCACCTCGTTAAGACCATTCTGCCTCAGAATCCGCTCCAGATTGCGGCGCGCCCGGAACAGCAGCACCCTGACGCTCTTTACGTTCAGGTCCAGCGTCCCGGCGATTTCGTCGTGCGCGTATCCCTCCACGTACGCCAGCCACAGCAGCGCCCGTTCCCGCTGTTTCAGTTTCTGGAAGCAGCGCGTCACATCGCCCGGCCCGGTTTCGGGAGGCGCTTCTTCGCGGAACCGGAACGCCAGGGACCACAACCGCTCGCGCCTCTGCTTGCGCCATCGGTCGTAGATCGCCGCGGTCGCCGTCTTGTAAAGATAGGCTTTCATCGCTGCGCGATCGTCCACCGGGGGTTTTGCGCGCAAGAACCGCAGGTAAGTTTCCTGCAACAGATCGTCCCCCGCCTGAGCATCTCCCGAGACGCGCCGGATATAGCCGCGCAGAGCGGGAGCCGTTTCGTGATAGAACGCCGTGAATTCGCCCTGGTCCATGAGCGCGTCACTGTTGAACGTTACCGCCGCGCTGAGGCAAGCCCAGATTCTTCGACAAGCGATGTGAAACGGCGGCCGAGGCCAGGAAGCCCATTCCCAGGCAAAGCAGAATCACGCCGATCACCAGGAGCGGGTTATCCCTGTTATCGCGATAGTACCAGTTCAGAAACAGGCAACCCGCCGCCACGATCATGAGTATGATCCCGCGATGCGTGGAGCGCAGAATCCCGCTGGCCGGCTCTTCCCGATCGCTTGAAATACTTTCCACGAACTGCGCGCCGCCGGGCGTTTGCAGGAACTCGACCACCTCGCGCGCCGAACCGAATTTGTCTAGCAGCCGGCCGTGCAACTCGGCCTGTGCTTTCATCCTCCGCTGCCTTTTGTTCGTATCGGCGACGAGATAGAATACCCACGCTGCCGTAGCAAACGCAGCCAGCATCACCAGCATTACCGCTACATCTTTTCCTTCCATTTGAATCCTCCTCGTCAGCTAAAACGGCGGAGGCTTCTTTTTGTTAACAGGCGGCGGAGCGTATTTGAAATACAGCGTCACGTTCACGATGTGCGTTTTATCGTCGATCTTGGTCTCGGCGCGGGTCTCGCCCAGGTTGTCGAAAAGGCTCTCCTCGCGCACGCGGCGGAGAAAGTAATCCGGATAATCGGGATTGTAGGGCGTGCCCTCCTGGTGCGTCCACATCTTCCGGATGGCGGCCTCGCCATTCAGATCCAACCCTTCGATGCGCATCGTACCGAAAAGGAACTGCGGACCTTCGTCGATGTGCAGCACCAGGTTCACGATCTTTTTGGCATCGTCGATCTTGCGCACAATTTGCACGTCGTTGCGCATGTACCCTTCGTGCGACAGCGACTTCTTGATGCGATCCACGCCTTTGCCGATCTCGTCGAAGTCGGCCAGATCGCCGCTCTTGAACTTCCCGGTCTTCAGCAATCGCGCCGGCTCGAAATGCGGCGCGCCGTCGATACGTACGGTGCCCAGAGCGTAGGTCTCACCCTCCACCAGCGCAACTTTTACGGCCAGGCCTTGCACGTCCGTGGCTTTCTCCACGGTCACCTTGGTGAACTCGACGCGAATCCGCCCGCGCGCGTCGTATAGCGGGCGAATGCTGGAGTCCAGGCACTGGCGGAAAGCTTCTTCCTTGTATGGCAAGCCCACCGCCACCTCCGCGATGGCGTTCTGTAGGGCGGAGGTCGGAATCGCCTGGTTGCCTTCGAACGCCACCTCCGCCACCGCCGGATCCGAGCGCGCCGGCCGGAACAGGATGACGAACTCGCCGGGCCCTGCCGTCCCTCCCGCCGGGACGACCTTCGCAATCACCTTGTCTTTGCTATCGTGCGCCGTTATATATTCCTGGATCCACTGTTTGTACCGCTCCAGCACCGCTTTGGTGGCGGCCAGGCGCGGAGCAAACAGCGGATCCTTGCCGCGCAGATAGTCCGTCAGCTCTTTTTCCGTTACGCCCAAATCGTCGAAACGAATGGGAAAGGCAGGCTTCACTTCCACCACCTGGAACGACGCCGCATAACCGTGCTGATCGCCGCCGGGCGCGAACTTATAGCCCACCGTTTCAAACATGCCCGTAGCCAGCAGACGGTCGTGCGCGGCTTCGAAATCCTGTTTGCCCGCCATCTGCCCGACCTTCAATCCCGCGATGGCCAGGATTTGGGCCTGGGTATAGTTGTGGCTGCCTTCCACCTTCAGGCTTTCGATGGGCCACTGATGCGGCTGGGCAGGCTGGGTGGCAGTCTTCTTGGCGCGGCTCGACTGCGCGAAGGCGGCCGGAATCCCGGCGCCCGATCCGCACATCAGTAATATCAAAAGCCAAATCATTTCTTTATTGTAGGAGCGATGTAAAATGGAAAAAGTGTCCTACGATCTGATCGTTATCGGCAGCGGCCCCGGCGGATACTCGGCCGCCATTCGCGCCGGCCAATACGGCCTGAAGACCGCCCTCATCGAGAAGCAGCCCCGTTTAGGTGGGACGTGCCTGCTGGTCGGATGCGTTCCAACAAAGGCCCTGCTGCATACCGCCGATGTTTGGGACCACTTCCTGAATCCGGAAGCCGACGGCATCCACTGCCAGAATCCGGTGCTCGATTATCCCAAGGTCATCGACAAGAAGAACCGCATCGTCAACAAGCATTCCAAGGGCGTCGAAGGCCTGCTGCGCAAGAACAAGGTGGAATGGATCAAGGGCTACGCGCGGCTGAAGGGCGGCGGGCGCATCGAAGTGGAAACCCCGCAGGGCACGCAAACGCTGGAAGCGCGCAACATTATTATTGCCACCGGCTCGGAAGCCCGCATGCTGCCCGGCCTCCAGCCGGATCCGGACTTGATCCTGACCAACATCGAAATCCTGAACCTGACCGCAGTGCCCAAGTCCCTGGCCATCATCGGCGCGGGCGCCGTGGGCGTGGAGTTCGCCTCTATTTTCAACCGCTTCGGAGCCGATGTTTCCGTCTTCGAAATGCTGCCGCGGGTGGTGCCGGTGGAGGATGAAGAGATCTCCAAGGAGCTCGACCGGGCGTTCCGCAAGGCCAACATCCGGGTGGAAACCGGCGCCAAAGTAGAAAACGTGCGCAAGGGCGGCAAGGGCGTGCAGATGACCGTCACCCTGGCGGGTGGCAAGACCGAAGAAGTGGAAGCGGAGAAACTGCTGGTGGCGGTCGGCCGCAAGCCCAACACCGAAAACATCGGGTTGGAAAACACGCGCGTGGAATTGGACCGCGGCTTCATCAAAGTGAATCCATACCAGCAGACCGGCGAGCCGGGCGTCTACGCCATTGGCGACGTCGTGGCGGGCACGCCGCAACTCGCGCACGTGGCCACCATGGAAGGCATGGTCGCGGTGGCGCATGCCGCGGGCAAACCCGCCACGCCCATCAATCGCAACCGCATCCCGGCCTGCACCTACACCGAGCCGGGCATCGGCAGCGTGGGGCTGACGGAAGCGCAGGCCCGCGCGCAAGGCTACCAGGTGAAGATCGGCAAGTTTCCCTTCGCGGGAAATAGCCGCGCCAGCATCCTCGACAGCCATGGCGGATTCATCAAGGTGGTGGCGGACGAGAAGCTCGGGGAAATCCTGGGGGTGCACATCATCGGCCCGGAGGCTTTCGAACTGATCGCCGAATCGGTGGCGGCCATGGAATCGGAAGCCACCGTGGAGACTATGATGCACGCCATCCATCCGCATCCCACCCTTTCCGAAGTGACGGGCGAAGGCTTCAACGCCGTCTACGGTCTGGCCATCAATGCTTAAGTGCGAGTGGCGGGAACCGGGCCGCGTGGAGTACGCCAGCGCCTTCGAATGGCAGCAACGCCTGGTGGCCCGGCGCCAGGCTGGCGCTATCCCCGACCAGCTTATCCTGTTGGAGCACCCCCACACCATCACCTTGGGCCGCAACGGCCACATGGAGAACCTTTTGGCTGGCGAAGAGATCCTGAGCCGCGCCGGTATCGCCTTCCATCCCACGGACCGGGGCGGCGACGTGACCTACCACGGGCCGGGACAGATCGTCGGCTACCCCATCCTGGACCTGCGCGAGTGGAAGCGCGATGTGGGCGCGTACGTACGGGCCATCGAACAGACCCTGATCGACGCGCTGGCGGATTTCGGCATCCAGGCGGGCCGCATCCCGAAGCTTACGGGCGTTTGGGTGGGCGAGTGCAAGATCGCCGCCATCGGCGTGCACATCAGCCGATGGGTCACATCGCACGGTTTCGCGCTTAACGTGTCGACGGATCTGCGCTATTTCCAGTACATTGTTCCTTGCGGCCTCTCGAGGCCGGTGACTTCCATGGCGCAATTGGGATGCAGCGCCTCCTGGGGAACGGTTGCAGAGAGTCTGGCCACGCATTTCGGCCGCGTATTTGGACGCGAGATTGAGAGGATTGCACATGACGGACGTAGTGATGCCCCAAATGGGCGAGAGTATCGTGGAAGGCACGCTGACCAAGTGGCTGAAGAAGCCCGGCGACCATGTGGAGCGGGACGAGCCGCTATTTGAGATTTCGACCGACAAGGTGGACACGGAAATTCCGTCGCCGGCCGCGGGAACGCTGTCGGAGATCCTGGTAGAGGAGAGCAAGACCGTCGGCATCGGGACGGTGGTAGCGCGCATCGACGAAGGCGGTGGAACTGCGCCGGCCGCTGTACAGCCTGTGGCCGCAGCGCCGGCCGCACCGCCTCCGCCTCCACCACCCGCGGCTGAGCCCACGTTGCCGCCCGAGGCAGTCGCACCCCCGCCGCCTCCAGTTGATGAACCCACCGAGCCCACCGGCCCACTCTCCCCGCTGGTACGCCGCATGGCGCGCGAGTATTCCATCGACCTGAGCAAAGTTAAGGGAACCGGCGCAGGCGGCCGCATCACCAAGCAAGATCTGGAAGGCCACATTTCCCGCCAGCAGCAAGCGCCGCCGGCGCCGACGCCATCACCGGTCGAAGCTGCACCGCCACCCCCGCCTCCGCCGCCAGCCCCGTCGGAGCAAGCCGCGCCGCCGCCCGCCGCTGGACAAGCCAAGGCTCGTATCGAGCCGATGAGCACCATGCGCATCCGCATTGCCGAGCATATGGTCGCCAGCCGCCGCACCTCCGCGCACGTCACCACCATACATAAGGTGGACATGACCAAAGTGGCCCGCATGCGCGACCACCACAAGGCCGGCTTCCAGTCGAACTACGGCATGTCGCTCACCTACCTGCCGTTCGTGGTGCGCGCTACCGTCGTGGGGCTGCGCACGTATCCGTTGCTGAATGCTTCCATCGAAGGCAACAACATCATCCACCACAACGAGATCAATATCGGCATCGCGGTGGCGCTTGAAAACGGCCTGATCGTGCCCGTGATCCGGCAGGCGGATGAGAAGAACGTGCTCGGCCTGCAGCGTTCCATCGTGGACCTGGCCACGCGCGCCCGGTCGCGCCAGCTCAAGCCCGATGAGGTGCAGGGCGGGACATTCTCCATTACCAACTTCGGTGGCTTCGGCAGCGTGATCGCGACGCCCATCATCAACCAGCCGCAAGTAGCCATCCTGGGTGTGGGTGCGGTGGAGAAGACCCCCGTAGTGATCGACGATGCGATCGCGATTCGCTCGATCATGTATCTGTCGCTGAGCTTCGATCACCGGCTGATCGACGGCGCACTGGCCGATCAGTTTACGGCCAAGGTGAAGCAAGTGCTGGAGAACTGGTCGGAAGAAGTGCTGTAACTTGAAGGCTGGTGCGCTGTGCAGGCGATAATAGGAACTAATGCTAAGCCCTTTACCAACGGCCGTCCGCCTGCACGAAACCGAGATAGCGGAATTGTGCCGCCGCTATCGAATAAAAGAATTGTCGCTTTTCGGATCGGCGGCACGTGGGGAGATTGGGCCGGATAGCGAAATTGACCTCTTGGTCGAGTTTCTGCCGGGAGCGAGTATCAAGTCTATTGGGCCATTTCGCGGCGGAGCGCGAGCTGAGCGAGATCCTGCGCCGTAAGGTGGATCTGGTTTCCAAACGCGCTCTGCGAGAGCCGCTGAGGAGAGAAATCACTCCGCAAGCGCGGCTGCTTTATGGGATGTGTCCAAATTTTTGTGTAAAGGGCCGTTCTCGGCTCTGTTCTACCAGCCAGCCGCTGGCGAGCTTGCCCCAAAGTGACAGGTTGGGCGGGAGCATGTTCCCAAGA
>Ga0187867_10005019_pt1 | contig 10124 bp, 4 predicted proteins | sample June2016WEW_13_1_FD_132976 | JGI IMG/M metagenome (GOLD analysis project Ga0187867, IMG submission 132976) | Peatland microbial communities from SPRUCE experiment site at the Marcell Experimental Forest, Minnesota, USA - June2016WEW_13_10 | ecosystem: Environmental > Terrestrial > Soil >...
CGGCTATCTGCACATCGGCCACGCCAAGTCGATCAATCTCAACTTTGGACTCGCCGCGGAGTTCGGCGGTAAGTGCAACCTGCGCTTCGACGACACCAATCCCTCGAAGGAAGAGACCGAGTATGTCGATTCGATTATCAAAGATGTCCGCTGGCTCGGCGGCGATTGGGAAGACCGGCTCTTCTATGCGTCCGACTACTTCGACCAGTTGTACGAGTGGGGGGTGCAACTAATCCAATCCGGGAACGCTTACGTTTGCGATCTAACCGGCGATCAGGTCCGCGAGTACCGCGGCACTTTGACCGAACCCGGCACCCAGAGCCCCTGGCGCAACCGGTCCATCGAAGAGAATCTGGACTTGTTCGAGCGCATGCGCGCCGGCGAGTTTCCCGACGGCACGCGTACCCTGCGCGCCAAGATCGACATGGCTTCGAAGAACCTGAACATGCGCGATCCGGTGATGTACCGCATTCTGCACGCCGAACATCACCGCACGGGCGACAAGTGGTGCATCTATCCGATGTACGACTTCACGCATGGCCAGTCCGATTCCATCGAGCGCATTACGCACTCCGTCTGCACACTGGAATTCGAAGACCACCGTCCGCTGTACGATTGGTATGTCGAGCAGTTAGGAATCTATCATCCGCAGCAGATCGAGTTCGACCGGCTCAATCTGACTTACACTCTGTTGAGTAAGCGCAAGCTGCTCACGCTGGTGCAGGACGGGCACGTGAGCGGCTGGGACGATCCCCGCATGCCCACTATTTCGGGCATCCGGCGGCGCGGTTACACGCCCGAAGCCCTGCGCAATTTCTGCAATGCGATTGGCGTCTCCAAGACCAACGGCACCATCGAGCTTGGGCTGCTGGAGCACTTTCTGCGCGAGGACTTGAACAAGCGCGTGCCGCGCGTGATGGCGGTGTTGCGGCCGCTGCGCGTGGTGATCGATAACTACCCCGCGGACCTCGTCGAAGAGATGGAGGCCGTGAACAATCCCGAAGATGCCGCCATGGGCACGCGCAAGGTGCCGTTCTCGCGCGTGCTCTACATCGAGCAGGACGATTTCAAGGAAGTCCCGCCGAAACAGTTTTATCGTCTCTCTCCGGGGCGCGAAGTCCGGCTGCGCTATGGCTACTTCATCAAGTGTAACGGCGTGGTGAAGGACGAAAAGACCGGCGAGATTTTAGAGATCCATTGCACTTACGACCCCGCCACGCGCGGCGGCAACGCGCCGGACGGGCGCAAGGTGAAATCCACCATTCACTGGGTCTCGGCCGCGCACGCCATCGACGCGCAGGTGCGCTTGTACGATAATCTGTTCACCCGCGAAGATCCCAACCAGACCGACGAAGGCGAGAACTTCACCGCGAATCTGAACCCGCGCTCGCTCGAAGTCCTTACCGGCGCCAAACTGGAGCCTTCGCTGCGCGATGCGGTGGAGGGCGGCCGCTATCAGTTCGAGCGGCTGGGCTACTTCTGCGTCGATCCGGATTCCGCTCCCGGTAAGCCGGTATTCAACCGGACGGTGGCGCTGCGAGATGCGTATGCCAGGATCGAGAAAGCCCAGCAAGGCGGCCAAAAACCAAAATGATCATTCTGGGAATCGGCGGCATTCTGGGAGATGCGGCAACCGCCATCTTGCGCGACGGGTGTCTCGCGGCGGCCGTCGAAGAATCCAAACTGAGCCGCCACGGACTCACGCCGGGCGCGCACACCGGCCCTACGGGGCTTCCCGAGCAATCCATCGCCGCGTGTCTCTCGCTGGCGGGAGTGACGCCGGAACAGGTCGACGCCGTTGCGATCGTGCGCCCATTTGCCACCGGGCCGGAGGCGTCGCTTCACCTTCAGTTGCGCGCGCGATTTCCCAATAGCCGCATCGTAGTGGTGGAGCATCACACGGCGCACGCCGCCTCGGCATACTATCCGTCGCCTTTCGAAGAAGCGACCGTGCTCACGCTGGATCGCGCGGGCGATTTCCGCTGCGGCACCCGTTGGCACGCAGCGGGCACGCAGCTTTCGCTTGATAGAGAGTTGTATTATCCCGACTCACTCGGCGATCTATATGGCCGGGTCACGGAGTTACTCGGCTTCCACGCCAACCTGGAAGAGCATAAGGTGCAGTGGCTCTCCGCCGCCGGCGACGACCGGTTCCGCGATCTGTTCCTGGAAATCATGCCCATGCGGGACGGCGACTGGCCCCGCCTCGACCGTTCCTTCTTCGATGCCGAGCGGCTCACCGGCGGCGGCTTTAGCGCGCGCTTTTACGAACGGTTGGGACTCGAAGACGGAGCCGCGGTGCCCGAATCGCTGCGCGCTTCACTGGCGGCCGGCGTCCAGCGCGCTACGGAGCAGACGGTTGTCCGCATGGCTGGCTCCGGCAGGAATCTTTGTTTCGCCGGCGGGTTGGGATTAAACGCGCTGCTGGTCTCCGCGCTGGAGCGCTCGCCGTTTGAAAATGTGTTCGTGCAGCCGGCGGCAGGAGACGCAGGCACCGCAATTGGCGCCGTGCTGCACACCTGGCATGCAATCTATAACCAGCCCCAGCGCATCCGGCTCGATAATCTGTATCTCGGTCCCAGCTACGCGGCCGAAGAGATCAAGCGCGTGCTCGAAAACTGCAAGCTGCGCTTCCGTTACATTCTGACCACCGAGGAAACCATCGAAACGGCCATCGCGCAGCTTGCCGAGAACCGCATCGTCGCCTGGATGCACGGCCGCATGGAGTTCGGCCCGCGCGCTCTCGGGAACCGCAGCATATTGGCATCGCCCCTCGATCCCTACGCCGCCGAAAACCTGAACGCCTTTATCAAGCACCGCGAGCCGTTCCGCAAGTTTGCCGCCTCCGTGCCGGCGGAGCTTGCCGCCGAGTACTTCGAGTGCGGCCCCAACGCGCGCTTTCTGGCCACCGCCGGCCGCGTTCGCCCGGCACATCGCGGCCGCTTCGCGAGCGCGGTCCTGAACGGCGACCTCGTCCGCGTACACACCGTTTCCGAGGAGGATAACCCGCTGTACTGGAAACTGCTGCACGCGGCCGGCAAGGCCACTGGACTGCCGGTGCTCTACAATACTTCGTTCAACCTGTTCAGCGAGCCGCTGGTGTGTACGCCACGCGACGCGGTGCGAAGTTTCTACTCGTCCGGAATCGATGCGATGTTTGTCGGGAATTTCTTCCTGCAGAAGTGACATCCCTCATGCGTTCCTTTTTGCTTTGCCTCCTCAGTGTGCCTCTCCTGCTTGCTCAGGCTCCCGACGAAAAGGAAGACCTTAAGAACCCCGTGGCAGGCCAGGCCGACGCCATCGCCGCCGGCAGGAAGCTGTACCTGGAAGGCTGCAGCGGTTGCCATGGCCCCACTGCGGAAGGCGGCCGCGGCCCCAACCTCGCGCAGGGCGATCAGATCCGCGGCGCCACCAACCGGCAACTGTTATCCGTCATCACCGCGGGCGTAAAGGGGTCCGACATGCCGCCCTCCGGGCTGCCCAGCGACAAGGTCTGGCAGGTCGTCGCCTACCTGCGCAACCTGACCGCCGTGGCTTTCGATGGCATGGCGGCGGGTGACGTCCAGGCCGGCAGCGCGTTGTTTTTCGGCAAGGCTGGCTGCGCGAATTGCCACACCATCCGCGGACGCGGCGGCTTTCCCGGTCCGGATCTTTCCAACATCGGCCGTGTGCGCTCGTTCCGGCAGTTGCGCGAATCGCTGCTCGATCCCGATGCGGAAATCGCCGAGGGATACGGCGGAGTCACGGTTACGACCAAGTCCGGCAAGACCATCGCAGGCGTGGCCCGCGACAACACCAATTACGCGATCCAGATTCTGGACGCGCAAGGCGAGATCCATCGCCTGCTGAAGTCCGATTTACGCGACGTGGTCCTGCGCAAGAGCTCGCTGATGCCTTCCGATTTCAAGCAGCGTCTCAGTTCCACAGAGATCGAAAACCTGCTGGCGTTTCTGGGCCGCCAGTCGATCCGGCAGGAAGGCGCGGTTGTCCAAAGCGCTGCGCCGCCGGCCGGCGCGGGCGCGCGTTACGACCTGATTCGCGCAGGCGCCGGTGCGAACTGGCTGACCTATGCCGGAGATTACGCGGCGCACCGCCACAGTCCGCTGACCCAAGTCACTTCGGCCAATGTGAAGTCACTCGTGTCCGCGTGGGTCTACCACGTGGATGGCGCAACTCACCTGGAAGCCACGCCGCTGGTCTACGACGGCATCATGTACGTCACCAACAGCAACGAAGTGCACGCGCTCGATGCGCGCACCGGCCGTCCCATCTGGAAGTATCGCGACGAACTGGCCAAGCGCAGCGACGTGAACCGCGGCGTCGCCATTCTGGGCGATATCGTCTTCTTCGCCACCAGCGACGCACACCTGGTCGCGCTCAATCGCAAGACGGGCGGCGGACTGTGGGATCGCGAGTTTGCGGATACCAGCCGCGGCGCGTTCGCCACGCTTGCGCCCATGGTCGTGAAGGATCGCGTGATCGTGGGAGTTTCGGGCGGCGATACCGGCGTGCGCGGATTCATCGCGGCATTCTCCGCCGCGACCGGCGAAGAGCTATGGCGCTTCTGGACCGTCCCGGCCAAGGGCGAACCCGGCGCGGAAACGTGGGGAGAACTCGGCCCGGAATGGGGCGGCGCGGCGACCTGGCTCAACGGCACTTACGATCCCGAACTCAACTTGCTCTACTGGACCACCGGCAATCCGTGGCCCGACTTTTACGGCGGCGCGCGCCGCGGCCAAAACCTCTATACCGATTCGCTGCTGGCGCTCGATCCCGATACCGGCAAGCTGAAATGGTATTTCCAATTCACGCCGCACGACACGCACGATTGGGATGCGCAAGCCTGGCCCGTTCTGCTCGACACCGTGTACGAAGGGCGCCCGCGCAAGCTCCTGCTGCATGCCAATCGCAACGGTTACTTCTATGTGCTGGACCGCGTCACGGGCGAATTTCTGCGCGCCACGCCTTTCGTCGAGCGGCTGAATTGGGCCAAAGGCATCGACGCCAAAGGCAAGCCGATCGAGAATCCCGGCATGGAACCCTCGCCGAACGGGAGGCGCGTGTGCCCTTCGGTGCGCGGAGCTACTAACTGGATGTCGCCGTCTTACAACCCGCAAACCGGCTTGCTCTATGTGCCCACGCTGGAGCAATGCGATATGTACAGCTCATCCGCCAAGACGCCGGAGCCGATGAAGAACTTCGCCGGCACCGGCGGTGAGTCGATCTCCAAAGAGCCCGGCATATTCTATCTGCGAGCGCTCGATCCGCAGACCGGCGAGAAGCGCTGGGACTACCCGATGACCGGTCACGGCGACAGTTGGGCTGGAACCGTATCCACCGCGGGCGGCCTGGTCTTCTTCGGCGACGACGACGGCCAGCTCGTGGCGGTGGACGCCACCACCGGCCGTCACCTATGGCATTACTACCTGGGTCAGAACCTCACCGCCTCGCCCATTACCTTCATGGCCGACGGCAAACAGTACGTGACTATCGCCGCCGCCACGGATGTATTCACGTTCGCGCTATTCGAGCTGGCGGCGCCGTAATGCCCCCAGGCGTGCGTCGAGACGAGTCCCGACACGTCAGCATCAGAGCGTGCGTTCCCCCTTTCGCGGGATGGGAGCAGCGTCCGTCCGTGCTAAGATTAAATCGTCATGGATGCGCAACGTTCCAACCAGCGTGCGACGGAGAGGATTAACGCCGTCCTTTCCAGGCAGGACGAGGGCTTGACTCCGGAAGCGCGGGAATCTCGTCTTCAGAGTCTTGAGCGTATCGCTAATTCGATTCGCGCTCGTCGTTCCAAATCCGAAGGACCTCAGTCCACTCCGGCGAGTCCTCGGAAAGGCCGTATTCGCGCATAGCTGCCTTGAGATCGTCAGTGGTCCCGTAATCTACGATCTCGCGGAGCGCCGCCAGCCTACGCCGATTCCTCTCGTGAGTTGCAATATCCACCGGCCGGCGGCCTCTTCTCGCTTCCGCCCTGCGAACCCGCTCGATATCATCGGCCAATGCGACCCCCCGAACCAGTTTCTACCGCGCCGCCAACTCCGCGGGCGCGGGCATGGTAGCGCCCTTGCTGCCCCGCAGCCAACCTTGGAAGCGCTCCATGTACAAATAGATCACTGGCGTAATATACAGCGTCAGCAACTGCGACACCACCAGCCCGCCGACCACCGCCAGACCCAACGGTTGCCGCGCGTCGGCGCCTTCGCCGTAGCCCAGCGCGATGGGCAGCGTGCCGAACAGCGCCGCCACCGTGGTCATCATGATGGGCCGGAAGCGCAGCATGCAGCCCGCGTAAATGGCCTCGAACGGCGCCTTGCCCTCCACCCGCTGCTGCTCCAGAGCGAAATCGATCATCATGATGGCGTTCTTCTTCACCACGCCGAACAGCATGATCAGGCCGACGAAGGCATAGAGATCCAATTCCCTGTGAAACAGCCGCAGCGTGAGCAGCGCGCCGAATACCGCCGAAGGTAGTCCCGAAAGAATCGTGATGGGGTGGATGAAGCTCTCGTACAAAATGCCCAGCACGATGTAAATCACCAGAATGGCCACGATCAGCAGGATGGACAGCCCCTGGAACGATTGCTGAAACTCCTTCACCGTGCCCTGGAAGTTGACGCTGATGGTGGGCGGTATGCGCAGTTCCTGCAGCGCATCTTTCACATTCTGGGCCGCATCGCCCAGTGAAAAGCCGGGCTTCAAGTTGAACGAGATGGTCACCGCCGGCAGTTGCCCGAAATGGTTGACGCTCAGCGGGCCGGCCGCGCGCGAAAGCTTCACCACCGTGTCGAGCGGCGTGAGCGTGCCTTGCGCGGAATGCAGATAAATCTTGGACAGCCCCTCCGGCGTGCGCTGATACTCGGGCGCGACCTGCAGGATGACGGCATACTGATTGGACGGCGTGTAGATGGTGGAGACCTGGCGGCTGCCGTAAGCCGTGTAGAGCGCGTCCTCGATCTGTTGCGGCGACAAGCCCAAGGCCACCGCGCGGTCGCGATCTATATCCACCATCACCTGTGGGCTGGCGATCTGGAGGTCCGAGTTCACGTCCAGAAATCCCGGCAGCGTGCGCATCTTCTGCATCAGCGGATCTACCCAGGCATAGATCTCCTTCAGATTGGCGCTCTGCATGGTCATCTGGTAGACGCTGGTGGAGAATTGCCCGCTCACGGTGATGGGCGGCGGATTCTGCAAGAACATCATGATGCCCGGCACGGCGCCGATTTTGGGCCGCAGTTCCTCGATGATCTGGTCCACCGAGAGTTTACGTTCGGAGCGCGGCTTCATGCGCGAGAAGAAGCCGCCCTGGTTGCCTCCCATGACGAAGGTTCCGGTATCCAACACGTTCGGATCGCTCTGCACAATATCGGAAACCGCTTTCAGGTGCCTGGCCATCGAATCGAATGAAATATCCTGGCCGGCCATACCGACGCCGAAGACGAATCCGCTGTCTTGGCTCGGGATGAAGCCTGTCGGCATGGTGAAGAACAGATACACCGTGCCGGCCAGCAGCAAGACCGCGACCATGAGGGTGGCGAATTGATGCCGCAGCACCTTCTTCAGCGTATAGTCGTAGCCGGAGGCCAAAACGTGGTGCCCGGCCTCGAACGCGGCATAAAGCCGCCCGTGGGCGCCCGTGTGGCTGTATCGCAGGAAGCGGCTGCCGAGCATCGGCGTAAGGCTCAGCGAAACGAAGCCGGAGATCAGAATGGCGATGGTGATGGTGACGGAGAACTCATGCAACAACCGTCCCACGATGCCGCCCATGAAGAGCACCGGGATAAAGACAGCCACCAGCGAGATGGTCATGGAAATGATGGTGAAACCGATTTCCTTGGAAGCCAGCAGTGCGGCCTCCATGCGCCCTTTGCCCATCTCCATGTAGCGGACGATGTTCTCCAGCATGACGATGGCGTCATCCACCACGAACCCCACCGACAGGGTCAGCGCCATCAGGGAAAGATTGTTCAAGCTGTAGCCCAGCAGGTACATGGCGGCGAACGTGCCGATGATGGAAAGGGGCACGGCGAGGCCCGGAATCAAGGTGGCGCTCAGGTTCCGCAGGAAGACGAAGATGACCATCACCACCAGGCACACCGTTAGCACCAGGGTGAACTCGACGTCGCGGATGGAACCCCGGATCGATTCCGACGAGTCGAAGGCGATATCCAGTTTCACGGCGGGCGGAATCTCGGCGCGTAACTGCGGCAGCAGCGCTTTGACGTTATCGACGACTTCCACCGTGTTGGTTCCGGGCTGCCGCTGGATTGCCAGGATCATGCCGCGCACGCCCTGGAACCACGCCACAGCGTGGTCGTCTTCGACGCCGTCGATCACGTTGGCGAGCTGCTCCAGACGAATGGGCACGCCGTTCTTGTAAGCCACGACCAACGGCCGGTAGGCGGCGGCGCGCGTCAACTCGCCGCTGGATTGCACGGTGAAGGCCTGCTTCTCGCCATACAATTTGCCTGTAGGCAGGTTCACGTTGCTGCGCTGAACGGCCTGCATCACGTCGTCGAAACCGATGCCGCGCGCGGCCATCTCGTCGGGATTCAACTGCACGCGCACCGCGTATTTCTGCGCGCCATAAACCTGCACGCTGGAAACGCCGCTGGCCATCGAAAAACGCTGCGCCAGCAGGGTCTCCGCGTATTCGTCCACGGTGTAGAGCGGCAATGTGTCGGAAGTAAGCGAAAGGTACAACACCGGCTGGTCGGCCGGATTAGCCTTCTGGTACGACGGCGGATGCGGCATGTTGGAGGGCAGCAGGCCCTCCGCTTTGGCGATGGCGGCTTGAATATCCTGCGCGGCGGCGTCGATGTTGCGCGCCAGCGTGAACTGTACGGTGATCTGCGTGGCTCCCTGGGTGTTTTGCGAGTTCATGCTCTGCACGCCCGCAATGGTGGAGAACTGGCGCTCGAGCGGCGTGGCGACGGACGAAGCCATGGTTTCCGGGTTGGCGCCCGGCAGCGCGGCGTTCACCTGGATGTTCGGGTAATCGACCGTCGGCAGGGCCGCCACCGGCAGCGACCGGAAGGCCACGACCCCGAACAGCAAAATCGCTAACATGACCAGCGCGGTCATGACGGGCCGCTCGATGAAGATGCGTGAAATGTGCATGGTCAGAGTGCCAGATTGTCCACTTTGCCCGCCGGGACAGCCTTTATCTTCGCGCCCGGGTACAGAAGCAACTGGCCATCGGTCACTACCGTCTCGCCGGGCGCGACGCCTTTGGCGATGACCGCCTTGCGGCCGATGGTGCGAGCCACCGTGACCGGCCGGGGTTCCACCGTCTGGTCCGCTTTCACCACAAAAATGAATTGGCCGCGCTGGCCGTCCTGCACCGCTTCGGAAGGCACGACCGTTGCGTTGCTCTGGGTATCCAGCATCAGCACCACGTTGACGAACTGGCCCGGCCAGAGCTTGTGATCCGTGTTGTCGAAGACCGCTTTCAGCCGGATAGTGCCCGTGTTGGTGTCGACTGCGTTGTCGATGACTTTCAAGCGGCCGCGCGCGATGTGGTTGGGTTCGGCGTCGGTGGAGGCTTGGACCGCCAGCTTGTCTCCCGCGCTGCGTTGCTTGATGACGTTGAGCTGATCTTCCGGCACGCCGAACGAGACGAAGATGGGCGCGACCTGGTTGATCACCACCAGCGCCACGTCATTCACCTTGATGAGGTTGCCGGGATGCACCAGCAGATTGCCGGTGCGGCCGGTCACCGGCGAGCGGATCTCGCAATAGCCGAGGTCCAGCTTGGCACGCGCCACGGCGGACTGATCGCTTTCGAGCGAAGCGCGGGCGCTCTCGATGGCCGCCTGGTCGGCGTGGGTGGACTCGCGCGCGGCGTCGGCCGCGGCCCGCTGCTGGGTGGCCTGCATCTGCGGCGCCACGCCCTCCTTGGCGAGTTCCTCGTAGCGGTGGGCGTCGGCCTCCGCGCTCTTGGACTGCGCGCTGTCGCGCGCCAGGTTGGCTTGCGCCTGCACCAGTTGCGCGCGATCCTTGGACACCGCGGATTCGGCTTGGGCCAGCGCCTCGCGATACGGCCGCGGGTCGATTTCGAACAACAGGTCGTCTTTGTTGACGTCGCGGCCTTCGGTGAAGTTGGCGCTGAGCAACTC
>Ga0187867_10005022_pt1 | contig 10120 bp, 11 predicted proteins | sample June2016WEW_13_1_FD_132976 | JGI IMG/M metagenome (GOLD analysis project Ga0187867, IMG submission 132976) | Peatland microbial communities from SPRUCE experiment site at the Marcell Experimental Forest, Minnesota, USA - June2016WEW_13_10 | ecosystem: Environmental > Terrestrial > Soil >...
AAACTTTTCCGCATACCAAATGAAAACGGCCAGTTCGGGTATGGTCCCGAACCGGCCGCTTTTAGAAGAAACCTGTAGATCAAAGGTGCGGGGTTTACGCCTGGCGGCGACGGAACTTCGTCCAACCCAGCAAGCCTACGACGGTGCCCAACAGAATGACGGCGCTGGGTTCCGGTACGTTCGGCCCATTCAGCGTGCCAGGAGAGTCGTCCACTAGAAACTCCTGCATGGGGAACGTATTATCCACGGGTGTGATGACACTCCAACCAGCGGGGTTAATGTCATGGCTAACCAAAGCGGTGTGCGCGTCCCCCAAATAAGTGTAAACGTCATCCGCGAAGGCCGAGCCCGAAGCGTTAATATCACTCAACAGGCTAGAGGCGCCGGAACTGGTGAATAGCATCCATTCGGCGGCGGAGAGTTCCTCCTGCTGCGTCTGAGCGTTGCTGCCCAGGCCCTGCATGGTCTGGTCCAGGTATACCGCTTCCAAATAGAGGTCGTAAGCGGTTGTTGAGACCGGGGTGCCGTATTGCAAAGAATAGCTGCCGACGGTGCCGAGGAGGCTCACGGATTGGGTCGTCGTAGCTCCGCCGAACTTGAAGTTCGATACGTTGCCGGGGGTCACTGCAAGAACGGTGGCATTCCACGTAGGATTGCCGCTGAACTCGGTATCCCAGTCGTCGCAATAGATCGTCAGCCCGTTTATGGTTAGGGGCGAAGTTTCGTTGGCAGTGTAGGGGTTGACGTAGACGCCTTCCCAAGCGACGCCTCCTGGGGGTGGAGCCGCGAAGTAGAAGGTATCGGCAAATGCGCTGCCGCTCACCGTTAGCAGTGCGGTCAGAATGATTCCAAACGATTTTTTCGACATGCCCTGGGGCCTCTTTCGGGTGCGTATCCTGCAGCTTAACACCACTCCACGATGCAAGATAGAGGCCAAATAAGTAAGCCACTTAGTTTCAGTGGATTACGCCAATTCTGGCAAAGCCGCTGACTCCACCGATTTGGTTAAGTGGAGAGAATTTGGCACTTTTTGACCGTTAGCCTGAGCGCGCGGTGACCTGCGAAAGTGGCATCACGCTCATTGGGTATTAATCGAAAACTCGGCACTTCTAACTGAATACTCGGAAACGAGCTCAAAATCGGGTAGTGCAATCCTATTTGTTTACAATCATTTACGACGGCGCGATCCTTGGCACTCAGCTTGCGAGCAAATCGACGGATTTGTGTACCGGCAGGCTGGCCGGCTGAGGAACAACGAATGACGAGAAGCACTTCGAGACTCTTGGCAGTTGCTGCGTTGCTGATCGGCGGCGCCGTTTGTGCGTCAGCGGATAGCGTCTATGCCGTTTGGACCTTAGACGCCACCTTTACGGATGGCCTGACCGCCGTGGGTACCTTCACCACCAGCGGAGGATCCAGTTCGGTATCTCCTAGCTTCGTTTCCTGGGACGTTACTTTCTCTGGCGGGACCTTGGAACACGATTTTATCGATTCGTCGTCCACGGCACCCCCTGGTGCGATCCTTACGGAATTCCCTCCAAATAGTTCTTGGCCCACCGGGACGGATGAATTGCTCGGGTTTGCCAGCGAGCCGGGCTTTACTCCTTACGTCGATTTTTTTCTGGGTTCAGTGTTGACCAATGCGGGCGGAACAATGACCCTATTGGGCGCCGATAGTTGCGATGGCACGTGCTACGTTCTGGACGCCCAGGCCGACAATACGCTCACCGGAATCACAGTCCCGGAACCGTCGGCAATCGTGTTCCTCGGCACGCTGTTAAGTATCTTGGGGGCGATGGCCTCCCGGCGCCGCCGGCGCGTCAGTTAGCGCTGATCGGGCCTTGGGACTGGCCGGTGGGCATTCCCTTTACCAGCCTTGGTTCGTGGCCAGGGTTGGATCGGCTGCCACCGCGGAAGTCAGCAACTTTTGGCCCAGATCCTGGTTGCCGGCCTTCAGGTACGCCATGCCGAGATGATATTTCCGCCGCGGCGTACCGTCCTTTTCGACCGCGGTTTTCAGGTAGCGGATCGCGCCTTCGTAGTCCCCCTTGCGGAAATAAGCCCAGCCCAGCGTGTCCTCGACAGCGGGGCTGTCGGGCGCAATTTCTCCGGCCTGTTGCGCGTATTTCAGAGCTTCATCCGGGTTGTCTTTGGAGAGCATGTAGGCCAGGTTGTTCAATGCCATTAAGCTGCTATGATCGATCGCCACGACGGCCCGATACTGGGCAATCGCGCCTGTCCGGTCCCCAGTCCTTTCGGCGATTTCACCGAGCAACAACCGTGGGGCTGCGTTCTGCGGCTGCGCAGCCATTACCGCAGCCAGGTGCTGTCGCGCCGCATCCATGCTGCCTTGGGTGATATCCAGCCGCGCCAGAGCCATGTCCGCAGCGGTAGACTTCGGGTCGATTTTCTTGGCGGCTTCGAAGGCCGTCCGCGCTTCCGCCGGCTTGCCGACGTTCATCATCCAGCGGCCCAGCAACAACTGTAGCGGGGCCGATTGGGGCCGCTGCAGGGCCACTTGTTGCAGCCTCTCGACGGCCTTCTGCGGCTGTTTCTGGCCAGCATAGGTCTGTCCGAGAAGCTCCCAAGCCTGGATGTATTCCGGCTGGCGGCTCAACGCTTCATCGATCGAAACCCGCGCGCCCGCGAGGTCCTTTTCGGCGAGCTTCAGTACCGCATCCTGCAATAGCAGTTCCGGCGCCTTCGCCATTGCCAACCCAGCGTTAATCTCCTGGCGCGCTTCGGCATTATCGTTCAGAGCCAGCAGGGCCCAGTTGCGCGCGATGATCGCCGGAATCGTTTTCCGTTGTGCGCTGGGAGTCTCGTTCATCACCTCGAACGCCGTGCTGGCGCCTTTGGAACCGATCAGCAATCGCGCTAGCTCGACCCGCGCAATCAGGAGGTTGCGATCCAACCGTATAGCTTCCGTGAGTTCTTGCCGCCGATTCAGCCCGGCGCCGCTGGCCCGGTAGACGCGGGAGAGGTAATAGTGCGCCGAGGCCGAATTCGGCTGGAAATGGAGCACTTGCCGCAAGTCGTTTTCGGCTTCCGTATATTTCCCGGAAGCCACAAACAACTGGCTGCGCTGCAAGAGCGCGGGGACGTCCTTGGGGTTCTTCTGCAGGGCTGCTTTGAGCACACCTTCGGCCGCGGCGGTTTTGCCTGTCGCCGAGTAAGCGGCGATCAGGCGGGTACGGGCATCGCGGTCGTCCGGCGCTGCCTTCGCGAGCTTCTCGAATTCCGCGATCGCCGCGTCACGCTTTCCCGTCCGGAACAGAAAGGCGGCATGCATCGGCTTGTAGTTCTTGTCGGGCAACTGCGAGACTTGCTGGAATGTCCGATCGGCCTCGTCGGCATGTCCCGAATTGAACTGAATCGTTGCCAAGGTGACGAGGGCAGGTCCGTTTTTCGGATCGATCTGTAGTGCGCGTCGCACCTCGGCTTGACCCTGTTCGAGCTTCCCTGAAACGAGGTAAAGGCGCCCCAGCGCGAGGGCCGCCTCGGTGGATTGCGGAGCCGCTTTGACTGCGTCTTGAAGCACCTGTTGGGCGCCCGCCATGTCCTTGTGTGCCAGCTTGAGCTTCGCCAGAGCCACAGAGGACTGCAGGTGTGCCGGAAACTTGGCGAGGGCCTGCTCCAGTTCCTCGGTAGCCTCCTCCGGCTTGCCCATCCGGAGTTTGGTGAGCGCCAGGACATCCATGATGTCCACATTCTCGGGCTCTTGAGCGAGAAGATCGTTCAAACGCTTCTGCGCATCTTCTACGGTCTTTTGATCCGTGCTGCCGGCCAACAGCGTGGAAAGCCGCAGTTGCGCGTCCAGGTGTTTGGGATTCAACTCGGTAGCCTTGCGCAGCGCTTGCACGCCCCGTTGCAGGTTGTGCGCCCCCAGATACGCCAGACCAAGTTGATAATAGGCTTCGGCATCCTTCGGCATGACCTTGACGGCGTTCAGGAATTCGAGCGATGCCCGACTGTAATCCTTGTTCTTCATGGCCTCTTTGCCGCGGCTCAAAAAGCGCGCCTCTTTGGCCTGAGGGGACCGCAGGCAGCCGCTAATACCCAACCCACTGAGCGCGATGAAAACCAACAGGATCAGATTCCGTCGTTTCGCTTTTGTCGCCATAAGAATTGCCTGGAGAGCGAATCATGCACGCCGGGTGCCACGGAGCCGGGTGCTATATGCCGTCGTCAGGCCGGCTGAGACGCACATAATCCGAAATCTTTTCCAGAAAGGAAAACTTCTTGCAAGAGACGCGCGGGGAAGCCGAAACTGATAATTCTCTCTGGTTAACTTGTGGCTGGCCGCGTATAATCGAAGAAGCATGCGCCTGATTGCCGTGTTTCTTTGCGCGCTGCCCTTGCTGGGGCAAAGCCTCCGGGTTTCTTCCGTTTCCGCGGCTCCGGGAGAGAAGATTGCCATAGAAATCGTGTTGGATTCCCCTTCCGGCAACGAGCCGGTGGCGCTGCAATGGGAAGCCGGTTTTCCGGGCGAAGCCTTGAAATTGGACCACACCGGACCCGTGGCCGGTGCGGCGGCCCAAGCCGCAGGTAAGAGTCTCACTTGCGCTCCGAAAAAGTCGAGTTCCGGCCCGTCCAAGTGGGTGTGCATCCTGGCGGGAGGACAGAAACCCATCCGAAATGGTGTGATAGCGGTGCTCCATTTCGAAATCCAACCCCATATGCACACCGGTGCGCAACCTATCGTCCTGGATAATTCGTTGGGTGTTTCGGCGGGGCTCAAGAAAGTGCCCATCGCCCGGGCCGAAGGCGCCGTTCAAGTCACGCGTTGAGAGGCAGCGCTTTTGGCAGACCGGATGCAACGTACTACCTGAGGATCCCCTTTGTCATTGCGAAAGGCGGTGGACACATTTGTTTTGCTGGTATTCTCCGTCTTGTTCGACCTCGCGGTCGGAGTGCTGAGCTGGTGGAAACGGGCCTAGAATGCGGGTGAGATGCGAAACGTTCTGACAGTAGACGTGGAGGAGTATTTTCATCCCACCGAGATGCAGAGTGCGGCCCCGATCGAGACATGGGGCGCGCTTCCTTCGCGCGTCGAATCGCAGACATTGCGAGTGCTTAACATGTTGGCTCGCCGCAATATCTTGGGGACGTTTTTCGTCGTGGGCTGGGTGGCGGAGCATCATCCGAACCTGGTACGCCGCATCGTGGCCGAAGGACACCAGGTGGGTTGCCACAGTTATGCCCATCGACTGGTCTATGAACTGACCGCGCTCGAATTCCAACAAGACACGGAGCGCGCCGTTAAGGCCATCGAGGACGCTGCGGGCGTGACTCCGCGTGTTTACCGGGCACCCAGTTTTTCGATTACCAATCGCTCGCTTTGGGCGCTGGACGTCCTCGCGGGATGCGGGTTCACCCACGACTCCAGCGTCTACCCCATCCAGCACGACCGTTATGGCATTCCAGGATTCAGCCGCCACGCGCAGACCTTGAGTACCGCCGCGGGGCCGATCCTGGAGGTGCCGGCCGCCACCGTACGGCTTCCAGGAAACAGGATCGCCCCGGTGGCCGGGGGCGGTTACTTACGCCTGCTGCCGTACCGCTACATCGCTGCCGGGATCCGTAGGATCAACGAAGATGATGGCGCGCCAGCGTGTGTCTATTTCCATCCGTGGGAACTGGATACGGAGCTGCCCCGCGTGGCGTCGGGATGGAGCTCGCGCATACGTACGTTCACTGGCGTGCGGGGGATGGCTTCCAAGGTGGAGCGTTTACTCAGCGACTTCCAGTTTGCGACGGTGACGGCGCTGCACCCCACGCCGGGCGGGGTTGGATAGTTACTAGCTGCGTCGATTGCGGGCTTGTTTACGTTGAATGCCCAATCCAATGGCGCCAACTACGGTCAACAACAGGAGCAGCGACGTGGGCTCCGGGACGGACGCGGGTCCTCCCTCAATATCTAGCGAGTTCACCGTGAGGCTCTCTGAATTGCCGCCGCCACTGGCCAATCCAATTCCAAGCCAGACCCCCTGGAGCGATTCGCCAGATAGCGAAGGATCTGACGAGAGCCAACCGGCTAGCGTATTTGTGTCCGACTGTCCTCCTTCCAGATAGTTGCCATTGGTGTTGTCATACAGGTTGAACAGCGTTGCATTCGGGTCGACTGCCAGGGTGTCGCCGGAGAGGGTTGAGGGCTGAAATTCGATCAAGAGGATCTGATCGGTAGCATTGGCTTGGCCCAAGGTATCGCTGGAGTCGGTAAAGTCCAGCAGGTAGTAGGGTTGGTCGCCCGGGTGGCCCGAGAAGAGGACGTCGGCGGTGAGGCTGGCGAGATTGCCGAGCGTCAAACCGGCCGGATAGCCAGTCATGCCGGAGTTAAACTGAAGTTTGCCGTAATCGGTTTCCGTTGAAATTTGCAACTGAACGGCGCTGTTTGCGCCACAAGTTCCATCCAGCGGGCCGGAAACGGCGGTGGCCGTGCCGCCAAACCCACCCGGCAGCGCTGCATTCGGGCACAAGCTATCTGCCCTGGCCGGATTGGCAATCGCGACCAGCCCCAAAAGGGTGACGGCAGCGACAGAACTAGGGAACACTTGCTTCAGGAACCGGAACGTTTTTGAGTTCATTGGTATAGAGCCTTCCCTTGGTAGATTTCCGCAAGACTCGCAGGCACGCCTCCTCTGATCACTTGGCGAACTACCCGAGCCACCGTTTACGGATGGATAATGCGGACGACCTTCGTGCCTCGCGCTGCAATGAAGGTCCGAATTCTAGATTAGCTTGCGCACGACGGCCAAGCCGAATTGAGTTCGCAATCCTGTCGCCAAACGCGCGCTCGTGGGGAATAAACACGATATCGGAATCGGAAAATCCCGAAAAGGTGCGTGTTTGGCGGATCTTCCGGACAATGACCTACCTTTTGGAATTCTCAAGCGAGTGTCTCCACTTCCACCCTTGGGAAGTGGATACGGACCTGCAACGCTGTGTCCTCGGAACTCGCGCATACTTGCGTTCACTGGCGGGCGGGGGTGGCTTCCAAGGTGGAACGTTGCTCCGCGATTTCGAATTTACGAAGCCGGAGGCGCCCTCCCCTCCGCCGGCCGTCACATCGGTGTCCGGGTGAGCGTTCGGATCCGCAGGATTTCGCACGCCCAGCGTCGTACGGCGGCCCAGTCCCGGACCCGTACACTGCGATGGTGGCTACTTTGCGAGGCATTATTAATCTGAATTGCCGATGTTGTCCGACCGCCACGAGTTCGCGTACCCGCAGTTGATTTCAACGAGACTGGTACTATGGCTTAGGCGCGGTGCTAGCAGCGTTGAGTGTCCCGGCTCCGGCCACGAACTTCGTCACCCGCGCGGTCTGCCGAGCCTTGCGCAGACACAAGTGGTGATGGTCGCAAGCAAGAGGATGGCCGAGGGCTCGGGTACGGCGTTCGGTTCGTCAAAGCCGGTTACTAAGCCAAAGTCGTTGCGTGTCTTATTGCCATTTGCATCGTTGACGGAAAATCCTAGGCCGGCGTCTGCGTCATTTACATCGAAGAAGATTTCACCCCCGGGGTCCGTCACACCGGACCAACCGACGGTCATTAGGAGGTTCCCTTGCGGCGGATCGTAGGTGAACGGGGTGCTCAAAGAGATGTCCAGCTTGTCTCCGAACGACCAGGGTTGGAAAATGTTGCCGCTGAATACTTCAGTATTGTTGGTGGCGGCGTTTGAGGCGCTTGCAATCGTGTTTCCGTTGACCGATATCGTCGTGCCTGGAGAGATGGTCCAAGTGCCGGAGTCCGTGTCGCTCGCGCCACTATTGTTCTCGGTATTGAAGAATTCCAATCCCGTGATGGTTATTGGTCCGGAGAACAGGCTGCTGTGTCATATGCCTGTTGAAAGATTGAGAATTGCCGTCTGGCCTATATACTGACAGTTCGGCAGAGGACGCGCGATTAGACGGTCGTCGTCGCGCCTACCGGTTTCCGAGCTCTCCTTTAGATCCACTAATTGGAAAACGTGGCAAACTTCTTGGACGGAAGGACACGGGGCCTCCAGACACTCGGCACCCCGGCACGTTTCGGCAGCCTTGCGTAACCCACTGAACTCTAATAAGTTGGACGGAGAATCGCGGTCTCTCTCCCGGCCGGGCAGTTTTCTGGGCGCGAACATGCATAAAAGAGTTTGAGGTATTAAGATGTTCAAAGTGACTTGTCTCCTGTGCTGCCTGGCCGCCATGGCGTTGCCTACGGCCGCATTTGGCGATGGTATCGATCCTGCGATGACCGCGGAAGGCACCCAGTGCGGAACAGGTCTAACAGGTTGGTGCCTAAGTTCAGGCATAGCCCTTGACCCCGTATCCGGAATCGACACCATAGAATACGTCTTCAACTCGAAGATCCCGTCCGTTACCGACGGCGACGTGGATATCAGGCAGGGTTCGCTGTCTGGCTCAATCGTCGACCTGCTCCGCTTCGAAAACATCGGCGGAGACGCGGTCGTATTCATTTATTCGGACGATATCGTCGGCAGCCTGGCGGCCGATGTGCCAGGATCGTCGTACGACACCGTCGTCTCGATTGTCGAGAATATCGGTTCATATACCCTCTATCCGTCGAGCGGCAGCTTGGGGGCAGCAAACCCTGGCTACAGTGCCACTGGCGAGGCCAATAGTTATGGCACCTACGGTCTGAACACCACGGATGTCGTTCCCGAGCCGTCAAGCGTAGTTCTGTTCGGCAGCATTTTGATCCTGGCCGCCGGAGCTCTTCGCCGTCGCATTCGGTGTGACGCTTAGGCCCGCCGGCGAACCATTTTTTGGCGGGCGATCTGGTAGATATTGAGCCGGTCGAGATGAGCTTGGAATCGGGCGGAAACCACCGCAGCCAATCGTCCTTCGCAGGTGGAATGTCGTGTTAGCCGCCCGAAGGTGGAGGTGATAACGGCCCTCGCGCCTTGGGGACTTGGCCAGCGGCCTGTGTTACGGCTCAGTTCAGGACTTACAGGCCTTAATTCTCCGAGATCTTGGTACATTATCCCTCAGTTTCGGAATATTTCCCTGGCGCTACGTCTTCGGAATTCCTTCCAAATGAGCATTTTGGCGGGTGGAAGGTTAATTGCCAGGCTGTTAACTGGGGGAATTCCCGATGAAAAGTGTTTCTGTGCAATCTGTGATTCTCGCGTCAGGCCTGCTCATCGGAGCAGTTACCTTGGTGCGGGCCGACACTGTGCAAGTTACGCCCAGCAATATGGGGAACTGGTCTTTTGCGTTTAATGCGGGAGGGCCAGACTACTTGCCCTGTACCAACTGCCAGATCGGATCGATGGTGACCGGTCCGGGCACGCCTCCCCTGGGTGTGGGAAGCGCGAACCTCCAGACCACTCCGGGCAATGGGGACGGCGCGTCTTCGATCGCCCTCTCCGGCTTGGACGGGACGCCGCTGAGCGCTCTCACCGCGTTGAGCTACAGCACGTACGATACAGTCAACAACGGACAGCAGTTCCCCTATCTCCAACTGTTTATATCCTACGCGAACGATGCCGACAATGATGGGCCGGGCACCGACACGTTGTTTTTCGAGCCGCCCTATCAGACAGCCTCGACAGGGAATCCAAGCCTGCCGGATCAGGGCGACACGGAAATGAATGAGTGGCAGACCTGGAACGCCTTGGAGGGCGGTTGGTGGGACAACAACGGAATTGCCGGCGCGGGTACCGGCGTTTTGTCCTTGGCCAGCATCTTGAGCTTCTATACGGATCCGGTAATCGACGACAGCGGCGCGCCTTATTTCCCAACCTCCGACCTGGCACTCTCAGTAGGTTTTGGCAGTCCGGGCGACAGCTACAACGGCTACGTGGACAACATGACAATTGGAATCGATGGCGTGAATACCACGTACGACTTCGACCCCAATAACTCCGTCCCAGAACCATCCGCAATTGTCCTGCTTGGAACAGTCTGCTTGGGACTGTGCGGCTTACTCCGGCGGAAGCTGGCAAGGTCTGTCTGAGGTACGGCACCCGGGAATTTCGGGGGATCGCACAGCAGAAGAGGCGATAATCGGTATTGAAGCAATGAGCAGGCGCCTTCAACACGTGCCCGAGTCGTAGTGTATTGGCCATCACGATGGTCAACAGGAGTACCGGCGCGACGGAGGCGGTGCCATCGATT
>Ga0187867_10005024_pt1 | contig 10116 bp, 9 predicted proteins | sample June2016WEW_13_1_FD_132976 | JGI IMG/M metagenome (GOLD analysis project Ga0187867, IMG submission 132976) | Peatland microbial communities from SPRUCE experiment site at the Marcell Experimental Forest, Minnesota, USA - June2016WEW_13_10 | ecosystem: Environmental > Terrestrial > Soil >...
GGAATCCCGACGGTTTCACATACTTCCTGAAGACCCTCGCCTGCAAGCACCGCCGCATCCGGCTTCATGAGGCCGGCCTTGGCGAGAGCGATCTGGGAGCATCCGGTCTGGACCACCAGAACGTTGTTCTTGATTAGTTCCTTAACCAGCTCAACATGCAGGTAGTCCTGCTTGACACGCGGGTTGGTGCACCCGACAACGCCCGCTACGCCTCGAATCCGTCCGTTGATGATGTTGTCGTTCAACGGAACGTAAGACGCACGGAACTTTCCGCCGAGCATGTAGTTTACGTATTCATGGGAGAAGCCATGTACGCCCCAGTCCTGCCGCTGCGGAATGACGACCTTCACGTTCCGGTGGCTGAAGCGTTCGATAGCTAACCCGATGATCTTGTTCGGAGCGTCAAGCGGGTCGTGTTCATCGAATTGGATGTGGGTTGCGCCTTCGATTTTGGCCCTGGGGTTGGTCGTATAAACTTTGGTCCCGTAGCATTCAGCTATCTTCGGCAGGGCTTGCATGATGCACTGGACATCCACGCCAATTGCATCGATAGCGCCTGTCGCGATAATAGGCTCGGCGGAAACGAAATTTCCGGCATGGGGAATTCCGTGGCGTCCAAGCACTTCGGCGCCCGAGCAGCACATGCCGAGCAGGTTGAGCCCTTTTGCTCCGGCAGCCTTGGCCTTCTCCAGATTGGCAGGGTCATTGGAAGCGGCGATCATGCCCTCGAACAGAAGGGGCTCATGGCCGTGAATCACAATGTTTACCTGGTCTTCCTTTATAAACCCCATATTTACACCGGCCACCCTGGGTGAGGGAGTGCCGAAGAGGATATCAGAAATTTCGGTTGCAACCATGGAACCACCCCACCCGTCGGCGAGGGCCGTTCGGGAGCACTGCTTCACGATGTTATTATAGTCCTGGTCAACACCCATATGAGAGCGGTGCATCAGTTCCATAATTTCGCGCATAGCGCCGCGGGGAACGATTCCCTCTTTTCGCCACAGCTCCAGGGTCTTCGGGGGAACGCGCTTCATGAAGGGAATTTCCCCCTCAACCTGCGTATATGTCCGTTCCAGTTCCGCATAGAGGTCATTGGCTATGTCTTTGATCGACCTGCCCTCCGTCGTGATCCCGATGCTCTCTGCGACGTTTTTGAGCTTCGTTTCGTCCTGAATCTTGAAATGAGAGATTCTCCCGTTCACCACTTCCCGGAAAACATCGAGCATGCCCATGCCGTGGTCGGTATGAGCGGCCCCGCCGGCGGCAACATTGCGCGCGAAGTTCCGTGCGGCGATGGTATCGATGGTAGCCCCACAGACTCCGACCTTGGCATAAGGGTCCCTGGAGTTCAGACGGCAGGGCCCCATGAAGCAGTGCTTGCAGCAGGCCGCCTCAGCACCTATGGGACAGGGCTTCATTTCCGCGGCGCGGTTGAACATCGATTCATTCCCGTCCGCCTCCATCTTTTTGAGCATCTGGAGGGTGGTCTGGCAACTGGTCACCTCACGCAAATCCAACTTCTTTGCCTTTTTTTCTTCTACGATCGCAACTGGTTTCTTCTCTTCAGACATGTAGCACCTCTTTTCCCCTTCCTGGGGAGGTTCGTTTTACCAATCAATCACTTGCGCAGCCGATTTTTCGCAAGGTTACATCATCTTGGCTATATAGTTTTTCACCAGCTTCACCGCTTCTGGGTGGCGCAAAGTCACCACGTCAGCCCCGGCGATCAAAAGGTCAACTGCTGTGATTGCTTCCATCAAAATACCGCGTTTGGCTGGATCTCCGAGTTCCGGAGCATCTTCGGCGCTCAGGTTGGATTCTTTGCACTTCCATGTTTCGTTGGCTACATTGGCGATAATGGGCTGCTGGAGTTTTTCGTCTTCCTGGGTGAGAGCAGCCTGCTCGATGCGCTCCATGACCGAGTAGCTGTATTCCAGTCCGTATCCAAGCCCGCCCGTGGTCGGGTCAATCACCAGGTCATCCGCACTCACCCCAAGGTTTCCGAGCAAAATATTAAGCTGCTTTGCCAGGTTCACGTCTATGGGGGATGAGGCGATAGCCACCTGCTTGTAGCCGAGGCATGCAGCCCCAATCTGTTTGTAGTCACCTTCTTCCACCGGACACATAGCGATTCTGCGGCCCGAGCAACTTTCGGCAACGTGCCTCATAACCTCGACGTCCTTGTCGTGATTGGCAACCCCCCAGACGATTACGGGCACGTCAACTGCGTCTACTACCTTTTTTACCGTTGCGGCTACCTCGACGGCCGGACGGTTGTCCCCGTTTGGATCGGCGCTCTTCGTTTGGACCACGATGATCTCGGCCCCGTAGTCCTGCACGCACTTGCGTGCCCAGGCAGCCGGATCGCCCAGAACGCCGCTGAAGGGTGCCTTGGCCGCTTCGGCCCAGTCCTCGCTCGGGTCTTTGTCCCAGACTTCCATTGCGATACGGGGAGCATTGGGGATCGATCCTTCGAACGAATGGAAGGCATAAACCCCTCTGCCGCCGATCGTAACCGCTTTGTCTCCGCTTCCCAGGGTTACTTCCCTGATTTTTCCCGAATACACCTGCTTTGAAGGTTGAAATGTCAAGGTGTGCCTCCTTCTTGAGAGTCGAGTTAACGTTAGTCCCCGAGACGATTAAAAGCGCTCGTTAGGCGCTGCGCTTAACCGGAATCAACGAAACACATTGTACGGAAAGGTGTTACCTGTTTGAGCCAAAACCTTGGAATTCTTTCCCGCTGTAGCGAAAGCGGTTTCCCTCCGGGGTTGCTTGCAAAGCCCTCAAGGTTATTGCTCAGCTCCTCTGAGGATTAGTATGAAAGGATCAAGTCGAGGAAAAGCTCAGGAGGTAGAGATGCGAGATTGAACTGTAAGAGCGCGAAGAAGAAATTCAGAGGGGAAGGTCCTCTATCCCCCGTTCTCAGGCATAACTAAAACACAAGGTTAATAAATGGATCAGCGAAGAAAGTCAACAAATTATTGTCCGGCATTCGGCGCAGGGAGGACCGGGACGGGGAGCCCACAGACGCGGGCGCAGAATAATATTAAAGCCTCAGGACATCACCACGATTTCCTTCTCCGAGAGTCTTCCCTCTTCGGTTCTCACTACTCTCCGCCCAATCTGCACGGGCGATTAATACATGATTCGACCGACCGGCACGAATCCCTTTCGGGAAACGCTTCTCGCGAAGCAGAATGACGCCCGATTTGACGGTTTCTTTAATTGGACTTGCAGAAGCAAAAAAAATTAGCGTGATGTCCTCGGACGTGTTACTATAACATGCGAGCCGGTATAGCTTCTTGTTTACCAGCTTTCTACAGCGATCTGATATTTACCCCGCCAAAGATTTTTCCAGGTTCTTGCTGGAGAGTAGTTTGTTGTTCAACCCTGATTTTTTACCTTTTCCTAGGAGGCATCCATGAGCTCTGAGCGCAAGCTGGTTCTTTTACCGGTGGACGGGTCCGACGAATCAATGGAAGTTGCAAAGTATATCGCAAAAGCAGTGAACCTGTCTAACACCGAGGTCGTTTTCCTGTCCATCATAGACAAGATGCCCGACATATTCTGGGAAACGGGACGGGACGCTACCGTCAGCGACCACCTTGAACACATGAAAAGTTGGGACACATATAAAGAGCAGAAAATGCGGGACTGTTTTCAATCCGTCAGTAAAATCCTTGGAGCTGCGAATGTGCCAACGTCGGCATTGACCTGCAATGTCCAGAAGAGCAATAAGGGAATAGCACGTGACATTATTGCCGAGTGCAAGTTCGGCTATGACGCTGTGGCCATCGGGCGAAGGGGTCTTGGCCGGATGGAGGAGTCCATGCTGGGCAGTATCGCCGCCAAGGTCTTTATCAATGTAGTGGATGCCCCCATATGCCTTCTGGGGGACAAGCCCAAAGCCGGCAAGATACTTGTCGGCCTCGATAATTCACTTGCTTCCATAAGAGTAGTCAATTTCGTAAGCAAAATGCTCACTTCATCAAATCCGGCCGTCTGTCTGGCGCACATTGTCAGGATCCCTGAAACCAAGGACGGAAAACCCCTTGATGAAGACAACGTAAACAAAATCTCACGCGAACACGAAGCCCAGATGAAGCCGGTTTTTGATAACGCCATTAAAGTTCTTACAACCGCCGGTTTGGCTCCTGAAAACATCAGCACTAAGTTTATCAAGGCAAGCGGCAGCCGGGCGGCAAACCTCTTCAATGAGGCAAAGACCGGCAAATTCGGCGCTATCGTGGTAGGCCGAAAAGGTCTGAACGATACCGCAGAATTCACCATGGGCAGAATGCCATACAAACTCGGCTATATTGCAAAAAACATCGCTCTTTGGCTGGTGCCATAGAACCCGCCCCTGCTTAGACCGCAGTCCGATCGACACTGTTTCGCGGACCTTATGATGATCGAAATGCCTCCTCTTCAAAAGGAGGCATTTCGAAACAACCCCCGTTTGTGCTTAAAAAAAGGGAATTTGATCCCCGGCAAGTGGGCCTGCGAGTTTCACGCAGTCATGTCCGGAGCGGAAAAGAACTTTTTTGCGCCAAAGAATCCCAAAATAGTCTAGCCCAAATCCGTTGAGAACGACTCATTTCAGGGCAAAATCAAAATTTGACGAAATTTGCTTGTTTTCCTCTCGTCTTTTCTATATGCAGTCATCCTGACGGCAATTTCGCAGGACTTTCTTAAAAATAGGCCTTTGACTTCTATTTTACGGAATGGAGGATATGTCCTTTTATCGCGCAGGTCCGGATTCGAAGAAGCGGATCATTCACACCCGGCTGTTCGCCCTGGTAATTTTTCTGCTGCTGATAATAAGCGGCAACAAAATCGAGAGCGGTCTCCGGGAAGGGCTGCTTAATTTCGCGGGCCTTGCCTGCGTCATAGTAAGCGCTTTCGGCAGGGCCTGGAGCTCTATCTATATAGCAGGCTACAAGCTAAGCGATTTGGTGGAAGTCGGACCTTACTCGGTAACACGAAACCCGCTCTACCTGTTCAGTCTGGTAGGCGCCGCCGGGATCGGCCTTGCTTCCGGGAGCCTTCTTATTCTGGTTTTGTTTATGCTCTCATTCGGGCTTTACTACCCATTCGTAATCCGCCGGGAAGAAAAGGACCTGAAGGGGGGGCACGGCCCGGAATTTTTAGCATACATCGAACGGGTCCCCAGATTCCTTCCGAAAATGTCGCTCTACTCAGAACCCGATACTTACCTGGTCAAGACAAAGCACCTGAGAAGAGCGCTTCTGGACGCCAGTTATTTCCTTTGGATCTATGGAGCAGTTCAACTGTTAGTAAAGCTGCGTGAAGCTGGAATATTTCCTGTGTTTTTCAGAATCCCGTGAAATTATCTGAAGGGCTCGGATCAAACCGAGTTATCGGAGTTAAGGAGGAGAACTGACGGACACCTGAAAGCGGAGCGCTTTGTAGTCAATCCGGGTAGAGCGGGAAGCCTGCCATGCAGGCAATCAAAACAACCCGCCTCAAAAACTACTAAAGATAATCGCTTAACAGGACGTATTTAGATGAGAGGACCACCGTTGGGTAAAAGGAGGAGGGAATGAAAGGTTTTCTCACAGCGGCGCTGATCTTTGCCACCCTGGGCTTATTCACGCTCCATGCGTCTGCAGCGGGGGAAGAGGCTTGTGGCTGTATCCACAAGAGAACGGGAAATATCCGGATAGTGACGAGCACTGACCTGTGCCGGTCGTGGGAAACCCCTATAGTGCTCGGGAACCCCGGGGAAATGGGCCCAGCCGGTTCTCCCGGCGCCCCCGGACCTCCCGGCCCAGCCGGCCCGCCCGGTCCTCAGGGTCCGCCCGGTCCCACCGGCGAAACAGGACCGCCGGGACCAGTAGCCGAAGCTCCCGTCCAACCCCAAACAGCCCCTCTGCCGCATGAATCCGGCGGTCAATCCGCTCCGGTGAATGCCACTGTACCCGCCGGCCAGGGACAATGGCTTGCGGCTTCAACCCTCATCCTGGGTCTGGCGCTTGTTGCCATCGTGCTGTCGATAACGGCCATCTGCATGCTATTCTATTTCTATCGCATCATTCAGAAGATTGCGGGCGAGCTTTATTCCACTTCCAAAACGCTCGGATTCAATACGGAACGCATGGAAAAGATTTCTGATCGCTATATCCTCAGTGTATTTATGATGATGAAGGACATTCTGCTCTACAGGTCCCAACTGCCTGAAAAAGAAGAAAAAAAACCCCAGGCTGACCCTTTCGAAGAAGACGTGGAAACCGCGGTTAAGAAGATCGTGGATCGTCCGGGCGTCACCACCCTGCGCGATCTTTATTTCATACTCAGAGGCAGGTTCAGTGAGCAACAGATAAAGGAAGCGGTTTTTAGGCTGCGTGCGACAGGTATCATTACCTGGGAAGGCAGCGAAACCCGGATCGACTTTACAACTCCAATTTCACTGGCGTAAGAGTCAGGAGCGTTCGAAAGTGTAGTTTCTTTTTATAAATACATTTATATATCAATCAATTCGGCCATCGCCGGACAAAACCATATCGAGCAGGCGGACCCAGCCCATCGGTTTGCCGGACATCTCCAGTTTTTCCTGCATTATAATGCATTCATATTTCTCGATTTCACCACGTACAAGGTCTCCCTTGAGAGCGATCTGGAAGACTGACCGTTTTAAGATTCCGGCGATAAGAGCGGCCCTTCTCGAACCTGCCGCTCCCGGATGGAAACTAGCTCAAGATGGCGTCGAGGGTTTTCTCGAACAACTCCAGGTCACCCTGGGACCAGAGGCACAGAATTACCTCTTCCAGACTCGTTTCCTGGCCCTCCAGAAATTCTGAAGCGGTTTTCAGCATGATCTCTGCACACCTGTCCTTGGGAAAACCGAATATACCCGTGCTGATGGCTGGAAAGGCGATGGTTTTCAGTCCCTTTTCGGTTGCGCGCTTAAGGCTGTTAAGGGTTGCGTTCCGTAGTTTTTCGTCCTCATCCCCCTCGCCGTACGACGGGCCCACCGCGTGAATCACATAGGAAGCCTTGAGATTTCCGCCTCCCGTAACGGCTGCCTCGCCCACCCGGATCGGGCCTATCCGGTTGCACTCTTCCTGGATGGTCGGCCCGCCCTTGGTGCGAATGGCCCCTGCAACCCCGCCCCCCAACTGGAGCCTTGAGTTGGCGGCATTGACTATTGCGTCAACCGCAAGTTCGGTTAGATCGCCCTGGACCAGAGTCAGTTTTTTACCTCGGATTATTTTTTGCATGTGTGCTCCTCCATTAGACACCGCAGTGAGGGAATAAATAAAGAGGGCTGCGCAAAACCCCGTCCACACGTGATATCTTCGGACCTGATATTACTCTAAAATTTCCGCACCGCCAAAGCGAACTATTGGGGCCTTTGCCCCGATTTCAGGTTGATTTATAGCCAAAGCAGCATATCGAGTGTTCGATTATCAACAATGGCCCGTTTACAAACCGCCCATTTTCCGTTATAGGACCTAATTCAGGAAATAATTCATATCCTTAAGCGCTGTTCATCTTGAAACACCTGATGAGATACCGGAAAATCCTTTCCGGACGGAAACCGGACGGACAAAATGGCTTTTACGGTCCAGGATCATTATTTTCGCAAGGCAAAGAAGGATCATTATCTCGCCAGGGCGATATATAAGCTCGAAGAAATACAAAAAAGATATAAGATATTGAGGGCCGGAGACCGCGTCCTTGATCTGGGAGCCGCCCCTGGATCATGGATTCAACTGGCCAGCGGGATCGTGGGACACTCCGGACTGGTTGTGGGGATTGATCTCAAACCGATCGCGCATACGTTTCCAAACCACGTAATGACTCTGCAGGGCGACATTTTTGATCTGGAATTCGTTGAAGCCGCCCTTCGCAGCCATGTCCCGTTCGACGTCATGCTCAGCGATATGGCCCCGGCGACCTCCGGCATAAGGGTCGCCGACAGCGCCCGCTCGGCTCTGCTTTTCGAACGGGCATTCGAAATAGCCCGGGGGGCGCTCAAACCCGGCGGGACTTTTCTGGCTAAAATATTTCATGGATCAGAGTTCCATCAATTACTCGTGGAGGTCAAAAAAGATTTCTGCCAGACAAGAACCATAAGACCAGAGGCTACTAGAAAACAGAGCAGGGAAATTTATATATTGGCCATGAATCTGAAGAGTAAATAGCAGGAGGCTTTCATGTCAGGTCATTCCAAATGGGCGACCATCAAGCACAAAAAAGGGGCGGCTGATGCCAAGCGCGGGAAGGTTTTTACAAGATTGATAAAAGAGGTAATGGTGGCTGCCCGAATGGGAGGTGGAAACCCCGAGGGCAATCCGCGGCTCAGGGCCGCAGTTCTCGCCGCAAAGGCCGAGAACATGCCTAAAGACAACATCGACCGGGCTATAAAGAAGGGCACCGGCGAGCTTGAGGGCGTAAATTACGAGGAAATGATGTATGAGGGATACGGAACTGCAGGGGTCGCCATCCTCGTCGACATCATGACCGACAACAGAAACCGCGCTGCAAGCGAAGTCCGGCACATTTTCAGCAGAAACGGCGGGAACCTCGGAGAGGCAGGCTGCGTAGCCTGGATGTTCAATAAAAAAGGGAGTATCGTTTTCGACAAGGCCTCCATACCAGAGGAAGAACTCATTGAACTGGCGCTCGAAGCCGGCGCAGAGGATGTCAAGGACGAGGAGAACCAGTTCGAGGTCATTACCTCGCCCGAGGATTTCACAAACGTCAAGGCGGCTTTCGACGACAGGGGTCTTAAGTACGAACTGGCCGAAATCACCATGTCACCGCAAACCACGGTTCGAATTGAAGATACCAAAACGGCGCAACAACTCCTGAGGCTCATGGATGCTCTTGAGGATTCAGATGACGTCCAGCACGTTTATGCCAATTTCGATATTCCGGACCAGATTCTGGAATCGCTGGAATAAGAAATGATCCGAACTATCGGGGTAGATCCCGGGTCTCGCTATACCGGATATGGAATCGTGGAGGGCGATGGCTTCCGGCTCAAGCACATCCACCACGGAACCATAAAGCTGCCGGCGAACCGCCCGCTTTGCGCGCGCCTCAAAATCATTTTCGATGAGATCAATACCTCGATTATGGAATTCAGTCCTCAATTCATGGCGGTAGAAGAGGTTTTTTTCGCAAAGAACGTGAAGAGCGCATTGAGCCTCGGGCAGGCACGCGGTGCCGTGGTCCTGGCCGGAGTGCACTCCGGACTTTCCGTTCACGAGTATAGCGCATTGAGGATAAAACAGTCCGTCGCAGGGTACGGCAGAGCGGCCAAAGAGCAGGTTGCCGGAATGATCCAGCGAATTCTCGGTATCGACGGCGAGATCGAACCCAATGCCGCCGACGCCCTTGCTGTCGCGGTCTGCCATATCAGCACTCATTCCTCGAACATGCGATGGAATTTATCGACGTCAAAAAATCCGGACAGGTCATGATAGGTTTTCTTGAAGGAAAGCTGCGGGCGAAAAGCCCTGAATGTGTTATTTTAGATGTCCATGGGGTCGGGTATCATGTCCAGGTCCCATTGAGTACTTTCTACGACTTGCCGGAACTCGGGCAGCCCGTGGAGCTCAACATTCATACCCACGTGCGAGAGGACGCCATTCAGCTCTACGGCTTCCGCACGCTGGCCGAAAAGGAGATGTTCCTGCTCCTGACCGGTGTGAACGGGGTGGGGCCAAAACTCGCGCTGGGTATTCTTTCGGGCATCAACCCGGATGAGTTGAGACTTGTGATTGTGCGGCAGGATTATCTGCGGTTGAAGAACATTCCAGGGGTGGGCAAAAAGATTGCTGACCGGGTCATGCTTGAACTGCGGGACAAAGTTCAGGGCAAGACCAAGGAAAAGACGGGACCGGCCCAGCCCTTTGTGGAAGCCGGGACTGCCTTTCCGGATGCGTTTTCAGCCCTGGTAAATCTGGGCTATCGTCCGGCCGAGGCGGAAAAGGCGCTCAAAGACCTGAGGAAAGTCCTGGGCGAAAATCCGTCGCTCGAAGAGCTTCTCAAGGGCGCCCTGAGAGCACTGGCATAATGCCGAACCGACCGTCTACACCGGACAGGAAAAGATTTTCAGCAGATGACAGACCGGGTAATCAC
>Ga0187867_10005027_pt1 | contig 10112 bp, 9 predicted proteins | sample June2016WEW_13_1_FD_132976 | JGI IMG/M metagenome (GOLD analysis project Ga0187867, IMG submission 132976) | Peatland microbial communities from SPRUCE experiment site at the Marcell Experimental Forest, Minnesota, USA - June2016WEW_13_10 | ecosystem: Environmental > Terrestrial > Soil >...
AACTGTTTACCGTGCACCGACACAATCGCTCGACATTTCCGGGCGAAGCCAGTGTAATCCGCAATTCCGGTGGCTGCGAATCGTTCGGCAGAATCGGGCGAGAACGGGGCGGTAAACAGTTACAAAAAAAAGCGGGGACGCGGTTCGCGTCCCCGTTATTCTCCCTCTCCTTCAAGCCGGACACCCACGATCCCTCTCTCCGGCTACATCGGAATGCTTCGGTGAATCCAGGGCACTCGCCAGTCTCGCCCTAGATTGCAGATGCTTTAGAAGTGCAATATATATAGCTTCGGAAGTGAAAAAGCAAGTCGGCTATTCAGCCGACAGCTATTTAGCCGTCAGCTATTTAGCGGACAGCGCCCGGAGGTGCGGTTGCCACAAATCGGGGGCAGCGGGCTGTCCGGCTCGGCGGTCATCATTAGAAACAGGGTGAGGATTTTGATAATAAGCTCCGGCTGCCTCCGAACCGAAAGCTTCCCATGCAGACGCTCAATGTGCGTGTGCACGGTACGCGGCGACATCTCCAGCCGGCGCGCAATCGCCGGCTCCTTCTGATCTTCAAGCATCGCTTGCAAGATCTGCACCTCGCGGCGCGAAAGGCGCAGTTTCTCGGCCATTCGTTCCCACGCGGCATCGCCTAAAAATGACGACAACGAGGATGAATGAGCCTCAGTCATTAGCCCTATTCCCGAAAAGCTGAGGTGGGAAGCGGAGGGTGGCGCCACCAGTTCAAGGTTTCGCTTCCTGCCTTCGGGTCGGGTATGCGGGTGGATCCCATTCCTCAACGCCGAATACCGAAACGTCAAGTCGCATTATACCGCAATACGGGCCGATCAGCACTATATTTTGATATTGGCCGGTTTTGGCCGTCGTCCAACAGCCGCTCTCCCCGTCCCCTGCTCTACTTTCTACTGTTCTACTGCTCCACTATCTCGCGCAGCGCGGCCCCTCTCTGACCGCATCTTGATCGCTCGTATCGCCAGGAACATGGGAATCTCCTGGCGCGCCGTGTTCTCGGCTGCCGCCCGCGGGCCGCTGGTGCTCTGCTTATGGCTCGGCCATTCTTCCATGGCATCGATCAAAAACCCGGCGCCGCGCAGGGCCTTGATATATCCCCCGATCGGGCGATGGAACGTCCAGGTGTATTGATGCGGATTCGACCCGGGATGCGTGGCGATCGGGGTCTTGCGGGGAAGCAGGTATCGGTCGATCCGCCGGTATTGTGTCTTGGCCGATTCATCCCAGCCCCAACTCGTTTCCTTCGCTCCGCGAAAGCACGGGTGCATCATGACGATCACCAGCCGGCCGCCGGACTTCAGAACCCGCGCGACGTTCTGGAATATCGGCGGCAGGGGATGAACGTTTTGGATCGCCAGCACGCACGCGGCCGCATCGAATTGCCCGGCGTGCAGGAGATTGGAAAAGTCCCGCGCATCGCCGACGAGGTATTGGATTTCCGCCGGCCCGCGTTGCCGCGCCGCCCGGATCAATTCCACCGCCGCGTCCACGCCGGTCACGTTGATCCCGCGCGATTGCAGGACCCGGCAAAACACCCCCTGTCCGCAGGCCACGTCGATCACTTTTTCCCCCGCCTCCGCGCAGAGCAGCCGCAGCGCCCCGGGGATCACGACTTGCTGGTGATATTCGCTGCCGGATTCGCCGACGTGCTGATCGTACCAGTCGGCCACCTCGCCCCAGTCGGTGGAGACGAATTCTTTGCCGGGAGAATGGGACCGTGGATCGCGGGGTGGATTGTTCATTTCTTTCGGCCGAGGGCGTCGGCCGGAAGGAATACGATTCGCTCGCCCGAACCCGGCTTCTTGGGCTCATGCGCTCCGCAGCCCGTTGAACAGCACGATCCGAGCTTGCTCCGCTTGCCCGCCAGGGTTCGCCATCCCTGCCTGGCCAGAAAGGCGGCGCATGCCGCCACGGCAAGAATAACCAGAAGATTTTGTAGCCACATCGACATCACGATCACTCGAAGAATTATATCATCGTTCGCGCCTTCACGCGTGCAAAAACAGCAATCCCGCCTGATATACGATCAAACTCCCCGCATACGCCAGCACGTTCATGTACACCACCATGAAGATCGGCCAACGCCACCCGCCGGTTTCGCGGCGGGTGATGGCGATCGTACTCATGCACTGTAGCGCCAGCACGAACCACACGAGCAAACTGACGGCCACCAGCGGCGTCCAGACCGGTTTCCCACTGGCGTAATGATCGCCGCGCATGGCCGATTGCAGGCTTTGGGTGCCGGATTCGCCCGGATCGCCGACGGCATACGTGATGCCCATCGTACTGATGAATGTCTCGCGCGCGGCAAAGGCGCCAATTAATCCGACGCCCATCTTCCAATCGAAGCCTAACGGACGAAGGCCGGGTTCCATCCAGTGGCCTAAGCGACCGGCGAAGCTGTGTTCACTCTGCGCCGCCGCCACGGCGTTGGCATCGGCCCGGTCCGCGCGATCGCTTGGCAATCTCGGATAATACGCCAGCGCCCACAGAACAATGCTGAACGCCAAAATCGTCGTCCCGGCCTTGGTGACGAATTTCCCCGCGTTGGTCCAAACCTGCCGGGCTACCTGCGAAATCTGCGGCAACTTGTAACTCGGCAACTCCAAAATGAACGTCGTCGCCCCGCCCTTGAGCAAAGATCGCTTGAACACCCAGGCCGTGGCAACCGCGGCGAGAATGCCCAGGGCGTAGCAAGCCAACATGATCCCGGCTTGCGCCAGGGCGCCGAAAGTGGCGAAGAACGCACCGATCAGCAGCGCGTACACCGGCAGGCGGGCGCTGCAACTCATGAACGGCGCGATCAAAATTGTCGCCAGGCGATCCCGGCGATTTTCGATCGTGCGCGTGGCCATGATGCCGGGAATCGCGCACGCGAAGCTGCTCAGCAATGGAATGAAGCTCTTGCCGTGCAATCCGACGCGGGCCAGAAGTTTGTCCATCAAGAATGCCGCCCGCGCCAGATACCCCGTGTCTTCCAGGATCGCTAGGAACATGAACAAAAGCGCGATCTGCGGCACGAAGGAGATCACCGTGCCCACGCCGCCGATAACCCCATCGTTCAGGAGCGATTTCAACGGGCCTTCGGGAAGTGCGTGCGTCAGCCAATGTCCGATCCACAAGATGCCGTTTTGCATCCCATTCATGATCGGCTGGGCCAGCCAGAAGATGGTCACAAACAGCGTCCCCATGATGAGGGCGAAGATCAGCAAACCCCAGAATTTGTGGACGAGAACGCCATCGACGCGATCGGTCAGCGTTGGCTTGTTCGGAGTTTCGTAATCCAGCACCGGCCCGGCGCCCGCAAGACGCTCGCAGGCCGGCACGAGCGACCCCGCCGCAACCACGTCGATCCAGCGGTAATGCGCCTCGATATCCGCCTGCATCGGGTCGATCCCCGCGGCCGACAAACGCCGGTTGGCATGGCCCAGCAGCGTCGCCACCGGCTCGCGCTTCCAGATTTCCTGCAAGTCTCTCGCCCGGTCTCCGATCAGCAACCGCTCGGCAATGGCTTTGTCTTGATCCAGCGATTTCTCTTCCGACAAAATCGCCAGCGCCCCGCCAACCACCGTCACTTCCTCGCGCATTTCCGCGGGCAACGGCCAATCAGGCAACGGCGCCACCTCTGGTTTCATCAGGGCCGCCTTGAGCTGCTCGATTCCCTGCCGCTTGTGACCGACTACTGGAATTACCGGCACCCCAAGCTGCTTTTGCAGCCGCTGAGGCGAAATGTTCAGCCCGCGCCGCTGCGCTACGTCCATCATGTTCAGCGCCACCACCAGCGGCTTGCCCATTTCGATCAGTTGGCTAACGAGATAAAGGTTCCGCTGGAGATTGCTGGCATCCACGACCACGACCACCGCATCCGGCGCCGGCGTGTCGCCGCGCAAGCCGCGAAGAACTTCCATCGCAACCTGCTCGTCCGGCGATCGGCTGATGAGGCTGTACGTGCCGGGAAGATCGATGACGTTGGCGATCGCCCCGTTCGGCAGCCGGCACCGTCCGGTCTTCTTCTCGACCGTGACACCCGGATAGTTGGCGACCTTTTGCCGCAGCCCCGTCAAGGCGTTGAAGATCGTGGTCTTACCGCTGTTTGGATTGCCGGCCAAGGCGATGGTCAGCCGCCCATCGCTGGATTTGAATTCGCTTTCGATCTTGCAGCAGGAAGACATCGGCGATTTTTAACTCTGGGAAATCGTCACATGTCGGGCTTGCTCGTCGCGAAGGGAAAGATGATATCCACGGAGCCTGAATTCGATCGGATCGCCCAGCGGAGCGCGGCGAACCACCTCAACCTGCGCGCCATTGCAGAACCCCATCTCCAGCAGCCGCCGGCGAAGTTCCGAATCGCCCCCCACGGAAACGACGAATCCGCTGCAACCGATCCCCAGCTTATTCAGAGCGCACGAGCCGGCCGTCCCTGAATGATTGCACGCGTTAAGACCGCAAGCTTTTTCCATGGCATCGCTCCCGTTACGTTTAGGAACGTCTCTTACATCGGATTATTATCTAATTGAGATTGAGTTTCAACCACTGGGGGAAACCCCTATTTTGGCGTGGGGACTTTTACGGAGCGGTTATTGAATGTAAGGCTTTATTGTACATGAAGTTAACGACAAATTGGTGCCATGATCCCCAAAACAATGGTCCGAAGGACACGATCCCCATTGGCAGTCTCAACCAGATGAAGTGCGTGGAAGTGCTCGAAATGCCCTGGGTGAATGATAATTCCACTGTGACATCTGGGCCGTCGTGAACGCGGTGTGATCGAGACTAAAATTGCTGCAAGAACCGCACGTCGTTTTCGACGAACAGGCGGATATTGCTGATCCCGTATTTTCGCATCGCGATCCGCTCGATGCCGAACCCGAACGCCCAGCCCGTGTACCTTTCGGGGTCGATGTTCACGGATTTGAAAACGTTCGGGTGCACCATTCCGCATCCGCCGAGTTCCACCCATCGGCTCTTGCCGCCGGCCAAGTCGAACCAGACGTCCACCTCCGCCGACGGTTCGGTGAAGGGAAAGAAGCTCGGCCGGAATCGCACCTTGGCCTCGGGGCCGAAATACGCATGAACGAATTGGAGAATCGTGCTCTTCAGGTCGATCATCGTGACGTTCTTGTCCACCACGAGCGCCTCGAGCTGATGGAACATCGACAAATGCGTGTCATCGTGCGTATCCGGCCGATACACTCGACCCGGAATGACGACGCGGATCGGCGGCTTCTGTTGTTCCATGACGCGAATTTGCACCGTGCTGGTCTGCGTGCGCAGCAGCATGAGTTGATCGCCCGGCGCCCGGTCCAGCGCCGATGACTGGCCTTCGCCCGTCTCCGCGGCCAGATAAAAATTGTCCAGCGGATCGCGCGCCGGATGGCTGGCGGGAATGTTCAGCGCGATGAAGTTGTGAAACTCGTCCTCCACTTCCGGTCCCGATGCCACGGAAAACCCCATCCGGCCAAACAGTTCCGTCAATTCGTTGGCCACCTTCATCAGGATATGCCGGTTCCCGATCCGGGGCCGCAGGCCCGGCTCGGTCACGTCCGCCGCGTCCTTCGGCCCTTGGGCCGATCCCAACTCGATCTTCCTCGCCTCGAACGCGGCCGTCACGCGATCCTTCAGCGCATTGATCCTCTGCCCGACGACCGGCTTCTGTTCCTTCGGCGTCTGCCCCAAGAGCGTCATCAATCCCTTGATGCTTCCCTTGACCCCAAGGAATTTGATCCGGAACTGCTCGAGTTGGGCGGGGTTGGCGACGGCTGAAAGCTCCTGCTCGGCCTGCTTCGCCACCGCGTCGACTTGTTCCAAAACGTCCGCCATGAAATTCTCCGTCGGCGTCTCCGTCGTGCAGATAGTTTGAATCCGTCGCCTGGGGTCTTTACATTGATTGCGCCAAGGGGTCAAGGCCAATGGAGAATGGAGCACCACCCATGGACCTGTCAAAACTGCCGAAGCTGTCGAAAACCGCGGAATCGCGTCCGGTACCCGAAGCAACCGAGCCCGCCCCTCCGCCGCCGATCCAGGTCGTCAGGATTCCTCCAGCCATCGGATTGCCCGAAGCCTGGATCAGCATCGGTCTCGGGGTGTTACTGCTATTTCTCTTTCCTAGAATACTCATTTATATGCATTCTCCCGCCTCTATTGACCAGAAGAATCCATTCCAGGACGAACAAGGTAATGTGGTTCCGTACATCAAAACAGTCGACTTTTGGAATGACCTTGGCGTCACCGTTTTTGCCGTCGCTTTAATCGTCGAAGGAATCGTTCTCGCCGCTGCCAGAAAAACTGCCCCACTGCTATTTGCGTTTTGCCTGACCACATTGGCTGCAGTCTTCAACGTCGGTGTAATTACACACACCTATCCGTTCGGGTTCCCTATCTTCTGCGGCATCGCCATCGTCGTGCTCGGTTACATGGCGCTCACTCAATGGCGGCTGATTGCCATGCTGCGGCAATAAAAGACCTCGGACGCGGGGAGATGCGTCCGAGGCTCAGGGGAGGGAAAGGCCTTCTCGATTTCTCGTTTTGCGCTTCCAATGAGAAAATGCGCCCGCCAATAAAAAGTAACAGGAAAACGAGAAGATTCTTTACGAAACGGTCCAGCGAATGAGCCAGTTCCGATGTCCGAACGGGCCGATCTGGCCGGCCGAGTCGTCGGCGATGCTTCGGTCGATCTCGTCGAATTGGCCGGTGGTCGGTTCCACGGCGAAATTCCTGTTCCCAGCCGATCCGCCGGTGTTGATCCACACTCCCCAGAACGCCGGCATTCCATCGCCGGATTCATACTCCATCCGCAGCTTTCGCTTCCGCGTTGGATAGGATACGACGAACGCCGATTGAATCGGATCGACCGAAAACAGCTTCCAGCCGCGTTTCACCGGCAATGAATCCGGCCGGGATAAATCTTCGTTATCGCCCAGCATCGGCCACGAAAACATCGTGTCGTACCGCTTCCCTTCCGCATCATGGCTCCAACGGAACCGCTTCTGCTCGACGTCCAACTGCACCGGCTGCGCCATTGACAACAGGCCGTGCAACGCCCATACAAATCGAAACTCAAATGGAGCCAGGTTCGTCAGATCGTACTCCGCGACGATGGCCGAATCCTGAAGGTACAGCTTGCGCGTCAACCGGTATCCAAAACGCAGGCCGTGCCAAACCGTCGTGATTCCATCCTTGGTGGGGACTGCCGTGGTCGTGGGGATCCCCCAAAGCTCGCCGTGATCGGGAACGGCGATCCCGTTGTACGGATGCCGTGGATAGGTGCTTCGCGCCACGGCCGGAAAGCATTCGTCCCAGCCGGCGTACCAGTGATCGCCGTATGGCGCATCGTAATGCGGTGAATCGGGCAACTCCGCCGGATACGTGAACATCAATTCGTATTGATCCGACTTGTCGATGATGCTGGAGACCTTCCCGCCGATCCGCGGCCAGACCTCCATGCGAAACGCGTCGTTTTCAATGGATACCGGATGCATCGTCGTTCCGACTGCCGAAGGACACATTAACCGGCGACGCTCCGCATGTACATGAGGAAAAATGGCGCATCGTTCACGGCTGCGTCGACGGCCGCGTCGCGGGAGCGAGTTCGGATTTCGTCGCAACCGAATCCGCCTGAGTGCTCGGCCCAGCCGTTAAAACCGGAGTTCCGGATTGTTCCAGCACGATCACCGCATCCACGGATTGCAATGCCTGCCGTTGATTAGCCGACAGCCCCGCGTTTGCCCGTAATCCGTATGACAACGACGCCTCCGCCGGCGCGGTGGTCGGCGACGCCCCCCTGTCTTCGGCATCGGCGGATAACGACGTTTGGCTCGTCGCCGCCGCGACGATCATTGGCGCGCCCAAGCTGTTCACGTCTTTGTCCGTCTGCGTGCTCGGCTCGGTCGTCGCCAGCGGCTGCGCCGACTGCATCGTCACCTGAACCTCCGGGCCGTTCTGCGGCACGATCAGCGTTTGCCGCAGCGCATCGGCCTGCTCCGCCGTCAGGCCGCGGGCAACGTAAAAAACATCACTCGACGGCCGCGTCGTTGCGTTGTCGGTTTCGCCGGCGCCGTTGCTGCTGAAATCGAGGGAATTCACGGCGGGTTTCAATTGACCCTCGGCCGCGCCGCCGCCAATCGCCTCGCCGCTGGGCGGCGTGGTCGCCTTGGATTTCCAATCCACCTCTTGGGGAATGACGCTCCACGAGATGCCCGTGCTGTTGTTGAGAAACTGCGCGATTTGCACTTTCGTCGCCGGTGCATCAGTGCTGTTGACCACCATGAGCACCGGCGGGGAATTCCTACCGCCCATTCGGCCGTCGCTGGCGGTAACGCCGTATCCAGAACTTTCCAGCCGCCGGCGAATGGCCGCCAAGTCCGGTTGACTCGCCGCGACCACCTGCCGTTGCAACTGATCCTGAAGATTTTGCCCCCTTTGTATCGTCGCGTCGGCCAACTGCGTTTTTGCCTCGGCCTGATGAGCCGCCGCTTGCGGCGCGCCGGCGAACGCGAATGGCGCCGCCCTGGCCGGGGCCGCGGGCGCATTCATCACAGGCGCGCTCAACGCGCTCGTCGGCTCTATATTATTCAGGATCTTGTTCTCCTCCATGTTCTGCGTGAACTCCGCCGGCTTCAGCGTCGGACCCAACGCCTTGTACAAAATGAAACACAACGAGGCGAAGAGCAAAAATATCGCGGCGATCGCGAAGAACTGCGGCCACCGGCTCATGCGCTCCCGCTGGGGAACAACCGCGCCGGGTCCATCCAGCAACATCGAGCGCTCCGCTCTTTGCCGCAGGGAATCCCCCAGGTCCATCGGCGCCTTGACGCGCGGCAGCCCCCGAACCAGTTCGCGCATCGCCGTCAACTCCGCCAGCAGCTTGCGGTGCTGCGGATTGTCCTGAAGGAGCTTCTCGATCTGCGCCCGCCCCGCGGCGTCCAGGTCGCCCTCGATATAAGCACAGAGCATGGCTTCGTTATCTTCCATTTGTCTAATAACCCGAAGCGGGGAAAATTCGAAATTCGAAACTCGAATGACGAATCAAATTCGAGATTCGAAGGACGAAACAGTATTCGTTTCGAATTTGGTTATTCGAATTTGATTCGTCATTCGAGTTTCGAATTTCGAATTTTGAATCTCTCATCTCATTTTCCCTTCAATTTTCGATCCGCCAAATACGCTCCCAACTCATCCCTCAACGCCACTCGTGCCCGGAACAACCTGCTCTTGAGCGTTCCCAACGGCAAGCCAAGCACGTCCGCCATCTGCTGGTAATCGAATCCTTCCACGTCCCGCATGATCAGCACCGCGCGATATTCTCCGTCCAGCCGGCCCAGGGCGTCCAGCACGATCTGATTTCGCTCCTTCCGTTCGGCCGCCTGCGGCGGCGTGTCACCTTTGGCCGAGGCGACCCGGTCCACCAGCGCCGTCGCCTGGTCCTCGCGCCGCAACTCGCCGTTTCCGCCGCGCGGCACGCCGTCCAGCGAATAAACCCGCACGCGCTGCGACCGGCGGAGATTGCTGATGGCCAGGTTCATGCCGATGCGGAAGAGCCAGGTGTACGGCGAGGCCTCCCCGCGAAAGGTCGCGATTTTTTCCAGTCCGCGCGTGAACGTCTCCTGCGTCAACTCGCGAGCCTCTTCCGGTTCGCCAACCATTCTGAGCAACGCGTTAAAGAGACGATCCTGATACAGGACGACGATTTGGCCGTACGCCGAGCGGTCACCTTTACCGGCCTTGAGGAGCATGGCCGCTTCCCTGTCGCGGCCCCGCGCTGCGTCCTCGCCGGCCGATTCGCCCTTGGGCGAAAGTTCGGCCTCGCAATTGGCGCCGCTCAAACTTGACATGGGATTAGACGCTGGAAAGCCCAAAAAGTTCCCTGGATTTCGGCCGGGAACCATCCTATCGCCGCCGGTCATCCGTGACCGGAAATCTCCGATGCCCATCATGCCACCGGGCCATGGCCGAGTCAATCACCGTGAGCATCTGTTCTGCCGGGGGTTTCCCGCTTGGCAAAGCGCGGCTGCACCCGGTAGGGTTGTCGGTTGCAACGAAAAGGAGAAGTCCATGAATCGTCGATCATTGGTATGTTGGTGCGTGGCGGGCGGATT